>WNFI01209958.1_pt1 | contig 17054 bp, 15 predicted proteins | sample 5400471 | NCBI WGS metagenome assembly WNFI01 (sample SAMN13153348, study PRJNA577476) | soil metagenome | isolation source: 100 cm saprolite on Douglas fir-dominated hillslope | place: USA:California | collected 2013-09-17 | reverse complement strand
CAAAGATGACAGCGGGATCTGCGATCACACGAATACTGCTGCTAACTTTGCCTTTGCTTGCGTTGAGCCCTTCGCGCGCGCCTGGTGGCGCGTAAATCAGGCGTTTCCCATGCGCGCCGCAGCATCAGTAGCTTCGTCGCCAACTTCGCCATGCACTCATGGTGCGGACGGAATTCTGAGTTGGTCATTGTGATTTCTGCTGCCATCCCCGGTCATACATGCAACTCATGAAGGCGGCCGATCGCGCCCTGTCCGCGCGATTTAGTTGTTCACCATACATCTGACCGTACGTGCCGCCGGCGCCTGGGGGCGCGTTTCCCATTGGCGGAACCTCTGGTACGCGGCGATATGCCTCGACTTGGCATCGCGCGTTGTCGGCATTGAATGCCTGTCGATCGGCCGCTGGTTTGTACCAGTACCAAGAGGGCTGCGGGGCCGCGCAGCCCGCAACGAGGGCGTTCGAAATAATCAGATTCAGCAAGCGCATCTGTGGCCCAATTCTAGCTCGGTGCCAAACCCTACCCTCGCAGGCGGGGAAATCTTGTAGACCTTGGCTCAGGGTTCCACTTGAGTTGATCGGATACGGACAATAGAGGAGGGACCACACGGCTCGCGTCGCGACGTATCACACAAACTCGCCCGAATATCCGCCCTCGCATAGGGAGGTCTATCAGAACCACGATGACTGTCCCGATGGGAAGCGCATCATGCAAAAGCACCGTGAACAGGGCACTGGCGGGAAGCCCCTCTGCAAGGTTAGGCTAGTCCACTGAAGTCGCCGACATGAATAGCACGATCGCGCGCTTTCTGCTGGCGCTCGTTCTTCTTGCGCCCGTTGCTGCACTTGCGAAGGATGAGCAGCCACCACGCCCGTTGTCGGACGGAGAGGTCAAGAGGGCGATCATTTCGGAGTCGCTAAGCAAATACCCTGGCAATTGCCCTTGTCCGTATAACCTGGCCCGAAATGGAAGCCGCTGCGGCAAGCGCAGCGCGTACAGTCAGAGGCCTTTCTGCAAAAAGGCCGACGGCGCCGACTCTTGTTTTGGACGGATGGTCGCGCGGCCATCGTCGTGATGCCATGAATCGCGATAGCGTGTTTGTGGTTCTTGCGTCACATCCCGACGGACAGTCAGACAATTGCCTCGCGCTTTTGGAATCGGCCCCATCGCAGGGCAAGGGTCGGCAGCACGAGCAGGTTGAGGAATGTGGAAGTCAACAAGCCGCCGAGAATCACTGTGGCCATCGGCCCTTTGATCTCGTTGCCCGACTCACCGCTCATGATTGCGAGCGGCAGCAGCGCGAGGCCTGTAGCCAATGCCGTCATCAGGATCGGTACCAGGCCTTCGGCAGCGCCGCGCGTTGCGGCCTCGGGCCCCCACTCCATGCCTTCTTCCTCGACGAGATGCTCATAGTCGGAGACGAGCATGATGGAATTGCGTAGCGTGATGCCGAAGAGCGTCACGAACCCCACCATGGAGCCCAGCGACAGGTTGCCGGCCACATCGCGCGCATATCCCGATGTGCGCAAGGCCTTTCACCTTGACCTTTCCGAGCGTGCCCAGCACCGCCTTCACGTAGATGCGCGTAGGCTCCATGAGCGCTTCGCCCAGCGTGCGCTCACGGAGGGGCAAGTCGAAGTCTCCGCAGCGCTTTATTTGAGGCGGATGTTGTCACCACAATTTGGTTCTTCGAACGGCCCCAGAGTTGGCGGAGGGCTATTGCTGAAAAGCAACTAACACAATAGATCGGAAGTGGTGGCCCATGGCGGGGCGCTGAACGCCAAAAACAGAGCGCAAGACCCCCACCTGCAAAGGTAGGGTTTGAGGAAAAGTGCGAAATTCCACATTTTTGTCTTTTGGAATTCGTATACTCTGCCGTTCCAATAAGCGGAATATCGGCTGCGGTTAGAACGGCCGAGTCCTAAAGAAACTCAGGGAGTTTCGGTGCCAGTGCACTTACGCGACTTTGCGCGAGTCTTGGTCCGGCTTGCGCTCGCGATTGCCTCGACCTTTGCGGTCGCCTCTCCCGAGGTCGACCGAGGGGCCGCTTGGCTTGCGCAGCAGCCACAGGCAAACGGGTCCGTCCGCAGAAACGACTTCATCGCAACCGACCATGCGTCAGGGCCAGCCAACGTTTTGCGCTTCGCAGAACGTGATCGCGGCTCACTTCGTGGCTGCGAAATGACAAGGAAATAAGAAGGAGAAATCATTCCATGCGCACCCTTCGCTGGCTCTCCGTTTGTCTCCTTGCTCTTGCTCGGCTATCACATGCGGACGTTTGGGTCGCGGACGATCATGCCCTGTACAAGGTCGATCCGGCGAGCGGCCAGATTGTGTCGTCGATAACAGCAAGCGGCACGGTGGCGCTTGCCGTGGACCCCTTGGACGGCAGCACTTGGACCCTCTCCGGAACGAGGCTCACCAAGCGTTCGTCTTCCGGCTCGATCTCTTTCGACTCTGCTTTGAGCTCGCTCCTTCTCGATGGCGCTAGCAGCTTGGCGCTAGATCCACGGGACCGGTCGGTTTGGATCGGAGAGGGGAAGAAGGTGGCGGCCGACGGCACAACATCCAGAATCATCGCTCACCTAGACCAAAGTGGTGTTCTACTCGGATCGATTCCATCTCCTGGTACATTGAAGGGAGTGTCCGTCGCTCTCGATCAGAGCATCTGGATCCTCGGTAACAAGCACGTGCAGCATTTCGGTCCGCAGGGCAGTCTGCTGGCCGATGTCGATCTCAATCCGACGGTCAGCGGCGAATCGAAACTCCTAGCTGTCGATTCGATCGGCGCTTGGGTATGGACCTCGGCGACTTCGCTCGACAATCGACTGATCAGGATAGATGCGCACACGCCCTCTGCGCCGATCCTCAATCTCACCGTACCGAAGAGCACTGACGCACTTGCAGTTGATGAGACACGCGGCACCGTATGGGTCCTGGCCGGGAAGTCTCTCTACGCATTTGATCAGTCTGGATCGCTTACTAAGACAGTCGATCTCCAATCGCTGGGAGTCACTAACGCGAACACGGCCGCGTTCGATCCGGTAACTCGCTCGATACTTGTTGGCTATGATTTCGGAGTCGCGAGCCTCAACGAAGATGGGGCCGTTCCGCGTCTCATGCCGACTGTTCACACGGTCACCGTGATCGGCACCTCTCCCTTTACTCTCGAAACGGTGCTTTCAGTCGTCTCACCAGCATCCAACTTTCTCACCAACAATCCGTTCACGCCCATAGTGCTCAAGCTGAATGCCATCTGTTCGGCATCCAGCTGCGATTTTGCGGGAAGCTTCTACACGACCTACACGCTCGCCGTAGACTTGAATGGCCAGGCGATCGGCTCTCAGTTTGTTGTAGACGGGACCACCGGGAGAGCCACGTTCCAACCAACGGCGCGCCTCCCGGAGGGAACGATAAGCGTAAGTGCGCTCGCCACCGATGTATTCGGGCGGGCTTCGAATCAAGCGACCCTGTCATTCATCGTGGATACCATCCCACCGAGCTTCATTGGAGTTACGCCGGTTGGGCCCGTGCTCACAAATCACAGCCCGATTCGCATTTCGGGAAGACTCAGCGAGTCAAGCACGCTGACGATCAACTCAGCGCCGGTGCCGGTCGCCGCAGATCTCACCTTTGGCTACGACAAGATGCTGGCCGAGGGGTTGAATACCGTGGTTTTGGTTGCCACTGACTTAGCAGGCAATCCTGCCTCTCGCTCGATTTCGATCACGCTCGATACAGTGGCGCCAGCGGCGCCCACTCTATCCTCCATCACCATCGGCACCCCGAGCGCCGGGGTCGTATCCATTGTCGGGGTTGCCGGAAGTGTCGAGCCAAACGCGCAGGTGCGCATCACCGACGCTCGCACGGGCTCCTCCGTGACGGTTACTGCGGATGCCCAAGGAGCGTTTTCCGCTCAGGTCGCCGCTGCTTCCGGAGACTCGATCTCAATCGTTGCGATCGACGGTGCTGGCAATGTGAGCACGCCGGCGTCCGTGACCGTTCCGAGCTCCGGTCCGCCTTTGCCTCCAGATCCCGTCACGGTGGCCACACCCATCACTCCTGCGGTATCAAGTGGCATCGCGGCGTCCACGGCTTTCCTGTACAGCGGTGCAAATCCGATTCAGACCGGCGTCGCTCCCGGAACGATCGAGATTCGCCGTGCGGCTGTCGTGCGTGGCAGAGTCCTCAGCACGGGTGGCCAGCCACTTAGTGGCGCTACGATCGGGGTTCTCGGACATCCGGAGTTCGGGCAAACGCTGTCGCGCGCCGATGGCATGTTCGACCTTGCGGTTAATGGCGGAGGAATCACCACCATCCGGTATGAGAAAGCCGGCTACCTTTCAGCGCAGCGGCAGACGAGCGTTCCCTGGCAGAACTTCGCGTCCGCCCCGGACGTCGTCTTGACCGCGCTCGACAGCCGCGTCACGGCCGTGAATCTTGCCGCGAATACCACGCAAGTGGCCCAGGGAAGCACAGTGACGGATTCCGATGGGACGCGTAGGGCCACCGTGCTCTTTCCTGCTGGCGTCACCGCGACGATGACGCTTCCTGATGGCACAACAGCGTCGCTGTCGACGCTGAGCGTGCGCGCCACCGAATACTCGGTCGGTCCCGGCGGCCCGAAGGCAATGCCGGCACCATTGCCACCGACGAGCGGTTACACCTATGCCGTCGAGTTGAGTATCGATGAGGCAATGGCAGCCGGCGCTCGGCAAGTTGCCTTCAGCCAGGCGCTACCCGTCTACGTCGACAACTTCCTGACTTTTCCCATTGGAACGATCGTTCCGGCGGGCTACTACGATCGCGACAAGGCCGCATGGATTGCGTCCAAGGACGGTCGGGTCATGAAGGTGTTGTCGGTGACAAACGGATTCGCGGACCTCGACGTCAAGGGCTTGGGAATGCCCGCCGACGCGGTCACGCTTTCAAAGTTCGGAATCACGGATGATGAGCGCCAGCAGATAGCTACGCTCTTTGGGCCAGGAAAGACCTTCTGGCGTGTTCCAACGGCGCACTTCACCGCATGGGATCACAACATGCCATTTGGGCCCCCGAGCGATGCCGTCCCTCCGAGCGGCTGCGACGCCGATGGCAATTGCGTGAAGCCCGAGCAGGACAAAGAGTGCGAGCCATGCCAGGAGAGCGGCTCCATTATCGAATCCGAAAACCAGACTCTGGGCGAGCGCATTTCGCTTACGGGCACGCCGTTCAGTCTCAATTACCGTAGCGATCGTGTGCCGGGATATCGGGCGAACCGCCGAGTGCTCATTCCGTTGAGCGCCGCTTCGGTGCCGACTTCTCTCAAGCGAATCGATCTTACCGTCGAGGTTGCGGGGCGCGTGATTCCGCTCAGCTTCTCGGCAGCGCCGAACCAGACCCATGTGTTCGATTGGGATGGGAAGGATGCCTACGGACGTGACGTGCCCGGCAAGGTGCCAGTGCAAGTCACTATCGGCTACGTTTATAACGCTAACTATCAGGCCGTCGCGAGCAACGATATCGAAGTGGTAGCCCAGAACTTCGGGAAGACCTGGGGCTCTCCGATGGACTTCAACACCGCGCGCCAGGAATTCGTGTCGCTCTACAGCACCCTCGTCTACCTGCGTTCCAAGCAGCGGGCGGCGACGTCGCAGGGCCTGGGCGGGTGGACGCTGGACGTAAATCACATCTACGATCCAGTCGCGGGCGGGACCCTGCTGCTCGGCGACGGCACGACGCGTGAAGTGCAGAACCTCTACATGTCGTCGGCTTCGACCGGTATTCCCCTCGGCGGTGTCGCGGTGGATCCGGCTGGAAACATCTTCACGGTGTCCTTCGGCTGCTGCGGGCTCAAGAAGATCGGTGTCGATGGAACGATCTCGACGGTCTCATCGGTCAACTTCGCTCTTGCGCTCCTCGTCTCCGATGGGGCGGGCAATCTGTACACGACCGCATCCTTCTTCGGCAAAGGCAGCATCTATCGTGTAGCGCCGGACGGAAGCCTTGCGCAGCAAGCGGGGAATCTTTTCGGAAGTCTCACCGGGTCGGGCGTCGGTCCCGCGTTGCAAGCGGTGATCAGGCCCGTGGGGCTCGCAGTCGACAAGGATGGCACGATCTACTTCAGCGAGACGACGCGAGTCGTCGGCAACTTTAATGTCAACGGTTGCTTCGTCAAGAAGGCTTCGACTGACGGCATTATTTCCATCGTCTCAGGAGACGGAAGCTGCGGCAGCCCATCGGGAGATGGCGGCCCAGCAAGCCTGGCGAGGCGGGCCTGCCACTTCAGTCTGCCTGGGTGCCGTCCGTGGCATCGCCTTCGACAACTTCGACAATTTGCTCATCGCATCGGATAGCTTTTTCCCGGGCTCGCAGGATAGCCGCATCCGTAAAGTAAGAGCCGATGGCACGGTAGCAACGGTCGCCGGGCCCGGCGCAATCAGCTGCAGTCAGGGCGGAGGTGTTTCAGTCGACCTGGTCGGTCCGGCACAAGCTGTGTGTCCGGCGTCGAGCATCTTCTATGCACTTGCCGTCAACGCCAACAACGACATCGTGGCGAGCCTTGGAACGAATGTGGCGATCGTGAGCAACCGCCAGACGAAGTGGGTCGGATTGCAGGGCACCAGTGTTGGCGAAAGCGAGGGCAAGATCCCGTCATCGGACGGACGAGTGCTGTTTGTGTTCAACGCGATTGGCAAGCACGTACGTACAGTCGACACACACACGAATTCCAACCTCTACCAATTTGCCTACGATTCGGCAGGCCTGCTGCTGAGCGTGCAGGATGGCGATGGCAACACTACCTCCATTGTTCGAGACGCTTCCGGTGTTCCGACTGCCATCGTTGGGCCTTATGGCCAGCGCACCGATCTGGCGCTCGATGGCAACGGTTATCTAGCAAGCGTTGCCAACCCGTTGGGCGAGATCCATCACCTGGTCTACGATGACTCCGGCCTCCTCAAGGTGTTCCAATCGCCGAAGGGTTCGGCATCTAACTTCACCTACGATGCAGATGGCCGGCTCAGTCGCGATCAGAACGCTGCGGGAGGGTTCTGGCAACTTGATCGCACTCTCTTTCCAAACAACAGCTTTGAAGTCGCGATGACAACCGCAATGGGTCGGGTCACGCGCCATCGCACGGAAATCAAGATTGACAACAGCAGAGTGCGGACGATGGCCGCGCCAGATGGCTCCACTGCGACAAGTGCGATCGGTGCCAACGGTACTACAACGACAGTTGGTCGTGATGGCACCGTAACGGTTTCAACCGACGCACCTGACCCTCGCTTCGGTATGCAAGCGCCATCGCAGGCAAGTGCTTCGATAATGCTTCCGAGCGGATTGACTTACAGTCGCACCTTATCCCGCAGCGCGGCTGTCGCTTCTTCCGATCCGCTAACCCTGTTGACGCAGACGGACTCGGCGACCGTCAACGGCCGCACGTTCACGTCTGTCTATGACGCAGCAACCCGTCAATTTACGAATACCACTGCCGAGAATCGCATTTCGGTGATGAAGATCGATGCAATGGGTCGCCCAATATTCACCCAGTTTACTGGCGTGGCACCAGTAAGCTATGGATACGACTCGAATGGCCGGATCGCTAGCATTAGTCAAGGCTCAGGCACCGACATGCGCTCCATCTCGATCGCATACGGCAATGACGGACTTGTGCAAACCGTGACCGATGCCGCGAACCGACAGGCTATCTATCGGCGCGATGCAGCCGGACGAATGACGGCCTCTTCTTTGCCTGGGGGACGCGTCGTCGGTGTCGGCTACGACGCGAATGGCAGTGTGACTTCCATAACGCCGCCCGGGCGGCCCTCGCATCAGTTCAACTATACGGCTGTCGATCTGCCGAGTGAGTATGATCCGCCGCAAGCCGGACTCTCGGTTGCCAAGACACTATACGAATATAACGCCGATAAGCAGCTCACTTCGATCACGCGGCCAGATGGATTGTCCATCGCTCTTGCATACGATAATGCGGGGCGAAGAGCAGCAACCGTTCCGTCTGGCAACGGGGATGCCATTGCGTACGGCTACAACGCCACAACAGGGCGACTTGCATCCATAACCTTTGGAACTAACACTCTAGGCTACGGCTACGATGGATCGCTCCTGAAACAAGAGGCGTATTCAGGCGAAGTGAATGGCGTAATCACGAGAGCCTACGATGCCGACTTTCGCTTAATTAATCTTTCCCTAAACGGGGCTGGCGTCGGCTTTTCCTACGATAACGATAGTCTTCTCACCAGTGCGGGTTCGCTTGTAATTTCGCGCGACCCGGGCAATGGGTTTATCACAGGCTCAGCGCTCGATGGCGTCAGAACAACGCAGGGTTACAACACCTTCGGCGATCTAGCGACCCTGAGCGTGGCGTACGCGGGATCCCCACTGTATAGCCTCAGTCTTGCATACGATCAGATTGGGCGAATCGCGTCCAAAACCGAGACGATAGGTGGGACAACGGCAGTATTCGCATACGGCTACGACTTGGCGGGACGCTTGCAGCAGAGCGTGTCGCAGGACGGACAGGCTGTCAGAACGTACCAATATGATGCGAATTCAAACCTGACGGGGGTAAACGGCAATGTGATCGCCGAATACGATGATCAGGATCGCATCGTCAGATATGGCAGCATCACCTACGGCTTTACCGCCAATGGTGAGCTCACCCGGAAGACGGAAGGCAATTCGATCACTACATTTCTCCATGACATTTACGGCAGCCTTCGCTCTGTGACACTACCCGATGGTACGGTGGTCGATTATTCGTTTGACGGGAGGAGACGGTGGATAGCGAAGAGGATGAACGGTTCTACGGTTCAAGGGTTCATCTACGAGGGGCAGCTGAGGATTGCGGCTGAGCTGGACGGAAGCGGGAGCGTCGTGAATCGATTTGTGTATGGGACAAAGACAAACGTGCCGGAATACATGATCAAATCGGGCGCCACATATCGAGTCATCACCGATTATTTGGGGAGCGTGCGGCTTGTAGTGAACACTGCGACCGGCTCAATCGCGCAGCGCATCGACTACGACGAATGGGGAAATGTCCTCACCGACACCAATCCCGGGTTCCAGCCATTTGGATACGGTGGTGGCCTGTATGACAGAGTTACTGGATTGGTCCATGTTGGAGCCCGCAACTACGATCCCAGCACGGGGAGATGGATAACGAAAGACCCAATCCGATTCAACGGCGGCGATGCTAACTTATATCGGTTCGTGGGCGGCGGAGATCCAATCAACTTTGTCGACCCATCCGGGCTCTCGGATTGCCAGGTTGCAGTCTGGCAAGGCGGGTACATTTCGCGTTGGAGATCGTGCGACGACGACAATGGCGACACCAAGCCGGAATTCGAGCCGCCGAAGCCCAATACAACGGATTCCGAAGTGTGCAAAGCGCCCAGCGAACCTACGAAGCCCTACAACCCGGAGATTCCGCTGGCCGATATTCCCGTTGAGCGCTACGATGATGTGGGCGGTATTTGCATGGTGGCGGCGAGTGCCATAGGGAACACAGCTGGCGTCTCCTTTGGAGTGTCGGGAGGCCTAGACGCTGCGAGCTGCCTTAAGAAATGCACTATTCAGAATATTCGAATTAAACAGTGAATGAGGTTCTGGTTCTCGATCTTGTTTTCGCGCACGGACCGCGATTGTTGGGAATTGTGGTGTCGCTGCTTTTTCTGGTGCTATTTTGGAGGTACAGGATTCGGGTGTCAGCAGGAGAGGCCCTCTTGGCTTCGGTAGTGAGCTTCCTTCTTGCTTTCGGGGTCGAGTACATGACCCTCCCTCTCACCGTGCTCTACATGCGACCAGACAGCCCACTGGACCTCTTGACTTTCAAAGTCATAGTCGCATCGTCTCCATTTCTCTCGATTGGATATGCCCTGATGGTCTTTGCAGGGTTTCGCCTGATGCAGGATGCGTTTTTTCGAGCGGAGAGAAGTGACCCCGACTCAAGGGAGGACGTAGGAGAGCCATGAGAGCAGGCTACCGGCCGAGGCTCACCGCACGTGCTCCCGTTCGGCTCGCGTTTGGGATGCCTGGCGCAACCCAAGGAGAAGGTTGACCATGATGAATCTAACGCGTCTGTCGATTTCCTTTCTGTTGCTTCCAACGTCGTGGCACGCATTCGCGGAGGAGCTTCCAGGATCGATTGAGGAAGCCGAACGATTGGCAGACCGTCGTCCCACCGATCAGGCCATGGTTGCATATAACAGGAACGTATTCATGCCCTATTGGAGTGACAAATACTCGCACATTATCAACCGCTGTTTGCGCACTCTGCCAAGTCCAGACAAGCGATACCTCAGTATTGTTGTGGTGCTCAATCGCAGCGGCAGAGTAATTAAGGTGTATCGGAACGCGGATTCGAACGTCTTTCTTTGCATGAACGAATACCTCTCAAACGACACGTTTCCAGCGCCTCCAGTTGCGCCATACTTTGCTCACTTCAAGATACCGTTTCCGCAATGAGGCAGATGGCGCGCCGATGAAGGTTCATTCGCTAACGTGGTCTTTGTCACGACGATGTGCGAAGCGAAACGCGCGGCAAGAGTTGCGGTCTTGGCTTGCGCAGTGCTATCGACGAGCGCAGATGCCGCACCGTCGAATGGCAACCCGGTCCCTCCTGCGAGCGTTTTGAGACAGATTGAAGGATTGGCGCCGCAGCGGCAAGGCATCATAGACGTGTACGTAGTCGTGGTCGGCGGGGACGGAAGTGAAGACGCCTTTCAACGCGAAGTAAGAGTGGTCCAGAAACGGCTGGAGGAGCGCTTCCAGGCGTCGGGGCACATCGTGGTGACGTCCTCCCAGGAAACTTAGGCAGTTTGAAACTGGAGTAAGGTCGCTTCGGGTGCCCCGGAAGAAGGGCGAAGGAGAAGCGATGAAGAAGTTGAGGTACACGGAGGAGCAGATCGCCTACGTGCTGCGCCAGGCCGAAGCAGGCACGCCAGTCTTGGATGTTTGCCGCAGCATCGGAATCTCGGAAGCGACGTTTTATGTGTGGAAGAAGAAATATGCGAGCCTGGGCGTGAGCGAGCTGCGTAAGCTCAGGCAGCTCGAGGCCGAGAATGCGCGGTTGAAGCGCCTAGTGGCGGATCTGACGCTCGACAAGAACATCGTCCAGGAAGTCATCGCAGAAGAGCTCTGAAGCCGTCACGCCGCCGAGAGAATGCTCGCTGGGTTTATGAGCGATTCCAGGTCAGTTGTGTTCGGGCGCGTCGGCTGGGAGGACTCAGCCGGGCAGCTTGGTATCGAAGGAGCACGGCGAAGGATCAGTCGGGTTTGCGCATGCGAGAATGTTCACAGAATGTTCGATACGAAACGCCCAGCAACCGCCGTGCTATTCGCCTTGGCTCTGATATCCACGGGCGCAGACGCCGCGCCGTCGGATGGCGATCCAGTTCCGCCAGTAAGCGTCTTGAGACAGATTGAACAGTTGGCACCGAAGCGGCCGGGCATCATAGACTTGTACGCAATCGTGGTCGGCGGAGACGGAAGTGAAGACGTCTTTCAACGCGAAGTAAGAGTGGTCCAGAAACGGCTGGAGGAGCGCTTCCAGGCGTCGGGGCACATCGTGGCACTCGTTAACAACCGCAGATTGCCGCGGCCCGAAGCCACCAGAAACTCCCTCGACTACGTCCTTCGGCGTCTTTCCGAGCGAATGGGCAAAGACCAGGACCTGCTCTTCTTGCACCTAACCAGTCACGGCGCACCCAATCACTACCTTGTTCTCGCGCATCCCAGTCAAGAGCTAAATTGGCTGGGAAAGAAGGATCTGGCTTCTATGCTGCGGCGATCGGGAATTCGTCACCGGATCATAGTTATTTCTGGGTGCTACTCAGGAGGATTCGTACCTGATCTTGCCAATGAGAATACTGTTGTCATCGCGGCATCCGCGAGCACAGTCACTTCCTACGGCTGCGGCGACAAGTCGGAGATAACCAATTTTGCCCGCGTGCTTTATCAGCAGGCACTCACCCAATCTCGCTCGCTCTTGGACGCTGCGCGATTGGCGGTTCAGTATGTACACGAGGACGAGACGCGATCGGGTCTTGCTCACTCCTATCCACAAGTATCCATCGGTGCCAACATGGAAGAATACTTGCGACAATTCGACGTCCAGCCTCGTACAACTGTGCCAAGTGCGCATTGACGTCTGCCGGCGTTTGTTGAGGATGTCTGTCTAGGAGCAGGCGATCCTACCCGCGCAGCTCACACCTTGCATTGTCCGGCGGACAACCGAGCGTATCCGCTCGTATCGGAGTTGACCTGCCCCCCGGAATTAGTACGGATCAAATCCGGAATCTGCCGGTTGATTTGACTTGATTTGCCCCTCGCCGGCAAGCCAGCGCTGGGCGAACTCAGCCGGTGTGGCATCGCCGATCGAGCTGTGAGGCCGCTCGATGTTGTACTCGGTCCGCCAAGCCTCGATCAGCATGCGTGCTTCGGTGAGGCTCGTGAACCAGTGTTCGTTCAAGCATTCATCGCGGAATTTGCCGTTGAAGCTCTCGATGTAGGCGTTCTCGACGGGCTTGCCCGGGCGGATGAAGCGAAGGCGAATGCCTTGGCGGTAGGCCCATTCATCGAGCACGCGTCCGGCGAACTCGGGGCCATTGTCCACGCTGATCGAAGCCGGCGCCTTCCTCCCGCCGATCACCCGCTCGAGCTCGCGGGCCACGCGCACGCCGGTGATCGAAGTATCGACGACGGTCGCCAGGCATTCTCGCGTGAAGTCATCGACGAGCGTGAGGCACCGGATGCGCCGCCCGTTGGCCAACGCGTCAGCCACGAAATCCATCGACCAGCTCTCGTTCGGTCGTCGGGCGCTTTGCAGGGGCGTGCGCTCGCCGTGCACGATGCGCTTGCGGGAGCGCTTGCGCACCTGCAACCCCGCTTCACGATAGAGCCTGTGAGTGCGCTTGTGGTTGATCTCCCAGCCTTCGCGCCGCAACAGGACGTGCACGCGTCGGTAGCCGTAGCGACGCTTGGCCGCGGCGATCTCGCTGATGCGCTCGCGCAGCCCTTTAGGCTGCTGCCGGCGCGGGCGGTAGGCCAGGAGCGAACGCGAGATTCCAACCAGTCCACAGGCGCGGGTAACACCCATCTGGCGCTCGGCCATCAGAATGCCAACCGCCTCGCGTCTTGCCTGTGAACTCACCACTTTCGGCTCAGGAGATCTTTGAGGGCCGCGTTGTCCAACGCCGCCTCCCCCAGCAACCGCTTGAGCTTAGCGTTCTCCACTTCCAGCTCTTTCAGTCGCTTGGCATCGGGAACCTGCATCCCGCCGTACTTGGCTTTCCAGCTGTAGAACGTGGTCGCTGCGATCCCGTGCTTACGGCAAACCTCGCTTATGTTCCCCGACGCCTCGCACTCCTTCAGGATCGAAATCATCTGCTCGGTCGAATAACGCTTCTTCTTCATCGCCTGCCCTCCTAGTGGGGCAGACTCTAGATCAACTCCGTACTAAGACGGGGGGCAGGTCAGAGGGTGTCACGATGCCGAAAGCAGGGTTGCCTTATCCGGCGGAGTTCCGCCAGAAGATCGTCGAGCTGCGCCGCGCGGAACGGTCCTGGCGCTAGTCGGGATTCGCGTCCCGTAGTGGGGAGAAGCGTTCATCCCGACGAGTAATCAGGGGAACTGTGCGGCTTGCAGTGAGCCAAGAGATTCCGAAAGCGATGAGCCCAGCAGTCTCCCCATAAAACACGAGACGAGGAATGCGCTCGGAAAGCGTGTGACCGGAGAATGAGTCAACCGCAAGAACAACGATTGCAATCACGATCGTGACCCCGCACACGGTATAGATCGCAGCGCGGACGTTTGCTTGAAGGTATCCCTTTGCTCGAGCGCGCTTGTAAAAGCAGTAGCAGAAATAGGCCAGGATCAAGAACATCACGACCGCGGAGGCGCCGTGAACGTACGGAACTAGGGCGGGATCGACTGACTCGCGTGGCCAAGGAGTGTGCTTCGCGGTCCTCTTTCCGATACGCCGCCGCGCGTAGTCGACTGCCAAACATGTGTCGCAGGTCGTGGGGCGCGCACGCGCGCGAAGCCAAGGGGGGCAAACTACGTTGTCGCATAGACTTGTAGTGTGGTGCGGTAGCGGACGTAAGTAGACCTCGTGCTTGAAACCTGTTACGCACTTTGGTAGGAGGGCCAACAAAATGGCCAAGGTGATGGTCTACGAATACAGACGCTATGACTTAGAGCATGCGCCGTCGACCTCCCACCGATGCGCGACGCTCCAGGCCATCGATGGACTGCATCGGTGCGTTCCGATTTTGCACACAGGTCGAGAAGTAGATGAGAAGTCATTGGATTCACAAGGCTTCTTGGTCGACGACTAGCTTGGTTAGCCGGCGGAATTCACAAACAAGGAGGCCGGCGAAGTCGCCGGCCTCCTTGTTGACTTGTTTCCGCCTACTGCCACGGCTATGTCGCGTGCGCCCTCGATCCCGTTTGGCGGAGGCTCATCTATTGAGCATTGGGTGAGCGGCGGGGCGGCACGGTGGCCTTCGGCAAGAGGGCCATTTCCACCATCGGCTTAGTCGAGTTAGCGTCTGGTTGAGATTTGTCCCCGATTGCCCGCTGCCCATTCACGGTGGACAGGAGGGGACAATGGATAAGGCGGGCGAGAATCGAACCGTGTTGGTGCCTCGGAACACGAGGACCTGACCGATCTCCGCTCTTCCCTTGCACTGCACCGCGTCTGCATGCGCGGGCACTCTCGGGCGAGTTCGAATCCCACTTCCCCAGCCAAGTTGGGATTCCACCTATTCATTAGAGGAAGTCTCGCTCGCCCTGAGTTCAATTTGTCCAGCTGTGGGCGCTGTCGTGTCAGTTGGAGGTCCTGTGCGGGTACAGTTTAGCCTCAAAGGACAGCCATTCATCGCGCCAGTCGCTGGCATGGCACCAACATTTCCCCAATGACTTTCGCTTCCCGACATCAAAAGGGGCTGCATCAACTCTTCCTGATCAGCATCTGGATCAAGGGAATATCCGGGATTCTCGAGACGCTCGCCGGCATCGCCGCTGTCTTTGTCGAACCGCGGGCCCTCGAGGCCGTCGTTCTTTTTCTTACGGCCCCCGAGCTTTCGGAGGATCCCGACGACTGGTTCGCGAACTTTCTTGGCGGCGCCGTCCGCCAGTACTCCGCGGACACGCAAACATTTCTGAGCACCTATCTGATGATTCACGGCTTGATCCGGGTTTTTCTGGTCGGCGGATTGTTGCGCAGGAAGCTCTGGGCCTATCCCGTGTCGCTCGCGGCCCTTGGCCTCTTTATTGTTTATCAAGGCCGGCGATTCATGCACACTCACTCCCTCTGGTTGGTGTTCCTGACGGTCCTGGACCTGGGCGTTGCATACCTGATTTGGGACGAGTATCGGCTTCGGAAGCGCGGTTGAATCATGCTCGCCGCGGTCGTCTTCTATTCGATACTCTTCCTGGCGGTTGTCGTGGTCCCCGCGGGCGCGATTCTTGTCGCCCTGTTGCTGCTTGATCACAGGCACCAGGTCTGGCGATTCATGACTCGACTTGCGGGCGCGATCGGCTCGAAGTTGGGCGCCGTGCCCGCCCTTGAGCGACTTCGGTCCAGGTTTCCGCACATGGCCGCGTTCCTGGGTCGCCGCTTCGATTCGCACCATCCATGGGGCCTTCCAGCCACTATCGCGGGCATTGGGGTCTTGCTGGGACTGTGGCTCTTTCTCGGCGTGTTGCAGGACCTCGCGGCGAAGGATCCCCTCGTCATTCTCGACGTCCGGCTTCACAACATCGTGCCGCTGTTCCGCACCACGGGAATGACTTGGCTCATGATGGCGCTTACGCAGCTGGGGAGCGCCGCAGTCCTTGGGACGCTTTGCCTCGGCATTGCGCTCCTGGCCCTGAGCCGGGAGCGGCCCCGGCTCGCCGCCACCTTTCTGCTCGCTGCGCTCGCTTCAGGACTCTCATCGTTGCTCCTGAAATGGCTGATCGGCCACGCGCGCCCTCTCGACGCGATCATCCATTCGGATACGACGAGCTTTCCCTCCGGTCACTTGCTCGGCGCAACGGTGATCTACGGACTGCTCGCGACGATCGTGCTGCGAAGTCGGGTGCAGCGGGCGCTCAGGGTCGTCGGTACGACGTCCTTGCTTCTGATCATCGTGGGAGTTGGCATCTCGCGCTTATACCTCGGAGTGCATTGGCCCTCGGACCTGCTGGGCAGCTTGGGAATAGCGCTCGTCCTCATCGCCGCGATCCTCTTCCTTTTCCGATTCAATCGCCCTCTCGGAAAACTCGACGACTTCCGACTGCCATTTGACGCAGGCGCACCTCGCGGCGCGGGAATTGCAATCATCCTCATCGCATTTGGCGTCGCGGCCTCTCTTGCTCCCCGAACGGAACAGCTATCGATCGATCCGCCGCCGCCGCAGCGTTTAATCGATCTCGAAGGGATCCAGAAAGCGTTTCCGGACTTGCCACGGTTTTCTGAAAACCTCGTAGGCGCAAAGATGGAGCCGATATCCCTCATCTTCATCGGCTCGGAATGCGCGCTCGAGCGCACGTTCGCCGTGGCGGGATGGTCGCGCGCGGACCCTCCTACGCCCCCTCGCGTGTTCAAGGAAATACTCGCCGTCGTTGGCAATCGCCCCGATCCGAGCGCCCCCGCGACACCGGCCTTCTTCGCGGACTGGCCGCAAACGATCACATTCGAACGGCCCGATGCGAGTCATCCTGACATCAGCTACCGGCATCACGCCCGCGTATGGCAAACGCCCTACTGCGTTACGCCCGATTGCCGACCCGTCTGGGTCGCCACCGCGAGTTTCGACGTGGGGATCGAAATTTCACCGCGAGTCCACCTGCCCACGCACCGCATTGATCTGGCCATCGATCACGAGCGCGCGCTCATCGTGAGCGAGCTTGCCAATGCTGGCGCGAGGCATGTTGCGGACGTGGCGGTGACGCCCGCGGTGCGTGGATCGAATGCAGCCGGAGACTTGTTTTGGACGGATGGTCGCGCGGCCATCGTCGTGATGCCATGAATCGCGATAGCGTGTTTGTGGTTCTTGCGTCACATCC
>WNFI01312077.1_pt1 | contig 17058 bp, 14 predicted proteins | sample 5400471 | NCBI WGS metagenome assembly WNFI01 (sample SAMN13153348, study PRJNA577476) | soil metagenome | isolation source: 100 cm saprolite on Douglas fir-dominated hillslope | place: USA:California | collected 2013-09-17 | reverse complement strand
CTATTCTTCAGTTCATTAATGCTTACCAACATATGCCTTTTCCTTTCGTCTCCGAGTCAAACGAGTATCCCGCAGCTATCCAGATGTCGGCAGTCCGATCAGGCAGCCATTCCATGCTTTCTTAGATGACCGAAAAATTGACTTGTCAATAATATATCGATTTTGTTGCGAACCGGCAAAACGGCCGGCCGTCCCGACCGAGCTGATCGCTGAGTAAAGTAGATTTTATATTGACAAATGCATTTATTTAGCAAGGATGTCTAACCGGCTTTACCGTGTGCTGAGCGCACCTTGGCGGCGATAAGAAATTTGGAAAGCGATAGGCATGAGGACAGCATCGGAGACTACGCCGCTCTCAGCGAGCGAGTGTCATTTACATTGCATTCTCCCAACACGGCGCGACGAGCATTCAGATCCTGTGCGCGACCGTGATTCACTGGGGCTGCAAAAGGTGAACTTCTGAAGCCTTGCATGACGAACTTGAGAGTCTCGATCCGGATTTCCACCCTGCGTTCTTTGCGAGACGCGAGGTTAGCGTTGAGCGGCGATCTGACGGAGCGGTTATTCTGCGCGGGCCATCGCTGATCGAGGCCCCGGAAGAAAATATTTGCAACTATATTCGTCGTTGGGCGGCCGAGCGTCCTTCCCGCGTCTTTCTGGCGGCCCGCGGCTCCAACGACGCTTGGGTCACTCTCACCTACGCGGATGCCTGGCGGCGCGTTTCAGCGGTTGGGCAGGCGTTGCTCGATCGCGGTCTTGCCGGCGATCGGCCGATCGCGATTCTTTCTCCGAACTCAATAGAACATGCCCTTGTCGCGTTTGGGGCGATGTCCGTTGGGATTCCGGTGGCTCCGCTATCGCCTCAGTATAGCCGAATGGCTGGCGGCCTGGAGCGCCTGCAGCAGATGGCGCAGGTTCTACAGCCGGCACTCGTTTTCACTCAGCATCTCGCGGGCTATGAGCGCACGCGTCAGATTCCGGAATTTGCAGATGTTGAGTGGGTCAGCGCCCTAGATGAGCCACATACGACACCCCTGGACCAACTTGAGGCAATCCGACCAGGCGAGTCGTTCTTCGCAGCGTTCCATAGCGTTCGGCCGAACACAGTCGCAAAGATCATTTTCACTTCTGGATCGACAGGCATTCCGAAAGGAGTACTCAATACCCACGGTAATCTCTGTACAGCCACTGCAGCCGTGGGCCAGACGTTCCCGTGGTTCGATGACGAGTATGTGCTCGTTGATTGGTTGCCATGGAATCATTCGCTCGGTGGCACGTCAAATATGGACGGCGTTCTCCACAACGGCGGGACCATGTACATTGATCGTGGACGACCGCTACCGGGTGAGTTCGATGAAACCATCCGGAATCTGACGGATATATCGCCTTCGTTTATGCAGAACGTGCCGGCCGCCTATCAGATGTTGACAGAGGCGATGGAAAGAAATGCTGCCTTGAGGGTGAGCTTCTTTCGCAGACTGCGATACCTGTCCTATTCGGGAGCAAGTTTGCCTCAGGAGACGTGGGATCGGATACAGGCACTCGCCGTTCGTACAATCGGTAAGAGGATTGCATTTGTATCGGCGTGGGGAGCAACCGAAGCTGGACCTGGCATTTCATCGACTCACTGGTTTGATGATGGTAAAGGACAGATTGGGCTTCCTTTGCCTAGCTTCGACATAAAGCTAGTTCCTTTTGACGATCGCTACGAAGCGCGGGTGCGCGGACCTGCGATCACGCCGGGATATCTCGGCAACGCAGATGCGACCGCGAAAGCGTTTGATGAAGAAGGCTTCTATCGTGTGGGCGATGCGTTACGATTTGTGGATCCGGGAAATCCCCAAATAGGACTTCAGTTCGCGGGTCGTGCGAGCGAAAATTTCAAGCTTGTAAGCGGTACATTTGTCAACGTGGGAGCATTACGTCTTGCCGTTCTCGCTGCAGCCGCGCCGCTTCTTCGGGATGTCGTCATAGCCGGAGAGGGGCGTAGTGACGTGCGTATCCTCGCGTGGCCCAATGATTCGGGTTGTGTAGACGTACTGGCGAAACCTGGGATGCCGTCGCACGAAGACCACGGCGTGATCGACGCTGTCCGCAATGCTCTGGGGCGTTACAACGAGCAGTTCCCCAACGCTTCCCGCAGGATTGCAGCTTTTCATCTGTTGGCCGAGCCAGCCTCGTTAGGCAGAGGGGAGACTACGGACAAGGGCTACATCAATCAACGCGGAGTGTTGTCGATCCGCGCCTCGCTCGTTGAAGAGTTATATTCGAGTCCGTCGCTGGCGAGAGTGATTGTCGTCTGACCTTCCATCTTTAGTGATCGCGATTTCTTCATGGGTTGGCGGATATTCTACCGCGGCGAAACAAAGAAAAGTAAGTTCACTTGAGTTGATCCAAATAGGGCACTGCCACGTCGTCGCTGATATCAAAAATTCGTCCAGGACTAAGGATGTTTTTGGGATCCAACGCGCGCTTTACGGCAGTCATCAAGGCGATTTCCGATTTGCTGCGACTGTAATGCAAGTACTCGCGCTTATCGATGCCAATGCCGTGTTCTGCGGAAATAGATCCACGGTAATCGCCTGTCACACGATAAAACAGCGCCTTTATCCGATGCGTCATATCTTCGTCCGAAGCAGTGTAATGAATAGCAACATGAAGGTTGCCGTCGCCGAGATGGCCGATCGTGCTCACAAAGGCGTCCGCGCATACCGACGACGCTTGGCGTTGTACATCGGCCACGTAGCTCTCCATCTTGTCGAGGCGAAGGCTAACGTCGAATGATACAAAAGGGCGTCTGAGGCCTACGACCTCCAATGCGGACTCGCGGACATGCCACATCGAACGGGCTTGTGCATCGGATTTGGCAATGACAGCGTCGTCTAATGTTCCATCAGAGAGCGCTTGACCAAGAGTCGACTCAAGCAGCGATACGGCGCCCCCATGGGATGCGCTTGCCGCCTCAACTAGCACGTAAAATGGTTTGCCTGGGCTTAGGGGAAGCCGGATCCCAGGAAGTGCAGTCGCGAGGCCATAGTACGACTCCCACATGACCTCAAATGCAACCAACCTGCCTTCCAGAGCTGATCGAATCTGACTCAAGAACGTGATTACGTCGGGAAATGTCAGAAGAGAGCAAAAGGCGACTGCGCGCTCCGTCGGACGAGGCCACAGACGCAGTACCGCCTTCGTTACAATGCCCAGGGTGCCCTCGGTGCCGATGAAGTATTGCTTTACATCATAACCAGTGTTGTTTTTCACGTAGTGGAACATGCTATCCACTACAGTACCATTCGCCATCACGGCTTCGACGCCCAGAACGAGTTCCCGCATCATTCCATAGCGGACAACCATGTTGCCGCCCGCATTCGTCGCGATGTTGCCGCCAATTGTTGCACTTCCACGAGATGCCAGGTCGAGCGGAAACATCAGCCCTTCTATGTCGGCTCTTTCTTGGACAGTTTGAAGGATGGCGCCGGCCTCCACGACCATAGTTGCAGCAGCGCGATCAACTTCCAATATGCGGTTCATACGCTCAAGAGACACGACGATCTCGCCAGACCTCGGAAGGGCCGCTGAGACCAATCCAGTCATTCCGCCCTGCGGGATAACCGCAAGGCCGTTAGCGTGACAAATCTTTAGTACGCGTGAAAGTTCTTCCGTGTTCGCTGGTCGCAAAACCACTTCTGGTGCAGCGACAGAACACTTCTTCAAAGCGAGCAGGGTGGACCACCGCATGACGCAATGGTGGGACGTCGAATGCCGCGTTCAGCGCCGATTACTTAATAAAAAAATGCATTTGTCAACGTAAAATATGTTTTGCAAAGATAGTAGATATTGTAATTGCAGTCTATTACGATCTCACGCGCAGCTAATTGTGCGACGAGGCTGGCATCCGGCACAGTGCGTCTCACCCAAGAAAGAAGCCGCGCAAAACGGCCGACTGAGTGACATATCGGAGGGAAAGATGAAGCAAGGCAACTCAATCAGGCGATTTTCGTCTGAATTGTTCGATCTACCATACTACTCATACGTAGATTTAACGCTGCTTGCTGAGCGCGATGATGGATCCGTCGATTATCATCGAGACGTCGAAAAGGGCCAGTTCCTCACGATGCTTGTCATCTTCGCTGTCGCTGCCATCGCCTTTATCGCTGCTTTTGCGTTGAGCGCGTGACGGCCGTTGCAACGCTGCACGGCCCAATATCATTGGGGACACTTTTGTTCGACATGTGATCGCGCCTCGAATGACCCACTGTGATTGTCGCCAGCGTTAATGGCGCAGCAAGTCAACACGCCCAGCACCATCGGTGTCACAGCTACAGAGATCAAGGTAGGTGCGACATTTCCATTCAGCGGCCCCGCCTCAGGTTTGGGCAACATCGGCAAGGCGTTGATGAGCTATGTCGATTCCGTCAATGAAAAGGGGGGCGTGAACGGCCGCAAGATCAACCTTATTGCGCTCGATGATGCCTACACACCGAGCAAATCTGTCGAACAGAACCGCAAACTAGTGGAAAGCGACGAGGTCGCGTTGCTGTTTAGTCCGGTCGGCACTGCAAGCATTTCGTCAATCGTGAAGTATGCTAACGACAGAAAGATACCGCAGCTTTTTGTCGTTTCTGGCGCTAACAAATTCACAAAATACGCCGAGTATCCATACACCACCACTGGGCTGCCGAGTTACGACACGGAGGGCAAGGTCTACGCGAAATTTATCACCGAAAAGCTGCCTGGAGCGCGCATCGCCATTCTCTATCAGAATGACGACATGGGAAAGGATCTGGTTGGAGGGTTTCGTTCCTTCATGAAGGATGATTTCGACAGGTTAGTTGTCGCAAAGCCCTATGAAACAACCGATCCTACGGTCGACTCCCAAATCTTTAGTTTGAAGAGTTCAGGAGCGACCGCGTTTTTCATTGGCGGAACGCCGAAGTTTACAGCGCAGGCCCTACGAAAAGTTCGCGAAATCGGCTGGAATCCGCTGACGGTTGTCAATTTTCCGTCCAGTTCGGTCGCCGGCACCTTTGTACCGGCAGGGATTGATAACGCTAAAGGGGTTGTTTCCGGAACATTCCAGAAAGATCCAACTGATACGCGGTGGAAGGACGATCCATCGGTTAATGACTATCGCGCATTTGTCGCCAAATATATTCCAGCCGGCGACGTCGCAGACTCTGCTTACGTGCTTGGCGTCATCCAGGGACAGATACTAGAGCAGGTACTGAAGCAATGCGGCGATGATCTGTCCGGCGAGAACATCATCAAACAGGCGCGTAGCCTCAAGGATTACTCGCCCTCAATGGCGATGCCAGGCATTACGATCAATACCGGCGCCAACAATAATCAGGCATGGACGTCGCTTCAGCTCCAGCAGTTCAACGGCAAAAGCTGGGAGCGGCTCGGGGACTTGATCAGGGCTGCCGACTGATAGCACAGAAGCGGCCGACATCAGATTGTGCAGCAGCTATCCTTAGAATGAACTTCCGGCACCTCCCGCTGGATGTCGAGGTGCCTTAGGTAAGGTGTCTCTCCACTCGAGCCCGGCGCACTCGCGCCGGGCTTCTTTTCGTTCTGTAGGGCGCAACCTACTTCCGAAAACATCGAGAATACGTCGAGCAAACGCGGGCGCGTTTCAGCGATCACGAGGGGGTAATATTGCCCCTTACACCGGTCAGCGTCACCGGGCAGATGGTTGCTTATCCATTCCGCATGCTCGCTGCAGCACGGCCAGCAGGTGGAGGATTTGTTGAACCGCCTCCTGAAGAATGTGGGATTCGATGTCCGGGATATCCCCGACGCTCACATTTGTTGCGGGGCGCGGGAGCGCAAGCTGAGCAAAATCCTGCGGCGTGAGGCCCGGCGTCATCGTGTCCAGAAATATAGGATACGTCGTTAAGATCGGAATCAAGTCCGATATTCCGGTCGCCCACACGGCCGAATTTCTGGATTGACGACCGGAGGCCGTTTGCCAACGGCGGTTGCCATATCGGCGAATACGTGCCTCAATAGAAGTGATAAGAAATTAAAAGCAATTGAATGCAAGGGGGAGAACAATGGAATGCAAATTCATGATGGAATATTTCTGCCTGTCGACCATGCCCGAGGTGAATCGTGACGAGTTCGTTCTTGGGCAGCTACTCACTCTTGGCGTAGGACTATCGATCGTATTGATCGCTCGGCTTGTGATGTTGGCAGTCTCGCTTTGATATCCGCGTTGGGTAGCGCATCGATACTTGATGGCTATCCCCCGGAGCCGGGATCTGCTCTTGCCCAGAGCCTGATCGGTGTGTCAGCCGTCGCACCCACGCAGCGGGTCGTGCGATCGAGGCGAGGGGCTTCAAAAATGCCGCGAACGAAAGTCCCGATGGAGCATCCGGCGATAGGGCAGATATCAAGATCCGATAACCTCAATAACGAGGACGCGTGCGATAAACTGGTATCCAGAAGGCCGCCAGGCTCTCAACCATGTTAAGGCGTACGTCACTTCGAGACGTTTCCCGGCCGGGCGCTGCTGGTACAGCGCCTCACCGAACGCGGTGCTAGTCTACCGACGTGTTGATCAAGGCGAAGCGTGATCTGAAGCCTCACGGCGGTAGTCGGTAGGTGAGTGGCCGGTCCATTTCCTGAATGCCTTGCGGAAACTGGTCGCGTCGGAAAACCCAACGCGCTCCGCAACCTGGTCGATCAACAAATGCGTGTTTTCCAAAAACTCGATGGCGATCGATCGGCGCATATCATCGAGGACCGATTGATAGGAGAGCCCGTCTTTCGCGAGCCGTCGGTGCAGCGTACGCAGCGACAGGCCGAGCTGTTCGGCAATTTCATCGGCTGTCGGGAACCGTTTGGAGCTATTCAGGCAGGCCGTACGGATTTTCCGCACCAGATCGGCCTCTCCGGGGCGCTCGGCCATTACCAGATCGCAAAGCTGCTGACAGATTTGAGCCGTGATGGGATTGGCGTTCGGGCAAGTGCGATCCAACACGCTGGCATCGAAATGCCACTCCATGGAATCGGCCCCAAAATCGATCTGACAATTGAACATTCGTGCATAATTGCGCCAATGGACCGGCGCAGGAAATGGAAAGATCATGCGTTTCGTGGGAAAGGGTGCTTCAAGAACCCGGCTGAAGAGGGCCGTCATCGAGCTACGCCAGAACTCCGCGGTGAAGGGAAGAATATCTCCCAGTGACTGAACACCATGGCTGCGAAGGATCGCGGTGTTGTCCTCGACGCGAAAGCTGATCTGCATCACCACCGGCCCAGCCATTGCTGCGTGCTCGACCGAGAACTTGAGAGCTTCTCCGAATGTCGAACTGCTGATCATTGCATAGCCATAGATGCCGTAATCGCTAATGCGTTGCCGTGCGCCCGCGAGCAGCGCTATGTCGGAGCGTTTCGCAAGCGCGCGTGCGTTTCGGTAGATTGCAAGACGCTGCCGGTGCGAAATGCGTGCTTGCGAGTCTTCGAGGTGCCGCGGCTGCACTCCCGTGCGCGCGAACAAGTCCTTGACGGACACGCCCTGCGCAGCAAGCTCCGCGGCCAGCGCCCCTAGCCCGAGCATGCTCTGGGTGGGTGCATCGAGGTCGGCGGACAACGGACTGACGATTTTTATCGTAGTCAAAGCTTCCTCCAGGGCAATCAAGTTGGCGCGGGGCAGTTTGGCACATTTTGACCCCCACGTCCCCCTAACTCCTTTAGCTTATTTGTCTCAGTTGGCAGCTTCTGACACGATTATTGGCATTCTTTGACATTGCCCAAGTGCCGGTGTTCGCGGCAATTTGCGTGAAAGAAGCATAATGGCGGCTCAACCGACAATTCAGGAGGAGGAAGGCAGATTCTCGAGGGTTCGGGACGTCCGTTTCCGCCCGACAGCCTCGGGCTCGGCGGTAAGGGCGAGCAGAAAGATCCCAGTCAGACCCCAATGATCGAACCGATCGCCGCCCGGGCGACGGCTGCTTCGCTTAAAGAACGCACTAAGATCTCGGTTCACCCGGGACGTCAGTTTAGAGCCGACATGAGTAACGGGTCGACCCCTGATCACAGGCCGACCTCCTGTTTAGTCCTGATCGAAAGAGAGCTTTTATGACCTCAGTTACACATGAAATCGATGGCGCTGTAGGCGTCGTGACCTTGGCCAAGCCGCCGCACAATCTGATCGACGATCCAATGATCGAGGATTTGGTGACGGCTTACCGGCAAGTGATCGCGGGAGGTTGTCGGGCCATCTTGCTGCGCAGTTCGATGCGTCATTTCTGCGCCGGTGCCGAATTGAAGTCATTCGGCACCACGACACTTATTCAGGCCAATCAAGCCCGCCTAAGCGAGGTGCTCGAGGTGCTGGAAGACGCGCCCGTTCCAACGGTGGCGGCGCTGAACGGAGGCGTCCTGGGTGGCGGCCTGGAACTGGCGCTTACTTGCGACATGATCATCGCCGCCGATACCGCCTTTCTCGGCCAAGTCGAAGTCACGGTGGGATTGTTGCCACTGCTGGGGGGCACGCAGCGCCTCGCGGAGCGTGCCGGATCTGCCCGCGCGAAAGAGATCGCCATGCTTGGACGCCGGCACACTCCGGAAGCGTTCGAGCGGTGGGGAATCATCAATCTTGTAGTGCCTGAGGCAGAACTCCCCGCGGCGTCGATGACGTGGGCCCGCCAGTTGGCGGCAGGTCCCACGGCCGTGATCAAAGGAGTCAAGATGCAGGCCAATCTGGCTGCGCGGGGCGGCGTCGAAGCCGCCGATGCGCGACAAGTCGAGATCAACGACATGATCTGGAAGGCCGCCGATCGACAGCGCGGCTTTGACGCTTTCTTCGCCACCGGTCCCGCTTCTGCAGCGTTCAAAGGAGACTGACGATGTCGGCACCTTTGGAAGGATTGCGTGTGATCGACTTCACCCGAGTACTCGCTGGTCCCCACTGCACGAAGACACTCCGGGATCTGGGTGCGCAGGTGACCAAGATCGAACCACCGTCAGGTGATCTCGGTCGTGTTGCATTACCTCATGTTGGCGACATGGGTCTGTATTACGTTCAGCAAAATGCCGGCAAACGCAATCTGAGTCTGGATTTGAACTGGGCAGAGGCGCGCGAGATCGTGGTCGATCTCTGCAGGGATGCCGATGTGATCGTTGAAAATTTCCGTCCCGGTACCCTTGCACGCTTCGGACTAGCCTATGAGGATGTTCGCGCATTCAATCCAAAAGTGGTTTACGCGTCGCTCAGCGGGTATGGGCAATCGACATCCTGGCGCAATCGTCCGGCCTTCGCACCCACCGTGCAGGCCGAGACCGGTTTAACCGCCATTGTTGAGGAACACTTCGGAGACGCGTTGTCCGAGCCGCGTAATGACGCCTGCAGTCATGCGGACGTCTATACCGGTCTGCAAGGCGTCATCGCCATTCTCGCGGCACTCCAGGATCGTAATCGCACCGGCGAGGGGCAGTTTGTTGACGTCGCAATGGCAGCAACGATGCTGTCGGTCAACGAACGCGCGGGCGCGATGTTGTCGGGGATCGACACCGATGGCGAACCGATCGCGTTGTCGGCGAATGAGTCTCATATTTTTGAGATGTCAGATGGCCGCCGACTGACGATCGCCGGCAGTCCAATCTATTCGCCGATGTTCACCCGCTATTGCGCGATGATGCGGCGCAACGATTTGCGGAGCGACCCGCGCTATGCAACCGCAAATCTGCGACGTCAAAATCTGCCGGCATTGCTGGCGGAAGTGAGGGCGTGGCTGACGACGTTCGCCAATCTGGAGCAATTGCAGGTGCAGGTCAGTGAAGCCGGCCTTGCAGTCGGCACGATCCGCACTGTCAGCGAGTTCGCAGACTCCGAGTGGGCCAAGGAATGGGGAGCGGTGGTCGACGTTGATGATCGGGCCGGTGGAACTATCCGAATGCCCGGAAGTCCATGGATTTTCAGCCGATCGGTTTTGCCCCCGCCTGGGGTGCCCGCATTTCAGGGCGAACACAACGAAGAGATTCTTGCAGAGCGCAAGATGCCGGTTGCTCGCATCAAGGATATGCAGAAGCGCAAGGTTTTGCTGAGCCGCCGCAATCCAGTCGGCGGGTTCGATTGAAGCAAACACGTGAAACTGTTTCGCCCATAGCGCCCATAAAGCGTTGCTGGCGTCATGCATACACATACGACGAAAGAAACGGGTGCCGTTGCAGGAGAGGCAGGGAGAGATGACCATCAAGAGATTACTTCATAGTTTGATTGGCGGCGCGTTGCTAAGTTTGGCAGGCATCGCCCCGTCCAGCGCAGACATAAAGATCGGGGCGACCGTCTCCGCGACCGGTCCCGCTGCATCGCTCGGGATTCCCTACCGCAATACACTAACTCTCCTTCCGAAAGAGATCGCCGGTCAGAAGATCGAATGGATCATCCTCGATGACGGATCCGACCCAACGAGTGCTGTCAAGAACGCGCGCAAGTTAACCGCCGAGGACAACGTCGATATCATCTTCGGGGCGAATACATCACCGATAGCTCTCGCGCTGGTCGATGTAGCGGCCGAAACGAAGACACCCTTCGTCGCGATGGCTTCATCGATCCGCATCGTGAGTCCCATGGACGACAAGCGCTACTGGGTCTTCAAGTCGTCGCAGACGGACGCGCTGGCGGTCGGCGGCATCGTCGAGCACATGAAGAAATCGAATGTTAAGACCGTGGCATTCATCGGTGCCAACGATGCATTCGGCGAGAGCTTCTGGACGGAGTTCGAGCCGGTCGCGAAGGCGGCGGGTCTGACGATCGTTGCATCTGAACGTTTCAACCGCACCGACACTAGTGTGACCGGGCAAATATTGAAGATCGTCGCAAGTCGCCCGGATGCCGTCTTCGTCGCGGCGGTCGGAACGCCTGCCGCCCTGCCAGCCATTGCCCTGATGGAGCGAGGGTATACCGGACTTCAATACCAGACGCACGCGGTACTGAATGCCGACTTCCTGAGGGTCGGCGGGAAGGCCGTAGAAGGTGCCTTTCTGCCGACAGGACCGATGCTGGTAGCAGAACAACTTCCGGATTCGAACCCGATCAAGAAGACCGCGCTCGAATATGTCACCAAATATGAAGCGCAATTCGGCCCCGGATCGCGCGCGACATTCGGCGGACACGCGTACGACGCGTATTTGCTGTTTGCGAATGCCGTACCGGACGCGCTGAAAGCCGGAAAGCCGGGTACGCCAGAATTCCGCAAGGCGTTGCGGGACGGCATCGAGAAAAGCAAGAACATGGTCGGAGTGCACGGAATCTTCAACCTGACCGACAAGGATCATGTGGGACTCGATGAGCGGGCGCGACTGATCGTTCGGGTTCAAGGCGGTACTTGGAAGCTGGTGCCTATCGACTGAACGAACGTCGAAAGAGTCAGTACATCTCGTCCCCTCGCGCCTGCGGCGCGAGGGGACGTCGGAGGGAGGGACGTTTATGGACACCGGTATCGCCGTCATTCTTGCGCAAGATGGAATCGTCAACGGCGCCATCTATGGTCTTCTCGGTCTTGCGATTGTCCTTGTCTTCAGTGTGACACGGATCATCTTCGTTCCGCAGGGTGAGTTCGTGGCCTTCGGCACCTTGACGATGGCGATGTTGCAGGCGGGACACGTTCCGGGAACGCTCTGGCTGCTTTTGGCTGCCACCGCTTGGCTGCTCGCCTCCGGCGCGGGCGATGTGTTTGCTCGAAGGGTATCGGGGGTGACGTTCCTGAAGGGCAGTCTTAAGACGCTGCTGCCGGGCGCATGCGCTTTGTTTCTTGTTTATGGGTTGGCTGCTCATCGCTCCGATCTGGCGTTGCAGGTCTTGACGACCCTTGTGCTGGTCGTGCCGCTGGGACCGCTTCTGTATCGGGCGGTCTATGCGCCGCTGGCATCGTCGTCGGTGCTAGTTCTCCTGATTGTTTCGGTCGCGGTTCATCTGGCTCTGGAAGGCCTCGGACTTCTGTTCTTCGGCGCTGAAGGATTCCGGTTGCAACCGCTCTTCAAGGACAATCTGAGTATCGGTTTCCTTCAACTGTCTGGAGCGGCCATCTCGGTGCTGGTCGTCGCGATCATCGCGATGACGGTTCTGGTTGTCGTGTTCGGGACGACGATCTTCGGGAAAGCGCTGCGCGCGACGGCGTCCAACGCAACTGGCGCCCGCATCGTCGGCATTCGGCCTGACAGGGCGGGCAGTCTGGCGTTTGGGATTGCCGCATTTGTGGGGGCGATTAGCGGGCTGCTGATCGGACCGATCACCACGATTTACTACGATAGCGGTTTCCTGATCGCGCTCAAGGGGTTTGTCGCCGCGATCATAGGGGGGCTGCATAGCTACCCAATGACCGCTTTGGGCGCGATCTTCGTTGGCTTGTCTGAGTCGTTTTCCGCGTTTTATGCAAGTGCGTTTAAAGACGCGATCGTGTTTGCGCTCATTCTCCCTGTCTTATTTCTGCGTTCGCTGCGCGCTCCACATCGGGAGGAGGGATGAAGTCCGCTCTCTATCTGGTGCTTGCCTCCGCGGCGATCGTCTGCCTGGCGCAGGTTCTTCCGGAATTCTATGTGACGCTCGCTGCTTACATCGGTTTGAGTGCAATCGTCTGCCTCGGCCTGGTTCTTCTGACGGGAATCTGCGGCCTGACGTCTTTCGGGCAAGCCGCTTTTGTCGGTCTCGGGGCTTACGCGACTGCGATCGCCACGCTTCAGTTTGGCCTGTCCCCATGGGTCGGGCTTCTGCTGTCCGTTATTGTGGCAGGCCTGTCCGGATTGCTGATTGGTATAGTCACGCTTCAGTTGTCCGGACATTATCTGCCGCTCGGCACGATTGCCTGGAGCGTCAGCCTCTACATGGTGTCCGGTAATCTGCAAAGCATCGGAGGCCATACCGGACTGACGGGAATTCCCCCGCTCGCCATAGGCCATTACGTGCTCGACACGGCGCGGGGATTCCTGCCGCTTATCTGTGGGTGCCTCCTGCTGGTGGCGTGGTCTTGCCGTAACATTCTGGATTCGCGTGCCGGACGCGGGATGCGGGCCATCAACGGTCGTTCGGTGATGGCGGAAGGCATGGCCATCAACACGTTCAACTACAAGCTGATCGTTTTTGTTTATGCGGCGATCCTGGCAGGTGTGTCGGGATGGCTCTATGCGCATTTTCAGCGGTTCGTGAATCCGACACCGTTCGGTCTTCACATGGGCATCGAATACCTGTTCATGATCGTGATCGGGGGACTGTCGTCCGTTGGTGGTGCGATTTTGGGTGCCGGCATCGTGACGCTTCTGCACCAATGGCTCGGCGATCTGCTGCCGGTCTTGCTTGGACAGAGCGGCCAATTCGAGACGATCGTATTTGCGGTCGTAACCATCGCCTTTCTCCGTTATGCACCATCAGGCGTGTGGCCGCTGGCGTTGGAGTTTGCGCGCAAGCTTAGCCGCGCCGGTCAGGTGGAACGAGCGATCCCCGGAGCCTGCGAGTCGAATTCGGTAGTTGCATGGGGAGGACTGTCAGCGACGGATGCGGTCTCGCCCATCCTTGAGGTCAAAGAGATCAGGAAGGAATTCGGCGGCCTGGTTGCGGTCAACAGAGTCACTTTCTCTGTCGGGACGGGTGAGATCGTGGCTCTTATCGGCCCGAACGGCGCTGGAAAGAGCACGATGTTTAACCTTATTTCCGGTGTGCTCCGGGCCACCAGCGGTCGGGTCGAATTCATGGGTCAGCGTATCGATACAGCGTCGTCACGGGCAATCGCGGCGGCGGGCATCGCGCGCACATTCCAGCACGTTAAACTGATCGATGATCGCCCGGTGATCGAGAACGTCATGATCGGCGCCCACAGGTTCGGCCGTTGTGGCTTCATCCGAAACGCCTTGCGCCTTGATAGGAAGGAGGAACATCAGCTCACCCGGCAGGCGTTGACGGCGCTCAAGCAGGTCGGCTTGCGTGATTTTGCGCAACGACCGTCGGGCCAGTTGTCGCTTGGGCAACAACGCATCGTTGAAATTGCCCGCGCGCTGGCGCTGCGCCCGACTCTTTTGCTTCTGGACGAGCCTGCCGCGGGTCTCCGTCATCAGGAGAAGCAGCAATTGGCCCAGCTTATTCGTGAGCTGAAGACAACCGGCATGACCGTCCTGCTGGTCGAGCACGATATGGAATTTGTGATGAACCTAGCGGACAAGATCGTGGTTATGGAGTACGGCGAAAAGATTGCAGATGGCGTGGCGGAAGAGATCCAGCGCGATCCTCGCGTTCTGGAAGCCTATCTCGGAGTCGCCTGATGAGCCTCCTTAGCGTCGAAAACGCTCACGTGCGTTACGGCAACGTCGAGGCGGTCTTTGGTGTGAGCATGACCGCCGACGAGGGATGCATCACGACGGTCATCGGACCAAATGGCGCGGGGAAAACGACGCTGTTGTCATCGATCGCTGGGCTTCAACCGCTCGCCGAGGGCCGCGTCGTCTTCGAAGGACAAGATATTTCCGCATCTCCGACGGAGGAGCGCTTGGAAATGGGATTGGTGCTCGTGCCGGAAAAGCGCGAGCTGTTTCCAGAAATGTCCGTCGAGGACAACCTTCAGCTTGGGGCGTATCATCGGCGATGGAGCGGTCGTCGGATTCTTGCCGAGAGTCTGGATGAAGTATTCACGCTTTTCCCGAGGCTGAAGGAGCGGCAGAAGCAGGCTGCCGAGACCTTGTCTGGTGGCGAGCGGCAAATGCTCGCGCTTGGCCGTGCCCTCATGTCGAAGCCGCGCCTGCTGCTGCTGGACGAGCCAAGTCTCGGCCTCGCGCCACTAATAACGCAACAAATTTTCCAGATCGTCTCCACACTCCGGAGCCGCGGCGTCTCTATCATCCTTGTGGAGCAGAATGCGCGCGGCGCGCTGGCCATCGCGGACAGCGGATATGTGCTTGAGCAGGGGTGCATCGCCCTGAAGGGCACTGCGTCCGATTTGGCCTCCGATCCTAAGGTCGTCAGCACCTATCTCGGATTCGGGAAGGTCGCCGCCAAAGTTGCTTGAACCGATCGTGTTATTGAAATGAGGCGCCAGACATCCGATGAACAAAAAGTCGAACAAGATCATTATCACCTGCGCAGTTACCGGCGGAATCCATACGCCGACCATGTCGGACGCGTTACCCTACACGCCGGATGACATAGCGAGTCAGGCGATTGCGGCGGCAGAGGCGGGGCGGCTTGAATATGACCGTGGAGCAGCGTCTCGCCGCTCCCCTGGTTGCGAAGCCGGAGATGTGTTCGCTGAACATGGGTTCGATGAATTTTGCAATTTTCCCGCTCGCAGATCGTTACAAGAGCTGGAAGTTTGATTGGGAAGAACCGTATCTGCGTAGTACCGATGATTTCATTTTTCGGAACACCTTTCGCGACATTGAACGCATACTGAAGTTGCTAGGAGAGGATCACGGCACTCGCTTTGAACACGAATGCTACGATGTTGGGCATCTCTACAACCTTGCCCACTTTGTCGACCGCGGCCTCGTAAAGCCGCCGTTCTTTGTCCAGATGATCTTCGGCATTCTCGGTGGCATTGGTCCGGATCTGGATAACCTGTTCTTCATGAAAAAGACCGCGGATCGCCTTTTTGGTGATTCCTACGAGTGGTCAGTTCTGGCTGCTGGACGTTTTCAGATGCCCTTCGCAACACAAGCGCTGCTGCTTGGAGGCAATGTTCGCGTTGGCCTCGAGGACAACCTTTACATCGGGCGTGGTGAACTTGCCGTCTCGAATGCCCAGCAGGTGACGAAAATACGACGGATCGCCGAGGAGATGGGGATCAGCATTGCGACGCCGAAGGAAGCACGTGAAATACTGGCTCTAAAGGGCGGCGATCGCGTCGGCTTCTAGTAAGGCTCGATGTTCGTTTCAAAGCCGTTTCTACGCTGCCTCATCGCCAGGCCGATGGCGGTGCTTATGGACCGCGTAGGGAGGCGGAGATGTCGGACAAAAGAGTACGTCCTCGATACGGCTTCCAGCGCCTCCGGCTGGTGGTCGGCAACTAAGTGCGCCGAGAACCTCTAGCTGCGCTCCTGCCGCCTCGTGGCGGTTGACCGAGAATCGGGCGATGCTGTTGTTCAATGGGGGATCTTTTCAGGCTCATTGGTTGGACGGTTGTCGATCTATTTCGATCGCGGGCAGCGCTCGAGGCAGAGATTTGGACGTTGCGGCAGCAAATAAACGTTCTGCGGCGGACTGCTCCTAAGAGACTCTCGTTCAGGGTCTTCGACTGTTTGGTACTCGCTGGTCTCTATCGGTTGTTTCCAAAGATTTGCGATGCGCTGGCGATCGTGAAGCCTGACACCATTGTTCGTTAGCATCGCGCTGGTTTTCCGGTTGTACTGGTGCTGGAAGTCGAGACGCCGTGGTGGCCGGCCGACGGTGCCGCTCGAAATACGAAAGTTGATCCGCGAGATGAGCATCGCAAATCCACTCTGGGGCGCGCCGCGCATCCACGGCGAGCTTCTCAAGCTCGGCATCGATATCGGCCAGACCAGCGTAGCCAAGTATATGGCTAGGCGTAGAGGGCCGCCATCCCAAGGCTGGAAAACATTTCTCAATAATCATGCCGACGGCATCGCGGCGATGGATATGTTCGTCGTCCCGACAATCTCGTTTCGTTTGCTCTACGGCCTACTGATCATGGGGCATGGCCGGCGGCAGATTTTATGGTTTGGCGTAACATCGCATCCGACTCCAGAATGGATCGCAAATCAGCTCACTGAAGCTTATGGCTGGGAACAAGCGCCCCGCTATCTGATCCGCGACCGGGACGGGGCCTATGGCGAGGTCTTCGTCCGAAGACTTCGATCTATAGGTATTTGCGATCGACCGGCGTCGCCACGTTCCCCATGGCAAAGCGGAGTTGCTGAACGACTTATCGGCCGATCCGACGGGAGTGCCTTGACCACGTTGTTGTGTTAGGCGAGCGGCATCTTCGTCATGTGCTGCAGTCGTACATGAAATACTACAACCGCGCATCAGAACACCCATCTGTCTATGTTGTTGAAGAGAAGAGACTTTGCTGATTGGGATGCGATCCCGTGGGGTATCTTGGGTTCTGT
>WNFI01298756.1_pt1 | contig 17059 bp, 18 predicted proteins | sample 5400471 | NCBI WGS metagenome assembly WNFI01 (sample SAMN13153348, study PRJNA577476) | soil metagenome | isolation source: 100 cm saprolite on Douglas fir-dominated hillslope | place: USA:California | collected 2013-09-17 | reverse complement strand
GCAGGAACAGGAATTGGGCTTGCCACCGTGCAGCGCATTATCGATCGGCACGGCGGACGCATTTGGGCGAGCAGTGCTGTCGACCAGGGTGCGACCTTTTACTTTACGATTCCGTCCGCTAGATCGGGAGGGCACCGATGATCCGGAACCGCGTCATTCTGCTGGTCGAAGACAACCCCAACGACGTAGAGCTGACTTTGCGCGCGTTCGAGAAGAGCAACGTCAGCAACGAAATCGTGGTGGCCTGTGACGGAGAGCAGGCCATCCAGTATCTCTTCAAAACCGGCCCTCACGCGGGTCGAGATCCAAAGGATATGCCAGAGGTTGTGTTGCTCGACATGAAACTGCCTAAGCTCGATGGTTTAGGGGTTCTGCGGCGCATGCGGGCCGATGAGCGGACGAGACGACTGCCGGTTGTAATCCTAACGTCAAGCAAAGAGGAAAAGGACGTCATGTCGAGTTATGACCTCGGCGCGAACAGCTTCGTCCGCAAGCCCGTCGACTTCGGTCAATTCGTCGACGCCGCAAGGCATCTGGGGATCTATTGGCTCGTCATGAACGAGCCGCCGCCACCTGGGCAGCAGAAGGGGGGCGGGCGATGAGATGGCAGTTACCGGGCTGACCGCTTAACCGTGAGTCGGCTCCAGAACTTTAGCCTCATCGAGGAGTTCTCGCACTCTTCGGGCCAGGACCTTTGAGCCGTAGGGTTTCTGCAGGACGGTCGCGCCCTTCGTAGTCAGGGATGCCAGCAGAGGCCCATGATCGGAATAACCGGAAGTGAAGATGACGGGCACGCCGGGCTTCACCTTGCATATCTGTTCGTAGGCGTCGATGCCGTCGAGTTTGGGCATGATCACATCAAGCAGCACCAGCGAAATGTCATTTCGATGGGTTGCGAATTGATGGACGGCCTCTTGGCCGTCCCGAGCAAGGAGCAGGCGATAACCCAGTGACTCAAGAATCTCTCGCGCCATTTCGCGCATTCCTTCATGGTCTTCGGCAACCAGGATTGTTTCCCTCCCTCCTCGGACCGGAGCATCGTCCACATGGTGTAGCGGTTCCGCGGCACCCTCACTCGCCGGGAGATAGACACGAAACGTTGTACCCTTTCCCGGTTCGCTGTAAACGTCGAGGAACCCTCCATGCTGCTTTACGATCCCCATAACAGTCGCCAAACCTAGTCCTGTGCCCTTCCCGATCTCCTTGGTCGTGAAGAAGGGTTCAAAAATACGCTCCATCGTCGCCGGGTCCATTCCAACGCCCGTATCACAGACCGAAAGCTGGACATACCGCCCCGGCTGCGCATCCCCATGCTGCTTGCAATAGTGGGAATCCAAGTCAACGTTACGCGTTTCAATGAGTAGCTGTCCCCCCTTAGGCATCGCGTCCCGGGCGTTGAAGCAAAGATTCATCACCACCTGCTCGATCTGAGATGGATCGGCCCGGGTAATCTGAAGATCTGGTGCGAGCACCATCTTTACTTCGATCTGTTCTCCGATGGTCTTCTGAAGCAGGGTAGTGGTTTCGTTCAACATGTGATTGAGATCGATGTTCTTGGGTTCCAAGACCTGACGCCGCGCATACGCGAGGAGCTGTCGTGTTAATCCCGCCGCCCGCGTTGCCTGTTCGCGTATGTTTCGAAACAACTTGGCCTCGGGGCTGTCGGAAGACACGCGATCAACCCCAAGTTCTGCCCAACCCATGATGGCTCCGACGACGTTGTTAAAGTCATGGGCCACTCCGCCAGCGAGTTTTCCCAGCGCCTCAAACTTTTCTAGTTGTCGCAAGCGTTGCTCCATCTGCTTACGCTCACGACGGACCTCCGCTTCCCGCAATTCTCTCTGGATTGCCGGCAGAAGCCGTGCAGCGTTGCCCTTGATGACGTAGTCCTGAGCACCGGCTCTCATGGCGTTGACGGCAATCTCTTCGCCGATGGTGCCTGAGAGAAAGACGAAGGGCACGTCCAGGCCTTTTTTCCTCACCATCGTCAGTGCATCGGTGCCTTTGAAGCCGGGCATCGAGTAGTCGGAGATCACGATGTCCCATTCCCCATCCTCCAGTACGGAAGTAAGCGCTGCTGCACTATAAACACGCCGATGCGTTACATCGTAACCGCCGCCGCCAAGCACACCCAAAAGCAAGTCGCAGTCATTCTGCGAGTCTTCGATGATAAGCGCGCGAAGCGGGATGGCCATTATTTCCCCCGAGATCGTTAAGCCGTCTTGGGCCGCGAAATTTGATGACAATCGAACTGCACGCCAACGCCAAGCTTGCCCCGCGAAGAATTGACCGGCTCGACGCGTACGACGTGACCCGTGCAGAGCCATTCGGTTGTGGGCTCGCCGGTGATTTCCTCCGGCATTTTCAAAAGAACTTCAACCGCTGTACCTACTCTGAGCAGCGAATCCGTTGCGAAGAAGATCCCCTTTTCCGAGAGATTCTCCGATTCAGCTCTCCATTCAGGGATTGTGGATTTCCAAACGCGTACTCGCAGTGGAGCTTTGAAGGAGTGCCGTGGAGCGACACGACGGTCCGATGCTGCTACTTTCATAAGGGCTGGTCTCCTCATACCAAGGAGGGGGAATGGCACACAAGGAAATAGAAAAATATGAAGGGGTAAGACAGAGCATATCAGCAGACCTGTGGAAAAGAGAGAGTTATTTCTAAGTCGCCCACAACCTGTCTAAGAATTCTCTAAGATTCAATCAAACCGGAACCTCGTTGAAGCAGCAGGTGGAATTGTTCCGTAGCAGTTTGCGCATGTCATTGGTCTGAACAAGGACCCCTAGTTTCTGGCTGATCGCCTGCCGATATGATCGAGCGCCCTCGTGCCACAGCGCGTTTCGCGAGGGTGGTGATTGGACCCTTCGAGTGCTCTTGGCCGTTTTTGAGGTGATCGTCTGCGCTGAACATCTGCCGGAGATTACTTCGGAAGACTCGTCGGAGCGTGAAGAAATCTGTATTGCACTCGATGACCTGAGAATTCTCAAAGCACTATGTCGAAAATGTCGCTAAATCCATCGGATAGTCGCTCTTGTAACGATAACGATTGACGGAAGGAGGCTCGACTGTCTGAAACTGTAGCTGGCGCTCCAGGGTTTCCTGAAGTTCCAAGGCAAATCTCCCTCTCAATGGCAGCAATCTTCCCTGTAACTTTTCCGCAGAAGACCACTCTCATTAACCAGGGCAGGAACCGGCCTATCCGGCTTCGGGAATGAATACAAAGGTCCCCAGGGTAACTTCCGGCATCCAATTTAGGTAGATGCACGTAAAATGATAGTGAAGCCGAAACGCTCCAGAAGATCGGGAGGAAAGAGATGTTGACCCGCAAGGCCCCAGATTTGACCTACGCCGACGTAACTCCCAGGTCGGTTTATTTGGACCGCCGGAAATTCCTCCGCGCTATGGGCATTGTTGGCGCGACGGCCGTGGCGGGCAAGGGTTTGTTCGAGCTGGCATGGCCTCCGCAAACCGCCTTTGCCGCGACGAAACTCACAGGCCTCGTGAAGAGCCCCTTCAGCACCACTGAAAAGCAAAACACCTTCGAAGACGTCACCCATTACAACAACTTCTACGAATTCGGTACCGACAAGAGCGATCCTGCAAAGAACTCCAAAAACTTCAACACCTCCTCTTGGTCTGTCTCCGTCGAAGGCGAAGTCAAAAAGCCTCGCAAGTTCTCCATGGACGAAATCCTGAAAATCGCTCCGCTCGAGGAACGCATCTACCGCCACCGCTGCGTCGAAGCCTGGTCCATCGTCGTTCCCTGGATCGGTTTTTCCTTCAGCAATCTCATCAACCTCGTCGAGCCCACGCCAAAAGCTCAATTCGTGGCGTTCGAAAGCTACTTCGATCCCCGGCAGATGCCGCAGGCAAGATACGCGGGCATCGACTTTCCCTATGTCGAAGGCCTGCGCATGGATGAAGCGATGAATCCGCTCGCTCTCCTCGGAGTCGGAATGTACGGAGAGACGCTGCCGAACCAGGATGGCGCGCCGGTGCGCATGGTTCTCCCGTGGAAGTACGGTTTCAAGAGCGTGAAGTCGCTGGTCAAAATCAAGTTCCAGGAGAAAGTGCCCCCCACCACCTGGAATCGCCTCGCTTCGAATGAATATGGCTTCTACGCCAACGTGAATCCCACCGTGGACCACCCGCGCTGGAGCCAGGCCAAGGAGCGCCGCCTCGGCGAAATCTTCAAGCGCCCCACCCTGATGTTCAATGGCTACGGCGATCAGGTCGCCTCGATGTACAACGGCATGGACCTGAAGAAAAATTATTAGGCCTGGATCATCGCGTGCGCGCACTGCTCATCAGCAAGTGGACCAAAGTCGCCGTTTTTCTTCTTTGTCTTGTCCCGTTTGGCGAGCTGGTCTGGCGCATCGTCAAAAGCGAGCTCGGCGCCAATCCCGTCGAGTTTATCCAGCACGCTACCGGCGATTGGACGCTACGGTTTCTTGTCTTCACCCTTTGCATCACCCCGTTCCGCAAGCTCTTCAAGCTTCCCGATCTCATCCGCTTTCGCCGCATGCTCGGCCTCTTCGCTTTTTTCTACGTTTGCCTGCACTTTCTCACCTACCTCGGACCGGACCAGTCCTTCGATCTTTCCGCGATGTGGAAAGACGTCGCCAAGCGCCCGTTCATCACCGTTGGCTTCCTGGGTTTTGTCCTGCTGATCCCTATGGCGATTACTTCCACCGCGGGTTGGATTCGGCGTCTCGGTGGCAAGCGCTGGCAAATGCTCCATCGCGCGATTTACGTCAGCGCCGTAGCTGGCGTCATTCACTTCTACTGGCTGGTGAAGTCCGATGTACGCAAGCCGCTTTTTTACGGCGCGCTCGTCGCCATTCTTCTTTTGTGGAGATTGGGCAGTTGGTTTTCCCGGAGGAGGAGCCAGGCGCCCGTGCGCGTGACGGTTCCAAGCGTCTCAATGAACGGCTGAAGAATTTTCTGCCGGCGCGGCGTCCTTGAAGTCCACTCCCCAGAAACGCGGCGCGGGCGTAAGAAATTCGATGCCCACCCGCTGCCCCTTGTCGCCCGGATCGCCCAGATAAACCACGCGGCATTCCTGCTCTTCCTGTGTCTCCGGATTGCTGATCACTAGCATCTCTCCGTCGTCCACCTCGTGCTTTAGCAGCAGTAGCCCGCCGTGCGCATTCACCACTACCGTCTCGCACGTCTCTTTGAATTTCTTCCGATCGTGCGCCCGGCCCTGCGCCTGTACCCGCATCCGGTGGAACACTCGGCCGCTGCGCCGTGGCGTTGTTGAGGTCACTTCGCCCATACCGCCATCTTCGAACGCCACCACCTCACGGTCAATCGCCGCGGCGGACAGGTGTTCCGGAAGCGCAACCCAGAGTCGGCCGGCTTTGGTCCAATTTCAACCGGAGCGAATCTGATTCTTCGGTCCCCACCATTTTCCAGAAAGCGCATTGCTTTTGACTACGCCGTCATCCGCCCGCAATCGGCGGCAAGCGCCAATGAACTTCACACGGCAAGATCCTCGCTCCGCTCTGTCCGTGCCTGTCAGGATTCTGTGCTAGTCGCTTACTGCTGCTGGCGCTGCCTGACTCGGCTTGATGTTCTGGTTGAGGCGAAACAGATTTGTGGGATCGTATCTGTTTTTCTGCGTCACCAGTCGCGCATACTTCTCGGAGCCGTAGGCGGCCTTGATCCGCTCGGGCCCCTCGTCGGCCTCCCGGCCCAGATAGTTAATGTACACGCCGCCGGTCGAGCAGGGTTGCATGGCTTCCCAGAACTCCCGCGCCCACCTGGCGCATTTCGCGCCTTCGGCTGGGTCGGCGCACACCCCAATGGCCAGGAAGCTATACTCTACATCCCGGTGGGCGAAAGCAGTGGCTTCTCGATCTGCACGCCTCACCGCGCCCCCTAACTGGTGCTCGATCAGCCCATGGCACATTGGCGAGGGCCGCTTTGCGCAGTGAGCCACCATGATGTCGATCACCTCGTTGCTGACGTCTTTGAGGAAACTCGACTTCCAGTAGTCTTGGAGCCCAGATGGATAAAAGGCGTCGAGCAGCTGCTGGGCCGCCGTGTAGGGAATGGCGCCGATCTGGTCCATCAGCGGTGGGCCGAATACCCTGAGGGGTTTCAGGAGTCGTTCTCCCTCTGCGAGCGGTCCGGTGTAGCAGACGACGATACCCGCGAGTGCGGTACCGTCAGGCAGGGTAATAAGGACGATACCAGAGGCCATCTCGTCGGGGGCCGTACTGGTGAAGTCGCGGAAGAGCTTGAGGGCTTCCTTTGCCTTTTCAAAAGGATAGGCGACTATACCCCCCAGAACCTGGCCGACCGGGTGGAGCTGATACTCAAAGGAGGTGACGACACCAAAGTTCCCGCCGCCGCCCCGCAAGGCCCAGAATAAGTCCGGATTTTCAGCGACGCTGGCCGTGAGGAACTGTCCGTTGGCTGTGACCAGGTCGGCCGAGAGGAGATTGTCGCAGGACAGGCCATACCGTCGCGCCAAATAGCCCCAGCCGCCGCCCAAGGTAAGCCCAGCAATGCCGGTCGTGGAGATCTGGCCGCCAGTGGTGGCCAAGCCGAACGCCTGGGTCTCGCGGTCGAACTCGCGCCAGGTCAGGCCGGGCTCAGCGCGGGCCCTGCGGCGTGCTGGGTCGACGCGCACACTCTTCATACGCGAGAGGTCTATCACCAGCCCGCCGTCGCAGACAGCATTGCCGGCGATATTGTGGCCGCCGCCGCGCACAGCCACCAGCACATTGTTCGCACGGGCGAAATTCACGCACGAGATCACATCGGCAACCCCTGCGCAGCGGGCAATCAGTGCCGGGCGCTTGTCGATCATGCCGTTCCAGATCTTGCGGGCCTCGTCATAGCCTGCGTCGCCAGGCCCCAGTAATTCGCCGCGCAAACTTGCTTTGAATTTATCGACTGAGGAGTGATCGACCATGGTGGCCCCCTACAAGGTGTGCTGGTCTGAATGGCTCCTTGATTCGAACGGTGGGCTTCCGGCTTAGAGTGAGCACACAATGCATCGCCTAGATGCAGTTGTCAACTCGATTCCCATAGGCTGGGCCCTACTGTGATACCCAGAATCCATCGCTTTTCGTTCTACTTTTGCTGCCATTGCTTATTTCGATCACTAGGGGCGATCAGAACGACACATTCGATCTGGGCCTGTTCCCAACTGCCGACACGGTTCCGGGCGTATCGTTGATTGGCCATCCGGAAACTCGCCCGGCGCCTCGCCTGTCAGGTGCCGCACAGTCGGCCCCCTGAAATCGGGGCTGTTCATCCCATCGGTTTCTTTTTCCGGCGTGCTACTGGTTGGTTTAATAACCGTTAGTGCCCGTTCGCTTGAACTCGGCGTCGGGGCAGTCATAGAATGGTCAACGGCGGTGGCGGGCCATCCTTCGCAGGTCCATTCTTTCCGCACCCGCAAACTTTCGATACTCGTTTTGCGTATTTATACTGGAAAGGACTTATACGCCCTAAAGGCCCCCCCTATGAACCTTGCTGAATTTATCGAAGGTCGCCGCGACCAGCATTTGGCGGAGCTCTGCGAATTCTTGCGCATCCCCAGCGTCAGCGCCAAGAGCGAACACAAGCCGGATATCGAGCGCGGCGCGCGCTGGGTCGCCGACAATCTTCGTGCCGCAGGATTTAAGACCGTTGAAATCGTTCCGACGAATCTTCACCCGCTTGTCTATGCGGAGTCGCTGGAAGCCCCGGGAAAGCCGACAATCCTTTTTTACGGTCATTATGACGTTCAGCCCGCGGAGCCCCTCGATCTCTGGACCTCTCCAGCCTTCGATCCTGCCGTTCGAAACGGCAATCTTTTTGGACGTGGCACAGCCGACGACAAAGGCCAGGTACACATTCACCTGAAAGCTTTCGAATCTCTTCAAAAGGTCAATGGCAAGCTGCCCATCAACGTGAAGGTTCTGATCGAGGGCGAAGAGGAAGTTGGCAGCGTCAGTCTTTGGGATTACGTCCAGAAGAACAAAGAAAAGCTGAAGGCCGATGCGCTCGTCGTCTCCGATACTTCCATGCTCGGCAAGGGCGTTCCTTCCATCACCTACGGCTTGCGCGGCCTGAATTACTACCAGATTGAGTTGACCGGTCCGGAACGCGATCTGCACTCCGGTGTATATGGTGGTGCCGTCCCCAATCCCCTCACCATCCTCACCGAGCTTTTCGCCAAGCTTCACGACAAGAATTTCCGCGTCACCGTCCCCGGCTTCTATGACGCGGTCGCCAAGGTTTCGAATGCAGAGCGCAAAGCGCTCAATGCGCTGCCCTGGAAGAAAAAAGATTTCGAGAAAGCCGTCGGCGCGCCTGGCTATTTCGGCGAGAAGGGTTTTACCACCGTCGAGCGCCTCTGGGCTCGGCCGACGTTCGAATTGAACGGCGTCTGGGGCGGCTATCAGGGAGAGGGCGCCAAGACCGTCATTCCGTCAAAGGCCTTCGCCAAATTCTCCACGCGCCTGGTCCCCAATCAGGATCCGTACAAGATCGCCAAACTCGTTGAGAAACACATTCGAAAGCTTCTTCCGAAAACGGTCCATTGCAAGTTCGAAGTCTTGAGCACTGGAAAACCCTGGGTGGCTCCGTACCACGATCCGATTTTCAAAAAAGCGCAGTCCGCTCTAGAAAAGGGCTTCGGCAAGAAGGCCGTTTTCATTCGCGAGGGTGGTTCCATCCCTTTCGTAACGCAAATGCACGACACCTTCAAAGTGCCGTGCGTTTTGCTCGGCTTCGGCCTCCCCGACGAAAACGCGCACGCCCCCGATGAACACATTGCCCTCGAAAACTACTTCGGCGGCATCAAGGCCATCGCCTACTTCTACGCGGATCTCGCCACTCTGTAGGTCATTTTCTGGCAGGCGTTCCTGGGGCGCTCCGACCGGATTGGAGCGCCCCTTCCGGGTTGGGCCTCTACCGTTCGAGTCTCCGTTCCAGCCGAAGCAAATAGTTCCGCTTCGCGCTTCCAAACTCATTCCGCTTTTCTGTGTCCCTCTGCGCTTTTCCATCTGACCTCAGCCTGGCTTTTTCTCTTCTTCTCACGGTCAGATGAGCCACGAACGATCGCGCCGCCGCATACTCGGTCTTATCGCACGGTCCGGGCGAGAAACTCTCGCATCAGCCGTGCGATTTCCGCGCCGTCTTCCTCCAGAGCGAAGTGCCCTGTATCGAGCAAGTGAAGCTCCGTTTTCGGATCATCGCGGCGGTACGCTTCCGCACCCGCAGATGTGAAAAAGGGATCATTCTTGCCCCAGACCACAAGCACGGGAGGTTTTCTTTCGCGAAGGAACTTCTGCCAGCTCGGATAGAGTGGCGGATTGTTCCTGTAGTCGTAGAAAAAGTCCAATTGAATCTCGGCATTTCCCGCCCGGTCCAGCCGGGATTGATCGAATATCCACGCGTCGGGATTCAGATGCTCAACATTACGCACGCCCGCCGTGTAGCCTAATTTCGTCCCCTCGATGCCCAGGAACGAGCGAATCTTCCCCTCCGTCTGTTCATTGCGATCTTTCCAGTAGGGCGCCAAGTTCTCCGCCCAGAAAGGGGACAATCCTTCCTCGTATGCGTTGCCGTTCTGCACGATGATCGCCTGAATGCGTTCTGGATGCTTCGTCGCCAGCCGGAAACCTACCGGTGAGCCGTAATCCTGGATGTAAATCGAGTAGCGCGTCAGCTTGCGTTGTTCCAGGAATTCGTCGATCACTTCCGCCAAGTGGTCAAACGTATAGCCGAACTGGTCGGCAGGGGGCGCGTCGCTGTACCCGAAACCCGGATAGTCCGGCGCGATGACGTGATAGCGGTCCGCCAATGCGGGAATCAGTTCGCGAAACATATGCGAGGAGCTCGGAAAACCGTGGAGCAGTACAATCGTCGGCGCATTGGCCGGCCCCGCCTCGCGGTAGAAAATCTTGATCCCGCCTACAGTGTCCGTCCGGTAAGCGATTTGTTGCGTCTCCGGCGCCGCGCCCTTCATCTGTGCCGGGAGCGCGGTTGTAGTTCCGAAAAGCGCTGCCAGCAAAAACAGCCATCCTGAAATCTTCATCTGTATTCTTTCCTTTCGTCATCGTCTGGGCGGCAGCGCTGATAATGGGCTGCAACGCCATTGTATATAGACCGGTCGGTCTACATCATACGATGCGGAGAAGCACTCGAAGTTTCAGGATTTTTCTATGATTTGTTATTTCCGGAGTAGACGTTCAGGTAACGATTCCAGCGCTCGCCGGAAGGCCTTGCGATCGCCCGCCACGCGCGCTACGACCAGGGCTCCCTGAATCGCGGCGACAGCGTCCTCTCCGCGTTGCCGCGCCAGCTCCGCGGGTAGGCCGGCCTCCTTGGAGAGTGCCGCGAAACTTGCGACCCAATATTGCAATGACTTGCGTGCGTGTTTTCGCGCTCCTCGCGCATCAACGCTCAGTGTCAACGTATCGAGCAAGCAGGAACACGATCCACTCGCATAAAATTTGTCGAGTCCGGCGCAGACCTCCGCAAGTCGTCTCTTCGGATCACCTGGTTCGCGGAGTGGCCGCAGGATTTGCTCCGCAAAAATTCGATCGGCGCGCGCCAGTACGGTGTCCGCCATCTCATCCTTTCCTTTCGGAAAGCGATGATAAAGGCTGGCTTTGACGAGGCCGGTGACGTCACAGATTTTCGATAGACTCGTGCCCTCGAAGCCATACTCGCGAAAGAGCTGTGTCAGCTGGCCTAGCAATTCTTCCTCGGAATATTTGGCGACGGCCACGGAATCTTCCTCGTTCCGGCGATTCTGCGCAGTGAACTCCGGTTCAAATAGATGCAAGGAATTTGCTGTAAGGTAGCGACCCGCCTGCGGCGCCCCATCGCGTACTCATTTAGCGTGGCACTGACGCTCGCAATGATTCCCAGCGCATCCGCCGCTGCATCCTGAAACGCTGCCGCACCGGCTGCTTCGGCAGCCGCACAGCCGCGCTCATCTCTTGCCCAAGATCCTTGCGGTTTTCCTGCGCGGCCATCGTTCCCTTACCGCTTTTCCTTCGAATCCCAGAGCTTAGCACAGCGCGGGAAGCCGCACGAAAACGCGACGACAGGCCTCCCAGCCGCATTTTCAGCGGTGATTTCCACACGCCTCCGAAAAATACGCATTTTTCCAGCCTTTTTTGCGATTTTTGCTTGCGTTCTCTTATCAGCTTGGTTATACTAGATGGCAGCCAAGCCACTGAGCAAGACCAAGGTTGTGGGACATATCGCCGAGAAAGTCGGCACACCGAAGAAAACCGCCGCTCTCTTCTTTGATGAGCTCTTCAAGCTCGCCGTGAAGGAAGCCAAGGGCGGGGCGGGCAAGTTCGTGATCCCGGGGATCGGCCGCGTGGTGAAGGCGCACCGCAAGGCGCGCATGGGCCGCAACCCACAGACCGGCGAGGCGATCAAGATCAAGGCGAAGACCGTAGTTCGCCTGCGTCCGTCGAAGGCGTTTAAAGACGCCATCCTGAAGTAGGCGCAGTATTATTTGAGTTTGGGCCCCCGGCGGCTTGAGCGATCAGGCTTTCGGGGGCTTTTCTCTTTCCAGTGCTCCGTTTTCAGTGGTCAGTGATCCGTGAAACAAAAAACCAAGATTGCCACCTGAAAATTCTGGAACAGAAAACTCACTGCCAAGAACTGTCTCCGAAAAACCAACAACTAGAAATTGAGAACTAAGCACTGAAAACTGAGAACCAAAACGCCGGCCGAACGGTCCGCGCGCGAACGATCAGAGCGTTTTGACGTAGGCGACGACGTCTTTGATTTGCGCTGGCTCCAGCGATTCCTTCATCCCGGGCATCAGGGCGTCGCCGTTCTCGATCCACGTCGTCAGGGCCGCAGTCGTGACTTTGTTGCCGTTCACGGTGAAAGTTCCGCGCTTGGAAAGGCCTTTGAGTCCCGGTCCGATTTTCTTCGCGTCGCTGTCGGCGAAATGGCACATGGCACATTTCTTTTCGAACACTTCCTTGCCCCGGGTCGCGGAGCCCGCGGCACTGTGACTTGCCGCTTTTTTCGGCGCTGCTTTTTCTTGCTGCTCTTGCGCCAGAAGTACTCCGGCTGCAGCCAGAGTTACGATCCCAAGAACCAAATAATTCCGTTTCACGATGCCCCCTCGTCTAGTTGGTCGTTATCGCCAAATGATGAAGCCACGTTGGAACCCAGCTATTTTCTCTGTTTGCGGCCCCAATTTCCACCCCTTACCCGTCCAAGGTACAGGTTCCTCTCCGGCACGCATGGGACTTTCGTACTTTTGACCCTTGCAAAACCGTGTGCTAACTATGTGTCCATGAGCATGGAGACCCTCACGCGAGCATGGGAAGTTCTGCAGGACGCTTATCAGGCACAGATGGAAGGCGACTACGACCACGCCGTCGAACTGTATCAATCGTCGCTGGAGCTGCATCCCACAGCCGAGGCCCATACCTTTTTGGGCTGGACGTATCATTTCCAGGGGCGCGTTGAAGAAGCCATTGCGGAATGCAAGCGCGCCATCGAGCTCGATCCGGAATTCGGCAACCCTTACAACGACATCGGCGCGTACCTCATCGAACTGGGCCGGTTCGAGGAAGCGATTCCCTGGCTCGAGCGCGCCACGGAAGCGCGCCGCTACGAGCCGCGCCACTTTCCGCATTACAATCTGGGCCGCGCCTACCTCGGCAAAGAGATGTACAGCCACGCCATGCGCTGCTTTCAGGAAGCGCTGGAGATCGAGCCGCGCTATTTGCTGGCGAGGCAGGCGCTCGCTTCGCTGCGCCGCATGGTGAATTGAAAGAGTCATTAGTTCTTAGTTTTAAGTTTTTACTTAAGAAAAAACCTCCCTTGTCGATCTGCCGTAATCCTTTCTTTCTGCGTGCCCCATTGAAAGTGTGACTCGTGAGCCGTCACTCGTGGCTGCTGACTCGTGGCGGGTACGAAGTTTACAGTCGAGAGTCGACAGTTCGCCGTCAGAAGAATCCTCCCAAGAAATAGAGATGGCTCTCATCTTCACGGCTGGCGCTCCTGCGCCGATGGTTTGACGACGCGGTCGTAAATCCAGAGCAGCAGGGCAGTCAGGACACCGATGCCGGAAATCACCCACCAGACGCGCTGGGGTTGGTGTGCGACTTCACCGAACTGGTGCATGATGCGGCCGCCGAACCATCCTCCTAGCAGCGAACCAATCCCGATCGGCAAAAATGCAAAGCCCATATACGTTCCCTGCTGGCCGGGAGGCGCAAGCCGGGAGATGTATTCGTAGTAGCGGGGGGCCTGGATCATTTCGCCGAGAGCGAGGACGAAAATGGACAGGACCGCGCCGAGGACGGTGGGCTGAAAGGCAACGACGAGCCAGGCCAGGGACGACACCAGCGTACCAAGAATGACCGCCTGAAAAGCGGGCATCTTGCGGATGAGGTAGTTGATGAGCACCGTGAGACAGATGACAGCGAGGCCGTCGGTAATCAGGATGAACTCGACGTCGGCACCGGCGCTGATATAGCCGTGAATGTAGCCGGGGAGCGTGATGTACTGCTGCCAGAAGACAATCCAGTAGCCGGTAAAGATCAACAAGAACAACATGAACTTGGGGTTGGAGAGGACGGTGAAAAAGTTCCGTAGCGTTTCGGCAACGCTGGGAACGGGACCGTCGCTGACTTTCTTGGGTTCGCGGAAGAAAAGCAGGACGGCGAAAAACATGGCAAAAACGCTGAGCGCCGCAACGCGGAAAACATTTTCGACGCCGAGATGGCGGTGCGCCCAAGAGGCGACGTAGGGGCCGGCGGCGCCGCCGATGTTCACCATGGTGTAGTAGATGGAGTAGCCGATGGAGCGGACATTTTCTTTGGAAGCGCGGGCGGTCGTGCCGACGACGCAGGGCTTTACCATGGAAACGCCCAAGGCCGGCAGAATCAGGATGAATCCCACAAAAAGCACGGGCGGAACGGCGGCCTTTACCGGAGCGAGCCACGGCGCTCCGAGCGAGCCGAGCAGAAAATAGGCAGCGGCAAGAATTAGATAAGCCAATGAGAGAGCGCGGCGAAAACCGAGGCGGTCGGCGATCGCGCCGCCGAAGATCGCCAGGAACCAAACCATTCCGCCGAATATTCCCGCAAGCGTGCCGGTCTGTTCGGTGGGGAAATTCAGCTTTTCGTGGAGATAGTTGGCGAGCGAGGCGAAGGCGCCGTAGTAGGAGAGGCGCTCGAAGATTTCGGTGATGTTGGCGACCCAGAAAGGGCGCTCGAAGCCGTCGCGAATTTCCTGGAGCCTCTGGCTAAAGCTCATGTCGCCTCCCGGGCTGCGAGGCGGGATGATAGCAGAAAGGGGTACCCCCACCCCCGGGTGTTTTGCGAAAGAGTTCGGAATTGCTTGAAAAGAAAAGAGTTGAGTCTTTGGTGAGTGTAAAAGAGTTTGCAAGAGTGTGAAAAGAAAGTGGATAGGTCGAAGAGAGGCAGAAGTTGAGAGTCGAAAATTGAAAGTCGAAAGAAAGAGAAGGATTTAACGCAGAGACCACAGAGAACGCAGAGTGCGCAGTGCGGAAGAAACGGCTGGGGCCGCCACCCAAGTTGGTTGAGAGGCGATTGGCGAGCGCACAGCGCAGAGTGCCAGATTGGGAATTGTTGGTACACACCCGGCAGTTTTCGTAAGAGTGAGAAACAAAGGAGATAGGTGGAGGCAACGTACCGGTATAGGGGTACGACCAGAGAGGACAATTGCCATCGCCAGAGAGGGTTAGAAGGACCACGTGGCGGGCGAGCATGGCTGGCAGGGCGGGAGAAGAATCTTGCCGACCTAACGAAACCATTATAGCATATTGGTACAGTATGTCAATGATTATTTTAAGTCGTTTGAATGCTGGAGGATAGCGGGCGTCTGGTCGGATTGGCACCGGGAAATATGTGAGATTGCAGCTTTTCTGGCGCAACGGGACTGAAACCGTGTCGGAGCGCGGCCCCCATGCGTAAGACCGAGGTGTGCGGCATCGGGCAGAGTCAAACCCCGCACCCTTTGGTGAACCAAAACCCAAAGGGATGCGGCACCCAGGAGTGGCTCAGCGCGTTAAGGGTTCTCAACCCGCCTGCAATGTGGTTTGTGGGAAGTCGGCTTGCTTGAAGTACGTCCGTTTCTCCGAGGTCGAGCCGTCTTGACTGCCGGCCGTGCGTTATTTTTCTGTTTTCTTGCGAGCCATGTCTTCACCCTCTAATTTTCCAACGTGTGAATTCAGGGGACGCCCGGATGTGGGCGGCCCGCTCGAATGATTTGCTAACGTACATGCCGGCTACTTGATGTTGCCGGGAATGCCGCCGGAATGTGGCACAACAAATGACGGATGCACTCCGATGTCTGCAGCAAACGCCTCCATGACTTTTTTGTAGGCAGCCCTGATTGCTTTCGGGTCGGGCGCGGAAGCGCTAAAGCATTCGTTCCACTCAGCCTTCCAGTCATTTGGGCGGGCTTGTTCCCTCCGTTGAAATTGTGCGCGCAGCAGCGCATCGCGACCCCAGCCAGAATAAGTTTCAAAGCAGAGATTCTGGAATTCCATGCACGCCGAGAAAAAGGATTCGGAAAATAGCGGCGCTGCAAGAAACATTTTCTTATCTATGGCGCGTTTCAGAGCCACGACGGCGGGCGGATCCAGTTCCTTCCAGCAACCCACATAGGTGAAATAACACAGCAGATCATTGAGTTGGGGTGCGAGGTCATCGTAAACCTTCAATTGCGTCTCTATCAGTTTCTGGCTGCGCCACTGCAAATGCTCAAAGCGCTTGGTGACACGATGGATATACACGCCAAAGGCAGCGAGAGCAGCGGGCGTAAGCAGCCCAGCTACTAGCTTTGCGATCTCAAGCGAATTCCAGGGAGAGGGGTTTAGCGACATGTAAGCACACCTAGCTCTCTTTTCAGAAGATCGGGCTAGACCATCGTGCCGGGGCCCAAGACTGGGCACTCCCGCGATTGCGGTCCGGATAAGTTCTTATCGTAAGGCTACTTATAATCTATCAGGCATGTAACGTCCATCATATTCGGTAGATCGGTGGCGTCGGCTGGTCCTCGGTGGCTCGGCGAATGTGGGCGTCCGTGGGGGGTGGAGTGGTACGCGAGGGGCGCACAGCCCCATTCGGCAAGCTCAGGGCAAGCAGGAGTGGCTGTGATACCAAGGCGAAGGGAGGAAGACAAAGACAAAGACAAAGACAAAGACAAAGACAAAGACAAAGACAAAGACAAAGACAAAGACAAAGAGCAGAGAGATTCCTCACATTCGCAGGCCGACCCTTTTGCAGGAGCAAAAGGGGAAGAAAAAGTCGGCCTGCTGCGTTCGGAATGACGGGCGGTGTCGGCGGGTGACGCGGGGCGATGAAAGGAAAGCGAAGACAAAGCAGATCCCTCGCTACGCTCGGGATGACAATGGAAGTGGAGAGCACGATCCCGACAAGAGCCGGGACAAATTGTATCGTGCCGCTGCAAAGAAAGGAAAGAAGGCGAGATAAACTCGCCGCTACAAACGGAGAGGCAAGAGAGGGCGCAGCCCGCCGCGGCGGGCGCCCCTACAAGGAAAGGAACAATAGCGAGATGAGTTCGCCGCCATAAACGATTGGGGGAAAAGGCGGCCATCACGGGGAGCTACGGAGGCGGAGATAGTCGGCTGGAGGGAGGACAAGAATCCCAGACAGTTTCTTGCCAAAATAGGGACCAAAGTGCCGCAGATCGCCGGTGATGAGGTGCGTACAGCGGGCTTCGATAGCTGCCAAAAGGATGGGGATGTCTTTTTCGGGCAAGTTGACGCCTCGCGGCAGCTCGCGAGACGTGGAGTCAAAAAAATTGAGGTTCTCAGAAAGCCGGTTGAGGCGGCGGCGCTGGGCAACTTCGGTGAGGTTGATACGGGCTTCTTCCAGGGCATAACGGGAAGTGCAAAGCTCAACATCGGGCAGTTGCCAAAGCCTCAGGAGGCCCGCGTTGGGACGATAAGAGGCGGAGAACAGGACATTGGCGTCAAGGAAGAACCGGTCCATGGCGGGGGACTATTTGGGCGGACGGTGGGGGATGGCGTCGGGGTCGAGGCCGAGGCGTTTGACTTCGCGGCGGGCCC
>WNFI01182969.1_pt1 | contig 17060 bp, 22 predicted proteins | sample 5400471 | NCBI WGS metagenome assembly WNFI01 (sample SAMN13153348, study PRJNA577476) | soil metagenome | isolation source: 100 cm saprolite on Douglas fir-dominated hillslope | place: USA:California | collected 2013-09-17 | reverse complement strand
GGTCGATGATGTTGACGCTGATCTGCGCCAGGCGATAAACGTTGGACTCGCGGGAACGGAAATCGCCGCCCTTTACCGTGTCGTAGAACAATCGAAAAACGCTGTCGCCGTCATTCTGATAATTCTTGGCCGCGTTGATACCGCCCTGCGCGGCGATGGAATGGGCGCGCCGCGGGCTGTCCTGAAAACAGAAACACTGGACGTTGTACCCCAGTTCCGCCAGGGTTGCCGACGCGGACGCGCCCGCGAGGCCCGAGCCCACCACGATGATGTCGTATTTCCGTTTGTTCGCCGGATTGACCAGCTTCATATCGAATTTGGCCTGGTCCCAGGCTTTTTCGATCGGCCCCGAAGGCTGTTTCGAGTTGAGTTCCATCAGAGGTTTGAGCCCACCAGGCCAGTCAGAACGGCGATCGGAATGGATATGAAACCCGCGGTCAACAGAATCGCCACCCAGGCGGCCGCGCGCCTGATCACCGGCGTGTATCGCGGATGGCTGAATCCCATGCTCTGAAACATGCTCCACAATCCGTGATAGAGATGCATGCCCAGCAACAGCATCGCGAAGATGTAAAACCCCGAAACTGGAATGCGGCGGAAGCTGTACACCAGGTTCTCGTAAGCATGCAGCTCGCGAAACTGCATGGTGTTCGCGGCGCCGGTGGTGAGATCCAGGATGTGATAAAAAACAAATGCCGCGATGATCGGCCCGCTCCACATCATGGTGCGCGAGGCGTAGCTCGAGCCGGCGTCTTTCTTCTTGATGTAACCCACGGGCCGCGCTTCCTGCTTGAGGCGCGCGAGCTGGATCGATGCCACGATGTGCATCGCCACGCAAACCAGCAACAGAACGCGGACTCCCCACAGCAGCGCCGGCATGGAATGCAGGAACGCGGCGTAATTGTCCATCTGCTCCTGCCCGAGATATACCTGCATGTTGCCGGCCAGGTGGCCGACCAGGTAACCGAACAGGACCACGCCTGTTACGGCCATGACGGCTTTCTTCCCGATGGACGCCTGATAGAACCGGAGTGCTCTGTGCGCCTGGCTATCTATCGCGATCGAACTCATATCTAGAATTTTGGATGAAAGGCGAAGCGCGTTTGTGTCGCGCGTGATGCAAAATCTTACAGATCGATGCTGACAATTTCAGTATACAATCCCGGAGCCGCGCGAGTCAGCGGCCAAGAGCCGGCATTCGGTTGCCCACCTGATTTTGTTCCCCGATTTGTGCGCTCCTATAATGGTTCCGATGTCTTCTCCGGTTGCGGAATTAGCTTCGCCTGCGCTGATCTCCAAGTACGAGCCGGTTGTCGGTCTGGAAGTGCACGTGCAGCTGGCCACGGCGAGCAAGATTTTCTGCGGATGCCCGACGAGTTTTGGCGCGCCGCCCAACACCAACGTTTGTCCGGTGTGCATGGGGCTTCCGGGCGCGTTGCCCGTGCTGAGCCGCGAAGCCGTCGAAATGGCCATGCGCGTCGGCATGGCGCTCAATTGCACCATTCGCCCGCTCTCGCGTTTTGCACGCAAGAATTATTTTTATCCCGACCTGCCCAAGGGGTATCAGATCTCCCAGTACGACGAGCCCATTGCCGAGCATGGCTGCGTGGATATCTCCGTCGACGGCGCGCCGAAGCGCATCGGAATCACGCGGGTTCACATGGAAGACGATGCCGGCAAAAGCATTCACGAAGGCTTCAGCGATTCCGACCGCTACTCCTATGTCGATCTGAATCGCAGCGGAACCCCACTGGCCGAGATCGTAACTGAGCCCGACATGCGCAGCTCCGACGAAGCGTACGCGTTTCTGACCGAGCTGAAGCAGATCATGCAGTTCGTCGAAGTCTCGGCCTGCGACATGGAAAAAGGCCAGCTGCGCTGCGACGCCAACGTCTCTGTGCGGCTCAAGGGCGCGGAAAAACTGGGCACAAAGGCGGAGGTCAAGAACCTCAACTCGTTCCGCTTTTTGAAAATGGCGCTGGATTACGAAATCGCGCGGCAGGTGGCGCTGATCGAATCGGGGGGCCGCGTGGAGCAGGAGACGCGCCTTTATGACCCCGACCGCGGCGAAACCATCGGCATGCGCAGCAAAGAGCAAGCGCATGACTACCGCTATTTTCCCGAGCCGGACTTAGTGCCGCTGCGCATCAGCGAGGAATGGCGCGAGCGTGTGCGCGCCGCCATGCCTGAGCTGCCGGCGAAAAAGCGGGCGCGGTTTGTCGCCGACTACAAACTGGCTGAGTACGACGCTGATTGGCTCACCGCCGATCGAGCGGTCAGCGAGTTTTTTGAAGGGACCGCTAAGATCGCAGCCGACCCCAAGGCCGTGGCCAACTGGGTCATGGGCGACTTGGCGGCAGCTTTAAAGGCAAGCGGCAAAGACATCGGCGAGCTGCCCGTCACCGCCGAAAATCTTGGCGCTCTCATTAAACTGAAAGAGCGCGGCGAAATTACGGGCAAACAGGCGAAAGAAGTGTTTGCCAAAATGTTCGCGACCGGCGACGCCCCGTCAGCCATTATCAAACGCGAGGGATTTGCCCAGGTCAGCGATCAGGGTGCCCTCGACGGCATCGTCGAGGCGATTGTGACCGGCTTCCCCGATCAAGTGAGCCAGTACCGGAGCGGGAAGACCGGCGCACTCAACTTCCTAGTGGGCAAAGCCATGCAACAGTCCAAGGGCCAGGCTGACCCCGTAAAGATCAAGCAGATGTTGGAAGACAAACTGAAGGAAAAACCGTGATGCTCAAAGAAGGCGACAAAGCTCCCGACATCCAGCTCCAGACCGACACCGGCGAGCCCTTTCAGCTATCCAAGCTCAAAGGCCAAAGGGTCGTACTCTACTTCTTCCCCCGCGCCGATACGCCTGGTTGAACTTTGGAAGCGCACGAGTTTCGTGACGCCATCAAGCAGTTTCAGAAAAAAGGCGCCGTGGTGCTTGGCATTTCTCCCGACACGCCGGCCGCGCAGGCGCGCTTCAAGGCCAAATACAGCCTGCCATTTACGCTGCTGTGCGACGTGGATAAGAAAACGGCCGTTGCCTACGATGTTCTGAAGGAAAAGAATATGTACGGAAAAAAAGTGATGGGCATTGCGCGGACCACTTTTCTGATCGGCGGCGCCGGCAAGATCGAAAAAATATTCGCGAACGTTAAGCCTGAAGGCCACGCCGCGGAAGTGCTGTCAGCTCTTTAGCTCAACGATGGTCGCGCCCGCGCCGCCCTCGTTCTGCGGGGCCGGATAATATTTCTCGACGTGCGGGCTGTCAGCCAGCAGCTTGCCGATCGCTTTGCGCAGCACGCCCATGCCGTGTCCGTGCACAATGCGCACGCGGCTGGCGGTGGCCATCACCGCGCTGTCCAGGAATTTTTCCACGCGATCGCACGCTTCCTCGGCGTGTTCGCCGATCACGTTGATCTCCTGCGCCAAACCCCCGCCGCACCCGTGCCGGCTCACGAATTCCTTTGAGCCGCACGCGCGCGCCCTCTTCCACTTTCGGCCGCCGGCCAAGCTCGCCCTGGCGCGCATCGTCCTTCGTAGCGAGCACCGTGATCTCGAACTCTTCGCGCAGCTCGCGCTTGGCTTTGGCCACGCTGCGCTGCGCCTGCTCGGCGGCTTTCTTGCGTTCGGCCGTCTGCTCCATGCGCTCGATGGTTTCCCGCGCCAGCGATTCGAAATTCGCCAGCATCAGGTCGCAGCGCCGCTCCAGTTCCTTCAGCTTGGCCGACTCGCGCTTCTCCCATTCCCGCGCCAGCTCTTTTTCGCGCGCCGCCAGCGCCAACTGGGCTTCGGCCAATTGCCGCGCTCGCGTAGACGTCTCCTCCACCTGCCGGTGTAGCTCGCTCAGGAACCGCGAAATGTCGCGCTCGCGATCGCTCATCGAAGCGCGCGCCCGCCGGATAATCTCTTCCGGCATTCCCAGCCGCGCCGCAATATCGAGGCCGGCCGATTTGCCGGGCAGCCCGACGTGTAGTTTGTAGGTCGGCGCCAGCGTCTCTTCATCGAAGCCCATGGACGCATTCAGGACACCGGCGGTATTCGCGCCGTAAATTTTCAGCGCCACAAGATGCGTGGAAGCCAGCGTGAATGCGCCCGACGCCCGAAAGTGATCGATCACCGCCACGCCCAGCGCCCCGCCTTCTTCCGGATCGGTCGCGGAGCCGATCTCGTCGAGCAGCACCAGGGCGTCCGCCGTCACATCCGCAATCATCTCGCGGATGTGTGAAATGTGCGCCGAAAAAGTGCTGAGGCTCTGCTCGATCGACTGGTAGTCGCCGATATCCGCCAGCACCTGCTCAAAAATCGGAAACTCCGCGTCGCTGCAAGGCACTGGCAGCCCGGCTTGCGCCATCAGCGCCAGCAGGCCGGCAGTTTTCAGCGCTACTGTCTTTCCACCGGTGTTCGGCCCGCTGATCAGCAAGGTGCGGCACTGCGCGTCAAGCTCGACGCTGATCGGCACGGTCGTCTTGCGCTCCCGCCGAAGAACGTCCTCCAGCAGCGGATGCCGCGCGTCCTTCAGCACGAGCCGCCGCGCGTTGTCCGGACTGAAGCGCGGGCGCACGCAATCGAACTCCGTGGCGAACCGCGCCTTGGCGAAGATCAGATCCAATTCGCCCATCGTCACGAGCGTGCTGAGAATGGAGTCGGCGTAACCGCGGAGGCGTTCGGTAAGCTCGCGCAGGATGCGGTGCACTTCGCGCATTTCGTCTTCCGCCAGGCGCACGAGCTCGTTATTCAGGTCGATGGTTTCGAGCGGCTCGACAAAAAGCGTGTGCCCGCTCGAGCTGGCGCCGTGAATCACGCCGTCGATCTTGCGGCGCTGCCCGGCGATCACCGGAACCACGAAGCGCTCGTTGCGGATGGTGACGAATTCCTCTTGCAGCACGCCTTCTTCCTGGTGCGCGCGCAAGAAGCGCTCAAGCGAGTCCTGGACCGACTTCTTCTGTCTCTCGATGTCGCGCCGCAACCGCCCCAGGGCCACGCTGGCGTGATCGGGAATGGTGCCATCGGGCGCGATCTTGCCCGCCAGATCGTTGAGCAGCGTGCGGAATTCACCAATCGCCTGCGCGCGCTTGCCCAGCCGCGGAAAACGCTCGGCGACGGTGTGGAGAATCGATCGTGCATCTGCCGCGCGATCGAGAAAGCCGAGCACGGCGGAGATTTCTTTAGGCTCGAGCGCCGCTCCTTCGATACGCAGCTTATGCACCGGAGCCGTGATATCGGAAATCGAGCTGAAGTTGATGCGGATGGCCGCCCCGTGCGCCGCCGGTTGCGGCTTACCCGCCGCGCGCAAGTACGCGGTCGCTTCCTCCGCTTCCGCCAGCTCCTCTTCAAGATTCACGCGATCCGTGCGCGGCTGGATCTTCGCCAGCTCCGCGCGGCCCAGCGGGCTCGCCACGTAGCGCCCCAGCAGCTCGCGCAAAGCCTCGAACTCCAGCACATCGGCGCTGGTATGTTTCATCGAAGTGGAATCCGTGTTCATGCCCGCGCGCGCTCTCGAAAGGCTTGCTCGATCACCGGCACTGTTCCTTCCGTAATCCGGTATTGATCGAGCGACTGACGCGGCACCCACGCCACGCGGCTCACATCATCGCCCGCCCGCAGCATGCCGCCCGTCACCCGACAAAGATAGTCGATGAGCACGAAGTGATACTCCGGCTTGCCTTTCTGATCGCGCAGGATGCGCTCGAAGATTGTGACTACGCGCAGCGGCTCGATTACCAGCCCCGTCTCTTCCAGCACTTCGCGGCGGATGCCTTGGTGGAGCTGTTCTCCGGTTTCGAGCGCGCCGCCGGGCAGCGACCAGTAGCCTTTGAGCGGAGATTTCCCGCGCTCCACCAGCAGCACGCGATTTCGTTTCAGGATGATCGCGCCCACGCCCAGGATCGGGCGCTTCGGATAGCGGCGCCTGCCTCTGGCGATGCCGCGCTTAATACTGCGACGCCCCTTTCACGCTGCGACGCAGACGGTAGAGCGACGTCCTGGCCGTGATGTAGAGCGTTTCCAGATCTGTGTCGCCGAACGCGCAGTTGGCCGGCGTCTCAGGCATGCCGATGGTTTCGAGGTGCTTGCCCTGCGCGTCATACACGGCGACGCCGCTGGCTGTGACATAAATATTGCCCTTGTCATCCACGCGGATGCCGTCCGGCACGCCCTCTACACCCGAGATCACCACGCGCTCGTGCGAAACTTCACCGCCGCGATCCACATCGTAAGCGCGCACGTTGTGCTCGTCCGAATTCGCGACGTAAAGAATGTGGCCGTTCGGTGCGAATGCGATGCCGTTCGGCCGCCCCGCCGGCTTGGCGGTCAATTGCAGATCGCCCTTCGGCGAAATGTGATAGACGCCGTAAAAATCCAGCTCGCGCGTGTCCGCCTGATTGCCGAACGCCGGATCGGTGAAATAAACGTGCCCGTCTTTGCGCACCACGATATCGTTGGGCGCGTTCAAACGTTTGCCGTCCCACTTCTCGGCCAGCACCTGCATCTCGCCCTTCTTGTCCATGCGCACTACGCGGCGCGTCCGGCTCTCGCAGGTATAAAAGCGCCCTTGCGCGTCAAAGCAATTGCCGTTGGCGCCGTTTGAATTCTCGCGAAACACGGTGGGCTTCTGGCCAGGCACGTATTTCATGATCCTGTCGTTGGGAACGTCGCTGAACAGCAGAAACCCTTCGCGCGACCACGCCGGACCCTCGGTGAACCGGAAACCGGTGGCCACGCGGTCCATCAGCAGGTCCTGCGACTCCTGCGCGGCCGCGGGCCGCCCCAGCACACCGAGCATCGAGACACCAAACTCGCGGCGATTGATGCGCATTATGCCCTACTTCGTGGAGAGCTGGATTTCGTTGACGACTTTTTTGACGCCGTTAATTTTTTTCGCGAGCCGCTCGGCCTTCTGCTTCAGCTTGTCGGTTTCCACCTTGCCGCGCAGCGTGACCACGCCGTCTTTGACGTCGATGTCGAGCGCGCCGCCCTTGACGTCTGGATCGTTCGCCAGCTTGCGCTTGACCAGATCGTGGATCGAATCGTCCGAGAGATGCTTGTCGGCGAAGGAGAACTGCAAGCCTTGAAACGCTGCCGCTCGCGCAAGCGCGCCTGCATTCAACACAGCTCCCGCGGCCAGCGCCGCGCTGAAAATTCCACTGATCAGTTTAGATTTCATCTCTTCCGGCCATTGTACGCCAGTCAAGCGCATCCAGGAAGGCTGCCTTCTCGCGCCAATCCGCCTGTACCTTGACATGCAGGTCGAGAAAAATCTTTTTCGCGAAAAACCGCTCCATCTCCTCGCGCGCCAGCGTTCCAATGCGCTTCAGCATCGCGCCGCCGGCGCCAATCACGATCCCCTTTTGCCCATCCCTCTCCACGTAGATCGTGGCGAAGATACGGATGAGCACTGCCGATTCCTCCCATTGATCCACCAGCACAGCCACCGAGTGCGGCACTTCCTGCCGCGTCTCGTGCAGGATTTTCTCGCGCACCAGCTCGGCCGCCAGAAATCGCTCGGGCTGATCCGTCATATGATCGGGCGGAAAGTAAGCCGGGCCCTCGGGCAGCCGCGTGACGATGGCCTCGCGCAGACGGTCCAGATTCTCGCCGGTGGCCGCTGACAGCGGTATGTACTCGGCGAAATCGTGCAGGCCCCGGTAGCGCTCGAGCAGCGCGAGCAAACGCGATTTGTCTTTTAGGAGATCGATCTTATTCAGCAGCAGCACTACCGGCGTGTCCGTCTTCTTCACCAGATCGACGGCCTGCGCATCCGCTCGCTTGAACTCGCGCGACGCGTCTGCCAGAAACAGGAGCAGGTCGCGGTCTGCCAGCGCCGCGCGCACCGTCTCCATCATGCGTTTGTTGATGGTCGAGTCGCCTTTGTGAATCCCGGGCGTATCCACGAACACAATCTGCGCCGCTGGAGTGGTGACCACGCCCTGAATCGTGGTGCGCGTAGTCTGCGGTTTGTCGGCGACGATCGCGATCTTCGATCCCACCAGCAAGTTCAGCAGCGTCGATTTGCCGGCATTCGGCCGGCCGAGAATCGAAACGAATCCGGAGCGGAAGCCAGGCGATGGCGCGCCCATAGGCACCGATTCACTCATGCGCCACGGCCTGCGACCGTCGGATGCGCACCTGCTCCACGCGCAGTTCGTCGCTTGCTAGTACGTCGATGTGAAGGCCGTCGCGCTCCACCGATTCGCCGGCCAGCGGCACGCGCCCCAGCCACTCGGTAACCAGACCGCCCACGGTAGTCGATTCGATTTCATCCTGAGGGCGGAATTCGAACAGATCGGCGCTGCATTTCGCGCATCAGATCGTTCACTGGCTTGCTCTCGGGGACGAAACGGATAGGCCGCATCAGCTCGCGCACCGTGCGCCGCACGCGCTCTTCCTCTTCCAGTTCGAACATGTCGCGCACATGGACGAAGCCGATAATCTGGTCGATCGTGCCCTCGTAAACCGGAATGCGCGAATATTGCTCGTTGATCACGATCTGGCGGAGCTCTTCGAGCGTCGCGTCCACCGGAATAGCCACGATGTTGGGACGCGGCGTCATCACTTCGCGCACCACTTTGTCGCCGAATTCCACCACCGATTGGATCAGCTTGCGGTCTTCCTCATGAATGAGGCCCTCTTCGGTCCCGGCCTCGATCAAGGCTTCGATGTTCTCCGCCGGCGTAGCCGGTTCTTCGGTCCCCTGGTTTTCATCGGCGATATCCATCAACGAATAGAAAAACAGAAACACCGCGGTCGCGGGCTTCATCACCAGCACCATCGCGCGCAGCAAAGGGATGTTCGGGAGCAGCCATCGCCCGCTCGTGCGCCGGTAGAAAATCTGCGGAATCCCGTATCCCGCCACCAGCATCAGCAGCACCGAAATAAAACAGGCTTCCAGGAAAACCAGCACCGTCAGTGGCCGCGTAAGGAAATCGGCCAGCACCAGCGCTCCGAGCACGGCCAGCGTTGCGTGTTTGATCAGAGAAAACGAGAGCGCCCCATGCTCGGTTTCGAGCCCGATCTTCTCTTCGACCATGTCTTTGAAAAACGAGAGCGACGGCAAGTCGCGCGTGCGCAGCCGCTGGCTTTCCAGATAAAGCAGCTGTACGGAGCTGGCCAGCGCCAGCACCAGCGTGGCCAGAATCGTGACCGCCAAGAGCGCCCAGCTCATGCGCCTACCCGCTCGATCAACGCCGACGGCAGCCCGAGCTTCCTTCGCCACTCCGTCTCGGCGCGCGCCATGTCGCCGCCGTCGCGCTCATGGTCCATGCCCATCAAATGCAGCACGCCATGCAGCATCAGGATGCAGATTTCATGGTCCACCGTGTGCCCGAACTCCCGCGCCTGCGCACGCGCCCGGTCGACAGAAATCGCAATATCGCCAATGGAAACCGCGGCCAGCGCTCCCTTTGGTGCTTTGTTGCGAACACTTGGCCCCGCCGGAAACGACAAAACATCAGTCGGATAATCTTTCCGCCGAAACTCCCGGTTCAGCCGCTGCAATTCGCCGTCGCCCGTGATGAGGCACTGGAACTCGCGCCCGCCGGTCACGCGGCGCCGGAGCGTGCGCGCGAACTCTTCGAGCCGCCCGGGGTTCAGCCCGGAGGGAGCGCGGCGCATCAGTACCATTGGTTCGTGAACAGGCATGGGACGCCCTCAGGCGCTCGGTGCGCCGGGCGCGCTCGCGGGCTGTGTTGCCGGCGATGTCATCGACGATCCCGCCGCCGATGGAACGCTCTCGATCGATGCCGCCCCGCCCTTTGATGGCTGGGCGTCTGGTGAGGCGGCCGCCTCCGCCGTAGCCTCAGGCGTGTTCTCCGCCAGCCGCAGCGTGAGCTGCCGGCCCGCACCCACCATCTCGTTATATTTTTCGTAGGCGCGCACGATGCGCTGCACCAGGTTGTGCCGCACCGCGTCGCGCTCGTCGAAGTTGACGAAGCTGATGCCATCCACGCCGCGCAAAACGTCCAGCGCGTCCAATAACCCGCTGCGTCTTCCCGGCGGCAGATCGATCTGCGTCACGTCTCCGTTCACCACCATCTTCGACCCGAAACCCTGGCGCGTGAGCACCATCTTCATCTGCTCCGGCGTCGAGTTCTGCGCCTCGTCCAGAATGATAAAGCTGTCGTTGAGCGTGCGCCCGCGCATGAAGGCGATGGGCGCCACTTCTATGATGGCCCGCTCCAGCAGTTTCTCCACTTTCTCCGGCTCCAGCATGTCGTGCAGCGCGTCGTAGAGCGGCCGCAGATAAGGGTCCACCTCCTCCTGCAAAGTTCCCGGCCGCCGATCACCAGATCGTTGCGCTCGATGGCTTCCATATAGCGCCGCTGGTTGACCGTCTTGGGGGCCAAAGCTTTTTTGCCGAACGTCCGCTGCCGCCCGCTCGACACCAGCGCGCGCAGGCTGACCTCGGGATCTTCAGTGCACACTCGCAGATAACTGTTCAGGTCGCCGTTATTGAAGATGTGGCCTTCACGCACCAGCGCTACGTAGTCTTCAAGAATGTTTTCCGCGCGCGCGACGTTGGCCGGCTCGCCTTCGATTTCGAGCGAGTCGTTGATCAGCTGCGTGCTGACTTTCAGTCCGGATTCGAAGAGGCGGATGTTTTCGTCGCGGGTACCGAACAGACTCTCAATTCCGCGCACGATGGGCACGCTGGCTTTCATTTAACGGGTAACTGGATACCTCCGATTAGGCATGGACGGTCTTAAGCATGGGCGGTCGCACAGATCGGGCACAAAGTCTGGATTATGCGCGAAAAAACGCGAGAGAGCAGCGGGAAAAGACCAGACACGATACCCGCGCTTGCGGGCTGAATCGCATACCATCTGGACGTATTATATCAAAGGGGTTTGGAAACGCTCAAACCGCATTGCCTCTTGACGGGATATCGGTTGAATCTGAGGGACTTGCAGAAGTCAGTGTAAATCCGGCTCCACCAGATCTGGCGGCTGCCCGGAATCTCGCCCCGGCTGGTTTGGGTGGCTTCGAGAAGAAGCGGCGCGCGTTTCGCGTGCTCTAGACGCTTCCAGGCAGACAACATAAAAGCCGGTGCCCGCTCGCGATAAGACGTGTTGGAAAGCGTCCCGAACAGCAGACCGCTTTCCACCGGACCGCAAGCGTCTCTGGAATCACCCCGCAGGGTCCGGGAACGTGCTCCCGCAGCGGAGGCCACCACGCAGCGGCGTGGTCAGTCAGGTTTTTTGAACAAGCTCTTAGAAGGTCCGAAACGAACCCGGCCGGTTCACCGAATGCGGCGCCAGGAATCCTGGCACGGGACTCTGTCAGCGAGATGCCCCAGTCCCAAGGTCCCGTACCCCGGAAACCGGAAGGACGGGACGTCCACGCACCGGGCCGCCGCGGCCACGAATCAAAGCCGGGCCTCCGGGAACATTTAGACTGTTCCTGAATGCCCAACCGCCCCGATGGTCAATCCAAATCCCGCAATTTTTTTCAGATGCCGCACTGCCGGCCCAGCATGCGGGATCCCCGCTAATCCTGTGCGCCTCCGCATCGCGGGCACAAGAACCCGATACGCTTGCACGATTGGACAGGCAAGAACCTCTAGGGCGTGACCTGCGACATGGGTGCGTATGCGTCAGTCGCGCACCGCTGATGCGATGGCTGCGCCTGTGGCGCGAGGCAAACTTTCAATTCCATCCTTTCGGCGCCGCATAGGAACGGTACTACCACTCAATCCGCGGTGTGGATGCTGCTGGCGGTAAAGTTGTGGCCGAAGATGACCACCGGTATGCCCAGGCCCGTCGGCCCGATCTCATTCTCGAGCGCGTTCTTGAAGTTGCCGATGATCATTGGTGACTTCACCCACCGCGTCCAGCACCTTCTGATCGACGGATGCGAACTCCGACATGAGAAATTTTCCGGAGATCGTGCACGCCAGTTCTGGCGTGCAGCATAGACTGCCAGTGCCGACCCATTGCCCGCCAGGCCGAGCAACGCCACCACGCCGTTGGTGGGCGCCGGCTTGCTCGATTGCTGGTAGGCTTGTTGATCCGCAAGCGGAATGCTCAGCATGGTGGTGAAAACTTATTCGGTGGCGCCGCGCGCGGCGGCCACAATCTTGGCATGATCCAGCTGTTCTGGCATTTTTTCTCCTGGCGGAACAGCGTTAGAGCATCCCAGCCAGTTTCTCCTTGATCTGGTCGGCGGTGAACGGTTTTCTCAGGAACCCCTTCGCCCCCAGTTGGACCGCCTCCATGACTTTTGCCTGGCTCCCCTCGGTGCTGATCATGAGCACCGGCACGTTTTTCCATTGATCGTTGGCTTTCAGCTCGGTCAACAACTGCAAGCCGTCCATATTGGGCATGTTAATGTCCGATAAGATCAGGCCTACCGGCCCCTGCTTCATGGCAGCGATGGCCTCACGCCCGTCGGCAGCCTCCAGCACCTTTCCCAACGGCAGGTTAGCCTGTGTCAGAACCCGTTGAAGAATCTTTCGAATGGCGGCAGAATCGTCAACGATCAGTACATCCACAGGCATCCCGTACACTCCTGAGATAACCATCGGCGCGATGTGGTGAAAGCATTAGACAGGCGGCGCGCGCCCTCAGGTGGCATTGGACCTCCCGCTAGCCCGGCATCGCCGCTGCCAGCCAGCCAGAAACGCTTCCCCGGCGAAACTCTCCATCTCGCCGTCTGCCGCACTGCGCCACTCCTCCAAGCGCCGACCGCGTAGTTTTTCGAGAAGCCGCGCCCGGCGCTGCGCTTCAACGATGCGCGTCTGCTGCGCGGCAATCTGTTCGCGGCATTGCTGCGCCTTCTCCTCCACCACAATCTTCTGCTTTTCGAGGCGAACCCTGTAATGCGCCAGAGCCTCCAGTTGCGCCCCGTCCACCGGCCCCGATGCCAGCAGATCCTCCTGCGCATGCATGTGCGCACGGACGATCTCGACGTGCGCCGCTTCCAGCCGGGCTCGCTCGGCCGCCAGCGGCCCGAGGCGCGCTTCCTCAACCCGCAGCTCGGTGCGCCGCCAGCTCAATACGCGTTCGAGCGAAAATTGGAAACCGCGCATGCGTCTCCGCTTAGGCGAGCGACGCCGCCAGCGCGCTCAGCCGCTCAAGAGTTTCCTCGCGCGACGCGCTCAGCCGGCGAGCGCCGGCGTCGCCACGCCTGCCGCTGTCCCACTGCCGGCAGGTGCGTCCTTGCCGGACTTTTCCTCGCTGCTGCGCGCGTTGTGCGGAGGTACGGATGCATCTGAAGCCGCAACGGATGCGGGTGGCCATCGCGCAGGAGGTGCGCGCGCTGCACGAGCAACTGGTTTCCCTGAGCGCGACGCAGGTGGGGGCGAACTACGTCTTCGGGGGCGACGCCGATCAGACCGCGCCCTACATGCTCGATACGGCGAACCCGGACGTGGGCGGCGGCATGGTGCAGGCGAGCACCGCGCAGGCCACGCGGCAGATCCTGGATCCCCTGGGCAACACCTTTACCGTCGACCGCACGGCGCAGCAGATTTTCGACGATCAGAATCCGCCGGGCACGCCCACCGGCAACAATGTTTTTACCGCCGTGAACCAGTTGCGCGTGGCGCTTGAAGCCAACGACGCCGCCGGCATGCAGAACGCGGAGACCGCGCTGACGCAGGCGGGCGACTATCTGAACCAGCAGCTCGGATTCTACGGAGCGGCGCAGAATCGCGTCGCCGCCGCCACCGACTTATCGCAAAAAACGGACGTGAGCTTACAGGCGGCGCTGGCCGGCAAGCAGGATGCCGATATGGCGCAGGCCATTCTCGATCTGACGCAGTCCAAGACGCAGGAGCAGGCGACGCTCTCGGCCCGCGCGCAGATGCGCAAAACCAGTCTGTTTGATTTTCTGGCATGAGGCGGATTCCCAGGCGCGACGCGGCCGTGAGGCGGGCGTCTGGTTTCCACGATCCAGCAGGAGAACGCAGCCATACATGAACCGGCAACTTTCACAGCAGGAAATCGACGCCGTTTTCGAAAACCTGGAAGACCGCAAGGGCAGTCCCGCGGCCGCGCGCAAGGGGGTCCGGTTCGATTTCCGGCGCCTGGACCGCATCGCCAAGTCGCAGCTGCGCGCCATCCATCTGCTGCACGACAATTTCGTGCGCAACCTGGGCTCGAGCCTCTCGGCGTACCTGCGCTCGTACCTCACCGTCAACCTGGTCAGCGTCGAGCAGCTCTCCTACGCCGAATTCCTGGAAGGCCTGCCGTCGCCCACCTGCATCACCTCGCTCAGCCTGAAGCCCTATGAAGGCAGCGCGGTGCTCGAATTGAACCCGTCCATCATCTTCCCGGTGCTCGAAATGCTACTGGGCGGAAACGGCAAGAACGCCGCTGTCGTGCAGCGCGAGATCACCGAAATCGAGCAAAACCTGCTCGACGCGCTGTTTCGCATTATCCTACACGATCTGACGGAAGCGTGGAAGGGCGTCACTACCATCGATTTCAAGATCGAATCCATGGAAAAGGAGCCGCAGCTGCTGCAGATTGTGGCGCCGAATGAAGCGGTGGTGGCGGTCGGCGTCGAAATTCGCACCGGGGACTCCACCGGCATGATGAACATGGCGATGCCCGCCATCATCATCAAAATGATGCGGCAGAAATTCGAGCAGCAATGGTCGGTGCGCAAGGCGGAATCGACAGGCACGGAGCAGGAACGCATGCTGCGCTTCCTGAAAGACGCCACTGTGCAGCTGGATAGCCGCCTCGAAGGCAATACGTTTACCGTGGAAGATTTACTGGCCCTGGAAGACGGCGACCTGCTCACCTTCGACCATCCGCTCGGGCGATCGCTCGATTGCCTGGTCAATGGCATGCAGAAATTCAAGGGGCAGGTGGTCCGCATGGGAAACAAAAAAGCATTCCGCATCGCCTGAGTGCGGCGCGTTCGATAGACACCCATTAACTTTCGCGTCCCCGCCGGGAGCCGGTCACAATCCCGCGTAATTTCTTAGCGGCTCATTCATAACAACTTCCCGCGCTCCGCCCATCCTGCGCGCGGAGGTGCGTCGTTTAGCATGAAGCCAGCAACGCTCTCGTCGCGTTCAGCCATGGCCGCCCCCTTTGAGATCCGCGATGTGGAAGTAGATCCGCAGAACTGGACGCCTGTGGTGGCGCCCTTCGGCTGCAACAACGTGGCCATCCGCAATACTCTTTCCGTGGACTTGAAGATCCGTACCGATCTTGCCCGGCCCGACCAGGATATTCTCTCCGCATCCGCCCAGGAGGGCATTGTGGCGCCGCTCTCCGGCGCTCCTTTCTGGCGCGACGCCACGGCCAGCCCGTACCGGTTCATGCCGGGGAGCACGGTCGCCTATCTGCAAAGCTCCTCCGGGACAGGCACCGTGAAGGCGCGGTTCGTGAGATAACGATGCGGATCCTGATACTAGGCGACAATCCGACGGCCAAAGCGTTGCGCGGATATCTGGCCCGGCACGACTTCCATCTCACAAATCATGCGCCCGATTACACGGTGCATATTGACGAGGACGAAAGCGCCGCCCGGCCCTGGCTGACAGGCATTCCCTGCGAACTCGAGCAGGCGATCCTGCGCCATCTGCGAAAACAGGCCGCGACACCCATCGAAATTCACAGCCCCACTGGTGTGGAGAGCGACCGTGAGGTGCGCATCGTGGCGCCGCCGGTGGAAGAGGAGCGGCGCGCGATCGAGGTGGCGGTGTTTCGCGCGCTGCTCGAAATTTCCGGACAACACGAGGCCGCGGACATAAATAAGAAACGACGGTGGTGGACGCGCCTGACCCCAAGGAAAACCAGATGACCAGACATTCGACCTACGTTTACATGACGGCGACGCTGTTCCTGCTGCTCACGGCTGCCGGTGTTCTCGGCCCGATGTACGCGCAGTTGCAGCAATCCGGCGGGCCCGGCGGCACGGTGACCGCGAACCAGGGCGGGACATGGAACCTCACCAATATCTCCGGAACGGTGTCGCTGCCGACCGGCGCCTCGACCGCGGCCAAGCAGCCGACGCTGGGAACGGCGGGCACGCCCTCGGCGGACGTGATCACGGTGCAGGGCGCGGCTTCGATGACGGCGCTCAAGGTGGACGGGACGGGCGGCAGCTTCCCTATCAGCGGATCCATCGCCAACACCGGGTTCAATGTGACGGGCTCGCTGCCTACCGGGGCCAACGTTATCGGCCAGGTGCAGACGGTTCAGAAGACGGCTTGCGGCACGACGGCTTTTACACCGGCGTGGCAGGCGGTTCCCACGAGCACAACCGCGCTGACGGCCACGACTTCGTGCGTGATGGCCATCATCATCACCAACACCAACGCGTCGGCGCAGACCGTGACCATCACCGACGGGCAGGGCAGTCCGGTGACCATCGCGAGTGCGTTTTCGATTCCACCCAATTCGCAGGTCACGTTTCCGCTCTATGGATCGCAGATGACCAGCGGGATCAAATGGTCGGCCGGCGGGACGGGCATGACCGGCACCGTGGTGGCTTATCAATAAATCGTGCGATCGACCGCTGCGCTCCTCACCGCGCTGTTATGCGCCCCGGCCGCGATCGGACAACTGAACGTCTCCGGCAATTTTCCCGTCTCCACGCTGGATACCGCGCCGGCGTCGCAATCCATCACCGCGCTGAATGGCGCCGCGCAGCTGGCGCTGGCCGGACAGGCAGGCGCGGGCGTAACCCTGTCCGGGACGTGGACGGCGACCCTCACACCGGAAATTTCTTTTGACGGCGGGACGACGTGGACAGCCACGTTTCTGAAGCTTCCCGCGACCGCGCAGTATGTGACGACGGTGGCGGCGAATGGCGCGTATGGGATGGTTTGCGCCACCGGTGCGTCGCACGTGCGCGTGCGGGCCAGCGCTTTCACCAGCGGAACGATCACGGTGGCGCTGCGCGCGGGCCAGGCACGCGAGGTTCCGGCTCTTTTTGCGGGACCGGCCGGCAGCGCCGCGCCGCCGGTGAGCGCGCTGGTCGGCGGCTCGGACGGGGCGAACTTGCGGTCGCTAGTCTTCTGTATCTAAAATATCTTTACTAATAAAGGGAATGCCTGCATACTTGGAACGGTATGCCGCTTCCCCCCGCAGTCGGACTCGCTTTGGATA
>WNFI01157854.1_pt1 | contig 17063 bp, 11 predicted proteins | sample 5400471 | NCBI WGS metagenome assembly WNFI01 (sample SAMN13153348, study PRJNA577476) | soil metagenome | isolation source: 100 cm saprolite on Douglas fir-dominated hillslope | place: USA:California | collected 2013-09-17 | reverse complement strand
GTGACGGTCGAGAGCAGCGCGGCGACGCCCGCGGGGAGCGTGGTCGAGAGTCCGGTGAGGCGCTGGTCGGCGTCCGGGTTGACGATCGACAGCGTGAAGCCGGTGAACCCGGCCGCCTGCTTGTTGGTCGAGCCGGCGGTGAACGACGGCGCCAGCGGGCGCGTCGCGCCGGGGCAGGGGCCGCCGCCGGGGCCTGAGTTGATTTCAAACGTCGTGGAGACCGACTTCGAACCGCCGCTCGAGGGCACGAAATTCGCGGTCGGGGTGTAGGTGCCGCAGAACGGAGGCGTCGACTGCGAGGCCTGCCCGCCGCCGAACAGCGAGACCGTCAGCTTCGAGAACGGGACGGGCGGGGTGCCGCGGAACGCGGAGGTGAGCTGCCCCGTGCCGGGGTCGACGTGGACTTCGCCGGCGAGCCTTCGAGCGGTTCGGGCAGCAGCGGCGTCTCGATCTTCACCGTGCCGATCTTCGAGCCCGGCGCGCAGGTTGCTTCGTTCGGCGTGAAGTGGTCGTTTTCGAGCTGGCTGACTTCGGGGAATCCCGGGAGCAGCCCGATTTCACCGATGCCGCACGCGGACAGTCCGTTGGCGGCGCCGGGGTTGGCCTCGAGGCCCGCCGGCAGTGCCAGCGTCGTCGCGCTGACGGCCGCCTCCGCGAGTTCTCCGGCCGTTTCGGTGCCGCCCTGGGGCACCGTGATGCCGACCACCAGGCCACTCGCCGTGCTTGCAGCCTTCGTTTCGGGTTCCACGGACAGCGCTGGCGCGAACTGTTCGCTCAGCGCTTCGCAGCCGGTGAGTGCGGAGGGCGACGCGTACGTTGCTTCTTCTTCGGCTGCTTCTTCCAGACGCGGGCCGAAGGGCCAGCTCTGCGCCACCACGCTCGTTTCCTGCGTCGTACATAGCGTCGGCAGCGCGAGGAACGCCGCGTCCGGGTGTTCAGCTTCTTTGGGGCAGGGGTGTGGGTGTTCGAGCGCGAACTCGTAGCGCCCGTTGGCGAGACACTCCCAACCGCGCGAGGAGTTGTGGCGCGGGTCGCCCGGGACGCCCCAGAACGTGACCTGGCTGTCGATCACCGCGGCGGACTGCGAGGTGTTTTCCGCGGTGACTTCCACGGCATAGGAGCTGCCCGTCTTGACCCGTGTCGTGAGCGGCACCGTCACTTTGGCGAACTCGATCCCGAAGCGGGCAGGTTCGCCGGGCGCCGGCACCAGGTTGAAGACGGGCACGGTTTCGACTTTCGTCGAGAAGTGCTGCGGTTCATAGAGCTTGATGTTCGCGACTCCGACCGCCGTCGTCGCAGGACAGCCGTTGCTGTCGCCGTTGTAGATGGTGTTGAACTGCACTGCGGTGCACTGCTTCAAGGAGTTGACGTCGCCGACGAGACCGGGCGGCAGCGTGAAATGCAGGTTGCGCACGGGCGCAGGAGTCGATTCGACGATCAGCGGGGGGTTGACGACGTCGTCGACGACCTGTGTGTCGCGCAGGTCGAGCGTCGTCGTGAGCTGGAACGGGTGCGCGCCGGCCTGCGTCTCTTCGCCGCCTTCATCGTTTTCGGGCACCAGTTCGTAGCGTTCGACGCCGAACCTCGTCGGCGCAGAGCTGATCGAGATCTTGTGTTCCTGCGGTTGGGGCGAGGGCACTTCTTCGGTCCCGCCTTCGACGGTGCCACCGGACACTTCGACCTTGTTCGACACGATTTCGCCGCTGGCCAGGGACGCGGACGCCTTCACCGGGATCACCACTTCGACTCCCTGCGAAGCAAAGATCGTTCCTTTTGTCAGCGAGCATGCGATCTTGGGGCCTATCGCTTCGCAGTTGACCCCGTTCGACCTGGGGCCGCCGGTGCTCGCCATGAAGAGCTGTGCGGTCCCGGCGAGTTCGACTCCTTCCGGCAGCGTGTCTTCGACGCGGAGGGGCCGCGACGAGGTCGCGATCGGCTTCCAGCCCTGGTCGATCGCCGTGATCCAGATGCGACCTTCCTGGCCGGGCTGGAGACTCGACGGTGAGGCGCCGGAGTCGGTCAGCCACCAGGCGCCGGCCTGCGCCGACGCGGACGACGCCGCGACGAGCGTGAGGGCGGCGATCAGCAGTGAGAGCGCCGACGCAAGTGCGAGCTTTCGGGTCAGTCCACGCATCGTCTACTTCTTCTTCTTCTTCTTTGTGCTCGTCGCGCCGTACTTCTTGTGGGCCTGCTTTTCGCAACTCTTGCGCTTGCTCTTCTGCTTGATCTTCTTGCACGCCTTCAGCGCTTTCGCGAGCTTCTGGGCGCGCGTGAGCGGCTTTTTGAGGGTCGGCGGTTTGGCGGTTTTTTCGCTCAGCACGGTGACGCGCGGCGTGTTCCCCGAGGGACCGGTGGACGTCGTGGGCGCCGTGGCGATAGCGGGGGCGCTCGTCGGCGGGGTGCCGCGACACGTCGACGCCGATTCACATTCCGCATCGGCCGCGGCCTGTGCTTCGACGCACGGCGATGCTGCCGTGCAGACGCGAGCGTCGTAGACGTCGTAGGCGCCGTTGATGTCGTCGGGCACGAGCGGCGCCGCGCTCAGGAAGAAGACGTCTTCCCCGGTCGCGCTCGCTTCGAGGAACGCACTTTCGCGATCTGAGGTTCCCGCCGAGATCAGCCCCACGCAGCCTGTGGTGGAAGCACAGGAGCCGAGCCCGTTGCGCTCGTACTGGTAGACGTCGTTCTTCTGATTTTCGTCCGCCGGCACGAGACTGTCCGGGCTGTTGAAGAACAGCCGCCCTTCGTTCGAGACGACACGAGGCGGTTGCAGTGCTTTCGCGCCGTTTTCGAGCAGACCCGTCCAACCGGGGATGCTGCCGGCGAGCCACACCGGATTTGCCTGCGATTCCGTCGTCCATGTACGGTCGCGGTCGACGAGCAGGCCCAGACCCTCGCCCGATTCTTCGAGATCGGCCACGCCCGTCGGGCGGGAGCCGTCGGACGAGCAGGAGGCGCATACGAGCCGCCCGTCGCCGGCGCTGTATAGATAGACCTCCTCGGCGCGCGCGCCGTCCCCGGCCGGGCTCGTGACGCGGTTGTCGTAGCTCCGGATCAGCGGCCGTTTCGACATGAACGCGAAATATTCGCCGTCCGGCGAGGAGCTCGCCGTCTCTTTCTGCAGGTTGCTGCTTTCGTCGAAGAAGCCCCAGTCGGGAGAGTCGGCGCCTGAGAGTTGGGCGATGAAGGTCGTCGTCCAGGTTCCTTCCGTGAGGCGATCGACGTAGAGGTTGCAGGTCGTCGTTCCCCCCTGTTCACCGTTTGTGCAGCCTCCGCGCATCGCTTTTTCGCCTTCAGCGTTGGCGTTGCTCGCGAGCACGTTCGCTGCGGCGAAGTAGACGACGTCGCCCTGTTCGCTGAGCGCCGGCACCAGGCCCCTGACCGACGCGCGGGCGCCCGGTTCGACCGCCACTGACAGGTCGGTGAGCTTTCCCGCCAGCGGTTCGTTCGGCGCGCTCGTCTGTTCCCATGCGAACAGGTCTCGCTTGCCCTGTTCTGCGTGGGAGTTCGGTGTGAGCGGTTCACGGTCGGTGAAGAAGACGCGTCTGCCGTCGATGCTCGCGCCTTGGTAGAGCACGCCGCCGGGGAGTGCTTCGCCGACGGGGGCGTCTATCTGAACCGTTTCCGAACGTGTCGTGTCGCGGAGGTAGAGATGGCCGCGGAACTGCCAGTAGATGTGACTGCCGTCTTCGGAGACGGCGTTCCGCACGAGTTTTCCGGAGCTCCCGAGGGTCGGGGTCTGAGGTGGTTCTTCCCCGATCCCCGTGGGCCGTTCTTCGCCTTCTTCGAGTGCCGGAAGCAGGTTGACAAGCTTCAGGTTTTCAGGTTCGGACCGGTTCCACTCATACAGGTTCGCGGCTTTGGCCGAGGGACCCGCGGTGAGCGGGGCTTCAGGCGCGTTGAAGCCGGATACGAACACGACGTGCTGCGCGTCAGCCGATGCCCCTTCGAACCGCAGGCCGCTTGCGGTGACTCCCGACTTTCCTCCGTAGCGCGAACGTCCTCCGCCCACTTCGCCCTTGTCGTTTTCGGCGGTGACGAGCGCTTCGTAGCAGCTCGACGGAACCGGGAAACAGGCTCCTTCGTTGCGCCGCAGGTAGAGCGTTTTTTCCTGTTGTTTCTGGGCCTTTTCTTCTTCGCTGACGAATTCCGACAGTGCCGGTTCGGCGAGGTTGCTGCTGTTGTACGGCTGGATGATCGCCAGGCCCAGATCACGGGAGAAGCCCGCGTATTCCTGGGTGGCCCCGATCGTCACGCCAGGCGTCTTTTCGGGAGCTGGGATCTCGATGTCCTGCGAGCTCCACGCCGGCTTGCCGCTGCCCTGATCGGTGACGCGACGCGCGAGGTTCTGCACGAAGCTCGGCGCGCGGTTGCCCTGGGCGCCGGATTCGGTCGGCGCTGTCGCGAGGTACGTCAGGGCCGAGCCGTCTTCGCCGGCGCGGATGATCCCGCCTTCGCTGGGCGCCGCTTCGTAGTTCGCGCCATTGGCGTGGGTCGGGCTGACCAGCTCCCACGCGCGTCCGTCGGGCAGCGGCACCGGCCGCGTCGTGAACGTCGTTTCCCGGCTGTCTTCGCCCGCCGAGCTCTTGGCGATCACCCGCACCGCGTACGTCGTACCGGGTGCAAGACTCGGCAGCGCGACCTGCCGCTCCTGATCGCCGAAGCCGCCAGGGACGGCTTCCGCTTCGAGCGCCGTGCAGCCACCGCCCGAGCAGCTGCCCGGGCCGTATTCGAAGGTGACCGTCGTGGCCGCCCCGCGGGCGTCGACCTGCGCGCTCGCTTCGGCTGCGCTCGAAGTGATGCCGTGTGGGGAGAGCGCGTCGACCGTCGGCGCCGCCACCGCGCTTTCCGGTACGTACACCTCGAGCGCGCCGGTGGCGGCGTCGCTGACGAACGCGTCCTGGCTCTGCCCGTCGACGCCGATCCCGCCTGTCCTGGTCAGGTGCCCTTCGCCGAACTTCTGGGCGAAGCCCTGGTGAGAGTCGTAGGCGGAGATGAAAGCCGGGTGAGCGACGTATACGTTGTCGGTCGTCTCATCGACGGAGACCGCTGTCGAGGTTGCTCCCCCGAACCCTTCGGTGAACGCCTCGCCGAGTTCGGGCAGGAATTCCCCTTCGCCGTCGTCGCGCAGCGCGAGCACGTTGCACGGCACCGTTTCGCATGGGTGTTTCGCTTCTTCCGATCCGCCGGGTTCGACGTCGATGTAGAGGTCGCCGCGCGAGTTGACCGCGAAGCCGGGGCGCGGGAAGACCGGAGCGAACGGTTCGTAGAAGATTTCCGGTTCGAGCACCCGTTCGTTTTCGACTCCGTTCGTGTAGTGCGTGATCGCCCCGCTCTGCCACGCGACCCACAGGGCCCCGTGCGTGTCGACCGCGACGCCGTCGATGCGACCGAATTCTTCTTCGGCGATTTCTTTCGCTTCTTGTTTGCTGAAGACGGTGCCGATGAATTCGCCCTTGGGACCGAACTTGTCGACGGTCCCTTTCCCCTTGGAATTGGCGACGTAGACGTCGCCGCGCGACGGATCCGTTTTGTCGGTCGAGTTGTCGACAGACACCGACGCCGGAGCCTGAAAGGCTTCCGGCACCCCCGCCGGTTTTTTCGCCGCCCCGGGCAGGCAGCCTTCGCCCGCCTTGCAGACCACGTATTCGGAGCCGCCCTTGACGCCCCAGCCCCAAGCAGAGATGAATGTTCCGTCCGTGCCGAACTGCTCGACGCGGTTGTGGCCCTTGTCCGCCACATAGACCGAGTGTTCGGCTTCACCGACCGCGACGCCGGCCGGTTCCAGCAATGCCGCTTCCGTGGGGATCGAGACGTCTTTCGAGAATTCGCGGCCCCGCTGGCTCAACGCCGAGGCGTTCTGCGCCGCCGCGGCGAGCGTGAGCGCAAGTACGAGCGCCGCCACCCCCAAGCGGGCCCACACACCCTCCCTGATGATCCCGGTCCCACGCATCGATCTCCCCTGGCGCTGTGCGCCGCGCAGCTCCAGACTCACCGAAGACCGTGCTTCGGCGAAGGAAGCGCCTCTACGCTTTGATCTCCAGGAAGCCCCCCTTCTGGACATTGGTCTGTTCCTGCGAGGACGAGACCGGACCACCGATGCCGACGAACGTGGTTTCCAGTTCGTGGCTTCCGGCTTCGCCTTCGAATTTAGTGAATTCTTGTTTGGCGGAGCCGCTCTTTTTGAACGTGAGTTCGCCCAGCTTCGTGAATTCATTCACCGGTGTTGCCTGCCCGATGACGCCGCCCTTGGTCGAGATTTCCAGGCCTTCGCAGTTGAATTCAGCCAGGTTCCCCCCGCCCACTGGAGTGATCAGCACGCCGGCCTCTTTTGCGGCTTTGTTGAGGTAGCCGAGATCGCCCTGCAGTTCCTTCGTTTCGATCGACCCAGCTTTCGCACCGGCGCTGTTGCACTTTTTACCGCCCGACGTACAACCCTTGTATGAGACGTGGATTTCACCGATGTGGGTCGGCGTCTGGAGCTGGCCGATGCTCTTCGAGCTCGTGCACGAGACACTGCCGAGACTGGATTCGAGTTCGGCGTGACCGCTCTTGCCCTTGATGGTCGGCTTCGTGCCGATGCCTTCTTTGAGTTCGTACTTGCCTTCGTGGGTCCCCGAAGCTTCACTACAAGCTTACGCGCCGGCGGCCGACACGGCGATCAGGACGGTCGAGCCGATCAGGGCGAGCCCAAGCGCTGCGATGCGTCTCATCTTCGATTGCTCCTCTCTCCAGAACTGTCCCCACGCGTCGCGTAGGGCCCCCTTCCCAGACGAGCTATACCCGCTTCCCGGCGCCGCCAATCACGTCCTGCGTCGCCGCTCGGATCCGGTGCTCGGACCCGTGGCGGCGGGCTCAACCCCGCGCCCGACAGGGCCGGACGTCGCCGCTCGGATCCCGTGCTCACGCGCGTGGCGATGGGCTCAGAGCCGGCTCGGGGTCCGCTCTGTGCCCCATCGGCGAGCACCCCGGGCTTCCCGGGCGGCAGAGGCCGGCCAGCTTCGCTCGCCCGCCGTCCTCGACGCGCTCGGCTGCCCTCCTTGGCTCGCTCGCTTCAGGGCGAGCCGGGCCGCACGCCCGCGTCGTGCCGGCGGGTCCCGCCGGGGGCGGCTTGCGCTATTTCAGCTTCAGCGCGTAGGTCTTGCGGGCGCGGGCTATGCATGCGGTCATCTTCTGTGGTTTCGCATTTGACGCGCTTCTTGTGGTTCTTCAGCTTCTTGCACTTCTTGAGCAGCTTGGCGAGTTCGGATTCCTTCTTGACCCCCTGAACCGCGCCGCAGCCATTCTTGACGACGGCTTTCGTGGTCGAGCTGACGGGGGAGCCGTTCTGCCCGACGAATTCCGTCGGCAGGTTCTGTGCCGCGCAGAGGTTGCCGAAGCCGCTGAACGCGGAGTGCGGGCCGCGCGGCAGTTTGACTTCGAACGATTCGACGGGAGCGTCGGGGACCGTGTCGAAGGTCGAGCTCGTGATGCCGTTTTTGATGTCGGTCTTGCCGTCGAGCACGAGCGTGATGCCTTCGCCTTTGAGCACGAACTCCGCGTCCGGGAAGGAGGCGTTGGCGTGCGATACCAGATAGGCGGTGCCGGCCAACGGCGACTTCAAGACCGGGGTGCGGGCGATCGCCGTCCCGATCCGAGACCCTTCGGGGCACGTCGCAGGGTTGACGTTGAAGATGTGGTCGTCGCAGGCTTTCTGGATCGTCGTCAGTCGTGATGGGATCGACGTCGGGAAGACCAGTTTGGTCCTTTTGATGTTCGCGTCGCCCTTGTTGGCGACGACCTTGACGGTCATGCCGATTCCTTCGCTGCGGCTGATTTCGCTGCTGTCGATTTCGACGGAGATCTGGGGTTTGAACGCCAGCGACGCGCAGCCTGTCGCCTGGAACGGGTAGGACACCGGCGTGTTCGCCCCTTCGTCGCCGCGAAGCGTGCCGGTGATCGCTTTGGTTTCGCAGTTCGTCGGGTTGAACTGGAATTCGGGCCGTTCGACCGCGACGTTGAGCTGTTTCAGCTGCACCGGCACACCTTTGAGGAACGTCGGCAGCGATTCGCCGCGCGGGCCGGGGTCGGTGGTGATCGTCACGGCCGCGGTGTGTTCGTCGACGTTGATCTGCGAGCGCACGTTGATGATGCCGACGTTGAACGGCCCGACGTGCGTGGCATCGGTGCGGACCAGCAGCCCGAACGGCGAAGTGATTCCGTTGGCCCCTTTGTAACCCGTCGTCAGGAAGGCTTCGCCTGCCAGCGTGACCGGGTCCGAGCCGAGTCCGGCGCTCGTCGTCGCCGTCCCCAGCCTGCTGGCTGCGCCGCAGCTCCATTCGACGCCGGCCGGCGGTTCGGGGCAGGGGGTCACGTTTTTCAGAGTCGCTGCGATGCCGGGGGGCAGGGTCACGGTGACACCGTTTCGAGCTCGCTGCGAAGGACGGGGTCAGGGGGCGCGGGCTCCCTTGGGGGGTACACGCTTCGCCGTTCGGGCCTTTGTTGATTTCGAAGTTGCCGCTCGGCGTCGCGTCCGGTCTTGGCGGCCCGCCCGGTTCTTGCGCCCACGCCGTGAAGGCCGAGGTGGTCGTGTAGGTGCCGCAGAAAGGCGGCGTCGACTGCGAAGCCTGGGGGCCGTCGAACAGGTGCAGGGTGAGGTCTTCGAAGGGGACCTGCGGCGTGTTGCGGAAGACCGATTCGATCTGCCCGTTGCTCTGGTTGAGGTGCGCTTCGCCGGCGAGCTTGGCGATGACACCGTCGGCCGGGTCTTCTGCCGTGAAGTACAGGACGAGCGGCGACTGAAACGGGTTCGTGTTCTGGAAGGCCAGGTAGGCGTAGCCGTGAAGCTCGTTCTTGAGTAGCGGCGTCTTGACTGTCACCGTGCCGATCTTCGAGTCGGCAGGGCAGGCACCGGCCGTGGGCGTGAACTGGTTGTTGCTCAGCGCGGCGGATTCTTCGAGCCCGCTTTCGATCCCAAGCTGGCCGGCGGTGCACGTGCCGAGGCCGTCGGACGCACCGGCGCTCGCCGCAACGCCGGCCGGGAGCGTCAGCGTCGTTCCCTTGACGGCCGACTCGGCGAGCATTTTTTCGTTGCCCGAGACCGTGCTCGCCTGGGGCAGGTGGATGCTGACGGTGAAGCCGCTCGGGGTGCTGGCGGCGTGCGTATCGGGTTCGACCGCGATCGACGGTTCGAACGGCAGCAGCCCGCATCCCGTGAAGGGCGACGTGAACGTGTATTTCGAGTTCAGCGGCTGCGACTTCGGGAGTTGTTCCAGAGTCCCGTTCAGCGGCCACGTTTCACCGGTCATGATCGATTCCGGTGTGCCTTCACAAGACGTCGGCATCGTCAGGAACGCTTCGGGGTTGGGCACGCTGTGCGGTTCGCACTTCCGTTCATCGCCGAGCGAGTCCATGAAGATTCCGTTGTCGACGCATTCCCAGCCGCGCACGTTGTCGTGGCGCGCGTCGTTCGGTGCCCCCCAGAAGGTGACGGCGCTGCTGAGGATGTTGACCGCCTCGCTGGCCAGTTCGATGCTCGCTTCGACCGCGTAGTCGGTCCCCGAATGGACATGCGTCGTCAGCACCACCGGCACGCGATCCACCTCGAAGCCGAAGCGCGCCGGTTCGCCGGGCAGCGGTTCGAGGTTGAAGACCGGAATCGGGAAGGTCTGTGTCCCGACCGTTATCGGTTCGTCGATCGAGATGCTCGCGACACCCAGCACCGTCTCGGGCGGGCACGTGTTGGAGGTGCCTTTGAGGATCGTGATGAACTGGGTCGCCGTGCACTGCGGCATCTTGGCGACGCTGCCGATCATGCCGGGCGGCAGCAGGAAGTGCAGGTTCTTCGGCAGCGCGGGCACAAATGGGCTTTCCTGCAGGCCGGTGAACGACTGGTGAAGTTTGAGGATCTGGTTCTGGTTGAAGATCGTCGTCAACTGGAAGGGGTGCGAGCCGGCCTGCGTGTCGAGCTTGCCGTCGGCGTTTTCGGGCCGTAGTTCGTAGCGTTCGACGCCCGGCCTGACGGGTTCATTGGCGGCTCTGACTTCGGATGGAGCGCACCGGTGGTCATTTCGCATATGACCGTCTGGGCTGGGGGGGCGCAGCTCAAGTGGATTTCGGGATGTTGCTGGGTTCCGACGTACGCGCCGGCGACGCCGTTGATGCTCGCGACCTTGAGTCCCGCCGGCACTTCCACGGTCACCTTCACGGGCGTCGTCGACGTGATTTCCTTGTAGCCCGCGTTCACGGCATTCACCGCGATCAGCGCCTTTTCGCCCGGCGCGACGCTCGTGGGAGCGACAGTGGTGCTGTCGACCCACCAGCCGCCGCTGCTCGCGCCGGCCCCGGCCGGGAGCACGGCGAAGAGTGCAGCGGCGCAGACCACCGCCACGAGCGCCGCCCTCAGCCTGATCCGCTCGGCAGTCATCGAGCACCCCGCCTGCTCGGAGCGGCCTTCTTGGCTTTGCTCGCGTTGTGGTGCGGGCCGTAGCGCTTGCGTGCGGCGACTTCGCAGGAGTGGCGCTTGGACTTCTTCTTGACCTTGTGGCAGGCCTTCAGCGCGGCCGCCAGTTTCTGGGCGCGCGTGAGCGGCTTCTTGACGGTCGTCTTGGCTTTTTCGGCGACCGCGGAGAGCACGCTGGTTTTGGGAGCGCCGGCGATGTTGCCGCTCGGTCCCGTCTTCGATGTCGGCCCCGCGGGGAATTCGGGTGGCGGCGTGTTCGTCGCGGTGCGGCATTCGGAGACGCTTTCGCAGGGCTTCGGCGTCGCGTCTGGGACGGGCAGGCATTCCGTTTCTTCTGCTTCGGCGACGGGGACGCCGCAGACGCTGGCGTCGTACACGTCGAAGCCGGTGTCCGGGTCGCGCGGCGCCAGCTTGGCGGCCGTGACGAAGAACACGTCGCCGCCGGTCGGGCTGGCGTCGAGGAAGGCGGATTCGCGCGGCGATTTGCCCGAGGAGATCAGCGAGACGCAGCCGCCGATCGGTTCCTGGAAGGTTTCACTTTCGCTGGTGCAGCCGCCGACCCCTCTGGGCTCGTACTGGTACACGTCCATCACGCCGTTCGTGTCCTGCGGCACCAGCGCTTCGGCGCTCGTGAAGTACACGCGGCCGCTGTCGTTGACGACGCGCGATCCGTAGCGCGCTTCCTGTGTCGAGAGATGCGTCCACCCCGGGATGCTGGCCGACAGCCAGCGTTCCTTGTACGTCCGCAGACGATCTACGAGCAGGCCGATGCCTTCGGGGGTTTCTTCGCCGTCGAAGACTCCCGTGGGGCGTGCGCCGTTCGGGTTGCACGACAGGCAGCGCAGCTTCCCTTCGGCGGCTTCGTAGGAGAAGACCTCCTCATCGAGCCTGCCGCTGTTGACGTCACGGTTGTTGTAGCCGGTGAGGCTGCGGTCGGACATGAACGTCAGCCAGTTGCCGTCGGGCGAGACCCGGCTCGTCAGCGTCCCCAGGTTGCCGGGCGCGGGCTGCGTCCAGGCCCAGTCCGCTTCGTCTTCGGCCGAGAGCTGCGCGACGTGCGTCAGGCTCCAGGTCTTGCTCGCGGGGTCGTAGCTGTCCATGTAGAGGTTGCACTTCGCAGTCAGGACGAACTGGCCTTCGTTGAAGGCTTCTTCAGCCGGGCGGCAGTTGCCCGGCGTCGCGTCGGCAGTCAGCGCGCCGTTGGCGACGAAGTACAGCTTGGTCACTTCGGGGTTCGGCTCGGTCGCTTCGGGGTTCGAGCTGATCACGGCGCCCTGGACGTTCGCCGATTCGCCGGCGTGCGAGTCGACCGTCAGGTCGTGCAGTTCGCAGGTGAGCTTGAGCGCTTCTTCTTCAGGCACCGCGCATTCGTACAGGTCCGGGCGCAGGAGCTTCGAGGAGGAGGTGGCGTCTTTGGTCAGCCGCTGCCGGTCTGAGAAGAAGATCCGCGAGCCGTCGGGGCTGGCGAGCTGGAAGACAGGGCTCTGGTTGCCCACCGGCGTTTCGGTGATGCCCGGCTGCGGTTCGTCGAGCCTGACGGTTTCGCCGCGCGCGAGATCACGCATGTAGATGTGCGTCTGGTTTTCGCTGGTCGCTTCGAAGACGATCCGGGAGCCGTCTTCGGAGATCGCGTTTCTGACGTTCTTGCCCGCGGCGCCGAGCTTCGGGCTCGAGGCCGGCGCGCCGCCGGGCAGGACGCTGGCCAGCGCCAGTTTCCCGCCGGCCAACTCGAACAGGTTTCCGCTCGTGCCGGTCCCTTCGGTGAGGGCAGCGCTCGAGGAAAGCACGCTGTGGCTGAGGTCGCGAGTGGCCGTGACGAAGTTCACCTTGCCGCCGTAGGGAACGGCGACGTTGCCCGCCGTGACGAGCGGCGTGAAGCATTCTTCGGGGGCCGGCGGCGTCAGGCACGGGGTCGGCGCATTGCTTCGGATGTACGGCGTGCGTTCGGCCGCGGACCTGCTCAGCGGCGGGCGTTCGAACTGGCTTTCGCCGAAGGCCTGCACCGCCGCCTTCGAGAGGTCGGGCGTGAACAGGCGGTAGGCAAACGGGGCGCCCGGCGTCAGGCCTTCCGCTTCTTCGTGGGGCAGGTCGAGGTCCGTCGAGACCCATTCGGTTTTAGTGCGCCGGGAGAGGATCTGGCTGGCCTCGGGAGTCCGGCTGCCTTCGGCGCCCGGCAGCGCGCCGGTCGTGACGTAGGTGAAGCCGGCGCCGTCCGGGGCCGCCTGGACGACCTCGCTTTCGCCCGTCAGCGCCGGAACCAGCGCACCGTTCTTGTTCGCCGGCGTGACCATCTGCCACTGCCGGGAGTCCGGCAGCGTTGCCCCGAACACTTCGGGGGCGGTCTTGAAGGCCTGTTCGGCGCTTTCGGCGCCGCCCGCCGAGTTGTGCGCGATCAGCCTGTAGTGGTAGGTCGTGCCCGGCGTCAGGCCGCTGATTTCGGGTTCGACGGGCACGTCGGCGAAGCCGGAGCCGATCTTCGTCGCAGGTGTTTCCAGGCACGCGCCGTTGCACGCTTCGCTCGCCGCCGGAGCGGGTCCGGTGCTGTAGCGGAACGAGTATTCGGTTTCGAGCCCCGTCGGGTCGATCGACGCGGTCAGGCGTGCGCTGGTCGATGTGATCCCCGCGACGGACGCTTCTTCGATCTTCGGAGCGCCCGGCGGTTCGGGCGCGTAGAGGTGCACGTTGTTGGTCGCGGAGTCCGCGACGGCGACCACGCTGGCCCCCGCTTCGGCGGTGCGGGCCGCCGCCACTCCGGTGCCGTGGGTGATCTGACCCGAGCCGAAGCTGTCGAGGAGCTGACCGTCCGGAGCGAACACATCGATCTTCGTGATGTCATCGACGAGCACGACGTGGGTGCTCGGGTCGATCGCCAGACCGGTGCTGTCTTCGCCGCTCAGTTCTTCGAGCACGACTTCGCCGGTCGGATCGAGCTTGGCGACCACGCTCGGGGGTTCTTCGCCGATCGCCGGCAGGCCGCCTTCGTGCTCGACGTACGGACCCCCCGAGGAGTCGACCGCGAGACCCTGGCGCCCTTCGCCGGCTTCCGATTCGACTTCCTTGATGAATTTGTTTTTGACTTCGTCGGTGAACTCGAACAACGATTCTTCGTTGTAGACCCAGACGTGACCTTTGGCGTCGACCGTGATGCCGAAGGGTTCTTCGAACGGTTCGGTCGATTCGCCTCTTTCTTTCCAGCCCTTGATCTGCGCTTCGAGTTTGCCGCTCGGGCTGAACTTGTCGTAGACGGTCCGTTCGAATTCCACTTCGTGTTCTTTGCCGATCGTTTCTTCGTAGGGCTTGATGGCTTCGACGTAGACGTCCCCTTTCGAGGGGCTGCCCGCGGCGTTGTCGATCGCGATCGCTTCGGCGCCGTGGAGCTCGCCTTTGCCGTGACCCTTGAGGCCGGCGCGGCACGTCGTTTCAGCGGTGCAGGTCTGGAGGATCTTTTCGCCCGTCCTCACGCCCCAGCCCCACGCTTCGATGAAGTTGCCTTCGTGATCGAAGCGGTCGACGCGGTTGTTGCCCGAGTCGACGACATAGATGTCACCGCTGGATTCGTTGATCGCGACGCCCTTCGGTTCCTCGAGCTGCCCGGCTGCGCTGCCCGGCGATCCGAAGGACCGTTCGAGCACGTGCCCTCGCTGGCTCAGCGCCGTCGCGCTCGAGCACAGCACCAGCAGCGCGCCGGCCGCGGCCAGCAACGCGCACAGGGTTCGCCCCCGCACTCGGTGGCCGCCTCCACCGAGGCCGCTGGCTCTTGCTGTCCTCATCCTCTCCTCTCCCGAATCCCTTGCGAGAAGTGTATTTGGCGCGATGGTGTTGTCAAGCGCCAACCCACCGGTTGCAGCAGCTCGCGCCGCGGCTCACCTTGTCCGGCTCCGCTCACAGGCGCCGCTACACCCGTGATGGGACCGCGTTAAACGCGACGCGTGGGGCCCGAGGGCCCCACGCGCGCACTGCCACTCGTTTCGGCTGTGCCGAGACTAGTGGTGGATCATCAGGGCTTCGCCCTTGACTTCCACTTCACCCTGCTGACCGGACGGGAGACCGCCCGGGGGGCCCCAGCCTTCGGGGTTTTCAGGTGTGGTGTATTTTTCTTCGGTTTCTTTGTTTTTGGCTTCCGTGTGAAGCACGCCGAAGTTCGGCGGGCCTGCCGTCGGGTGGTTCACGAGCGGCGTGTAGCCCGGGAACGGTTCACCGAGGAAGGGGCCGACCGTGTAGTGGCCGAAACCAACCTTGCTGATGGTGTTGTCGTTGCCGGTGTATTCGCCGAACACCGAGCCCTTGACCCTGACTTTCGGGAAGACGCCCGGGCATTCGAACGTGACGAAGAATTCGCCGGCTTCCGGTTCTAGGATCGTGCCGATTTTGCCTTCGACTTCGGCGAGCGAGCCCTTCAGCGCGTTCGTTTCGATCGTGCTTTTCGAAACGTTTTTGCATTCGACCGTTTCTTCGAGCACGCTGCACTTCTTGAACGTAAGCCCTTGCCTTTGCCGATGCTGCCGACGGCAAGTTCGTACTTACCTTTGCCGGGTTCGCTGGCAACCGAACAGAGCTTGTCGCTGAAGTTACCCGTGTTTTTGGGTTCGATCTTTTCGCAAGCGCCCCATTCGGGCGCCGCCGCCGAAGCGCTGACAGCCGACATCGCGAACAGCGCGAAGACGGCAGCCAGGGCGAGCCCTAGGATCCTCATGCTTTTCATGTGTGTACTGCTCCTTTTCCCTCTTGAATAGATCGACCGGCTGGTGGAACGGCCCCTCATGAAGACGAGGCTGCCCCCAAAGCCCGTCGTGGCCGTGCCGCTGATCCTCAGCGAAACGGTGCTGCTCCCGACCTTGGCAGAAAACGTCTCATGCGTCAAGGTCAAGCCTGTCGGACGGGAGCGATGGGAAACTCCGAGCGACGCCCCCTACAGTGGCAACGTACGCGTTGCCGCGCGTCTGGGCGTCCCTCCCCATCTCCACCCCTGACCTCATGTCGGCGCGACCGTAGCACACGTGCGCGCCAACCGTCAACCGGTCCGACACTCTGAGAACATCGAGAATTTCTGGCTGGCCGACCAGTCAGTGGGCCGATCCGGGCTGCGGGTCTTGACATTTCGGTGCAGCGCCGCCAGGCGGCTCGGCCCACGCTCAGCCTCGCTCGCGCGCGTGCCGGCCAGCGCCGATGCCCCACCTGGGCTCCCCCTCTTGGGGGAGCACGCGATGGCCGTTCAGGGCACGCAAATCCCGGTGGGGGTGGACACGGGCGAGGCTCCCTCTTGGGCGCGGCCCAGGGCCAGCCAGACCCGGTAGGTCGATCTCAGGCGAGACAGGTCGGCGCTCGCGACGCCGACCGGGAAGGCGGGGTCGTCACGGAACTCGTACTGAAAGATGGCCTCGACGCGCGGGTCACTGTTCCATTTTCCGGTCTGCGCGGCCAGCGCTTCGCAGGCGCCCAGTTCTTCGCCGACGCCGCCCTCGCGCGCGCGGCCCGGTGAAGGCGCTCCGGCGCCCGACTCCGTCACCCAGATCCGCGCCCCCGAGGCGCACGCGACGCGGGCGTCGAGGGCCCTCTCGAGCGCTCTGACCGGATCCGGCTCGATCGCGCGCCGTCCCCGCGGCCGCCATCGCTTCGGCGAGCTGGCTGTAGACCGCCGGCGCGAGCGGCTCGGCGTCGGGTCCGCAAGCTGCGCGCTGGGGAGCGAGGAATCGCGGGTCGTTCGGCTCGTTCCATGGGCTCCACCACGGCAGCTGCACGCCCTCTCGAGCGGCGAGCGCGAGCAGGCCGGCGATCAGGGCGCGGTAGCCCGCGAGCGCGGCGCCGCCGATCGGCCGAGCCGATGCCGGCGTCGCGGCGAGTTCGCAGCCGTGCGGGGGCAGCGCCGCCCATGCCGGCGCCCCGAGGATGTCGATCACGACATCGAAGCCTTGCCGGCCCTCCGCGCGCGCGGCCCGCTGCTGGGAGGCGATCGCGGCGAGCTCGCCGGCGACGCCTTCATAGTTGCCGCAAGGCCCCACCTGCCGCGCACAACCGCTGACGGGCGCCCGCAGGTCCGGGGGGTTCTGGGCGCTGGGCTGCAAAGCAGCCCAATCGATCAGCAGGCGGATGTAGCGGGGGTGCAGCGCCGTCAGCTCCCGGCGTGCCGGAAGGAAGGCAGCTGCCTGCGGGGGAGCGGTGGCCGCTGGGTTCCAGAGCAGGTCGGCGTTGTCCTCGGTGATGCCGAAGGCGGGCCTGCTCGGCTGCGGCGGGCCCGGCGGCGTCTTGGCGGCGGTGCTCGCCGGGCGGCGCGAGGAATGCCCGCAGCCGCCGAGGGCGAGCGCGAGGAGCAGCGCAAGGGCGCCCCAAGAGAGTGCCTGAGCGCGCGTCCCACCGCGCACGCGCGGCGCGACCGCTCCGATCCCCTGCGATGAGATCCTGGGCGCCCGCGGGCGCTCAGGCCTCAGACCGCTGAGACCTGCTCCTCCTCGGCGACCCGGAAGGAGGAGCCGCAGCCGCATGCGGCGACGACGTTGGGGTTGTTGACCTTGAAGCCCGCGCCCTGCAGGCTTTCCTCGTAGTCGATCGTCGAGCCGCGCACGAACTGCAGGCTCTCCTGGTCGACCAGCAGCTTCAGGCCGTGGCTCTCGAAGACGACATCGCT
>WNFI01298091.1_pt2 | contig 17066 bp, 14 predicted proteins | sample 5400471 | NCBI WGS metagenome assembly WNFI01 (sample SAMN13153348, study PRJNA577476) | soil metagenome | isolation source: 100 cm saprolite on Douglas fir-dominated hillslope | place: USA:California | collected 2013-09-17 | reverse complement strand
GCGGGAGAGAATTCGGCGATGGTCTTCCTCTGCGAGCTCGGGCCGCCCGACTATGCGATCACCGATGCACAGGGGCGGGAACTCTCGGATCGCTGGGCGGAAGCCACGCTGCTCGCGCAATGGGCGCGGGAGATATGGAGCGACGCCTCCGGCGGCTCAAAGCGCCATGAGGACCGCGCCGGCGGTGATCAGTGCGCTCCCCAATCCCACCTTCCAGGTGAGCCGCTCGCCCAGGAACAGCACCGCGAATAGCACGACCAGGACGACGCTGAGCTTGTCGATGGGAGCGACGCGGGACGCCGGACCCGTCTGCAGCGCGCGATAGTAGCAGAGCCACGACAGGCCGGTGGCGACCCCCGACAAAACCAGAAATAGCACGCCCTTGGGCGACAGAGTGTCGGGCCGCTGCCATTCATGTCGCGCCCAGATCAGCAGCGCGGTGACCAGCAAGATCACGATGGTTCTGAGGAAGGTCGCGAGATCGGAATTCATTTCCGACACGCCAATCTTGCCGAAGACCGCCGTCAGAGCGGCGAAAAACGCCGACGCGAGTGCAAATACGCGCCAGTCCAAATTCACGCTCAGTCGACACCGATCATGACGTTCGGGGCCTTGATGATTGCGTAGACTTTGGCACCCGGTTTAAGCCCGAGTTTTTCGGCCGACACCTTGGTAATGATGGATACAACCTCGATACCCGGTGCCAGTTCCATGACGACTTCGTTGTCGACTGCCCCGGGGGTGACGGTCTTGACGGTGGCGGGAAGAACATTGCGTGCGCTGACTTTCATGGCGTTGTGCTCCAGGGGTGGGGACGTCGGCACAGCTTAACACCGCGCTGCATTCACCGGTTCGACGGCGGGCGCTCATCCACTAGCTCAGCCAGATCTTCGCAAAGTCGTAGTCGCCGAGAGCAAGAATCGCGCCCGGAGAAAGACCGTTCACGTTGTGCGCCACGAGATCGACGATCTGGTTGTACGACGGAATGATGTAGCTGCCCTGCTCGAAATCGATGGTCTGCAACTGCGTCACGATCTCCGCCCGCTTGGTCGCGTCCATCGTGGACAGCGCCTTGTTGAACAGCGCGACATAGGCTGCATCGGGCCAATGTGTTTCATTGTAGGGGGAGTTCGGCAACATGCAGAGCGCGACCTGCGGCAGATAGGGCTTCAGCGTCCAGAAATCCTGGGTGAAGGACCGCTTCAGAAACTGCTCGCCGAAGAAAACCTCCGTCGTCACCTGCTTGATGTGGACTGTGACCCCGGCATCTTTGGCCTGGCGCGCGAAGATCTGCGCGGATTCGACGACGCCGTTGGCGATGTCGGCGGTGGTCAACTCGACCGTCAGATTTTCACGCCCGGCCTTTTTCAGCAGGGCCTTCGCCTGCTCGATGTTGCGGCTGCGGTGGAATGTCTCGGGGGCGGCATCCCATCGCGAAAAGACATCGTTGCCGGGCACCCCGAAGCCGTTCAGTGCAATCTTGATGATTTGCTCGCGGTCGACGATCAGCCGGAATGCCTTGCGAACATCAGGATCGTCGAAGGGCGGCTGGTCGACGCGCATGACGAAGGGCGTCCATTGTCCTACGTCGGAGACCAGCAGGTTGATCGGCCCGCCCGGACGTATTTGCCGCGCGAGCGTCAGCGGGGCGGCGGCGAAGACGTCGATTTCCCCGCCCTGTAATGCGTTGTAGGCCGCCGTGCTGCTGGCGAAGGAATCGACGATCGTCAGCTTGTCGAGATAGGCGACCTTGCCCCAATACCCGTCGTAGCGCGCGAAGACACTCTGCTGGCCGGGGGTGAAGCTCTCGAACTTGAAGGCACCAGTGCCGACGGGCTTTTTGGGATCGTAGCCGACGGGCACTATGCCGAGGTTAAGGTCATCGGCAACCACTTCGTCGAAGATGGCGAAGGGCGCGTGCATGCCGACACGCAGGGTGAGGTCGTCTAGAATCTTGATGCTGTTCAGGTCCATTGGGCCGAGTTCGGGCTGGCCGATCAGCGGTGCCCTGGGGTTTGTCACGCGGAGGAATGTGAAGGCGACGTCTTCCGCCTTGAGCGGTTTGCCGTTGTGGAACGTGATCCCCTTGCGCAGACGGATGGTCCACACCGTTCCATTCGCATTCGATTCCATCGATTCGGCGAGTATGTTCTCGAATTTCCCGCCGTGCCGCACCCGCCGCAGCGGCTGATAGAGGCCGAGGACCCGGGCCGTGTCCGCCTGGGTGATGCTCAAGTTCGCATCGAGCGTGTCTGCCGAGCCGCCACCCAGGATCGCGACGCGCAGGTTGCCGCCGCGCTTCGGCGTATCGGCGGCGAGGGCTTTCGAGGTTGAGCCAAACGCGCCGAGGGAAAGACCGAGGCCCGCCGCGCCCGCCAAAACGCTCCGGCGACTGATCGCTCGGCCGGATATCGGGTCACGATCGTCATGCGCGCCCATCTGAACCCCTCAAATTAATACCCCAGATTGCCATCAAAGCGCCTCGTTGAACAACAGATCCGTCAGCGTATCGCGTCGGCGGACGATGTCGTAGCGACCATCGATGCCGATCAGGCCGACTTCCGGCCTCAATCGACCATTGTTCGGCGTGAACTGATCCAAGGTGTAGGCGCCGGTATCGAGGAATGCGATGAGATCGCCGGGTGCGGTACTCTGGGCCAGTTGCCGCATTTTCGGCAACCGGACCAAGAGCGACTCCAGCAATTCGCGTTGAGCGGCAAATGCGGGCGCGGCGCTGATCAGGCGTTCGACGGTCTGCTCGCCGTCCACGTCGAAGAATGCGTCGCCGTTGTCGCACAGAGGCCCCACGAGCCGGAACCCTTCAGTCCGCTCTCCGACTTTATTGGCGGTCAGCGTATGGTAGTACCACTTGTAGGTATACGATTCGACCAGTAGGTTGTAGCCGGCATCCAGATAGAGCCAGGGCCCGTCGCTGCGTTCCTTGGTGTTCTCCACGCGGCTCAGCATGACGGCGCTGTCGCCCACCAGGCGCCGACCCGGCTCCACGATGACCTCGACGTTCGGTCCCAGCTTATCGAGGAGGAGAGGCAGAACGGTGCTCGCGACATCGTCAACATCGATCACGGGGCAGAAGATATCGCCCTGCGGCGAATGCCGCGCACCATGCATATACTTCAATGGGAAGCCGCCTCCGACGTTGATATGCTCGAGAGGATAGTTCACGCCGCTCGCCAGTTTCTGGAACAGATCAGCGAGGCGCGCGGCCGCCGACGCATACGGTGCGGTGCTGGTGATCTGCGAACCGATATGGCCATGCAGACCGACCGCGACCACGGCTTCCTCGGCGCGTCGGATCAAGTCGATCGCCGCAGCGACTTCGCTCTGGCGGATGCCGAATTTCGTGCCTTCCGAACCGGTTCGGTTACCCGGCGAGGTCGGACTGTCGACCTCGGGAACCACGCGCAAGGCAACCTTTGCCCGCACCTTCAGTTCCCGTGCCACGCGGATGATACGTGATAGCTCGAACAGACTGTCCACATTGATGGCTTTGATGGGCGGTGACAGAGCGTCCCGTAATTCCTCGACCGTCTTGGACACGCCATTGAAGATGATTTGCGCGGGTTGGAATCCCGCCAACTTCGCGCGGAATAGTTCCCCGCCGGAATTGACCTCGATGCACAACCCCTCGGCGTGGATGAGGCGCAGCATCTTGATGGCCGACAGCGCCTTGCTCGCATAGCAAATAACCGCCTTGGGATGTCGGCTCTCGAAAGCTCGCCGGATGCGCCGCGCCGTCTCCACGATACGGCTGGCGCTATAGACGTAAAGCGGCGTTTCCCGCCTCGCAGCCAATGCGACCAGATCGACGCTGTCCATGGTGAGTCGGTTGTCTCGCTCCTCGAGGTACCCCGGAATCTTCCAGGGGGCGTCCATCAATCTTTCTCGGGGGGCGGAATGGCGCCCGCACGATCGACGATCAACCGATAGTGTTCCGGCCGGCGATGGGCAGCGAAATTGAAAATATCCGCGCGATACGGTTTCGCAAAATCTAGATCGCATTTTCGCACGATCAGCTCGTCGCCCATGGTCGCACATTGCGCCACGATCTCGCCGGACGGCGCAATGATGCAGGTCTGACCGATCATGTTGAATCCTTCCTCGAAGCCCGCTTTAGCGACGCCGACCACCCAGGTGGCGTTCTGATAGGCGCCGGACTGCATGACCAGGTGGTTGTGGAACGGTTCCAAGGCGTCCAACTCGTACGGGTCCCCCAATCCGACCGGCGAGTTATAACCCAGCAGAATCATCTCGACACCCTGCAGCCCCATGACGCGGTATGTCTCGGGCCAGCGCCGGTCATTGCAGATGCACATTCCGAAAATGCCCCCGAAGGCGCGCCACACGGGGAAACCGAGGTCGCCTACCTCAAAGAACTTCTTCTCCAAATGCTGACCTGGACGGTCCAATACGTCGGCATGACCGGGAAGGTGCACTTTACGGTACTTACCCACGATGCGGCCGAGTTTGTCGACCAGGATGGACGTGTTGAATCGTCGCTTGCGATCGCGTTCGATCACCAGTTCGGCGTAGCCCAACGAGAATCCGATCCCGAGCTTTGCCGCTTCCTCGAATAGCACCCGCGTTTCGGGTCCCGGCATCGCCGTCTCGTAGAAGTTGTCGATCTCCCCTTCGTCCTCGAGCGGCCAGCGTGGGAAGAACGTGGTCAGCGCAAGTTCCGGGAAAGCCACCACATCGCAGCGCAGGCTATGCGCCTCACGCAGCAATTCCAGGAGGCGCGTCAGGACCCGCTTCCGGCTCTCGGTTCGGCTGATGGGGCCTAGTTGTGCGGCGCCGACGATGATTGTGCGCGACATTGACTCAGTCTCCGGCCTTGTGGCCGCGAATTCTTAAACCTATAGCTGCGTCCATCGACTATATCCTGATCGCGAAAACCTGTCTGAAACTGCGGGGTCATTTTTTCTATCCTTGAATAATAATGCATAGCTCGTGACGCTTGGAGAAATCTCATACACCATGACGAAATTTCAGCCGCACATATATTTCCACAGCGATATGGATTCCGCCGATGAATGGCGCGAGGCGCTTGCCAGCCAGTTCGACGACTTCAAGTTCTCGGTGGGCGATGAGGTTGATAGTCCTGAAAGCGTAGACGTTGCCATGATCTGGACGCTTCCTGACGGCGGTCTCGAGCGCTTCGTGAATTTGCGGGCCATACTTTCGCTTGGCGCCGGCACAAATCAGCTGGATCCGCAACGCCTCCCGAAACGAGTACCGTTGGCGCGCCTTGTCGATGCGTCGCTCACGCGAACGATGGTTGACTACGCAAAGGCTGCGGTTTACCGCTACCACCGGCGGTTTCACATATTCGAGCAGCAATCCCGCGATCGCAGCTGGATCTACATTCCGCCGACGCTCACCGCCGACACGTCGGTGGGCGTTCTCGGCCTTGGTGAGATTGGCCGGGAAATCGCGTTCGCGATGCAGCAGGAGGGCTTCGATGTCCGCGGCTGGAGCCGCTCGCCAAAGCAATTGGAAAACATCGAAACGTACACGGGACGTGATGGCCTTGCTTCGATGGTCGGCCATTGCGCGATCGTCATCAACGTGCTACCGCTGACGGATGAAACTCGCCATATTCTGTCTCGCGACCTCTTCGACCATTTTAGTGACGGCACGTACCTCATCAACCTGGGCCGCGGAATGCATCTCGTTGAAGCTGATCTGCTCGACGCTATCGATAGGGGAAGGATCGAGGGTGCGACACTCGACGTTGCCTCCGTCGAGCCACTGCCGGACGCGCATCCATTTTGGAATCATCCAAGCATTCTGATCACTCCCCATGTGGCGGGCGCCTCCATTCCCATGACGGCGGTCGTGAACATTGCGGCAAACATTCGAAAAGCTCTGGCCGGCGAACGTCTGTCGCAACTGTTCGACGCAGAACGAGGCTACTGAGGGCTTACATCGGCACTTGAGTTCAGCAAGCGTGGGAAGACCTTGCGCCTAGAGCGCATAGGAAGGATCGCGCCGGTCGAGCAGCGTCTTCAATTCCCGGAAATGCGCGAAGCTCATGTCGCTGTAGTCTTTCCAGTCATTGGCGGTTCGAGTCGCGAGGTCGTGCGACATGACGTTCAGATCCTGCCCCGTCGAATAGGCGAGCACCATGATCTGGCAGGCGCGTTCGAGGAAATAGAGATCGTCGAAGGTCTGTGCGACGGTTTCGCCAGCCACCAGGACGCCGTGATTGCCCATGATCATGATGCTATGGCTGCCGAGGACGCGCGCCAGTCGTTCGCCCTCCGCCTTCTCGTCGGCGATGCCGGCATAGGCCCGATCGTAGGCGATGCGATCATAGAAGCGCGCGGTGTTCTGGTCGATCGGCTTGATCTCGGGGTTGGCGAGGGTCGCGAGGGCGGTAGCGTAGGGCGGATGCAAGTGCAGCAAGCAGCGCACCTGCGGCAGGTTCGCATGCACCCTGCTGTGGATGGCCCAGGCAGAAGGGTCCGGCGCACGGGGTCCGACCATGGCGTCCGGACTCTCCCCGTCGAGCAGGAGAAGATCGCTCGCCTTGATGCGCGAGAAATGCATCCAGCGCGGGTTCATAAGGAAAGTAGTGCTGCCCGGCGCCACCGTGACGCTAAAATGATTGCCGACGGATTCATGCCAGTTGAACTCGGCGGCGAGACGAAAGGCCGCCGCCAAATCGATGCGGAGCTGGTGCTGGGCGTGATCGGTGCTGGCTCGGACACCTGCTTTGAGGGACATATTTCGAACCTCTCGAATTGTGGATTCCGTGATCATGAGCCCGCGCGCCGTGCGGGATGATGCGCGTGCCAGTGCCGCGCGATCTCGACTCGTTCGCATATCCAGACATGCTCGTGCCGGGCGATGTGGTCGAGGAAGCGGGCGAGCCCGGCGATGCGGGCGGGATGCCCGATCATGCGGGCGTGCAGGCCCACGGACATCATTTTCGGCCGCTCGGCGCCTTCGCGATAGAGCCAGTCGAAGGCATCGCGGTGCCAGGTCTCGTAATCAGCGCTCGTGGCAAACGGGCCGGGCGCGTATTTCGAATCATTGTGAGTGTGAGTGTAGGGAACCGCCAGATGATCGGTGCCGTTCACGTCGATCCAATACGGCAGTTCGTCGTTGTAGACGTCGCTGTCGTAGAGAAAGCCGCCGGTCTCGACCAGCAGCCGGCGCGTGTTGACGCTCGGCCCCGTGCGGCAGCACCAGCCGACCGGGCGGCGTCCGATGCTGCGCTCCAGGCTCTGGATCGCTTTGGCGATGTGCTGCCCTTCGGTTTCGGCCGAGAGCTGGAAATGATCGACCCAGCGCCAGCCGTGGCAGCAAATGTCGTAATTCTTCTCGCGGATCGCCGCGGCGAGCTCGCCATGGCGCTCGATCGCCAAGGCGCAGGCGTTGAGTGTCAGCGGCAGGCCGTACTCCTCGAACAGGCGCAGCACGCGCCAGACGCCGACTCGGCTGCCGTATTCGAACATCGACTCTGCGGCGAGGTCGCGGTCGCCCCGCGGCACATAGGAGGCATCGAACTCGGTCACCGTCACTTCGGAGAAACCGTCGCCGTCACCGATCGAATATTCGGATCCTTCTTCGATGTTGAGAACGAAATTTATCGCAATGCGGGCGCCGTGCGGCCACTCTGGATGCGGCACATGTTTACCGTATCCGACGATATTTCTCTGTCCATCGGGAGTCATCAAGTGGTTTCCTGAGTAGCTACGTACTCTGCCTGGTTGACACCCGGCGCGGAAAGGCGAGGCTCCACCTCCAGGCCATCTTTGGTCCGCTTGATCGGTCGGCCGCGGCCCGGCTTTCCGAAAACTTGCCCGCGATCCCAAATGCATTCGCCGCGCGAGAAGGTCATGACCGGCAGGCCCCGGATTGCTTGTCCCTCGTAGGGTGTGTAATCACAGGCGTCGTGGAGCTCGGCATGACGGATCACGCTTTGCTGCTCGACATCCCACAGCACGATGTCGGCATCTGCGCCGGGCATCAAACTGCCTTTGCGCGGATGAAGCCCGTAAATCCTGGCCGGATTGGTCGAGGTGAGCGCCACGAATTGCTCGAGCGTGATGCGCCCGCTACCTACGCCCTCGCTGAAGAGCAGTATCAGCCGCGTCTCGATGCCCGGCAGGCCGGGCGGCACATGATGGAAATGTGGTGTCGACCCTGATGCCCGCTTGCCCGTCGGGCCGTCGAAGCGATAGGGACAGTGATCGGACGAGACGAGATGGAAGGTACCGTTAGTGAGGCCGTACCAAAGCTCCTCCGCGTTCCGTGCGTCGCGCAGCGGCGGCGAGCACAGGAATTTGGCAGCCTCCCAGCCCGGACGGTCGAGCTCATCTACCGTCCGCAGCAAGTATTGCGGGCAGGTCTCGGCCAGGATGGCGATGCCGCGTGCCTGGGCCCAGCGGATCTGCTCAACCGCCTCGGCCGCCGAGACGTGGACCAGGAGGGTCCGCGCGCCGCTCAGCTGGGCGAGGGTGATGGCCCGATGGGTCGCCTCGCGCTCGACGGCGGTCGGCGAGGTCGCGGCAAAGACTGCGAGGCTGCTGCCCTGTGAGCGCTCCAGCCGGTCCGACAGAAAGTGGACGCAGTGTCCGTTTTCGGCATGGACCATGGTGATTCCGCCATGCCGGCGGGTGGTTTCCATCACCTCCAGGATCCGCTCATCATCGAGCATGTATCCGGCATAATTCATGAAAACCTTGATCGACAGGTAGCCGTCATCCATCAATGCCGGCAGTTCATCGGCGATGCTTGCGATCGAGGCTTGCCCGAGGATGATGTGGAAGGCGTAGTCGATGCGCGACCTGGCCCGGGCGCGCGCCGCATAGTCCTCGGCCGATTCCCGCATGGAAGCGCCTGTGAGGCGGTTCACGAAGGGCATGATGGTCGTGGTGCCGCCGCAGGCCGCGGCCAGCGTCGCCGAATCGAAATCATCGGCGAGCAGAGCGCCTTGAAAGGGGGGCTCCTCGATATGGCAATGGGCGTCGACGCCGCCGGGCAGCACCATCAGGCCGCTGGCATCGATATCCTTGTCGGCTCGCGGCAAATCGCGGCCGATCGCCAGGATGCGCTCGCCTCGAATACCGACATCGGCCCGGAAACGCTCCGAGGCCGTGACCACAGTCCCATTGCGAATACAGGTGTCGAATTGCATGGTGTCTTTACTCATAAGTGCAGCGAGGTTTCTGGCTTGTGGGTGGTAAAGCGCGGGGCATCGCGCAACAGGCGCTTCGTCTCTTCTGCTTGCGGTTGACGCATCACATCATCCGTCCGCCCGGCCTCCACCAAACGTCCGCCCTGCATGACGAAAACCCGTTGGGCGATGCCGCGCACGACGGCGAGGTTGTGCGTGACGAATAATAGGGCGAGGCCCCGCCCGCGCTGGAGCTCGGACAGCAGCTCCGTGATGACTGCCTGCACCGACACATCGAGCGCTGACGTGATCTCGTCGCAGATCAAAAGGTCAGGATCGCTGATCAGCGCACGGGCAATCGCCGCTCTCTGGCGCTGGCCGCCGGAGAGATCGCGAGGATAGCGGTCGGCGGCCGAAGCCGGCAGGGAGACTTGGTCCAGCGCCGAGAGAATTTTGCGCCGCTGCTCGGCGGACGACAGCCGCACGAATTGCGATAAGGCGATCGCGAGCGAAGCACCGATTGAGCGGCGCGGATTGAACGATCCGTAGGGGTTCTGAAAGACATATTGAATGCGTTGGCGCATGGCCGGACTGCGCCGGCGCGAATCGAGAGGCAGTGCCTCACCCTGAAATGCCATCAAGCCGTCGACCTCGCCGTGCAGCCCGGCGAGGCAGCGGGCGAGGGTGGTCTTGCCCGATCCGGATTCCCCGACCAGTCCCACACATTCTCCCGCATCGATGTCGAAGGTCACGCCATGGAGGACTTGGAACCGGCCATAGAACGCTTGCAAGCCTTTCGCCGCAAGCACGGCCGGCCGGCCGGTCTCGGCCTGCGGTACCGGAACGGGCGCCCGTCGCCGGGCATCTTCCCGGTCGTTGGGCCGCAGGCACCGAACCTCATGAGTCGGCGCGACCGTGATCAGTGTGGGCACCGCCTGCATGCACGCCTCGACCGCCAGCGTGCAACGCGGCGCAAAGGAGCAGCGCGACGCCTCGGCCCCCCGTTCCGGGGCCCGGCCGGAAATGCCGCAGACCGGCGTGCTGTCGTCGATATCCGGCACGGAGCGAATCAGGGCGCGCGTGTAAGGATGAACTGGATTTTGCAGCACGCGGTGAGTGGGTCCGATCTCGACGATCCGCCCGGCATAAACCACGGCGACGCGCTGGGCGATGGACGCTACCACCGCGATATCGTGGCTGACATAGAGCGCGGCAACACCGTGCTGTTCGCAGAGCTGCCTGACCGTGCCGAGGACATGGGCCTGGGTGGTCACGTCCAAGCCGGTCGTCGGCTCGTCCATGACGATGAGGCGCGGACGGTTGGCGAAGGCCATGGCAATGGCGACACGCTGCAACTGGCCGCCCGAGAGTTGATGGGGAAAGGCCTCGAGGAATTTCGGGCTCGCCGGCAGTCGTACCGCCGTCAGAAGGTCCAAGAGCGTGGCCGTATTGCGCCGACCTTGCGGCTCCAGGCACTCCGCCAGCTGCGCGCCGATGCGCAGCGCCGGATTGAGCGCGGCCGCGGGGTCCTGCGGTACGTAGCAGACGAGGCGCCCGCGCAGTTGGCGCAGCCCGACCGGACCCTCGGCGCATAGATCCCTGCCGCCGACCCGGATCGTGCCGACGTCGATCCGCAGGTCCCGCCGGCAATGATGCAGCAGCGCGAGACCCAGAGTGGTCTTGCCCGAGCCGGATTCGCCGACGAGCCCCAAGATCTCACCGGCTGCCACGTCGAAGGATGCATCCTCGACCAGGCGCTGGCGGCCATCGGCAGTGACGATGTTCAGGCCTCTGACGACGACGGCCTCTTCGGTCATAACGGTTCTCCGACGATGTCCGAGGCATCGGGCGTGCCACGGCCGGTTCCGTGGGCAACCCAGCGACCATAGGCGTCGGTGAGAAGGTTGATGCCGACCGTCAGGATGGCGATCAGCGTGATGGGCACGACCACCGGCCACGGATTTTGCAGCAGTCCAATGCGGTTCTCGTTCACCATCAAGCCCCAATTCGCGGCGGGCGGCTCTTGCGCGAGCCCTAAGAAACTGAGGCCCGCGATCAGCGCGATCGAATAGGTAAAGCGCAGGCCTGTTTCGACCAGCAGAGGGCCGAGCACATTGGGCGCGATCTCCCGCATCATGATTTTCAGAGGAGAAGCGCCGATCCCCCGGGCGAATTTGACGAAGTCCTCGCCGGAGACCCGCAGCGCGGTTGCGCGGATCACCCGCGCCACCTGCGGCGTGTGGACGGCAGCGACGACCAGGGCGATCAGCAGGAAGCTCGATCCGAGCACGCTCACGAATAGCAGTGCCAGGATGGTCTGCGGAAAGGCCAGAAGCACATCGAGCAGACGCATGATGGCGTCATCCGCCGCCCCCTTGAAATAACCGGCGCCGATGCCCAGCAGTCCACCCGTCGCCACGCCGAGCAAGGTCGCGACGGCCGACAACGACAGGATCACCGTGCCGCCCGACAACACGCGGGACAGCACGTCGCGGCCGACGATATCGGTGCCGAGCAGAGCATTCGAAGAGGGCGGCTCGAACGGCGCGCCGACGAAATCGACCGGCGAGTTCGGTGCCACGAAGGGGCCGACCGCGACCAGGATGAGCACCGAGGCGGTGAGGACTGCGCCCCACAGCGCGCCGGCGTTCGAGAAAACCTCGCGCGGCCGGCGAAACCAGGGTCGACTCTTGGTCTGCGTACCGGATTTCGCCGAGTCCGCGGGCGGATCGGGGAGCGCTATGGTCACGTCACCTGCCACGCGACACCTTCTCTCAGCCGCGGCGTTACCAGGATCGAGGCGACATCGGCGGCCACGTTCAACAGCACGTAAAACGCCGCCAGCATCAGCACGATGGCCTGAATGACGGGAATGTCCCGAGCCTCGATTGCGTTCATCAGTCCTTGGCCGAGTCCGGCATAGGCGAAAACGTACTCGATCATCACCGTGCCGCCGGCGAGGTAGGCGAAGGTAAGCGCCGTGACTTGGATGGTGGGCGAGATTGCGTTCGGCAGTGCATGGACCAGGACCAGGCGCCAGCGCGGCACGCCCTTCAGCGCCGCCATCTCCATGTATTCGCTGTCGAGCACGTCGATCATCGTCGTGCGCGTCATTCGGAAGATATAGGGGAAGATCACCAGGATGAGGGTGGCAACCGGCAGCACGAGAATCACAGGCCGCGAGAGCACCGAGGTGCCCGGCGTGACCAGGGAGACCGGCGGCAGCCATTGGACGACCAGGGTCGCGAACAATAGGATCAAGCCGATGCCGACGACGAATTCCGGCAGGCCGGCGAGTATCAGTGTCACGACCGACAGGATGCCGTCGAGCCGCCGTCCGCGCTTGAGCGCCGCCAAGATGCCGGCACCGATCGCAAGCGGGATACCGATCACGCCGGCGAGCCCCAGGAGCACCGCGGAATTGATGACCCGGGGAGCGATGAGGGCCGACACGCGCTGGCCGTTGACCAGGGACACGCCGAGACTGCCGGTGCTCAAATCGATCAGCCAGCGTCCGTAGCGAACCAACACGGGCGCGTCGAGGTGCAGCTGTTCGCGCAGGGCCGCAAGACTCTTCTCGTTGGCGCCTCGTCCCAGAACCACGCGGGCCGCATCGCCCGGCAACACCTCGGTGGCGAGGAACACCAGGACCGTCACCAGGAAGAGCGTGAACAGGCCGAGCGCGAGCCGCCGCCTGATGAGTCCCGCCACGGGAGACGTGAAGAGTGAGTGTCCGGGCATAGCGACCTCGTTGCGTAACCGATGCGGCAGAACCGGAAGGCAACGGATTTGCGAAACGAGTTTTTTATACGATGTCCGGATATAAACTACAAGACAAATATTAGTAGTTCTATTCATGAATAATTTTGCGCAACTTGGATCGACGTGCATCGAAACCGGTGCTCGCGTGCGAGCGACGGCTCTCATCCGCGGCGAGGCCGTGGTCCAATTGCCGCGCTGCGATTTCCTCCGGATGGTGCTTCGGCATCTCATGGCCTACCGGCCAGGCAACGAGGCATCCGACTGGATTTTCTTCTGCTGCGCATCGTATGCCTGCCAGGATTGATCCACGAGGTAGGCGTGGATGTCATCGGCATCTTCCGCCGATAGGACGTCGTTGAAACGCGCCATTCCAAGAGGCAGCAATGCGCCTTGGAGTACGATGGCCTTGAACGCGTCGGCCGACCCGATCCCTCGGTTGAGCCGGCTCAAATCCGGCGTGACTGCCGGCGCACCGAGGGTGTGACACTTCGAGCACCACGTGAAGAAGAGCGAGCGGCCGGTGCTGACCTGCGCAGCCGTTCCGACTCGCGCGGGCGGCTGCCGATAGGGCTCCTCTGTGCGCGGCGCCGGCTTTGGAATATCGGATCCGCCTAACTTGAGCACCAGTATCCTTCCCTCATTCACATAATTTATTCCCGCCGTTCCCACCAAGGAAAACATGATGCTGCCGCCATGACCCTGCATCACGGCAATGTACTGGGTCCCCTTGATTTCGTAGGTCATCGGTGCCGCTATCGTGGCGGTGCCCGTGTCGAGCACCTTCAGGATGCTCCCGTCGTCGGCCGCGTAAGCAACGAAGCGGCCATCTTCCCGGCCCGCCAATACCAGATTGCCCGCGGTGGATAGTGCACCGCCGTCCAACAGGAGGTAGTCCTGCGACGTTTGCTGTTCCCAGACCAGCTTCTGCCGAATCGGATCCCAGGCTCTGAGTGATGCCCGGAGTCGGGGCTTTCCCCCAGGGCCCAAGCTGGGGACACTCGGCAACTGACCGAAGATCGGCGCTGAGTCGCCCGGGTCATAGTCCTTGTCCGGAATCACGAAACCCGGCCCGGTCCCGCCGTCGACAAAGCTGACCGTTGCGCCCGGATTGGTCTGCAGGTTGATGATGATGTTGGGTACGTCCAGGGTCGGAATGTAGACGAGACCGGAGGCGGGGCTGTACGACATCGGAGCCCAGCCGTGCGCCCCTTGAGCGCCCGGATAGATCATGCGCGGCGCCGCGGTGTAGTCCGCGTCGGCCGCCACGATCGGTCGGAACTGAGCATCCATCCCCGTGGACCAGTTCATATAGGTAAAAGCGCGCGCCGAGATGGGTTTGCCGCTGATTCGGTCCAGCACGTAGAAGTAACCATTTTTATTCGCCTGTAGCAGCGTCTTTCGTGTTCGACCGCCGATGCGAAGATCGGCCAATACCATCTTCGCCGATGCATCGAGATCCCAAATGTCGCCCGGCGTCGTCTGGTAATACCAGGCCATGTGCCCGGAATCAGCGTCGAGCGCCACGATGGATGCGGCGTAGAGCCGATCGAGCGCGCGACCGTTCATCTCGCGCGCAGCCAAGTACGGTGCGGCATTTCCGGTGCCTATGAATACGCGGTTCAGCTCCGGATCGTAGGCCATGCCATCCCATACGTTGCCTCCGCCGCCGAATGCAGAATCTCGAGCCGGATCCCATGTTTTCTCGGCGGCCCGCATCTCGGGAGGGGCGTGGACATCGCCCACCTTGGGGACGGTATAAAATCTCCAGCGCCGGGCACCGGATTCAAGGTCATATGCCGACACATAGCCGCGCAATCCTCCACGACCGGTGTCGGATCCCGCGTTGCCCATGACCACAACATGACCCGCAATGAGCGGAGCACTCGAACACGCATAGGGGGGAGCCTCCGCCGTGGCTGCTTCCCACCGCTTCGCGCCCGTGCGCGCATCCAGCGCGAACAGGCGACAGTCGACTGACGCCACGTAGATCTTGCCTTCGGATACCGCCACACCCCGGTTGACGACGTCTACGGATGCGTAGCGCGCGGCCTGACCGTCGGCATGCGGATCGAATTGCCACAGCAAGCGCCCGGTGGCGGCGTCGAGTGCATAGACGATGCCCCAAATCCCGGACGTGTACATGACGCCATCGACCACAATGGGTGTCGCCTCCAGGCCGCGGTAAGTTCCGGTCTTGAACTGCCACGCAAAGCCAAGAGTCTGGACGTTGGCAGCATCGATCTGCGCGAGCGATGAGTAATAGCCCGTACCGTGGGATGTATCCGGAACCGCGCTCCTCGAATCCTGCATGCAGAGCTCCAGACTCCACGATAAAAAAATCATCGCCGCGGAGCTACGCCTCATCCGGGACCCTCGTTTGCAATCCGTCTTCGAACGGCGATAACCATTTGAGAACTCCCCGTCGATTCAGACGCTATTTTTTCTCGGCGAACTTGTAGGAGAACCGTAGACTCAAGGTCCGCGGCCGGTTGATGGTGTCCGCCTTGACCCATTGCGCATAACTCGAAAATAGAATCCCGCGCGTATCCGCGAGGTTCTCGCCGTACAGCGACACCGTCCACGCATCTTTGCCGATGCCGAGTGATGCATCGTAGGTGGTAAATCCCGGGTTGTAGAAGGCGACAGATTGGCCTTGCAGCGTCTTGGTCAGCCGATCGGTGGTCGAATAGGAACCGCCCTGGCGAGCGGCGCCGACTTGCCAGAATGCGTGGTACTCATCGATCGAGAATTCGTAGCGCGCACGAAGGTTGCCTTGAAAAGGCGGCGACAACGCAAGCGGAGACCCGAGAGCACCGTAGGGATTGGCAATCGCTATCGGCTGGCCGGTCTTGGGATCGACCAGGGACAAGGTCTTCACGACCTCGCTGTTGTTCCAAGAGGCCGAGGCCGTCACCGTCAGCGCCTTGGTAACACGTGTGATCAGCGATGTCTCGGCACCTCTCACCCGATAGTTGGGGCCGTTCGTCGCGAATATGTTGTTGCCCGTGACGCCGGGGTCAAAGATCGTCAGCTGCGTCTGGTTCCAATTTTCCTGGTACACCGCGCCATTCCATTGCAGGCGATGGCCCAGCCATTCGGTCTTCCATCCGAGCTCGTTATTGATGAGCACGTCGGGCCCGTAGACCAGGGGCGGAGTGAAGATGCCGTAGAGCGGCGAGCTGGGAGTCACGATGCCCTGACCGAGATTGAACCCGCCGGGTCGAAAGCCCTGGGACCAGGTGTAGTAGAGCAACGCATCGTCGGTCACGTGCCAAGTCAAGTTTGCCCGGCTCTTGAAGCCCGTGTAGGTTTTATCCAAGTGCAAGGCATCCAAGTTGTTCCCGTTGGCGGTCGGCACGCTGCAGGGATTCGCCGGAACGACCCCGTTGAAGGGGCCATATATTTGGCAACCGAAGCTGCCCACGTTCGAGCCTTTCTCGAAGTCATTGATATCGTAGTAACGCGACCCAAGAGTCAGCGTCAACGTCTTCGGAATGAGATCGTAGTCGAACGACAGGAAGGCCGCTTTTTGCTTGTACCCGCGGGTTATATCCTGAAGAAATGAGATTCCCGCCGCGCGTGCAGTCGGGTCGTTGCTGGTTGCGCCGCTGGGCGGCGCAATCGGCCGGAAATTGGGGCTCGATTCGTAATACCAATTCGATATATCGTAAATTTCATAGTCTTCCCAGAAAAGCCCGCCCAGTGCGCGCAGCCTCCGATCGTCGGGCGTGCTCACGCGAAGTTCATGGCTTTGATGTGTGTTCTTTGCGTGCTCCCGCCAAATCGAGCTGGGCGAGTAACAATATCCCGCCGAGTTGGCGGTGGGTGTGCCGCCATGAAACGGATACCCTGGATAGGCACACTGGTAGTAGCCGGCGTAGTGGCCCCGTGCGTAGTTCGTGTAATCCTGCTGCTGGGTGATGGTGCGGTCGAGGTACCCGCCCGCGTACACGAGCTTCAGATCGCCGATTTTCCCGGTGACCGTCAATTGAGTGTCTTCGAAGTGATCCTTGTCGTACGAAGGATTGAAGAGCTGCACCGACAAGTCGGGAAGCGTCTTGCCGGTTCCGTCGAAGGCTTCCTGCCAGAACACGCCCTGTGAGTCCATGTTCTGGTACGACTGCGACAGCAGAGCGTTCCAGTCGTCATTGAATTTGTA
>WNFI01099109.1_pt1 | contig 17072 bp, 15 predicted proteins | sample 5400471 | NCBI WGS metagenome assembly WNFI01 (sample SAMN13153348, study PRJNA577476) | soil metagenome | isolation source: 100 cm saprolite on Douglas fir-dominated hillslope | place: USA:California | collected 2013-09-17 | reverse complement strand
AATCATCATCTTTATGACCGAGCAGTTCGATCCGGCCAGACATTCGCTCGAGACCGTCCGGTTGTTCTGCTTCGGCTCGGCGCCGATTACGGTGGCGACGCTGGATCGGGCGAACGCACGCTTCCCGTGGATCAGGTTGGGGCAGATTTATGGGATGACGGAATCGTCGACTGCTGGTGCCTATCTGTCGCCGGAGGTTTTCAACGAGCATCTCGGATCGATAGGGCGACCGGTGCTGTGCGAGATGCGAATCGCCGACGAGGCCGACCGTGACGTCAAAGCGGGCGAGGCTGGGCAAATCCTCATTCGAGGGCCAAGTGTCATGCGCGGCTATCATCGCGATCCCGTAGCGACCGCGGAAGCACTCGCTGGCGGATGGCTTCACACCGGCGATCTCGGATATGTGGATGCGCAAGGTTACTTCCACCACGTCGACCGGATGAAGGACATGATCGTGCGCGGCGGCTACAAGGTCGGATCGGTCGAGGTCGAAAACGTCCTTATCCAGCATCCCGCGGTGAAGGAGGCGGCAGTGCTCGCCGTGCCGCATCCAAAACTGGGCGAGGACGTATTTGCGTTTGTCGTGCTTCGCGGGCAGTCGAAGCTCGACATGCAGGTTCTCGTTGAATATTGCCGCGAGAAGCTGGTTCACTACAAAGTGCCGCGCCGCATCGCGTGCATCTCCGCATTGCCGCGGAATCTGGCCGGCAAGATCGACAAACGCAGGCTCAGGCAGGATGCCCAGGACATTCTGGGCAACACCGTTGCATAGAGACACGCCGAGACAGACGACCTTGGCACGACGGGGCGCGCGGCTCTCTGCAATGCAATTCCAGCGCGGAGGCGCCCGGTCTTCTCAAGGGACAGACCGAATAGATGGAGGAGACTCGTCCATGAGGCACTTTCGTTTTAAACAAACCGGTGAGCCGCTGGCTGTGCTTACTCTTGAGGATGCGCCTACGCGGACACCCGGCGATGACGAGGTGCTGGTACGCATGCTGTTGGCCCCCATCCATCCGAGTGACCTGCACGTGCTGCGAGGACGCTTTGGACGTCAACCGCAGCTTCCTGCCACGCCTGGTTCAGAAGGCATGGGCGAGATCGAAGCGATCGGCTCTGGCGTAAAGGGACTATCCGTGGGAACTCGCGTCGTGCTGCTTGACGTCCCATGGACGTGGAGCACACACGTCGTCGCCCCTGCTGAGAGGGTGGTGCCCGTACCCGACAACGTCTCGAATGAAGATGCCGCACAGGCGCTGATAAACCCTGTCACTGCGATAGCGATGACAATTAACGTTCACAAACTCAAATCCGGCGACACATTGCTGCAGTCAGCGGCCGGTTCCGTTGTGGGACAGCTTGTTCTGCAAATCGCAAAAGCTAACCCGAGGGTAAAGGTGTGCCCTGTGCGATTGACTGCGTTGCTGGCGACGTCGGTGCCGGAATCGTGCGATGCTTGGCACCAGGTGGACGGCTGCTGGTCTTCGGGGCGCTATCATCGCACAGAAAGACTGAGTTGTCCGCTTTTCAAATGCCAGTCTTTGCACCCAACCTTATTTACAAGGCGACAACAGTCGAAGGCTGGTTCCTCCCTCATTGGCTGGCTGTAACACCGTTGAGTGAAACGCGGGCGGCCCTTGAACTGGTGTTGCGCCTGCTTTCCTCACACGAGCTTCGGCTTCCCGCGGCCGTTCGTCACCCGCTGTCCTCGCTTGAGACAGCGCTTCGTGAAGCGGAATCAGCGCAACGTAAAGGAAAGCCGCTGCTGGACTTCGCCGATGTCGCTAGTCTCTAGGGGATGACGCAGCATATCGTCTCCCCCACATTTCACGGACCTCCCGGACTCTTGATTCAGGACATTCTCATGCCAAAAGGCTACTGGATAGCCGCCTACCGCGCAGTTTCTGACCCGGAAGTGCTTGTTGCATATTCGAAGCTCGCCGGCCCTGCCGTCATCGCTGCCGGCGGCCGATTCCTCGTGCGGGGCACAGCAGACTACGTGCATGAGGCTGGCATCAAGGAGCGTACGATCATCGTAGAATTCGAAAGTCTCGACAAGGCGATTGCGGCACGTGCGAGCCCTGAATATCAGGCTGCGCTCGCCGTTCTCGCCGATGCCGTCGAGCGAGACGTCCGAATTGTTAGCGGTGTGGACTAACGCAATCCGCACCCCACCGGCCATTCGTATCCGGGTCGCAGCGGGGTTTACCGACACGCGCTGTGGATTCGACGGCGTCGCCGCGAACGTGCGTAGGGTGGCCATTCATAAGAACCCATGGTCCAAATGGAATAGGCGGGCCGTGCGAAAAACGATCTGGTGTTGGCGCAGCTGCGAAGGAGGAAACCGATGACCGAAGAACCGGCTAAAGAACGTCTCAAGGCGATAAACACGCGGTTTGCGGCGCTTGCGAAAGCGGCGCCGCAGCCGATGGGCGCCTTTCGCAGTCTGATGATCGAGGCGTCAAGGGACGGTGTGCTGCCGACGAAATTCAAGGAATTGCTGGCGGTCGGCATCGCCGTGCATCAGGGTTGTGCCGACTGCATCGTGTTCCACGTCGGGAGCGCAAAGTCGCATGGCGCAAGCCGAGTCGAGCTCGCGGAGGTGCTCGGCGTCTGCGTCGAGATGGGGGGCGGCCCGAGTTCGGTTTACGCCGGCCAGGCGCTGGCCGCGTTCGACGAGCTCTAGTTAGCTATTGTGCCGGAACTGGCACCGCGGCAGGGACAACGCCCGTACAGTTCTGCTGTGGTTCGCGCTGGCCCATAACATGCTGCGCGGCTTCGCATTGGCCGCCGCCCAGGTTCCGGCATAACACGGGTAGCAGGGTAGAAAGGGCGCGCTCAAAGATTGATTTGACATCGAGCCGCCGGCTCGAACCGGCCGAGCCAGCGTGCTCGGAGATACTTACCAACGGCTCCGCGACGGAGCTGGAAATACATTCTCAGCCTCTCAGGATGAGGTCAGTATTTCTTCACAGGCGCCTCACCATGAGGGTAGCAACCGCTCACGGCTTCGCCGGGTGAATAAACGCCCACGGATTGCTTTCGGAATCCCGCGGCACCTCGATGACGATCACATAGGGCCCGCCGTCAGCGATGGCTTTTTCCAGCGCGGGACGGAACGCCTGCGGCGACGATACCCGCGCGGCGCCGGCGCCGAAGGACTCCGCGAGCTTGACGAAATCGGGATTGAGCAGATCGGACGCTACCACGCGGCCGTCGAACACATCGATCTGGTCGCGCCGGACATTGCCGTAGGCATTGTTGTTGAACACCAGCGTCACCACGCCGATGTTGAACTGAACCGCGGTGGCGAGTTCCTGCACGCCGAACATGAAGCCGCCGTCGCCGGTGATGGCGACCACCGGACGATCCGGATGCGCCACCTTGGCGCCGAGCGCGGTGGGGAAGCCGGAGCCCAGCGTGCCCTGATAGCCCGACGAAATGAACGTGCGCGGCTCGTAAATCGGAAAGCCGTACCATGACGCAAAGCCGACCTGCGACAATTCGTCGGTGACGATGGCATTGGCCGGCAAGACCTCGCGCAAAATATTCAGATAAGCCATCTGCGGCTGGATCGCCTGGACCTGCTGATGTGCTGCGGCGGAAGCCTCGCGGATCGCGGCACGGCGGCCTTTCTGCTTGGCGTATCCGGCGCGGCGCACCGCTGCCAGCAAGTCGCCGGTGGCCGCCTGCGCGTCGGCGACGACGGCGACATCGGCGGCGAAGCGGCGCATTTCCGCGGCATCGATATCGATGCGGATGGATTTCTGCCCCTCCGGTCGATACGGCCAGCGCCAGGCCGGCAATTCCAGCCGGGTTCCGATGCCGATGATCAAATCGATGTGCGACCACAGCCGATAGGCTGCCGCCATGGTCAGGCCCAGCTCATGGGCATTGCTGACGATGCCGCGGCCGCTGCGAAACGCCACCACCGGCGCATCGATCAGTTCGGCGAGTTCGAGAATGTCATCGCGCGCATCAATGGCGCCGCTGCCGACAAAGATCATCGGGTGTTTGCTGCTGGTGATCGCCGCGGCCGCGGCCTTGATGCGCTCGCTGTCCGGCTGCGGCGCAGGAAACGGCGCGAACGGTTTTGCAGCGCCGGTTTCGGCGCGCTCCGTGAATACGTCCCACGGCATTTCCAGCGCCACCGGGCCGCGCCGGCCCGACAGCATTTCCTGAAACGCGCGCGACACCAGCGTCGGCGCGGAGCCGGGATGTTCGATGCGATCGGCCCACTTCACGAAGCTGCGCAGCGTCGCCAACTGATCCGGCATTTCGTGCAGATGACCGCGGCCCTGATCGAGGAATTTGGTCGGCACCTGGCCGGTGAGGCACAGCACCGGCTCGTTGCCGCCGAATGCGGTGAGCAGCGCCGCGCCCGCGTTCAACACTCCCGGTCCGGGCACCACGCTGAACACCCCCGGCTTGCCGGTGGAACGCGCATAACCAAAGGCCATGTAGCCGCAGGCCTGTTCGTGGCGGGCGCCGATGACGCGCAATTGCGCCTGCTGGAAGGCGTCGAACAGGCCATAGATCTGCGCGCCCGGCAGACCGAACACCGTGTCGATGCCGTGCGCGACCAGCCCGCCCACGATCGCTTCGCCGCCTGAAGTTGAGGCCATTATTCTGTCCAATCGTACGCGATTAATGTCATGCTTCGTCGACCACGCCGTTGCGCAGCACGCCGATATGCTCCGCTTCCACTTCCACCACGTCGCCGGGTTTGAGATAGCGCGGCGGATCGAACCGCGCGCCGGCGCCGGTCGGCGTTCCCGTCACGATCACGTCGCCGGGAACCAGCGTCGTGAATGTCGAAATGTAATGGATCAGGAAGCGGAAGCCGAAGATCAGCCTGATGGTGCGGTCGTCCTGGCGCAATTCGCCGTTGACGCGGGTGGTGAGGCGGATATCGGCGATGTCGGCCTCGTTACGATAGGGCACGATCCATGGCCCGAGGCTGCCGGTGCAATCGAAGTTCTTGCCCTGGGTGACGTTGAACTTGGCGTGCCGCACCCAGTCGCGGATGGTGCCTTCATTGCAAAGCGTGACCGCGGCGACGTGATCCAGCGCCGTGCTTTCGGCAATGTGACGGCCGGCCTTGCCGATGACCAGCACAACTTCGCCCTCATAGTCCAGCTGGTGTGAGGCGCGCGGGCGCACCAGCGGCGTTTCGTGGCCGACAAAGGAGCGCGGCGTGCGCATGAACATGCTGGGGAATTTCGGCGCGGCCTGGCCGTCCTTGTATTCCTCGTTGCGGTCCGGATAGTTGACGCCGATGCAGATGATCTTTTCCGGCGCCGGGATCGGCGGCAGCCATGTGATGGCGTCGAGCGGAAAGTCGGGCGAATGAATTGCGGCTTCATCCGCAAGCCGCATCAGGGCGCCGGCGGCGACGACTTCGCGCAAGGTCGGGAAATCCTTGGCGTGGCGCGCCGAGAGATCGACGATGCGGCCATCGACGACGGCGCCGTATTTGATCGCTCCGTCGACGGAGAAGGTGGCGAGACGGGAAGGCGTCATGAATGTTCCAATTCGATTTTGTTTTCGTCGCGCGCTCTGGCTCAATCGGCGATGGTAACGTCGGCGACGAACAGCGGTTCGCGGATCGCCTGCCCAGGGAACGGCGAGCCCTGCTCGAACCAGGAGCGCGGCGCGGGCGCGCCCCATAATGTCTGCCGCCTCGGATCGCGCAGCGACCAGCGCAGCGGTTCGTGGTCGTGATCCATGGTGGCATAGTCGCTGGTATAGAGTTCCAGGCGATGGCCGTCGGGATCGCGGACATAAAGAAAGAACGCGTTGGAGATGCCATGCCGGCCGGGGCCGCGCTCGAGATTCTTCAGAAAGCCGCTCGACGCCATTACGTCGCACAGGTGCAGAATGTTCATCGCAGTCGGCACCCAATAGGCAAAGTGGTGCAGGCGAGGGCCCTTGCCGTTGGTGATGGCGAGATCATGCACGTTGCCCTTGCGCTGCATCCATGCCGCTGCGATGCGCCCGCCCGGGCCGTCTTCCTCGCCATATTCGGTGAGGCGGAAGCCGAGCCGCGCGTAGAAATCGACAGTGTCCTGCACCTCGGCGGCGAAGACGTTGAAGTGGTCGATTCGCTGCGGATGGCAGCCCTTGTAGAGGTCGTAGCGCCGCAGCAGATGCGGGCGCCGCTCCATGCCGGCATAGAGCTCGATCTGAAAGCCGGACGGATCGGTAAAGTGCAGTGTGCGGCCCTGGAACGGCCGTTCCACGAATGCATACAGGATGCCGTGCTCGGCGAAGAACGCCGCGGCTTTGTCGAGATCGGCCTCAACGCCGACCTTGAAGCCGAGGCGATTGCATGCGGCGGCTGGCGCCTTGCGCAGCACCAGCGAATGATGCTGATGCTCTTCGCTGCCGCGCAGATAGACGGCTTCGCTGTCGCCGTCCTCGACATGTAGTCCGATGGCATTTTCGTAAAATTCGCGGCTGGCCTTCAGGTCCACCACATCCAGCACCGCGTGGCTGGCGCGGATGATGTTGAACGGCGGGTCGAAAATATGCTTGGGCACCGGCATGGGCGTTGTCCTGAAGCTGGGTCAGCGAAAGTATATTGTTTCGTCATTCCGGGATGCGCTCTGGCCGGCGACAGCCGGTCGGAGCGCAGGCCCGGAATCCATATTCCCTGCGGTGGTTATGGATTCCGGGCTCGCGCAAGAGCGCGCCCCGGAATGACAGCACCTAAATGTCCTCACACCCCCAAACGCTGGATCTTGTGCGTCCCCCTGGCGAGGGAGACGTGTTTGGTTTCCATGTAGAAGTCGAACGAATAGTCGCCGCCGTCGCGGCCGATGCCCGACGATTTCATGCCGCCGAACGGGGTCGGCAGATGGCGGACGTTCTCCGAGTTCAGCCAGATCATGCCGGCCTCCAGCGCGTCGGCGACGCGCAGTGCCCGCCCCATGTCGCCGGTCCAGACGTAGCCGGTGAGGCCGTATTGCACGGCGTTGGCGATCTCGATGGCCTCGCGCTCGTCGCGGAACGGAATCACCGTGAGGAAGGGGCCGAACACTTCTTCCTGCGCGACGCGCATGTCGGCGCGCGCGCCGGTGACCAGCGTCGGCTGGACGTAATGGCCGCCGCCGGGCCCGTCACAGGCCTTGCCGCCGACCGCGATGACCGCGCCACCCTGCCGCGCGACCTCGAAATAGGAACAGACCTTTTCCAGATGCCGGGCGTGAATCAGCGGGCCGATTTCGGTCGCGGGATCGAGCGGATGGCCGATCTTGAGCGCCTTGACCCGCGCGGTGAGCTTTTCAATGAATCTGTCGGCGATGCTGTCCTGGACCAGCAGCCGGCTCGACGAGGTGCAGCGTTCGCCGTTGAGCGAGTAGATCATGAACACCACCGCATCGAGCGCGCGGTCGAGATCGGCATCACCGAACACGATCACCGGATTCTTGCCGCCGAGTTCGAAATGCACCCGCTTCAGGGTCGGCGCGCCTTGCGCCATGATCGCGGAGCCGGTTGCGGTTTCGCCGACGAAGGCGATCGCCTTGATCGCGGGATGCTCGGTCAGCGCCTTGCCGGCTTCCTCGCCGAAGCCGTGCACGGTATTCAGCACGCCATCGGGAACGCCGGCTTCCTTGACGAGTTGCGAGAGCAGGTCGGCGGTCACCGGCGACCATTCCGCCGGCTTGTGGACCACGGTGCAGCCGGCAGCGAGCGCCGGCGCGATCTTCCAGGTCGAGAGCATGAACGGCGTGTTCCACGGCGTGATGACGCCGACCGGGCCGATCGGTACCCTCGTCGAAACGTTCCAGTGCTCGTCGCTCGGCGTGTTCAGTCCGTCGCGGGCGTCGGTGCATTTGTCGGCGAAGAAACGAAAATTCTCCGCAGCCCTGATCGCGGCCTTGGCCATGAAGCGATGCGCCTGGCCGGTGTCGATGCATTCCAGCACCGCGATATCGTCGGCGCGCGCTTCGATGGCGTCGGCGACGCGATGCAGCAGTTTTTTGCGAGCGGTCGCCGGCATGTCGCGCCAGGCCTTGAAGGCGCCCGCTGCCGCTTGCGCGGCGCGATCGATGTCCTCGGCGTTGCCGCGCGCGACGGAGGCCAGCGGCGAGCCGTCGATCGGCGAGGTGGTCTCGAACACCTCGCCGCAGATCGAGGGTTCGACCTTGCCGCCGATGAAGTGGCCGATGCCGTCCGCCCTCAGTTTTTTGAGCAGCGGCGCTGAGCGGTCGCGGTTGGCCTGGAACACAGCCGCGCTATCGACGGATGGCTTAGCCATGCCGGGCCTCGCTGATGAGCAGATCGTGAATGCCGTTGCGCTTCCAACTGGTGTCCTTGTCGTTGATCTGCATGTCGAACGACAGCGCGAATCTGTTGTCGGCGAATACCGGATCGAGATAGTCCGACAGCGCCCTGAAGATGTGCTCGCCGGCTTTCTTGCGCGCGGCGAGGTCGCGGCCCTCGCCAAGGCGCAACACCATATCGAGAAAGCCGAGACCCGGCCGCCCGTCGGCGATGGCGAAATGCTCGCAAGCGATGGCGCGGACGCGAATGCCGCCGAGCGGAAAGATTCCGCTCTCGACCGCGGCCTGGCGCACCACATCGCAAGCCGCGCCGATATCGACGCGCTGCTCGAGATTGGCGGAGTATTCCATGGTGAAATGCGGCATCTGCGGACTCGCTCGGTTCTGACTCGTCAGGCGAAGTAACAACTGACCGTGCCATAGGGCCCGTAGTCGGCGACAATGGTGTCGTGTTGAAAGCCCGTCGCGAATATGATTAACATGTTAAATGAAAATCGCAATCCGAAAATCGCGGCTCTGTTGCGCTGCAACCCCGGTGCAGCCGGCCTCGTTGCGGCGCGGCGACGCGTGCTGGCGTTCTCCAAACTCGCCGCGCAGCCGGACATAGTCGGGTTCCTCGGTTCGATTCGCTCGACCCAGGTGCATGCGATGGCCCCCGATGTCATTGCTGCGCGCTCGCGAAGCGGTGATGCGCCATTTCCGCCCCTCTTTGCGGGCGCATGGATTGACCGAACAGCAATGGCGCATCCTGCGAGCGCTGGCGTCGATCGATGACATCGAGGTGACTGAGCTGGCGCGGATGGCGTATCTTCTAGGACCAAGCCTGTCGCGCATTCTGCGCGATCTGGAAACCCGCCGCCTGATCGAGCGCCGCGTCGTCAAAGCCGACTTGCGCCGCAGTATGGTTTCGATCACCGCCAATGGCCTGCGGTTGATCAAGGTGGTGGCGCCGTCCTCGGAAGCGATTTATGCGGAGATGACCAGGTGTTACGGCGCGGGCTCGCTCGCCGAGCTGCAGGAGATGCTGCATCGCCTTGAAACCTGCCTGCTGGCGATGCCGGTGCTGGGTGGGGACAGCGGGATCGAAGAGGGAGAATTGCAGTAGCCGCAAATTTGCATGTCGATGCGGATTCGGCGCATAGCTTGATTATTGCTGATTGTTTGGGCACGGCAGAGGCGCCCGCTGACTTCGGGACTGGCGCGGAATAAATCTAATGCGAAAGACGTTGATCATTCCTTCGCGGACATCTATTGCACGGCTCGCCGCGCACAACAGAAATTGACGCGATATCAATCGAGTCTGCTGCCTGAGACCGTAGACACGCGAACGGTTTTTGGCTCAACTCACATATAAGAAGGCCAACAAAAAGTTCGGCCTCGACGGGAGGAATGGATGAAGCTTACGAGACGTGATTTCAGTGTCGGGTTGGCCGCCGGTATTACTGCACCTTATGCGCTGGGCAGTGCCCGGGCGCAGGGGGCTACCCTCAAGATTGGGATGTGCGCGCCGATCACGGGTCCCGCGGCGGAATCCGGCAAATACGCCACAGGCGTGCTGGCGTTCTCCAAACTCGCCGCGCAGCCGGACATAGTCGGGTTCCTCGGTTCGATTCGCTCGACCCAGGTGCATGCGATGGCCCCCGATGTCATGAAGCTCGGCAAGCCGGTCATGTTCGGCGGCACCGATCCCAACCTGACCAAACTCGGCAACCCATGGCTGTTCCGCTTCCGGCCCAATGACAGCTACTCGGGTCGCGTGATTGCGGATTACGGCGTCAAAACGCTGGCTAAGAAAAAATGGGCCGTGCTGCATTCCACCGATGCGTTCGGCACCGCCGGCGGCAAGGCGCTCACCGAGGCGCTGGAGAAACTCGGCGCGCCGCCTGTGCTCGACCAGGGCTACGCCAACCAGAGCCAGGATTTCACGCCGGTGGTGCTGGCGATCAAGCAATCCGGCGCCGACATTCTCGGCTCCTATTTCACCTTCGAGAACGATCTCGGCATTTTCGCGCGGCAGTTGCGCCAGCTCGGCGTCAATATTCCGTGGGTCGGCTCGCCATCGATCGTCAACGTGACCGCTTTGAAGCTTGCCGGTCCCGCGCTGTATGGAACTTACGGTGTCGCCGATTACGCCGAGGATTCCAGCGAGGGTTCAAAGAAGTTCGGCAAAGCCTATCGCGATGCCTTCAAGATCGCCCCGGATAACCAGAGCTCGTGGCCCTACGATGCCGTCACGGTGCTCGCCGCGGCGATCAACAAGGCCGGTTCGACCGATCCGCAGAAAATTCGCGAGGCGATCGTCGCGACCAAGAAATTCCCCGGCGCCGAAGGCGAATACAATTTCGACGACAAGGGCGACGGTCTGCACGGTTACAACATCGTGAAGAACGACAAGGGAAACATCGTCTTCGACAAGCACATTGAATTCAACGATTGATCATCCGCCCGGCCCCCTCTGACGTAGAGGGGGCCGACGCGCGTTGATTTGCAATTCGATCTCCGCTTGTATCACGTGTCGCTGATCTGCCGGCCCCTCCGGCAGCATCAGAACCGTTCGTTTCTCCGACCGAGCGTTTTCCATGGATCTTGCACTGCAACTGCTGTTCACCGGTATAGGCATCGGCGCCGTCTACGCGCTGGTTGCACTCGGTTTCGTCTTGATTTTTCGCGCCACCAATGTGGTGAACTTCGCGCAAGGCGAGTTTTCGATGGTCGCCGCCTATCTCATGGTGGTGTTCGCGATCGATCTCGGATGGCCCTACTGGCTGTCGTTTCTGCTGTCGCTGGCCGGCATGGCGCTGCTCGGCGCGATCTTCAATCTTGGGGTCTATTATCCGCTGCGTCATCGGACCTTTCTGCCCGTCATCATCGCCACCATAGGCGCGTCGATCCTGATGGCGAACTCGGTGCTGGCGATTTACGGCCCGCAGCCGCAGGTGCTGGAAGGCTGGTTCGAAACCCCCGGCATCCAGCTCGGGCCGGTCTATCTCGACAGTCAGTATCTCCTGATCATCGCGGTGACCATGGCGCTGGTGGCGTTCAACTACTGGTTCTTCGAACACACCATGCTCGGCAAGAAACTGCAGGCGACCTCCCAGGACAAGGAAATGGCGTCATTGCTCGGCATCTCGGTGTCGACCATGATCATGATCACCTTCATCTATTCCGCGGTGCTCGGCGGTCTCGCCGGCATTCTGGTGGCGCCGATCCTGTTCGTGTCGATCCAGATGGGCTCGACCATCGCGCTCAAGGCCTTCGCGGCCACCATCATCGGCGGTTTCGGCGACGTCGCCGGCGCCATCATCGGCGGGCTGGCGCTCGGCATCATTGAAACTTTCGGTGCCGCTTACATCTCGGTGCCCTACAAGGATGGTTTTGCTTTCCTGGTGCTGGTGCTGTTTCTGGTGTTCAGGCCCCAGGGCATCTTCGGCGAACGCGTCGCGGAGAAAGCATGAGCGCCCCCAGCGAGAACATGCCGGCGATCGTGCCGTCGCCCCATTCGACGCCGTTGCTGCTGCGTCACCTGCCGTATTTCATCGGCGCCGCAATCGTCGTCGCGCTTGCCGCCATGATGCGGTTCGACGGCTACATCCTCAACATCCTGATGCAGGCGACCACCTTCGCCATTGCAGTGTTTGGCCTGTCGGTGGTGCTCGGCCTGTGCGGCCAGATCAATCTGGCGCAGGCGGCTTTCTTCGGTTTCGGCGCTTACGCGGTCGGCATCGGAACCACGGATTTCGGGATCAGCTACTGGCTCTGTCTGGCGGGCGGATGCGTGATTGCCTTGCTGGCCGGAGCGTTGCTGGGGATGTCGACGCTGCGCCTCGGTGGCCACTACCTTGCGATGGTGACGATCTCGTTCCAGCAGATCGTCACGCTGATCATGATCAACGCGATCTGGCTCACCCATGGCCCGGACGGCGTATCGCGCATCGGCCGTCCCGATCTGTTCCAGTCGTCGCAATCCTATCTTGCCTTCTGCGTCGCGATGCTGGCGCTGGTCGGATATTTCGTCTGGCATCTGCCCGACACAAGGCTTGGGCGTGCGATGCGCGCGGTGCGCGACAACGAACTCGCGGCGGGTGTTGCCGGCATCGACGTGTTTCGCACCAAGGTCTATGCCTTCGCGCTGTGCGCGGTGCTGGGCGGGCTTGCCGGAGGGCTGTTCGCCGGCGGGTTTTCCTATGTCAGCCCCGATCAATTTTCGTTCGCGGAGTCGATCGTATTCCTGACGATGTCCTTGCTCGGCGGCGTCGCGTCGCCGATCGGCTCGGCCATCGGCACCGGCTTGCTGATCCTGATTCCGGAATGGCTGCGGTTCCTGAAAAGCGTGCCCGGGCTGTATCTGGCGATCTATGGGCTCTCCGTGATCCTGATCATCCGATACATGCCCGACGGCATCTGGGGCTTCGTCAATGCTGCGACGGCGCGCTGGCGCGCCAAGGCGAAGGTCCATGCCGCCGGTCCGGCGCTGCAACTGCTGCCCGCGAGCGTCGGCGGCGACATCGTTCTTGAGGTCACGGGCCTCTCGAAATACTTCGGCGGCCTCAAGGCGGTCGACAATGTCGACATCGCGGTCAGGCGTGGCGGGGTGCATGCGCTGATCGGGCCGAACGGCTCGGGCAAGACCACCACGCTGAACGTGCTCTCGGGTCTGTATCAAGCCACCGCCGGCAAGGTCGTGCTCGACGGCACCGACGTGACCCATATGCCGCCGCACCTGCGGGCGGCGGCGGGTCTCGGCCGCACCTTCCAGAACATCAGGCTGTTCCGCTCGATGACGGCGCTCGAGAACGTCGTGATCGGCGCCGAGCGTTCCGGCAATACGCTGATCGGCGAGGGCGGCGACGCCGCGCTCACCCAGCGCGCGATGTCGGCGCTGGGATTCGTCGGTCTCGGCGCCAGGGCCAATGAATTGATTTCAAGCTTTTCCTATGGTCATCAGCGCCTGATCGAGATCGCCCGCGCGCTCGCCGCCAACCCGACCCTGCTGCTGCTCGACGAGCCGGCGGCAGGATTGAATTCGAGCGAGAAACTCGAACTGCATGAATTGCTCAAGCGCATCGCCGCCCAGGGCTTGACCATCCTGATCATCGATCACGACATGACGCTGGTCTCCGAGGCGGCCCAGCACATTACGGTGCTGAATTTCGGACGCCGCATCGCGGACGGCGAATCGATGGCGGTGCTGCGCCATCCCGACGTCGTCTCCGCCTATCTCGGAACCGAATAATGGCGCTGCTCGAAATCCGCGATCTGATCGTCCGCTATGGCGAGATCGAAGCCTTGCGCGGGGTGACGATCGAAGCGATTGTCCGGCAGGGCATCTCGCACGTGCCCGAGGGCCGGCGGGTGTTTCCGGGGCTGACGGTCAAGGAGAACATCATGCTCGGCGGCTCCAACCGCCGCGCCGCGAAATCCGAGCTGTCGCGCGAGGCGGATGCCATGTTCGACCTGTTCCCGGATATCCGGTCGTTTTCCAACGCGCTCGGCTGGACCTTGTCGGGTGGTCAGCTACAGATGGTTGCGGTGGCGCGCGGCCTGATGGCGAAGCCGCGGCTGCTGTTGCTGGATGAGCCTTCGCTCGGCCTCGCGCCGGTGATCGTGCAGGCGGTGTTTCGCATCATCTCGGAGATTCGCCGCAACACCACCGTGTTGCTCGTCGAGCAAAACGCGCGCATGGGACTTTCGGTTGCCGACCACGGCTATGTGCTCGAGACCGGCCGCATCGTGCTCGGCGGAAAGCCGGACGAATTGTGGGGCAACGAAGCCATCCGCGCCGCCTACCTCGGCGGTCATGCCAAAGTCACCGCCAATCTGACCGGGCACGACAGCCATGGCGTCATCCGGGTGCCGGTCTATATCCGCTGGCGCAACAACGGTGCCATCATTCCCAACCAGACAATCGAAGTCCCCATCGATACACCGTCGCTCGCGGTGGTTGACGGCCGTTTCGGTTATGGACAGACGGTCGGGCCGCAAGCCGTGAAAATTGGCATCGAGAAATGCAAAGCGACAGGGCTTGCCGCGGTGGCGACGCGCAATTCCGGTCATATTGGTCGCATTGGCGACTGGGCTGAAATGGCGGCCGCGGAAGGATTGATCTCGATCCACTTCGTCAATGCTGCTGGATCGATCGTGGTCGCGCCCTATGGCGGGGTTGAACGCCGACTTTCCACTGCGCCTTACTGCGTCGGCATCCCGCGTCCGGGGCAGGCGCCCGTGGTGCTCGACTTCGCCACCTCAATCGTAGCCGAGGGCAAGGTGCTGGTCGCCAGCCGCGGCGGCAAGAAGCTTCCGAAAGGCGCATTGATCGATCTGGACGGCACGCTCAGTGAAGACCCGGCGGTTCTTTACGGGCCGCATGAGGCGACGGGTCCGCGCGATCATTCCAAGGGCAAGGGCGCAATTCGTGCATTCGGTGAACACAAAGGTTCAGGTTTGGCCTTGATGTGCGAGTTGCTCGGCGGCGCACTCACCGGCAACGGCGCAACCGCGCCGGACCGGCCGTTTGCCAACGGCATGTTCGCGATCTATGTCGATCCCAAACGCATCGACACCAGCAACTTCTTCGATGGCGAAGTCGCGCGCTATGTCGCGTATTTCAAGGATACCAAGCCCGCCGCCGGCACCGATGCCGTGCTGATTCCGGGCGACCCCGAAGCGCGAACCCGCGCCGAGCGCACCAAAAACGGCGTGCCGCTGCCGGACGAGACCTGGAGCGCCATCGTCAACACCGCGCGCGAAGTCGGCGTCAGCGAAGAAGCCGTCGCAAAGGCGACCGGATAAAGTTTCGAACCTGTCATGCCACCTGCAACATCAAAAAGGAAATGCGACCAATGGCAAATAACGTCAAGCAGATCTGGGCCTCGGGCAAAGTCGTCGTCAACGCCTGGCTCGCGATCCCTTCGGGTTTCTCCGCCGAGGTGATGGCGCAATGCGGCTTCGACAGCGTCACCGTGGACATCCAGCACGGCGTGCAGGATTACATGTCGATGGTTCAATGTTTTCAGGCCATGCAGGCCCATCCGGTGACGCCGATGGTGCGCGTGCCCTGGAATGAGCCCGGCATCATCGGCAAGGTGCTCGACGGCGGCGCCTATGGCGTGATTTGCCCGATGATCAACACCAGGCAGGAAGCGGAAAACTTCGTCTCCTACTGCAAATATCCGCCGCACGGCACCCGCAGCAACGGCCCGATCCGCGCTGGCCTCTATGGCTCGTCCGGCTCCTATCAGGAGACCGCGAATGAAGAGACGCTGTGCATTCCGATGATGGAGACCAAAACCGCGGTCGAGAACATGGAATCCATTCTCGATGTCGAAGGCATCGCCGGCGTCTATGTCGGCCCCAGCGATCTCGGCTTTTCCTACGGTCTCGTGCCGAAGCTCGACCGCGAAGAACCCGAGATCCTGAAGATCTACGAAAAGCTGGTCAAGGAATGCGGCAAGCGCGGCATCTCACCCGGCATCCATTGCAGCGGCCCGGTTGGCGCCACCAGGGCGATCAATATGGGTTTCAAATTGGTCACCCTGCTCAATGACAGCGGGTGTCTGGCGATCGCCGCCAAGCAGTGGGTTTCGCAGACCCGGAAGGATTCCGGCGGCAAGGCGTGAGGTTTAGTACTAGCGGCTGATATAATGGATAGCGTCATTCCGGGGCGCGAGTGAAACGAGCGAGCCCGGAATCCATAACCCCTGCAGGGAGTATGGATTCCGGGCCTGCGCCAAGAGGCGCATCGACGATGCGCAATCGCGCATCCACGATGCGCAATCGCGCATCTTGGAATGACGATTTGCTTGTTGTGGCCGTCGCAGACCAGATCTGAGCATCGCTCGTGGCGCTGCTTACCAGAGGAGACATAACCATGGCGCCAGCCCCCGTCATCCGACTGCACCCCGACGATGGTGTGCTGATCGCGCGCACCAGTCTCTTGCCCGGCACCGTGGTGGCGGAGGGGGTTACGACGCTCGAGCGCATTCCCGCCGGCCACAAGGTCGCGATCCGGCCGATTGCGATCGGCGAAGCGATCCGCCGCTACGGCCAGATCATCGGCTTTGCCACCGCGCCGATCGCGCCCGGCCAGCATGTCCACACCCAGAACTGCGGCATGGGCGATTTCGCCAAGGATTATGCCTTCGGTGTCGACGTCACGCCGACGCCGAATTTCGATCTGCCGGCCACCTTCCAGGGCATCCGCCGTCCCGATGGCCGGGTCGCGACCCGCAACTACATCGGCATTCTCACCTCGGTGAATTGCAGTGCCCATGTCGCCGGCATGGTGGCGGATATCTTCAAGAAGAATCCGTTCAGCGGCGACAACCCGCTGGCGGATTTTCCCAACGTCGACGGCGTGGTGGCGCTGACCCACAAGACCGGCTGCGGCATGACCCAGGACGAGCCGCTGGCGCTGCTGCGGCGGACGCTGGGCGGCTATGCGCGGCACGTCAATTTTTCCGCCGTGGTGGTGCTCGGGCTCGGCTGCGAGGTCAACCAGATCGGCGGCCTGATGAAAGAGCAGAAGCTTGCAGGCCGGCTGCGCGAACTGGAAATCCAGGAAATCGGCGGCACCCGCAAGACGGTGGAAGCTGGCGTCGCCTTCGTGCGCGAGGCGCTGGTCGATGCCAACAAGGTCGAGCGCGAACCGGTATCCGCCAGCGAATTGACGGTGGCCCTGCAATGCGGCGGCTCCGACGGCTATTCCGGGGTCTCGGCCAATCCGGCGCTGGGAGCGGCGAGCGATCTCTTGGTGCGTCACGGCGGCACCGTGATCCTGTCGGAGAC
>WNFI01178543.1_pt1 | contig 17073 bp, 13 predicted proteins | sample 5400471 | NCBI WGS metagenome assembly WNFI01 (sample SAMN13153348, study PRJNA577476) | soil metagenome | isolation source: 100 cm saprolite on Douglas fir-dominated hillslope | place: USA:California | collected 2013-09-17 | reverse complement strand
CCACTACAACTGGCACCGTCCGCATGGTAGTCTCAACCATGTTCCTCCTATCAGTCGCTCTGGTCTGGAACAGCACAACCTCTTGAGACTCCACAGTTAACCCCTGGGGTCGAAGTCACGCCAAATGGGGTGCAGTGGGGTGACAGGGGTACCCCCGGGGGGAGGGGTAGGAATCGTCAGCACAAGTCCAATGGTCTCAATACCAAAGACGTGGCATTCCGTCTAACATCAGGACTGCGAAGGCGGACATGAAGACACTTCTTATAACTTTGGTCCTTACTGCTCTCTGCGGCCCGCCGGCCAATGCGCTCGATCGGGCACATTTCGTTGAGTTGAACCAAAAAGCCGCGGATCTTCGAAAAAAACAGGACTGGCCGGCGCTGCGCGCGGTGCTTATCGAAATGGGACGCGATATTCCGGGCTTGACGCCCCGTTACATGCTGCGCATGGCGTCCGTGGAAACGCATCTGCAACATAAGGCGGAAGCGCTTCGTTGGCTGGAGCGCTACGCGGCAACGGGACTGACGTATGATGTCGCCGCTGATGACGACCTGAAGTCGTTGGTTTCAGAGCCCGGCTTTTCGAAAATTGCGCAACTGATGAAAGACCGCACAAAGCCGATTCAGAAAGCCGAAGCCGTGTGCTCGCTTTCTTTGGCCGGCATCATGCCGGAAGATATTGCTTTCGAGAAATCATCCGGCACTTTTGTGGTTTCCAGTATTCAAAATCACATTCTCTATCGTGTGGCGCTTCCTAAATCCGGAGAGAAAGTATGCCTGACCAGCGAGATACCGCTGGAAGATTCCGCGAAGCGCTGGCCCACATTAGCGGTTTCTTCAGATTCAAAACGACACTTGTTGTGGGCCACATCTTCCGCCATGCCGGATTTTGCCGGCTTTCCGAAAGAGGATGGGGGTAAAGCAAGTCTTCTGGCGGTAAACGGAGCAAACGGCAAAATTGTTCAGCGCTTCGACTTGAGCAGCGACGGACCTGCCGTGCTGGGAGATATGTCCGTCACCCCAGACGGCACAGTCTATGTAAGCGACAGCATTGGCGGCGGTGTGTACCGTGTGCAAGGTGATCTAACCACGGTAAAGCTCGAAAAAATTGCTGGCGGCTTCTTCTCGCCGCAAACTCCCGCTCTTGGTCGCGATGGCCAGCGCCTGTTCGTCGCCGACTATTCCCTGGGAATTGCCGTTGTGGACTTGACGCGAAAACAAACTAACCAACTTGAGTACTTGTCGCATCCGGAAAACATCGCTGTCACCGGCCTCGACGGCCTTCTTCTCGACGGAAACTCCCTGATCGGCATTCAGAATGGCACCGAACCTGCACGGATTATGCGGTACCATCTGGATCCGGCGCAAACGAAGATCGTGTCAGCGGAAGTCATCGAGCAATCCACCGAGCGGCTGGGCGACCCGACACACGCGGTCGCCGCCAACGGCATGATTTACGTCATCGCCAACGTCGGCTGGAATAAAGTGGACGATCACGGGAAGCTAAAGCCCGGCGCACAATTCACAGCGCCGTTGCTGCTGCGATTTCCCGCAGAAGCCAGGACCAAACCACAATGAACGCAAAGCTGGGCCACGAGCTGCCATGACATCGATTTACCGGTGAACGGGCCTTCTCGCCTCCAATCCCCGGGGGGAATTTGTTGTATCTTAAATCAGGTATTCGAAATCGCAGCCCTGTGCTTCTCGATTCTTACGGTTTACACTCGTAGACCTGTATGACAAAAGACAACGTCGTCTTCCTCTTCGATGTCGATAATACCCTGCTAGACAATGACCGCGTCACCGCTGATTTACAACGCCACCTCACCAAAGAAGTTGGTCCGGACCGCCAGCGGTGCTACTGGGAGTTGTTTGAGCAGTTGCGCTCGGAGTTGGGATACGCCGATTACCTAGGCGCATTGCAACGCTATCGGCTAGAGTATCCGCGTGATCCCGGATTGCTCACCGTTTCGCGCTTCATGGTGAATTATCCGTTTGCTACGCGTCTCTACCCCGATTCTCTGGACGCGGTGGACTACGTGAAACAATGGGGCAAGGCCGTTGTCCTCTCCGATGGTGACGTGGTTTTTCAGCCGCTGAAAATCGAACGTTCGGGAATTTCAGACGCCGTTGATGGAAACGTGCTTATCTACATCCACAAAGAGCGCGAATTACAGGACGTGGAACAGCGCTTCCCTGCCGCGCATTACGTTCTGATTGATGACAAGTTGCGTATCCTCACGGCAGTAAAGCAAATCTGGGGCGCGAAAGTGACGACCGTTTTCCCCAGGCAAGGACACTACGCACGTGATCCGCAAGTACTGGCCGGCCTTCCTCCGGCGGACATTACTATTGACCGGATTGGCGATCTGGTGAAATTTGATCGAGAGAGCCTATGAAGCAACTCAATGGCTGATCGGTTTCATCCCTGCTCGTGCTTTTCTTACCGCAATGCCTTGCACTTCAAATTTCGCGCCAAAAAGCAGTTTCCCCGATCCTATGAAGGCGCGAGCGGGGTAGTTTCCATGAAAGTAAGTTCGATATACGCCATTGAACGCATCGAAGAAGCCGACATCCGAACAGAACACCTGGACTGACACCAGATCGTCCATGGTCATTCCCGCCGCTTCCATAATTCGCTTGATGGACTCCATGGCCAGCCTTGCCTCTTCTTCGGGCGTCGCTCCCAGCTTGCCGGTCTTGAGATCAAGACCGATCTGTCCGGCGAGATAAAGCGTGTCCCCCACCAGGACCGCCTCGCTGAACGGCGCCGCCTTCACTCCCTCGGGACGCGGTAGAACAATGTATTTACGGTCTTGCGCGGTCATTACCAAGGTTGAAGCAAGAACGATCAAGAAAAATCCGCGGCGAATCATCTTTAACCTCCGTTTTTGTGGAAGTAGAAGAATAACCCACAAGGGGGAAGAGCGGCCAACTAAGGATGGACAGCGCAAATGAATGATGAAACTCAGCGGACTGGTGGAAGCTTGGGGCAAGCCGGTGTGGCAGCTGCCACGAGATGACGCAGAATAGACGACCGAGTGTTGCCCATTGCCTTCCTTGGGCCGAACAGTTCACGCGCCCAGTACGCGCCTATGGCGAGAGAATCGATCTCCAGCGCAAACTGGTCTGGATCAATGCCGGCCTTCAGATGTCCGGCTTTCTGGGCGCGCCGCGCGGCGGAGCTCAACATCTTGAGCCACGCGTGCATCACGGCCGCGATACGATTGCGCACCGGACCCGGGCGGCTATCAAATTCAAACGAGGCTGCGGTAAAGAAGCAGCCTCCCGGAAAGATGCGATCTTCCACATGGCTGAGCCAGCGGTTGCACAACTCCCACAACCGCGGCATCCCCTCCGGGCTGGACAACGAAGGAGTAATTACATGTTCAGTAAACATCTGCTTTGCCATTTCAATAGTGGCAAGTTGCAGTTCTTCTTTGGAACCGAAGTGGGCAAACAATCCGCTCTTGCTCATCTTCAGTTCGTCCGCCAGACGGCCAATGGTGAGACCGCCCAGACCTTCGACGGATGCCAGACCTACAGCAGCGCGCAAGATCCCTTCGCGTGTGCGGACACCGCGGGCGCGACGGGGCTTCACCTTCGATGAGGCGGCACTTGTCATGGGTTGACTCTACTCCCTAAAAGATAATAGCACGAACGTTCGTTTTTATGTAATACTGTGTGCCAGCAAGACGGAGGTCGCATGTTTCGGGCCCTGATACTCACCTTGATTGTTGCCCTGGCGCATTTTGCCGTAGCGGAAGACGTTCCCCTGGAAAAGTGCGACCGCCTGGTGGTGGTGCGCGCCACAGCCGGCTCAAAGTCTCTGCTCCTGCTTGTAGACACGGGTGCTACTTCCATGTTGAATCTCAAATCTTTTGTCCACGATGGCGACGCGCGTCACATCCGGATTACCTCCTGGAATGAAACGATTGAAACCAGCGCTGACGGCATTCTGGGAACTGATCTGTTGGAGGCCCTCAACGCTACCGTTGATTTCAAGAACCGCGTGGCGCGTCTGGCGGTGGAGCGAGAAGACGCGCAAACAGAGATGGTGGAGTTCCGTCGCCAGTTTGAGGGCTGCGGGCGGGCTTTCAACGGCGCCGACGAGAAGGCGTTTGCTGACTGCCTGGATCCGCAGTTTATCCTGTTTACCATGAGCGGCGATTACTATGGGCGGGATGCCTCCATGGATTATTTCCGCAAACATTATTTTCAGCAGGTTCCTTTGCCTCACCTGAACCTGGCGACGCGCGCTTATCATCCCATGGGCGATGCCATGTGGCTTGAATACGACCTTAGCATTACCATGCAAGGACAGGTCGTGGAAGCACGTGGCACGTTGCTTTTTCGCAAGACCGGAGGAAAGTGGCAGTTCTTGAATATGAATCATTCCCTTCCGCCGCATGAAGGCCAGTGCGGCCAGAACACGAGCGATCCAAAATGCGCGATAGCCGACAAAAACTACTGAGACGATTCAACTTTTATCCGCCATTCCTGGGAGCGGGCGTACGCGTCCGTCGCATCTCGGAAGATTTTCTGACTATTGACGTGGAAATGCCATCGCGTTTCTGGAACCGGAATTATGTCGGGACACATTTTGGCGGATCGCTGTATGCCATGTGCGATCCATTCTTCATGATCATCCTCATGAACAACCTCGGCCCCGGTTACATTGTCTGGGACAAGGCCGCCACCATTCGTTTTAAGAAACCCGGCAAAGGCCTGATGAAAGCCAGCTTCCATATTCCTGCAGAACGCATTGCCGAGATTCGCGCTCAGGCCGATTCTCAGGCAAAAACGGAGCCGACTTTTTCCGTGTCCGTAACCGATACGGAAGGCAATGTGATTGCCGAAGTGGATAAGCTGCTGTATGTGCGCAAGAAAGAGGAACCCAAGCTGTAGAGGTCGCAGGCTTCAGCTTTTCGCTGCGTGAGACAAACTCGCAGCGCCAGCCAGCCGATGTTCTGCCAAGTGGTCCGCTGCTTTGTATGTGGGAATATGCTCGCGCTCCGCGATGTGGAATATCTTCAACAGCGTGTCGTAGATGGCTTCAAGTTTTTGCGCTGTCTGTTCCGCGGTCCAACCCATCCTCTCGAGGCAACAGCCGTTGATGATTCCTCCGGCATTGGCGGCGTAGTCGGGCGCATACAAAATGCCGCGCTCTTCCAGCAAATCACCATGTCGAGGTTCCAGCAACTGATTGTTGGCCGCTCCCACCACCATCTTCGCCCCGAGCTTCGGGATGGTCTGATCATTAATCACTCCGCCCAGCGCGCAAGGAGCAAAAATGTCGGCTGGCGCAGAGTAGATATCCTCCAACGAGACCGACCTAGCGCCGTAATCCGTCACCATGCGCTTGACGCGCTCCTGGTCCACGTCCGTGACGATGAGTTTGGCGCCGGCGCGATGCAACTCGCCGCCCAGGTGGTAGCCTACGTGTCCGCAACCCTGGATCGCTACAGTCTTGCCGCTGAGGTCGTCGTTTCCCCAGCGATATTTTGCGGCGGCTTGCATGGCGCGAAACACGCCGCGAGCGGTCCGGGGCGACGGATCGCCGGAGCGGCTTTGCAGCCCGGCCACGTGCTGGGTCTCTTGCAGAACAAATTCCATGTCGCCCGGACTGGTGCCAACGTCTTCCGCAGTAATGTATTTTCCGGCAAGTGATTCGACGAGGCGTCCGTGGGCGCGAAAAATCGCGGCCCGGTCCGCTCCATTGCCGTTGTCCATGACAATGGACTTGCCACCGCCAAACGGAACATCTGCCAGGGCGTTCTTGTAGGTCATGCCACGCGCCAAGCGAAGACCATCGGTCAGCGCGGCGTCGTTGTTCGGGTACTGCCACAGGCGCGTACCGCCGACTGCGGGGCCCAATGCCGTACTATGAATGATGATGATTCCGTGATATCCGGCCGGACTATCGACCCCAAAAACTACCTTTTCGTACCCGGGTACTTCCTTTTCCGTAATCTCCACTCGGGGACCTCAGCAGAAGAATTGACCGACGAGTCATTATGAATTTACCAGAATCGCAGGATTCGAAAGTGGGCGAACACCTCTTATACAATCTTCTTCTTATGCCAAGCCGATTCTTGCGACTGGCCCAGCAGCCACTTCTTGCACTTCTATGCGCTTTTGCGTTTTTGGTTTCTTTTGCTCCGGCGCAGCAACCGGATCCGAGCCTTTACAGCGGGTTACGCTGGCGGATGATTGGCCCGTTCCGTGGCGGACGCAGCATCGCGGTCAGCGGCATTGAAGGCCAGCCGAATGTTTATTATTTCGGCGCGGTCGGCGGCGGTGTCTGGAAGACAACGAACGGCGGCGTGACCTGGGAACCAATTTTCGATGGACAACCCATTGGCTCAATCGGTGCGCTGGCGATTGCTCCTTCTGATCCCAACATTATTTATGTAGGTACCGGCGAAGCCGACCTTCGTTCTGATCTCACCTACGGCAATGGCATGTACAAATCCACCGATGGTGGAAAGACCTGGAGCAATATCGGGCTGCGCGACTCGCAACACATTGGACGGATTCTGGTTGACCCCAAGAACCCTGCTGTGGTGCTGGTCGCGGCCCTCGGTCATGCATATGGCGCAAATGGCGAACGCGGCGTCTTCAGATCGACGGACGGCGGGTCGACCTGGACGAAAGTCCTCTACAAAGACACAAACATCGGTGCGATTGAGCTGTCTGCCGATCCGGACAACCCAGCAACGGTGTTTGCCGCGCTGCTGCATGACCAGCGTCCGCCGTGGAGCACCTATCCTCCTGCTACAACTTCAGGCGCGATTTATAAATCCACAGACAGCGGCGTGACATGGAACCAGATAACCGGCGGCGGACTTCCCGCAGGCGACTGGGGACGTACTGGTCTCGCCGTAGCTAAAGGCACACACGGCCAAAGAGTCTACGCACTTATTGACACCCCGAAAGGCGGCCTTTTCCGCTCCGATGATGGTGGACAAAACTGGAGCCTTGTCGGCACAGACGAACGTATACGCGGACGTCTGTGGTACTTCTGCGAAGTGGCTGTCGATCCCAAGAATCCAGATGTCGTCTATCTGCCCAACGTTTCGATTTATCGCTCCACCGATGGCGGCAAAACATTCGACGCTATCAAAGGCGCTCCCGGTGGCGATGACTACCATGCGCTCTGGTTTGATCCTGCTGATTCCAAGAGAATGATGTTTGGCAGCGACCAGGGCGTTGGCGTAAGCGTAGACGGAGGCAAAAGCTGGAGTTCGTGGTTCAATCAGCCAACCGCGCAGTTTTATCACGTGGCTGTTGACAATCAATTTCCATATCACGTCTATGGCGCGCAGCAGGACAGCGGCACAGCCATGACCACCAGCCGCAGCGATTACGGGTCCATCACGTGGCGTGATTGGCACCCAATCGGCGCGGGCGAAAGCGGCTACATTGTGCCTGATCCAGTTGACCCGAACATTGTCTACGGCGGCGGTACATACGGGGAACTGACGCGCTTTGACCAGCGTACCGGGCAATCGCAAATCATTGCGCCGACGCCGGCACGTAATTTTGGCGACGACTCGCCTGCATATCGTTTTACCTGGACTTCTCCGCTGGTGTTTTCTCCGCACGATCCGCATGTCCTTTATTTCGGCTCGCAATACGTGCTTAAGAGTAGCGATCGCGGAAATAGTTGGCAGAAAATCAGCCCTGACCTGACCGGCACGGATTCCAACGCTTCCAAAGAAGGTCCTTTGACGGTTCAGAATTCCAAGGCCCGTGGCCGTGGCGTGATCTACACCATCGCGCCATCACCACTCGACGCACAGCAGATTTGGATAGGCACGGATACTGGATTGATCCAGATCACGCAAGATGGCGGCAAGACCTGGACTAACGTGACACCTGCTGCGTTACACGACTGGAGCAAGGTCAGCATTCTTGAAGCATCTCATTTCGCCGCTGGTACGGCATATGCGGCCATTGACCGTCATCGGCTCGACGATCTTGCGCCTTTCATCGGCCGCACACGCGACTTTGGCAAGTCATGGCAAAGAATCAACAACGGCATTCCCGAAGGCGCTTATGTCCGGTGTGTTCGCGAAGACCCGGTTCGCAAGGGATTGCTTTTTGCCGGGACGGAGTTAGGCGTCTATTTTTCTGCGGACGATGGTGACCACTGGCAGCCGTTGCAATTGAACATGCCAGTCACGCCGATTCACGATCTGGTAATCAAGAGCAACGATCTTGTTGCCGCGACCCACGGCCGCTCGTTCTGGATTCTGGATGACATCTCTCCGCTGCGTCAGATCAATAACAAACTTTCCGAAGCGGATGCACATCTTTTTTCTCCAGCGATTGCCATTCGCATCCGTGCCAACGTGAACCACGATACACCGCTGCCGCCGGAAGTTCCCGCGGGAGAAAATCCACCGACGGGCGCTGTCCTTTATTACTACTTGAAATCGGCTGTACAGGATGTTCGCCTGGAAATCCTGGATTCCAGAGGCATGACCATCCGCCAATATTCCACCAATGAGAAGACCACGTTTGCGCCGCCAACGGCGCCGTTCCCAGCGTATTGGTTTCGTCCGCCGCTGGTTTTATCAGGCCAAGCGGGGATGCATCGCTTTGTCTGGGACCTGCGTTACACGGCGCCGCCAATCGCCAATCGCGGATTCAGCATGGCTACGGTTTATGGACAAAATGTTCCGTCTGAACCGGAAGGGCCGCAGGCGCTGCCTGGAGCCTACAGCATCAGACTCACGGTTGACGGACACAGTTACACACAGCCGTTAAAAGTCATTATGGATCCCCGGGTTACGGCTTCATCCGAAGACCTGAACAAACAATTTGCCCTGGAGTTCGAGCTTGCCACAGCGCTGCGTGATGCCAACCAGGCGCTGGAAGAAATTCGCGACTACTATGCGCGCAACAAAGGAAATCAAGCGGCATCGCAAAAGCTAGAGGCACTCGCGGAAATCGAACCGACGGGAGAGCAACGGCCACGCCGCGGGACCACCAGCCTTTCCGGCGTCGCCGGCACGCTCGCGCAGTTGATGGGCGCCGTGGACAGCGCGGATACAGCCCCAACTACGCCAGAAGTGGAAGCATCGGAGCAGGCCCTGGCGCAGTTGCGGGCCCTGCTCAACAAATGGGCAGAGCTGAAAAAATAATCAGCACAGATGCAAACAGCGGACGTAGTCATTATCGGCGGCGGAATCGTCGGTTCAAGCATTGCCTGGCACCTGACCAGCGCCGGATGCAAGAACGTTCTGGTGCTTGAGCGTGAAAGCTCGCAAGGCAAAGGATCCACCGGCAAGAGCATGGGAGGCGTGCGGGCGCAGTTTTCAACGCCGGTGAATATCCAGTTGTCACTATACTCAATTCCCTTCTACGCTCGTTTCGACGAAGTTCTCGATCATCCTTCAAGCTACCGGCCGCAGGGTTATCTCTTTCTTGCGACAAAAGATTCCCATCTTGCTTACCTGCGCGACAATTTTGCTCGCCAGAAAGCCCTGGGATTGCGATCGGTCGAATTGCTGCAAGCCGATGACATTCGCAAGATGCTTCCGCTGTTGCACTCGAATGACATTCTGGGCGGAAGCTTCTGTTCGACCGACGGCTTCGTCGATCCATACAGCGTGATGACCGGCTTTATGGCCCGCGCCTCTGAGCAAGGCGCAACGCTGTGGCGCAATGCGGAAGTGACTGGCATTTCAGTCGATCAGAACGGCGTCGCTGGTGTAGAGACCAACCGTGGATCAATTACGACGCGCACTGTCGTCAATGCCGCTGGCGCATGGGCCGCACAGGTCGCTAAGCTGGCCGGAGTGGACCTTCCTGTCGAGCCTCTTCGCCGCATGTTGATACCTTCCGAACCTTTTGACGAGTTTCCGCACTCTGCTCCTATGGTCGTTGATCTCTCAACCGGCTTCCACTTCCGGCCTGAAGGGCGCGGATTTCTTTTGGCCTGGAATGATCCTGCGGAAACGTCCAGCTTCAATACAAATTTTGAGAACTCATTCATCGAGAAGGTCCTGGTCCACGCTGCTGACCGAGTTCCTATATTTGAGAACCTTGCTATCAATCCCAAACGCGCCTGGGCCGGACTATACGAGATGAGTCCCGACCATCACGCCATTCTCGGTCCCGTCCCAGATGTTCCCGGATTCTTCCTTGCCAACGGCTTTAGCGGACACGGAGTCATGCACTCACCGGCCACGGGTAAGATTCTTGCTGACTTGATTTTGCATGGCAAAACTAAAGTTGTGGATGATATCTCTGTTCTCGGCTTTGAGCGCTTTGCCAAGGGCGAGTTGCTGCACGAAACAGCGATACTCTAGCAAATGTGAAGAAGAGTAAATTCATAGCCTTGCAGCCCTGAAATCCGATAGACTGCTCGGTCAACAACACTCTGTGAGGCTCTTATGTGCAACCCCCTTCGCAAGTTCTCCGTCCTGATATTTGTGGCCATTGCTCTTGTGGCCGTTCAACTCGCCTGTGGGCAAGCGGCCCCAGTCACCTCCGGTCCGCTGCACGGCTATCAAAAAGCTCCAGCGCCGATTCCAGACATTCTGAGCGCGCCGCCGACGCCACTGGTGGCCGTGAGCCCCAACGCGGAGTGGCTGCTGGTGGCAGACAGATTGACTTATCCGCCGATCGCCGATTTGTCGGCACCCATGCTTCGGCTGGCTGGCTTGCGCCTTGATCCCACGACCAACGGGCGACATCATCCGCTCCACTTTGTGAGCCTGCGTCTGGTCAGCGTGCAGGACGGCAAGCAGCAGGTCATTCAACTGCCGCGTAATGCGTATCTGAACCCGCCCGAATGGTCGCCCGACGGACAACGGTTCGCATTTACCAACACCACCGCGAATGGAACCGAACTTTGGATTGGCCAGGTCAGCACGGCTAGCGCGCACGTTGTTCCCAGCGTAAGGATCAATGCCGTAATAGCGGGGCAGCGGCCCTTGCAGTGGATGCCCGACGGCCACACGCTGCTCGTGCAATCCGTGCCACTGAAGCGCGGTAGCCCGCCGGTTGAGTCCAAGGTCCCCGATGGTCCTATCATCCAGGAAAGTGACGGCAAGAAAGCTCCCGCCTCAACGTTTGAAGACTTGCTGCAAAACGCACATGACGAAGACTTGTTTGACTACTACGCCACTGCGCAGTTGCTCCTGGTGGACGCAACCAACGGCCGCATCAGTCCCGTGGGCAAGCCAGCGATTTTTTCCCAAGTCGATCCTTCGCCCGACGGCGAACATATTCTGGCGGCGCAAATCCACCGTCCTTATTCTTACTTGCTGCCCTATCAGCGTTTTCCCAAGGAAGTGGAAATCTGGGACCGCTCCGGCAAACTGGAGTACAAATTAGCGAGCCTGCCTCTGGAAGAACACATTCCCATCGAAGGCGTCCCCACCGGTCCGCGTAACTACGATTGGGTGCCGACCCAGCTCGCGACTCTGGTCTGGACCGAAGCGCTCGATGGTGGTGATACTAAGGCAAAAGTTCCCTTCCACGATCATCTCCTGCTGCGCAGCGCGCCGTTCAAAGACCAACCCGTCGAACTGATGAAGACGGAACAGCGCTTCGCCGGAATTGAGTGGGGAGAGAACGGCCTGGGACTGGCAAATGATTACGATCGCAACCGCCGCTGGGTGCGTACGTTCGCCGTGGACGCCAACAAGCCCGGACAACCGGCCCGGCTACTGTGGGAACGCTCCGCGCAGGACCGCTATAAGGACCGCGGCACTCCTTTGATGAAGACGCTTGCGAACGGAAAACGGATCATGCAACAGGACGGCGACTCGATTTTCCTCGCCGGCGCCGGGGCCACACCCAAAGGAGAATTCCCTTTCCTCGACCGTATGGACTTGCAGTCGCTCAAGGCCGAACGTCTCTTTCAATGCAGCGATGGCCACTTCGAAAGCGTAGTGGCAATTCTCTCCCACGACGGACGGCGCTTCCTTACCCGGTACGAGAGTCCAACAGAACCGCCGAGCTACTACAGACACTCAGTAGGGGAGAGGGCAGACAGGCGAGCTCTGCTGAACTTCCCGGATCCAGCGCCCCAGTTGCGTGGCATCACCAAACAGCTCGTAACGTACAAACGTGCTGACGGCGTACAACTCTCGTTCACTCTCTACCTGCCTGCCAATCGTAAACCGGGTGAGCGACTGCCGACCATTGTGTGGGCATATCCGCTGGAATTCAATGACGCAGCCACAGCCGGGCAAGTATCGGGCTCACCGTACCGTTTCACGTCCATCGTCGGTCTCGGCAACATCCATCTTCTTCTGCTCACGCAGGGTTATGCCATTTTGGATAACGCCACTATGCCTGTAGTGGGCGATCCGGAAACCATGAACAACACTTACGTGGAGCAAGTAGTATCCAGTGCCCAGGCCGCCGTTGATAAAGCCGTGGAGATGGGCGTGACCGACCGCAACCGCGTGGGCGTGGGCGGACACAGCTACGGAGCGTTTATGACCGCTAACCTGCTGGCCCATTCCGATATTTTCCGCGCCGGTGTGGCCCGCAGTGGCGCATACAACCGCACGCTCACGCCTTTCGGCTTCCAGAGCGAACGCCGCACGTTGTGGGAAGCACCGGAAATGTATCTCAAGGTCTCGCCGTTCATGTATGCCGACAAAATCCGGCATCCGATCCTGCTGACCCACGGCATGGCCGACGATAATTCCGGGACTTTCCCCATCCAGAGCGAGCGCCTGTACCAGGCGATCAAAGGCAATGGCGGGATGGTCCGTTACGTCCAACTGCCGTATGAGGCCCACGGCTATCTGGCCCGCGAAACCATCGAGCACGTGCTGTTTGAGATGGTCAACTGGTTCGATAAGTGGGTAAAAAATGCACCCGCAACGCCTACCAACACGGCTTCGGCAGGTGGCCAATAATTATTTTAAAAACGTGTAACGATTTGCCGGTTTCCTTCACTACCTAATAACCGTAAACGGAGAAGCACGGGTCGGTGGGATTACCAAGGGGGTGTCACTGCTGGCCCGTTTTAAGCCCTCAGTTCTATGGTTGGTTCTGAAAAAGCGCAGTGGAGAGCCCACTGCGCTTTTTCAGCTCCGGGCGCAACCCTCCGCCTTGTTAATACATCTTGAAAATCTTTACGCCCGCTCTCGCTTAATGGTCCCTTTGTTGTAGGCTTGTATTTAGGAGCCGCACGTACCTCCATGAACGCCAGCATTGACCAGCTCAGCATCAATACCATTCGCACGTTGTCCATGGATGCGGTGCAGCAGGCCAATTCCGGCCATCCCGGTACCCCTATGGCGCTGGCGCCGGTGGCGTATTGCCTATGGCAGCGTCTGCTGCGGTTTGATCCGGAAGATCCCATCTGGCCCAACCGCGACCGTTTCGTGCTTTCCAACGGGCATGCTTCCATGCTGCTCTATTCCCTGCTTCATTTGACCGGAGTCAAAGCAGTCGATCCCCACTATGAGACTCTGGGAGAACTTTCCGTCAAGCTGGATGACATCAAACGTTTTCGCCAGTTGGACAGCAAATGTCCCGGACATCCTGAATACCGTTTGATCTCCGGCGTCGAAACCACTACCGGACCGCTCGGCCAAGGCGTGAGCAACAGCGTGGGCATGGCTATTGCTGAACGCTGGCAGGCGGAATATTTCAACCGTCCTGGCTACGAGATTTTCAACTACAACGTCTACGCCATTTGCGGCGACGGCGACATGATGGAAGGCGTCTCTAGCGAAGCCGCTTCCCTTGCGGGACATCTCAAGCTCTCGAACCTCTGCTGGATCTATGATAACAATCACATCACCATTGAAGGCAAGACAACATTGGCCTACACCGAAGATGTCGCCACACGTTTTATGGGATACGGCTGGAATGTAACCCGTGTCGGCGACGCCAATGATCTTGAAATGCTCACGCGCGCTTTCGACGTTTTTCTCAAGTCGCAAGATCGGCCTACGCTGATCATTGTGGACACACACATCGGCTATGGCGCGCCGCATAAGCAAGACACCAAAGAAGCTCACGGTGAACCGCTCGGCGAAGATGAAATTCGCCTGGCCAAGAAAAATTACGGATGGCCGGAAGACGCCAAGTTCCTTGTCCCCGACGGCGTTCGCGAAAACTTTGCCGGTGGAATCGGCAAGCGCGGCAAAGACCTGCGTACCGCATGGGAAGCTTCGTTTGAGCGATATAAGAAAGATTTTCCCGCGCAAGCGGACCATCTGCAACGCATGCAACGTCGCGAGCTTCCACAAGGCTGGGACAAGAATCTGCCGGTATTCCCTGCCGATGCCAAGGGCCTGGCCAGCCGTGACTCGTCCGCCCAGGTGCTGAATGCTTTGGCTCAGAATGTTCCTTGGCTGATCGGCGGCGCCGCCGATCTCGCTCCCTCCACCAAGACGCGCCTCACGTTCGATGGCGCAGGCGATTTTGAAGCCGGAAGCTATAACGGCAGAAATTTCCACTTCGGCATACGCGAACACGCCATGTGTTCCATTTTGAACGGCCTCTCGCTCAGCAAGATTCGGGCATTCGGCTCCGGCTTTTTGATCTTCAGCGATTACTCGCGGCCGCCTATGCGTCTTGCCGCCATCATGGAAATTCCCGTCATCTACGTGTTTACACATGACTCCATCGGAGTCGGGGAAGACGGACCTACGCATCAGCCGGTAGAGCAGCTTGCATCACTGCGCGCATTGCCAGGATTTATCGTTCTCCGTCCGGCCGACGCAAATGAAGTTACCGAAGCCTGGCGCGTGATCATGCAACTCCATCATGAACCGACAGCGCTGATCCTGAGCCGTCAGGCGCTGCCCACCATCGACCGCAGTAAGTACGCTTCCGCCTCTGGGCTCGCGAAGGGCGCTTACGTGCTGGCAGACTCGCCTGGAAGCAAGCCCGAGTTGATTCTGATGGCTACAGGCAGCGAAGTATCTTTGTGCCTATCTGTCTACGAGCAACTCAGTGCAGAGGGCTGCAAAGTACGTGTCGTAAGCATGCCATCACGGGAAATTTTCGAGAACCAAAGCGCCGAATACCGCGAGAGCGTTCTGCCCTCGGGTGTAACGGCGCGCATTTCAGTGGAGCAGGCCTCTACCTTTGGTTGGGCCCAGTACGTCGGCCACGCGGGAAAGAGCATTGGCATGAAGACGTTTGGCGCTTCCGCTCCGCTCAAAGAACTGCAAAAGAAATTCGGGTTCACTCCGGACGCCGTCATGGCCGCCGCCCGCGAATTGCTGCAAGGTAAAGCATGAAGATCACCATCGGCTCCGATCACGCCGGCTTCGAGTTGAAACATTTGTTGATCCCCAGCCTGATTCAAGACGGGCATCAAATTAACGATGTAGGCACGCACAACACCCAGCCGGTGGATTATCCTGATTATGCGGAGGCCGTGGGCCTGAGCGTGCTGCGCGGAGAATCCGAACGCGGCATTCTGATCTGCGGAAGCGGTGTTGGCGCGTCGGTAGCAGCAAATAAAATTCCCGGAGTACGCGCCGGACTTTGTCATGACAGTTACTCCGCCCATCAAGGCGTGGAACATGACAACATGAATGTTCTGGTCCTGGGATCGCGCGTGGTTGGAGCTGAGCTGGCCAAGGATTTGTGCGCCATATTCGTCAAAGCAAGATTCACAGCGGAAGAACGCCACCAACGCAGGCTGGCCAAGGTGGCGGACATGGAAATCCGCTATGCCGATAAACCGTCCGAACCGTCGATAACGGAGAAAATAAAATGACTTCGAGCACAAATGGAACACCTTCGCCTGCAAGCGCTACGAAACCGAATTCACTCAAACAGTTGCAGCAATTTGGACAGTCCGTGTGGCTGGACTACATCCGCCGCGACCTGTTTGGCACCGGCGAACTGCAGCGCCTGATTGATCAGGATGGATTGCGAGGCATGACTTCCAATCCCTCAATTTTCGAAAAGGCCTTCACCGGCAGCGTCGATTATGCGGACATGCTGGGCCAACTCCAGGACCAAAACCTGAGCGCCGTAGAAATCTACGAGCGCATGGCCATCCGCGACATTCAAGACGCCGCGGACCTGCTGCGTCCGGTGTACACGGCCACAAACAAACGCGACGGCTACGTCAGCCTGGAAGTTTCACCCAAGCTGGCGCGGAACACGCAAGGCAGCATTGAAGAAGCGCGTCGCCTGTGGAAGACCGTGGGCCGTCCGAACATCATGATCAAAATTCCCGGCACGCCGGAAGGTGTTCCGGCCGTGCGGCAGCTTACCAATGAAGGCATCAACATCAACATTACCCTGCTCTTCTCGCAGGATGCGTATGTCAAAGTTGCCGAAGCTTACATCGATGGTCTGGAAGCTCAGCAAAAGGCCGGACAAGACTTCAAGAGTATTGCCAGCGTCGCCAGCTTCTTTGTGAGCCGCATCGACACTCTCGCAGACTCAATGATCGAGGAACGGCTGAAGAGCGCACCCGGCGCCAAACAAGAACAACTGCTGCGCAGTCTGCAAGGTAAAGTTGCCATTGCCAACGCAAAACAGGCCTACTGGAAATACGGCCAGATTTTTTCCAGCGCGCGTTGGAAAGCGCTGGCCGCTCAGGGAGCGCAGACCCAGCGTCTGCTATGGGCCAGTACCAGCACCAAGAATCCCAACTACCGCGACGTAATGTACATTGAAGGTCTGATCGGTCCGGACACGGTGAACACCATTCCTCCGGCAACGATAGATGCTTTCCGCGATCACGGCGTGGTTGCCCGAACCATTGATGCTGACCTCGCCGCTGCTGACACTACCATGTCCGACCTGGAAACAGCGGGCATTAGCATGCGTCAGGTTACAGACAAACTCCTGGTCGACGCAATTCAGCTCTTTGACGACGCCTTCACCAAACTGCTGGCTGCCGTGGAGAGTAAGAAGCCTGCACCTGTCGGGGCCAAGGCCTAACCATGCCGGGCATGACTTACGACTTTCCCGAGCAGTTGCAACGCGCTGTTGACGCCGCACTCAAAGACTGGCAGGCGAACAACAAGATGGAGCGCTTGTGGAAGGGCGACAAATCCCTCTGGACCAGCGACGATGAGGATAAGTGGCTGGGCTGGCTCACCGTCGTTGAAGA
>WNFI01024370.1_pt1 | contig 17082 bp, 22 predicted proteins | sample 5400471 | NCBI WGS metagenome assembly WNFI01 (sample SAMN13153348, study PRJNA577476) | soil metagenome | isolation source: 100 cm saprolite on Douglas fir-dominated hillslope | place: USA:California | collected 2013-09-17 | reverse complement strand
GCTGATACCAGAGCAAGAATGATCTACGAATATGTAAGTGATCGCGACGTGGAGAGTCTGTGGGATCCCTACTGCAAAGAAGCCGTACGTGATGTACTCAATAAGCCAGGCTTCTACACCAATTCGTTGAGGGTCGTCCCGATGTGGTTGGAGTAGCTCCGCCCACGTAGTCCAGGATACACAGTGTGCCTCGGTAGTAAAGGGTTTCATGCGAGTTACACCCGGATGGAACAGCGCGTTTGCTGAAGCGCTTTCCAACCCAGGACAGCAGAAGCGCTTTGCTTTCCACCATGCCTCTGCGCAGTACCCTTCCTTGATGTCGAACAACCTTTGGAACACATTATGGGTGTATTCTCATAGACGCGACGGACTGTTCCTACCACTGCTCCAGACGAACAATCACGAATGCAGTAATCGCAGTGAGAACTCCGACAATGGTGACTACGATCCACCCCAGAGATCGGTCCCAGGCATTGATAATGCGCCCACGGAGAGAGCGTCTGTTCCGCAACTGCAAAGCGCGGGCCGATTCCTTGATCTGTTTAGGAGTGATTGGTTGTAAACGGGGTCCAGACAAAGCGAAACAACATACGGAATCATGCAACCAATCAATAGAAGTGAAGGTGCTATACCAGAACCTTATGCCGTTAACATATGCATCATACTCAGTATTATTTTGTTCCAGCACTCTGTCATATGTTGATATGGGGCGTTGAAACAATGACGAGGCGGTACTAAGGACTCGAGGGAGGCGGGTCAAAGGGGGAGATACAGAACGCCCATCCGAGGCATCATTACGACGCCCATCACTGTTAGGTCGTCCAGATGGTGCAGTTCCATAGTTTTGAAATATTCGTGATGATGCGTTTAAAGGGGCCCACGCGTCTCTTTGTGGCAACGAGCTGCGAGTATTGAGGTCAACCTGCAGCCCGAAACGGCGACGTCGACGTCCCCATGTAGAGAGGGGTGAGTCATTGGGACTGCCCACTATTGATTCCTCGCTGCTTCTGGTCTCTGTCATAGAGGAGACGGAGTTTAATTAAGCTGTCGCGAGTGCCACGTGCCGTAGATCGTTCAAAGCCAAAAAGTACTATGGATCATCCGGTTAAGCATCTAAAAGTCCGTGCGCAGGGTACCAGCCTGCTGGATGCATCATCGGTATTCTACTGGTATCAGTTGTTCTTTTCTAAGTAGAAGTTACTTTGCGCTAGGTAAACTCAACATTAAGCCAAAATTATTAATAGGCCCCCAGGCGAGCGCGTTCACTGGCGTGTTGGGAAAGCATTTCACGAAGAAGTTCAGGATCCCATTTGCATTGGTGAATTAGGACCCTAGCTAGCGATCCATGCCTGCGCAGGGAGCTCTATGCATTGATAGGATTCTGAACAGAGCAATATTATCCTTCACTCAGACACTCGATCCTATTTCTAGATATTGGCAACACACAGAGAGATGCGTCTTGCTGGTCGTATCGAGGTGCATAATCAAATGCCAAGAATTGGAAGCTCCAATGGATATTCAGGGACAGCAAGCCACCAGGCACCTGCAACCGCAGGGTTTCATCTGTCATGTCGAGTCAATTCCCTCTGTTATCTCAGCCAGTGCACGCTCTTAACTCTTCGCACGCACTCTTGAACTCATCATCCCCCTGGGGATACATAAACTGGGAGCAACCTTCGACCGCGTCTTACTGGTCCGCTCATAACCGGGGGGATTGGAACACGTTGTTGGGTCACGGGCGAAGCGATCCCATTCCTACCACCGTAGATACCATAATGTGTGTATAATATTGGACGCCCTAGATGCCCCAGGCGGTACTCCAGGTCTGGGAAGCTCCCACTAATTACCGTCATCTTTGTTTCAGAATAGGCGCCGGGATCAGTGGTGCAGGAATTGCACACTTTCTATTGCATAACCATGATTTCAGTGGTTCTGTGGCGCTATTCGAGGCTCGAGAGGTGTCTTCTGGAGCTAGTAAGCTAGTGGTCCTTTTGACGTCTTGCATTCTTCTCAGCCTAGACCGTTTGCTAGCTGGTCGCAATGGTGGATTTATAAAACCGGTGCCATTCAAGGCTTATCCTGGGTACAAAAAGGATCATGGCATGGAACGTGCCCTTGAGTTAGTGCAAAGCGAATACGACAATTTGGGATTGACTGAGGAGCTGGTCAAGGTGAGGTGTAGGCCTTGCGTTCTGATAAAACGCCGTCTCTGAACCGAGAGATCTTTGGCTTGATTAGCTTGGGGCGATTGATGCACACCTCGTTATCCGCCCACACCACGAAATTCGTCAGTCTTGACTGAACAATCTCCACCATCGAATTGCAAATGACCACCTCCCTTAGTATTGGACGAGGCCACTGTGCATTCTGATATTAATGCCTGGAACTCCCTCAGACGCGATCGCGAACTTAAAGGCATGGAACAGACAGACAATATCACTTGGCTCTACAATCCAGAAGAAGCCCAACAAGTGTCTCATATCGATCTTGTCCTCATTCCTTCTGAGCTTACGTACTTTGCTAGGTCACTCGCTCCAAGATTGGGATGGTGGCATATTCATTCAATACAGGGACTATTTGGCCCCATAAACTCGTGAGCAACGATTTAATGATCCTGGGTTGTATTTTCGACTTTACTGTGGTCGCCGAACAGGTCCACGGATTGCTATCCGATCTCCGATCGTCTTTCAATGATAGATTCAGTCTTTTTACCCATGCCCCTATCGTCTGCATACAACGGATCGAGGCCCCATTAACAAATCATCGATGGCGTGTCCAGACCGCACGAGGCAACACAACAGCGAGAACTGTCATTCTCGCCACGAATGGCTACACTCGGCACTTGCTCGAATCCTCCTGCGGAGAATCGTTCTCACCCCCAAGCCATTTCCGTCGATTACTGGCTGGCGCGGTAATGCCCAAGAGATACCAAATGGCTGCATATACAGTCCCAGAACTCCTCCTCGCCAACTGGCGATTCAACTTCACGTTTGGAGTTAGGGGTCTGCTTTCAAATACTTCCACAGACAACGAAGACGGGTATGGAATGACGACCTATGACGGGACTCTCGTAGCCGGAAGCGAACTAGCCCAAATTGCTTCTATCAGTGAAGACGAGCCGCATCCTTGGATGAATCACACGGATGACTCCAGAGTGCTTGGGCCAACAACGGAATGTAAATGTTTCTTCGTAGACTTGGGATTCTGATGTTTATGTTCATCTCAATACAAGTTTATCAGGACTTCCCTCGGCAGATTTTCCAGAATTGGGAGAAAGAATCTGAGGGCGTCGGCGAGGGTTTAGTGCGCACCTGGACTGGGTAAGTAGATTCGGCTCGGATCACTTTGATATTTATGCCTCTTTCTTTCTTTAGTATTCAAGGCAGGGTAAGGCCCTTTAGCCACATTCTGGAACGGTGTCCCAATTTGACAAACAATCGTAGACTCGCGATACCCTTCCATTTGTAGGGCCTTTACCCGGTGATGATGACGATGGGCTCTTCGTTTCGATAGGCTTCCACGGTCATGGTGAGATCTGATCTAAACTCACAATACGAGTGCTCAATGCCTCACGTGTTAGGGATGTGCCGGGCACTTATTGCAGCTCGTGGCTTAGTGCGCCAAATGTTGTCACCCAGCCTAGAGTGGGATGTGCGACTACCGCGAGCCTTTGAAATCACTACAGAACGTCTCGAACCGTAGGTGGTATCCATGGTCTATGGCGCATGTCTAGGATTCACTAGGAGAGGCACTTGATGTAAAAAATGATTCGCATGATGCTGACATTACATTGAATCCAACGGAGGGGTTCAGCCAATTTAAAGCGTCGACTGAGCATCGATATTGTAACATCCCCGGAGAGTATCCTCGAGACATAAAATAAAGTCAAAAAAAGCAATGACACAAAGCACAACATGAGGCATAGGAGAAAAAGAGTGTGCTCAAGCTGAGAACGGAACGACATGGAAGTTGATACATAAAACCCAGGAGCGGATAGGGAGCAGTGTTGTCCGCGATTCCGGCGGAAATCGAGGGGCACATTTGGTGCGTTTCATGCATTAGTGGGAGACACTGCCATTTCTGTTTCGGTGTTCGTAGGAGCCTGTTGACTGGAATCTGCGGCAGTGACTTCCGGTTGGGTTGCTGGGTCTTGCTCTGGGACTTCGGACACATCAACAGCCGGAGTTGTCTTGTTCTCGTCTTCCGGTACTTCACCGTTGGTGGGATCGGGCTCGGCATGCGCATCAGCATCTGCTGATGCGTCAGCCATCGTCACATCACCGTTGGTCGTAGTTGCTGGAGCAGCCGAGGCGGCGTTGGCACCATCTGCAGCGATCTTGCTCCATTCGATAACAAGCTTATGAGCACGCTCACGAAGGTTGTACTCATCATTATTCGGGATAACGCCATCTAGAAGTTCAGAGATTTTTCTCACGACCCTGCCTGTCAAGAACACTTTGATTTAATCCGAGAATCAACACTTGCTCCCAGAACGCACCAATCTTGGACTTGCTCATTAACTCGAGTGTAAGTTGGGGGGTATACTCCTCCAATGTTGTCATGACTTCGGAGGATTGCTTCATATCCTGAGAAAATGATCAGTTGGAGCCAATTCGCTCATTGTATGTCGCTGCACATGCCTCCGCTTTTGGATTGGCTGACTTTAGCAAGAGGGAGCGTTGTAGCTCATATCTCCACTGCTTGACTTTTGCTCCTGCACCATATGATTTGAGCAGGGGAATGCATGGAAGGATTATACACTCTACCTTCATCCCCAGCCTCTTCCTCCTCTTTCTTAGGACGTTTCATTGGTCGTGTAGCATCACCTTTTGCCTCCCCAGCGGCATCGTCCTCACTTTCAACGACTTCTGCAGCCGACAGAGCGCCATTCTTCTTGGCTCTTCCCTTCTTTGACCTAGGAGCTGTCTCCTCAGACTTGGCCTTGGGCTCCTTTTTCGCCTTCGTAGTTTTGGGCTTCGACCTTTTCCCTGAATCGTCCAAGCGCTTGCGTTTCCTACTCGAAGGTTTTGCATCCTCCTCATCTTCATCCTCACCCTCTTCTAGTTCGTCAATAGAGGCATTCCTCTTCTCTTCCTCTAATTCTTGTTGCAGCTGCTCCAGGCGAGCTTCCCATTCCGTGGGATCTAGCGCGGTTTTATACGCATCCATGAGCTCTCCACTCTTCTTAGATGGTTCCCGGATGTATGCCTCAATCTCGTGTTTCAATAGTTTGGACATGTCTTTGGCGACTTGCCATGCACTATGGAGAATCTCCAAGGCTCAGTATCCAGGTCCTTGGCGCCGAGATAACGTGTTCACTGACTGGTCGCCGGCAGGATAAAAGCGGACGCAATAAAAAGTGTTCTTTGCGCCCTTTGGACGTTCCCTCTGAACTGTAGGGGGGGTGACGTCTGGATCCACGATCTAAACGTGAGCGATGCAAGAGGAGGCCAGATGACGCGTCTATGAGTATGAAGAGCAAAGATCGAGCAGAGAGCCTCACCCGGGCGGGCCACGGGGGATAACCCTTAATCTTCGCGAGGACTATATCTCCGACCTCATATGTTACTGGAGGCCCGGAAGGCTTCTTAGACGAACCAGACATAGTAGCAGATATTGAATACTACGAGAAGAGTCCCCAGGAGTGTGCGCGGGTGCTCAGAGGTATGACGAATAAGCGCTTGTCGACTACACAACTTGAACTGTCGCCCTTGTAGATAGAGTTCAAAACAACTCAGGTGCCGAAGCTTCCGGAATCAAAATCGAATTTCAAGCGCCGCCTGAAATTTGCACGTGTTCGCTTTTGTGCCTTCCCTTAGCTCTATCGCCGGGCGTTTGTTGACTCGTTACGGCCTAGGTATGCATCATCATCATTGGATACCAGCTTACCTAGGTCTACCAACTATGTTGTGGCCATCCTCCGTTCGTAAACATTCATCCGGGGGACAACCGAGACTTTTATTCAGCCTCATATATCTAACCGCCAGGCGATGCTCATTTTTTTAGCCCTTGTTCCATTGTCAAACTCCCTATGCTATCCCATACCGGCTCCAGTACGGGCATGCTACAAATTGCTTCGTCTCTAATCACGTGTGTCCTTGATACGGACCGCGCTCAACTGCAGGTCTAGCACGGACCAGGGGCATGTGGTTTAATCACTGCAGGTGGCCTGTCACGATGCGGTTGAGGGCTACCCTGTCCGCTCATCGTGCTCTGCAGCTGCATGTAGAATACCGTAGTCTTACTCATCTCTCATATCTATGGCACCATTTAGTATGAGTGTATCTCATCACCCGTGCATTGTATTGCCTTTCGTAAATTCGTATTCTGGATGATGAGTTTGTGGTCAAGTACATATGTAACTATACTCTGTATCAAATACACTCGAGGTTCAGTTTTTCCTTGATCTCTTATTCATCGCACAGTTTTTCCATCCTTTTTAACTTCCATACAGGTTGCTTATAAACCATGCCAATCCAGACGGCTGTCGAGCCACTCGTGTGCGGCCTATTTCCTTGTTGAATCACACATGATTCCTCTAATTGAGTTATTCGGCGTGTGCCGCAGCTTCACCGCTCGCCTTCGTAAGCAGCCATCGAACTTGAACTTTGTCAATGAGCAACAAGATAGTGGTAAGGGTCGACTGAGAGATGCTTCAGTCAGACACCGTCTGAACATTCCCTATCATGGCCGCAGCCCAGCGTATACCGCACCATCGTCGATGATGTGATGACAAACATTCGATCTGAGTTCGAGGAATTCGGTGTCGATGAACGTGTCTTGGCGGATCTACAAGCTGTACGTTAGCGCCTATCCTACAGTTTCTTCTACCTTCACCTCGTCTATCCATCTGCGCCACCATCCCTTCCAGGCCCTCCCGTATCCACGCGCTATCCTCCTTCAAATTCTCTCGATCTCCCACCACCCCTTGCCGCCCCCCCACAGCCCACGCTTTATCAGCGTATCCCCCCGAATGGCGTGGGGAAGCCCCTGACTACCGGTTCACCTTATAGCTACAGTAGCCCATTACCAGTACGTCTTGGCTGCTCCAAGGCTCCTACTACCTCTGCTAACCCCGTTTTCACAGCAGGTTAAACAAGAACCCCAGACTCAAACCCTGCCCCGTATACCGCAACTAGACGGTCCGTCCTCGTCATCTCAGGATTCTGAGGCTTCGTCCGATGAGGGCTCTCCATCGCCGATATCCAAACCTGTCCCGTTGCCCTCATTGAAGGTGGAGAAGAAGGATGAGATCGATGACGAAGCGGTTATTGGCTCCGACCTTGATGACTCAGATGATGATGATAACCTTGCAGGGATTGGAGATGATCCTGTGAATGGTGCAAAGGATATTGTATTCTGCACTTACGATAAGGTGAGACGTGCTCATAAGTGTGGGGTGTTTTGTTCACTTACAATCCTCCGCCGCGCTTCAGGTTCAGCGTGTGAAGAATAAGTGGAAATGTGTTCTTAGAGATGGGATGGTCCACCTTAATGGGAAAGACTACTTATTCTCCAAATGCACTGGGTACGCTCTCCCCGTTCCTCGTGGGATATAAAAAGTTTTCTCATGCATCTTCTACGGTAGCGAATTCGAATGGTAGTCTCAAAGAATACATTTTTTTTACTTCTATGCGGAACCATCAGTCTATCATTCCTGTGTCTTCACCCTTCTGCCTTCACTCACTCTGGGTCTCATCGTGCATTCCATATAGCTTCCTCATGACCATTTAATTACACCAATCCAACCGAGCTTTGTTCTTGGTGTGTTACTGGACAAGCTTCCGGCTCTCGCCACCTTACCTACTCGATTCTTGGCACTACCTCTGTCCCGATATCCCTTCCTGTAGGTAAATCATTGAGGTCAGCAGCCGCATCCACACGCGGTGCCTGTCAAGATAAACTATCCCCTAGTACCCAATTTGGAGTATGGGGTAATTCTTTGTCATCGATCAAGGTGCCAAATAAATAAGTTATGCTCCAAATAAGTATGATCGAGGCAGGCTGAGATTCCGAAAAGAATAATAAGAATAAACTGATAATGACCCACTCTATCTCGACAATCCTTCGATCGCGATGTCAGCCTGCCACTTCCCTATCCTCCTGAAGAGCCTGAGAATGTATGGTGCAGGTAGAACGAGAATAATGGCAGGAGGCACCACAACGATTGTGAGAACAGTAAGCACAAGCGTTATAGCCGATTTCACCACCAAGAAGTGGAATATGGGTATATAAGATCCCTCCCAGTCGACGAACTGCATGTTGGTGAGCAATTAGTAAGAAATGGCGAATGAGAACCTCACCATTGCGTAGGAGTTTTGAAGGAATGTACGTTGGACGGGGAGACCTAATTCGAGGCTATTTTCCCTCGGACGCTGATAAAACACAACCCTCGGTTCTGAGTGATATTGTACATCGTGGAAATAACATTGCATGCGAATCTGAGAAGAAGCGAGAATGCTAATTAGGGCCTCTACGGAAGATACGCTCTATTACTGAGTTGTAGGCAGAAAAATGGACGCACCTCGACGTTTGCAAAGTATCGTGAGCCAATGAGGGTTAACCACCATATCAAAGTCCCTTCAGAAAGGAACGAAGCCTTATTTATAGCGCTCATTTATCCAAGTCACTCAAGGGAGACTCACCAAGGGGAAGCGTCAATAGTAGAGTTGTCCCAATAAAAACACCAAGGAATAAATACAACCATGCAACGAGAGCGAATGGAAAATTGAGGATTAACAGATGGAGAACGGGAAGCCAATACTCTCTCCGGCCTAATTGTCTGAAGTACTCTTTAAGCTTTTTCGAGAGCGTCAGCTCGACAGATTGCGTTCGTTCTTCCGACGGAGCACCATTCTTGAGCAAGGGCGACCTTTCCGTCATGACTGGATTAACCCCATTTCTCCCAGGGACCGGAGCAGTGTCAGAACCCGGAATCCTGGCTCTATTCCGTGACCTCTTGGCGCGGCGAATGGATTCAGCGTAAGAAGGTGGAGGTTCAGTGTTCAAGATGAACTGATTGGAAGCGCCGAAATCGTCTGCTGGGGCGAGATACGTTATGTTCATCTCTACGGGTATCCTAGTGGTGGAGAAGAGAAATAGAGCGAACCCTTTTAAGCCACCCGCGGGTATATGGTAGAAGCTGGGCCTGGGGTCTGAAGATATATCATGTCACGCGACTGCCTTTGTGCACATCCAAATTTGGCTGGGAGGTATTTTTGCCTTATGTAATACCGCCCTCCGGCCTTTATTTCGAGCGTTCGAAATATGACCACAAACCATGATTCAATTCAAGCGCTGGATGTCACTAGGTCACGAGAATCGGCAGCCCCAATTCTTCTCTGCTGTTCCGGGCTGCACAAAAATGTGATCTCGGTCTTACCAGATGAACATATTCGAAGGCTGACGGGATCAACGCGACTACATGATGAAGTCCGACCAAATGAACTGTATCCACTCGGCAGCCACGACGTTTTTCCAGGCCAACATGAGGATTTTCACGAACGCCTTAGTCCTACGTTACATTCTCTGAATGAAAGCAAAGCATGGTGATGAACTTGGTTCAAAAATATTTGGGTTTCAATATGACGCTTAAAATGTGGTACTGTACGCATACAAATTATGCTGGATTGACTGAAGATATATGAGTGGCGCTCCTCAGTGAACATCTGTTGCAGGTAAATAATTTATGTTCACCTTCAGTCCAATGTCTACAAATCTATGCATAATGCGGGCCATGTTAAAGCTAAAACAGAAAGGAGAGAATGTTCAATGGCTACAGATCGTACTTGTGTCCAATCCACTTCATTCCATGCAAACTCCCAACTCTCTGGGATGCACATGGAATCTAGCGCCAGCTATCCTTCTCAGTATACGGCGTTCCGGAAGTGGGTACGGTAAGCTGCCGATTAGGATCACTTTCCCGGACAGGTCGGCTGAAGCCCTCTGGCTCCCCACGATGCTGGGAGAATATTATTCTTGGCGTCGAAAATCCATGTTTTACTCACCATCTGCATATGTGGATACTGCATTGTATAAGGTAGTATATGTGGAGGTACCCGAGGCGTAGTTCCCAGGGGTGACAGAAGAAACGAGTTGTTTGAAAAATGGAAGCGAAGTTGGCGTAACGTTGATGCCGCCAGCAGCTTTCCATTGGTATAGGGCCTGGTAAAGTTGCTGTCCGGCAGCGAATGTTCCAATGTACCAAGGATTGCCTCAGGTCAACAAATCAGTATTGGCAAGGCCGATTGTAGTCAGAATATGCAGTACCGTTGAAGTAAATATCTTCCTTGTACCGTCCAAGGTTCACTGCGCTGCCATCAGCAATACCAGAATTGATAGAGTAGAGCCTTCCTCGGAAAGAGTTGACTGTTGTGTAGTGGTTCAGTAGAGCTCTGTCCGAACCTGGTTGGAACGTGGTCGAATCGGGACCCGCGTTAGGACTAAAAGAAATATATATATGAGGTGAGGTTCTCAAATGTTGAGCAAGACTCTTGAGACACACTCGAAAGTATGAATCGATCCTAGGATAGTATTAGTATCCAAGCCACTTCTACCATCGTTGACGTTCGTATTGGCAATCACCGCATTAGCCGAAGACGACCAGAAAGACTAGAATTCTCTACAGATCGAAACTCATCTCCTCAGACACACAGGATGAACCTTCATACCTGAAGAAAACACAGCAAGTTCCCCGCCTGTGTGCCATATGTAGATGCACGTGTGGAATCGCCTTGTGTGGTAGCAAAGGCTGCTCCTTCTCTCAGAGCGCGATGCTGCACGGCTACCGTGAAGAATGAAGAGCCGTCGATTTCCTCCCAAAGATCATTCTGTACCATAGGCCAGATCTTGGTGGTTGGTTCGTTCTTGTCTCCAGTGGATGAGAGATAATAGGCCTATCGGCAATGAACGAGCACATACACAAGGTATCAGTCAAATGTACTTACGAAGTGAATGAGTGCCGTAGCGCGGAGGGCCGGACCATCACGTTGGGGACGGCCCCAGTCTCCGGTGAAAGCAGTCTCGTCAATCTGATAAACGAACTATGAATGGACGAAACCAGCCAGATGGATGTAAGACATTCACATTGAACTTTGGCTCCCCAACACCACCAGAAGGGTTTGGGACCCCTTGTAAAACCTGCTCAGCAGAGATGAAATCCTCGATGTGCGAACGTAGAGTTGTGTCTCTTCCTTGGGTGTACTCATCGATGAGCAGCTTGAAGACCTGCACCCAGATAATACATGAGACGCCGCTGACTAAACTTCCAGTCACATAACACCTCGCACCAAAGAGCCGTCCCGCACCCCTATGATGTATTGTGAGTTCGCGTTACGATCAATACGAAATTGGTATGGAAGTGGCTATACTCACAAGTATACAAGTAGTTTGGATTGGATGTGGAAGGGGAGGCGATGACGATTCTGTCACAGAGAATTTGTATCAGGCTCCAAACGGCGAGGATGGAAATTTGCATACCCAGGCTTTGCACCATTGGTCCCGATATTAGCGAGTATCCCGGCCTTGGCCAGCCTAGAGGCCAATAATTAGCCCGCAGGTCTGCCGCACGGATAGAGAGCACATACTGAGCCTCAGTTGAGATATAATCCGACACCGACCCAGAGACAACAGTGAGTGCAGAGAACAGGGCAGCGCATCGGCTCCAGAGCATGGTGGGCTAAATGTTGAGAAGTGACTGTCATTGGGAGATGGAGCTACATATAAACTGGTGAAGGAATCCAAAGCAATATTAATGTGATATTGTTCCAGATGTCAAGGTGTGTGTGAAAGCGGCATGCATTGAATGGTTTCTGATTATACTTTTTGACAGAAACATTGATCAGCAAATCCGTGGGCCGGTCAAAAGGTGCCGGCCCCGTCGAGATTCCAAGAGTCCGGTAAGAGAACAGCCATGCATAAAAGATGCGAATTCGACCTTCAGGAATAACTTTAATCATTACCCGGAGGCAGGGCGGCTGTTGGCTGATCTGATCGAAGTGGATATCTGTGTTGTCTTGCGTGCCCGATCAGATATCAGCGGGTGGATTGGATGGTTATGCGGAATGGTATACGAGTAGACATCATATTGTCAATGAGCGCTGTCAATGAGGACTCGTACAATAGAAGACTTCAGGCATTAGTTTGGAGATGGTGTTTTGTAATCAGCGGGCTAGTGTGGCAACGCTAGGGACATTCGGTGATGAGCACAGGAAAATAAAGAGTAACAAACAACTTGTTCGAAGTCGACTTTGATCGATCGAGTTGACGTGACGATTACTCACGTTTCATGTCACGAATGATGATGAACGTCCATTCCCTTTCTTGGAGTGCTTGAGAGCACCCGTTCCTTTTCTTGGAGTTGTAGAGATATACAGGTTTGACAAGCAATGGCCATCATGGCCTCCGCATCGAATTTACGGTAACGGGTCACACGCTCTGGATTCAATGGGCGGGGTAAGAACAATCATGCGATGGCATATCGTAAAGGGACAGACGTATTGTAACAGTGGGCTAGCGGTTGCTCAGTCTCGCAATAGAGAACTGAGGAAAAAAGATACGGAATGAATGTTTACGTAATCTGTATAGTTTCGTCCATATAGTAACAACGGAGTTCGGTGCAGCGTGCAGATGGGGGCGGTTCGACTGAGCATTAATCAAGTAACTCATAAATGGGTGTATGTGACCTACGGAAGTTTGCAGCCAACGCGTGCCCGCGAGTGTCTTGAATCACTAGCCAGTATTACTACATGACTTTAATATTCTTGAAGGATTATATGCGGAATATAAGCAGAAAAAAAATTGCTGTTCCACAATTCTTGAAAAGAGAAGTGAAGGAAAATTATACCATATTCTCTCAATATTCCACTGGCAGTTGCTGCGCTAACAAGACCGATCGCAAGAGCACTACTCGGGGCTGGGGGCGAAGATACGAGTTGGCACTCCTCAGTGAGCATCTGTTGCAGGTAAGAATGTCCGTCTTCAGTCCAATATCTACAAATCTATGGGCCATAAAGCTAAAACAGAAAGAATGGATCCGAGAAAATGCTCGATGACTGCAGACTATACTTGTGCTTTAGTCCATGAAAAAAACCCCAACTCTCTGGGATGCACATGGAATCTAACGCCAGCTATCATTCTCGGTATACGTTCCGGAAGTGGGTGCGGTAAGCTGGCGATTGGGATCACTTTCCCAAGTAACTAGATGAGAGTAAAAAGTCAAACGATGTCAAGTAAACATCTCTACCAAAAAAAAAGCATACTCACCTGCTCCATTGTACTTTCTAATGTACTTGTATTGGAATGTGACCCCAGCCGGGATATCACTTACAGTAATAGACCAAGTTGGATAATTAGTCGAGCTCAAGAGCAAGGCGTTATCCGTGGACCAATTGGAAAGAGCATCGATACTTCCAGTGATGTATATGTTCTCCTATGCGAAAAGAACGAGTTAGTGTTAGTGGGATTTCCTGGAGACTTACAACAGATGCGTGTAACTCACACCCAAAACGGTGGTAGCGTACTCATTGAAAGTGATAGAAACCGTATTGCCTCCGCTTGGACAGGTCGTCGTAAGCCCTTTGGCACCCCACGATACTGGAAGAGTATCGTTCCTGGCGTCGAAAGCCGTCAGAGCAGAAGCAAAGCTCCACGTTAACTTGATAGCGCTGGTTTGACCTCCAGTTGATTTATCATACTGTTCGCTGAGATCGCCACCGGAGGGCGTGTATTTTTGAGCAAGTAGCAGGAAACCTGTCGATAAAATTTGGTTTTACATGTGTAAGTGAAAACAATCAGACAGAAATTCGATCCATAGTTTACTCACCATCTGCATATGTGAATACTGTATTGTATAAGGTAGTATACGTGGAGGTACCCGAGGCGTAGTATCCAATGGTGGTAGAAGAAACGAGTTGTTGGAAAAACGGAAGCGAAGTTGACGTAACATTGATGCCACCGGCAGTCTTCCATTGGTATAGGGCATGGTAAAGTTGCTGTCCAGCCGCGAATGTTCCAATGTACCAAGGATTGCCTTAGGTCAACTAATCAGTATTGGTAAGGCCGATTGTAGTCAGAATATGCACCATTGTAGTAAACATCTTCCTTGTACCGTCCAAGATTCACCGCACCCCCATCAGCAATACCAGAATTGATAGAGTAGAGACTTCCTCGGAAAGAGTTGACTGTTGTGTAGTGGTTCAGTAGAGCCTTGTCCGAACCTGGTTGGAGCGTGGTCGGATCGGGACCCGCGGTAGGACTGAAAGAATTATATATATGAGGCGAGGTTCTCAAATGTTGAGCAAGATTGGGACACACTCGAAAGTATGAATCGACCCTAGGATAGTATTAATATCCAAGCCACTTCTACCATCGTTGACGTTAATATTGGCAATCAGCGCATTAGCCGAAGACGACCAGAAAGACTAGAATTCTCTACAGATCGAAACTCATCTCCTCAGACGCGATGAACCTTCATACCTGAAGAAAACATAGCAAGTTCCCCGCTTGTGTAGTATATGTAGATGCGCGTGTGGAATCGCCTTGTGTGGCAGCGAAGGTTGCTCCTTCTCTCAGAGCACGATGCTGTACGGCTATTGTGAAGAATGAAGAGCCATCGATTTCCTCCCAAAGATCAAATCCAGTCTATCAAATACGGCTTGCATAACGAGCCTGGACGCCAAATATCTCACATCCACATACCTGGTTCCATGTGCTAGCCACATAGTCAAGATCCGTCTGTAACATAGGCCAGATTACGGTAGTTGGATAGCTCGTATTTCCAGTGGAAATGAGATAATTGGCCTATCGACAATGAACGAGGGCGTAAATAAGATATCAGTCAAATGTACTCACAAAGTTGATGAGTGCCGTAGCGCGGAGGGCTGGACCATCACGCTGGGGACGGCCCCAGGGTCCGGTGAAAGCAGTCTCGTCAATCTAATTAACGGACTATGAATGTGTAAAACCAGCTAGATGGGTATAAGATATTTACATTGAACTTTGGCTCCCCAACACTACCAGAAGGGTTTGGGACCCCTTGTAAAACCTTCTCGGCAGAGATGAAATTCTCAATCTGCGAAAGTAGGGTTTCGTCTCTTCCTTGGGTGTACTCGTCGATGAGCAGCTTGAATACCTGCGCTCAAGATAACACATGAGACGCCTCCGACTAAACTTCTAGTCACAAAACACATCGCACCAAAGAGCTGTCCCGCACCCCTATGATGTATTGCGAGTTCGCGTTATGATCATTACCAAATTGGTATGGGAATGGCTATACTGACAATTATACAAGTAGTTTGGATTGGATGTGGAAGGGGAGGCGATGACGATTCTGTCACAGAGAATCAGTATCAGACTCCAAACGGCGAGGATGGAAACGTGTATACCCAGGCTTTGCACCATTGGTCCCGATATTAGCGAGGAGCCCGGCCTTGGCGAGCCTAGAGGCTAATGATTAGCTCACAGGTCTTCCGCACGGATAAAGAGCACATACGGAGCCTCAGCCGAGATATACGAGGGCACATCCAAAAGCGCATCCTGCAATGGAGATTGGTGTCGAGGAACAGCAATCACAGGAACGAGTGCAGAGAGCAGGACAGTGCTCCGACTCCAGAGCATGGTGAGGAAGAGGACAAAATGTCGAGAAATGAGTGTCATTGGGAGATGGAGGTGAAGTAATGTGTTATTGTTCAGGGCGTGCGAAAGCGGCATTGAATGGTTTCTGACTATAATTAAATGGTGCTAAAATACTTCCGACTAAGTCTAGGCCCCGACATTAGGAGTTTGCTGCATCCAAAGCAGGAGGCCATATATCACCTTGGGTGCGATAACCTAGGCGTCAGGTATCGTACCTCGTCGCAAAGCGTCTGCAGGGAGAACACAGCAAGAATAGAACAAGCGAGCCATGAAATATGAGAGAACGGTGAGCTCCATCCCTGAGTTATGGAGAATCCGTGCGGCGTGGATTTGGGGGGCGAGTTGGACTTGACTTGGGACCTTCGGGTTCCCGGCCCGATTTTTGGGACGGTCCGAGGCTTTAGGTAAGATGCTTCGGAGTAGGCCCATCGACGTCGTGGGTGGTGATGCCGAGCTGTCTGATTCGAGCCTACATGATAGTGGTGGTAGAGTTTGGATGGCGATGTGAGGCATAACGTCGAGAGCTGGAAACTGCTTAGATAGATGCGATACAAGTGTGGATTACAGTGTGTAGTTGTAAGAAACCCTGTGATGCGTCCTTCTTCTTTCCTTAAGCTTACCCGTCGTCAGACCCATGTAGCTCATGAAGTCAACACCTTCCCTACAGACTTACAGTAGAAATCCATGGCCTAAGTTGACCGGTCCAAGTCCTATATAGCTATGCTTCACTGATCAGCTACTCCCGTATATGATTAGAAAAGAGATTAAGATATACGTACCGTTGGCGACGAGATTGCCTACACCATCGAATCATGCCTAAACGACGGTGATACAGCTAAAAGCACTCCCCAGGACAGGCTGCACATCAAAACTGTCCTAACGTGGTGCGTAACATAAAGTCATTATGTAGAGCGCTAAATAACTCGGAAGATACAGGTTATATCAACTCCCCTATAGGAGAAGTCATGAGAGCATTAGAACTCGACCGTATATTACCACCCTTGAATAGATCAAGGGACACACCGGTATCTCAACGAGAAGGCTGACAAACTGGCAGCCCAAGGGTCAGGATGCCAGACCGTACTCAAGCCCTGAGACATGACACCCCAGCACGGCTAATCGCCCTCAACTAAGCAACCGCGCTTAAACCAATCGCCGAGCCACCTCACGAGCCTCTGATCGGAAAAGCCTCTACATGACTTCAACAAACATCAAACTGATTCAACAGACTCTGGAAGATTTTACCGGCGAATCACCCACAGAAAAAACCGAATATGGAACGCCATTTGGAAAAGAAAAACTCTCCGCCCGACATCAGGAACTTCGTATGGAAGCTCCTCCACGACCGACTGAACGACCGACTGAAGATAGATAAGCACTGGGACAGCATCCCTAAGTAGAGGAAATGCGGGTGATACCCCGCTGACAAATCGAAATATGAGCCATATA
>WNFI01030391.1_pt1 | contig 17084 bp, 17 predicted proteins | sample 5400471 | NCBI WGS metagenome assembly WNFI01 (sample SAMN13153348, study PRJNA577476) | soil metagenome | isolation source: 100 cm saprolite on Douglas fir-dominated hillslope | place: USA:California | collected 2013-09-17 | reverse complement strand
GACGTTCATCATGTCCAGGCCCCGGGCGTAACAAGAATAGGTGTGGAATATCCGGCCTTCGGCGTCCTTGTAGAACACGCTGATCCCGGGGGCTTCGTCGCTGGGAAACTTCGTCAGGCCATAGTTGTAGTAGACCTCGCCCTTCGACAGCTCCTCAGGTGTAAAGGAAACGCGGTAATCGCTGTTGAACTCGTTCCCAAAAGAGGATACCCATTTGAAAGTCCAACTCATCCGCTTGCGGAAGGCTTCGAGCTTTTCAAGAGGTGCCCTGGAAACCGCAACCAGGCTCACGTCCCGGTGATTGAGATGGACGATGATGCCGTTGAAATTGTCGGCCCAGAACGAGCAGCTCTTGCACGCCTGCTCCCAGTCCGGACCGAACATGAAGTGATAGACGACGAGCTGGCCGCGGGCCTGGAAGAGATCGGACAAAGTCTGCTTGCCGCCGGGGGTATCGAAGACGTAATTTTTTTCGACCTCGATCCAGGGCAATTTCCGGCGCTCGCGGGAGAGGTCGTCGCGCAGGCGCGTGAACTCCTTCTCCTTGCTCAGAAGCCGCTTGCGCGCGGCGAGCCAATCCTCGCGGGAAACTATGGCGTTGGGTTTCATCGATTGATCTCCCTTGTTCAGGCGACGGCCTTTTCCAGCCGCGCCAGGCATCCCATCCAGCCCTGCTGATGGCGGTCGCGCGCTTCGGCGTCGGCGAACTGCTCGTGCTTGAGCGTCAGCTCGGTGCCGCCGCCCGCGGCGCGCAGCTCGATCGTCACGACCGACTCGCGCTCGGGCGTGCTTTTCCACGCCCAGGTGTAGACCAGCTTCTTGTTCGGCACGATCTCGCGGTAGACGCCGCTCACGTCGTGCACCTGGCCGTCGGGCGCATTCATGATGATGTGGTAGCGCCCTCCGACGCGCAGCTCGGCCTCGGCGACGGGGATCTTGAAGTCGTCACTCGGCGCCATCCATCGCTTCAGCATTTCCGGCTCGGTGATCGCGCGCCAGACTTTCCCCGGCGCTGCATCGAGCTTGCGGACGATCGAGAGCGACGGGCGCTCCTGGGTCTTGGTGTTTGCCATGGGTGAGTCTCCTCTTGGTGGTACAGAACCCGGGCGAGCGCGTCGAGCCGCTTCTCCCAGAACTCGCGGGTGTGGTCGAGCCAATCCGACGCCTTTTTCATCGGGCCCGAAGACAGCGTGCAACTCACGACCCTGCCTTTCTTTTCCCGCTTGATGAGCCCCGCTTCCTCGAGAATTCTCAGGTGCTTCATGAATCCCGGCAGGGACATCGGGAACGGCTGCGAAAGCTCGGTGACCGGCCGGCTGCCGCCCGCGAGCAGGGCCACGCAGGAAGGTGGGCGACGTCGCCCCAGGCCTCGAGCAGCCAGCGCCCGGCGGCCGTCCTGGGCATTGCCGCCGCGGCTAACGCTCGAGATCGGAAGGCTTGTCGATGTCGCGGACCACGCCCGGATCATCGACCTCGTGCAGGGTCAGCGACTCCGGATGCTGCTTGAGCAATTGGCGCGCGCCATCGTCGCCGCGCAGCGATGACAGCTCTTCAAGGAACCGCCGCGCGAATCCGACCGGATGACCGCGCTCGCCGCGAAACGAAGGCGCCGCGATCGCTGCTCCATCCCGGAGCGCCTTGGCCACGATCCGGATCGTCTCGGGCCGGATGAACGGCATGTCGGCGAGCGCGACGATCCAACCGTCGGCATCGGAAGTCGCGCGCACGCCCGCCGCGAGGCTCGTGCCCATGCCCTCGCCCGCGTTCTTGCACAGGACCGTGTTGCAGCCGGCGTCGCGCAGTATCCTGGCGAGCTTTTGCGCGCGCGGCCGGACGACGGCGACGGAGTCGGGCAATGCGTCGAGGAAGTGGCGGGCGGACGCAAGCGCGATCGGCGTGCCCGCCTGCGGCGAACCCGCGGGCAGGGCCTGCAACAGCTTGTTCGAGCCGAAGCGCTTCGAATAGCCTGCCGCGAGAAGGATCCCGCGGAGGTTTGCGGCCATAAGCTCCCCCTCGAAGGGGAGGGAGGATAACTAGTTTTGCGGAACTTCGCAGCCGGCCGAGACGTTGACCTTCGGCGGCTCGATCGTCTCGGGTATCTGCACGCCGCGCCGCACCGCCGTCATCTCGGCGAGGATCGCAACGGCGATCTCGGGCGGGGTCTTCGAGCCGATCTTCAGGCCCACCGGCCCTCGCAGCCGGGCGATCTCCGAAGCGGCAAGGTCGAAGTCGGCGAGGCGCTTTCGGCGCGCGTCGTTGTTCTTCTGCGAGCCGAGCGCGCCGACATAGAACGCGGGCGACTTGAGCGCCTCGAGCAGCGCGGCGTCGTCGAGCTTGGGGTCGTGCGTCACCGCGACCACCGCGCTGTGCGCATCCAGGTTCATCGCCACCACGACGTCATCAGGATAGCCGCGGTTGATCGGGACTTCCTTGAAGTCCCAGCCGTCGGCGTATTCGCCGCGCGGGTCGCAGACGGTGACGTGGTAGTCGAGCGCCTGCGCCATCTGCGCGAGGTACCGGCTCACCTGCGCCGCGCCGATGAGGAGCAGCCGCCAGCGCGGGCCGTGCACGGTTTTCAGGATCCTGCCGTCGAACTCGAGCAGGTCCGACCACTTGCCCGGCTCGATGCGCACTTTCCCGGTTTCCATGTCCAGAAAACGCGCCGCGAGCTCGTGGCGCTCGATCACCCCGAGCAAATCCTTCAGCTTCGATTCCTTGCCGACCGGCTCCAGTACGATCTGCAGCGTGCCGCCGCAGGGGAGCCCGTAACGCGTCGCCTGTTCCTGGGTCACGCCGTAGCTCGTGACTTCGGGCTTGTCCGCGGCGATGGCCCTCGCCTTGACCTTGTCGATCAGATCGTCCTCGACGCAGCCTCCGGAGACCGAGCCCATCACCTGGCCGTCGTCGCGGATGACGAGCATCGCGCCCACCGGGCGCGGCGCCGAGCCCCAGGTGTGCACCACCGTGCCCAAGGTGGCGCGGTGGCCGGCTTCGGCCCATTTCAATGCGCTGCGCACTACTTCGAGATCGACGCTGTCCACGGGAAATCCTTGTCTCCGACGAAGCTTCGGGAAATATTACTGAATGCTAACAAACCATTATACGCAATAGCGTAGACCCCGCTTAAGCTTGGGTCAAGCGCGAGCGGATTCAAGCTCTTATTGATTGCCGCGCGGGCATGGTCTAGGATTTCTCCCGATCCCCGGAGCGTCAACTCCCTTGAAAAACAAATCTGTCGAGGCGCCTTTTTCGCCGAAGAATTTGTCCTTACGCCATCCACTGCTCGTGAATTTCATCCGCGACAACCTGCGCCTGACCGGCACCCACGTCGGCTGCGACACCGCCCAGTGCGGCGCCTGCACCATCCACATGAACGGCCGCGCGGTGAAGTCTTGCAACATGCTGGCGATGCAGGCCGAGGGGGCCGAGCTCGTCACCATCGAAGGCATCGCCAAGGCGGACGGGACGCTGCACCCGATGCAGGAGGCGTTCCGCCAGCACCACGGCCTGCAGTGCGGATTCTGCACCCCCGGCATGGTGATGAGCGCGATCGACCTCGTGAAGAGCTTCCCGAATCCGACGGAGGAGCAGATCCGAGAGCAGCTCGACGGGAACCTGTGCCGCTGCACCGGCTATCACAACATCGTCAAGGCGATCAAAGCCGCTTCGCAAACCATGGGGGGATGAGCATGGGCGCAACGACCTACATCGGCGCTTCGATCAAGCGCAAAGAGGATTATCGCTTTCTCACCGGCGCGGGCAGCTACACCGACGACGTCGCCCTCCCCGGCCAGACCCACGCGTATTTCGTGCGCTCGCCGCACGCGCACGCCAAGATCAAGTCGATCAAGAAGGACAAGGCGCTCAAGGCACCCGGAGTCATAGCCGTATTCACCGGCGACGATCTTGCCGGGGCCAAGGTCAACGGCCTGCCCTGCGGCTGGCTCATCACCGGCGTGAACGGCCAGCCGATGAAGGAGCCGCCGCATCCCTGCCTCGCCCAGGGCAAGGCGCGCTACGTCGGCGACCACGTCGCCATCGTGATCGCGGAGACCTACAGCCAGGCGCGCGACGCCGCGGAGCTCGTCAAAGTGGACTACGAGGAGCTGCCGGCAGTCGTGCGCGCGGGCGAGGCGCGCGCGAAAGGCGCTCCCGTCGTACACGACATCGCCCCCGACAACACCTGCTACGTCTGGGGGCTCGGCGACAAGGCGAAGGTGGATCAGGCCTTTGCCGGCGCGGCGCACGTCACTACCCTCGAGTTCGTCAACAACCGACTCATCCCCAACGCGATCGAGCCGCGCGCGGCGAACGCCGCCTACTCGCGCGCCGACGACAGCTACACGCTTTACGTCGCCAACCAGAACCCGCACGTCGAGCGGCTGCTCATGACCGCGTTCGTGCTGGGGCTCCCGGAGCACAAGGTGCGCGTGGTCGCGCCCGACGTCGGCGGCGGCTTCGGCTCGAAGATCTACCTCTACGCCGAGGACGTGGTGTGCACCTGGGCATCGAAGCAGATCAACCGCCCGGTGAAATGGACGGCAGACCGGAGCGAATCCTTTGTCTCCGACGCGCACGGCCGCGATCACGTGACCAAGGCCGAGCTCGCGCTCGACCGGGACGGCAGGTTCCTCGCGATGCGCGTGACCACCACCGCGAACATGGGCGCGTACCTCTCCACTTTCGCCTCGTGCATACCGACCATCCTCTATGCGACGCTGCTCGCCGGGCAGTACACGACGCCGGTGATCTACGCCGAAGTCACCGCGGTATTCACCAACACGGCGCCGGTCGACGCCTACCGCGGCGCGGGGCGGCCCGAGGCGACCTACGTCGTCGAGCGGCTGGTCGAGACCGCGGCGCGCGAAATGAAAATGAACCCTGCCGAGATCCGCCGGCGCAATTTCATCAAGAACTTTCCCTATCAGACGCCGGTCGCGCTCCTGTACGACACCGGCAACTACGAAGCGACGCTCGCAGAAGCGCTGAAGGTCGCCGATGTCGCCGGCTTCCCGGGACGAAAGGCCGATGCGGCGAAACGCGGCAAGCTGCGCGGCCTGGGCTACTGCTGCTACATCGAGGCCTGCGGCATCGCGCCCTCGAACGTCGCCGGAGCGCTCGGCGCGCGCGCGGGCCTGTTCGAGGCCGGAGAAGTCCGCGTACATCCGACTGGCAAGGTAACGGTGTTTACCGGCTCGCACTCCCACGGCCAGGGACACGAGACCACTTTCGGCCAGGTGGTGGCCGACCGCCTCGGCATCCCGATCGAGGACATCGACATCGTCCACGGCGACACCGGAAAGATCCTCTTCGGCATGGGCACCTACGGCTCGCGCTCGATCGCCGTAGGAGGGACCGCGATCGTGAAGGCCGTGGACAAGATCGTCGCCAAGGGCAAGAAGATCGCGGCTCACCTGATGGAAGCGGCCGAGGCCGACATCGAGTTCAGGGACGGCGCCTTCGTCGTAAAAGGCACCGACAAGAAAAAAGCGTTCGCCGAAGTGTCGCTTGCCGCTTACGTTCCGCACAACTATCCGCTCGACAAACTCGAGCCCGGCCTGAACGAGAACGCCTTCTACGACCCGGCCAACTTCACCTTCCCGGCGGGCAGCCATATCTGCGAAGTCGAGGTGGATCCCGACACCGGCAGCGTGAAGATCGTCAACTTCACCGCGGTGGACGACTTCGGCAAGATCATCAACCCGATGATCGTCGAGGGCCAGGTGCACGGCGGGCTCACGCAAGGGATAGGCCAGGCGCTCGCCGAGGGCTGCCACTACGACAAGGACTCGGGCCAGCTCGTCACCGGGTCGTATCTCGACTACTGCGTGCCGCGCGCGGACGACGTTCCGACGTTCAAGGTGGGCACCAAGGAAACTCCCTGCACTCACAATCCGCTCGGCGTGAAGGGCTGCGGCGAGGCGGGTGCGATCGGCGCGCCTGCTGCGGTGATGAACGCGCTCACCGACGCGCTGGGCGTCAAGGACCTCGAGATGCCGGCGACACCGCAGAGGATCTGGCGCGCCTGCCAGGACGGCAAAATGAAAAAGGCCGCATAAGGAGAAAGATATGTACTCGTTCAACTACCAAAGAGCCAAATCCGTCGACGACGCGGCCAAGGTGATCGCGAAGAACGCGGAGGCGAAGCTGCTCGCCGGCGGGCAGAGCCTGATCGCGGCGATGAAGCTGCGGCTCGCGAAACCCTCCGACCTCGTCGATCTCGGCACGGTCAAGGGCCTGTCGGGCATCAAGGCCGACAGCAAGGCCGTGACGGTCGGCGCGATGACGCGCCACGCCGAGGTGGCGGCTTCCGCCGCGGTGAAAAAGGCGATCCCCGCGCTCGCGAGCCTCGCCGGCGGCATCGGCGACCGCATGGTGCGCAACATGGGGACGATCGGCGGGTCGCTCGCCAACAACGACCCGGCCGCCGATTACCCGGCGGGCGTGCTCGGCCTGGGGGCCACCATCGTCACTAACAAGCGCAAGATCGCGGCCGACGATTTCTTCAAAGGGCTTTACGAGACCGCGCTCGGCGATGGAAAAAGCGCTCGCCGCGAAGTTCGCGCCCGAGTCGGTGGCGGACATCAAGATTCCGGAGAAAGGCCTCAACTCCGATCTGCACGCGAAGGCCGACTATAGGGCGCACCTCATCACGGTGATGGCCAGACGCGCAGTCGAAGCCGCGATAAAATAGAACATCCGGGAGTCCCCGGTTCCCGGGGCCCGCGCGCCGTCCTCGCGGCGGCGTGAACAGTCGGGGATCAAATTCTCCCGGACCCGATCTCGAGGGTTGATCGCCTCGAGGGGGATCCCCGCCGGCCCTCCCCCAAAAATCCCTTGGGGGAGGGCTTTTATTGCCCAGATGGCATAATTCACTGATGAGCGCCCTCCCGAAGTCGATCGACGACACCCTCGCCCTGCTTGCGCGCGCCGACTACGTGGCCGAGCGCAGCCTTGCCACCGCGGTTTTCCTCGCTCTCAAGATGCGCCGGCCGCTGTTTCTCGAAGGCGAAGCGGGGGTCGGCAAGACCGAGATCGCGAAAGTGCTCGCCGGCGGCCTAGGCCGGACGCTCGTGCGCCTGCAGTGCTACGAAGGCCTCGACATTGCCTCGGCCGTATACGAATGGAACTATTCGCGCCAGATGATCGAAATAAGGCTGGCGGAGTCGCAAGGGGTTTCCCGGGACGCCGTCGCGAAGGATATCTTCTCCGAGCGCTTTCTCGTCAAGCGGCCGCTGATGCAGGCGCTCGAAGGAGCGCCGGGCGCCGCGCCGGTGCTGCTGATCGACGAGCTGGACCGCACCGACGAGCCGTTCGAAGCCTATCTCCTGGAGGTGCTGTCGGATTTCCAGATCACGATCCCCGAGATCGGTACCGTGAAGGCGAAGGAGCCGCCGATCGTCGTGCTCACCTCCAACCGCACGCGCGAGATCCACGACGCCATCAAGCGCCGCTGCTTCTACCACTGGGTGGATTATCCGGACGCCGCGCGCGAGCTCGAGATCCTGAAGCGCAAGGCGCCTGAAGCCTCCGAAAAGCTCTCGCGCGAGGTCGTGGCCTTCGTGCAGCGCCTGCGCAAGATGGATCTCTTCAAGCTGCCCGGCGTCGCCGAGACCCTCGACTGGTCGAAGGCGCTGGTCGCGCTCGACAAGATGACGCTCGACCCCCAGACGGTCAACGATACGCTCGGCGCCCTGCTCAAGTACCAGGACGACATCACGCGGGTGCGGGGAAGCGAAGCGGAAAAGCTGCTCGCGGAAGTCAGGGCGGAGCTCGCCGCCGCCTAGATCGCCGCGGTGAAGAATATTCCGGGAATCGCCTCGCTCGAGGCGGTCGATCTCCAGTGCACTCGCGGCGAGCGCACGCTGTTCAATGGTCTTGGGTTCGCGCTGCGCGGCGGCGAGCTGCTGCGGATCGTCGGGGCGAACGGCTCCGGCAAGACGAGCCTGCTGCGCATCGCATGCGGGCTGCTCGAGCCGACGCGGGGCGAAGTGCGCTGGGCGGGCGAGAATATCCGCCGGCTGCAGGAGGAATTCTGGCGCCAGCTCGTCTACGTCGGACACGCCAACGCGATCAAGGACGACCTGACCGCCGCCGAGAATCTGCGCGTGGCGTGCACGCTCGCCGGCGTCCGGGCGCAGCCCGCGCGGATCGGCGAGGCGCTCGACCGGCTCGGCCTTGCCGGTTGCGAGAATCTGCCCGCGCGGGTGCTGTCGCAGGGGCAGCGCCGCCGAACGGCTCTTGCGCGGCTCGCCTTGAGCGAGGCGGTGCCGCTGTGGATCCTGGATGAGCCGTTTGCCGCGCTCGACGCCGCAGCCGTGGAGCATGTGCAGAATCTGATTGCGGAGCACGTTTCGCGGGGCGCCGCGGTGATCCTCACGACGCACCTCGAGGCGGGAATAACGGCCGCCGCGACGCTGCGCATCGATCTCCAGGCGAGCTGAAATGGTGGCGGCGCTGCGCTGCGTGATCCATCGCGACCTGCTGCTCGCCGTGCGGCGCAGCTCCGACGTGCTGACGGTGCTGCTGTTCTTCGTGATCGTGGCGAGCCTGTTTCCGCTGGGCGTGGGGCCCGATCCGGCGCTTCTGCGCGCGATCGCCCCCGGGGTCATTTGGGTCGCGGCGCTGCTCGCATCGATGCTCGCGCTCAACCGGATGTTCGCCTCCGATCACGCGGACGGGACGCTCGAGCAGATGCTGCTCGGCGCCACCCCCTTGGGAATGACCGTCGCGGCAAAGGTGCTCGCTCACTGGCTCGTCTCGGGGCTGCCGCTCGTCCTGATTTCACCCGTTTTGGCGCTACAATTTGATTTTCCTCAAGAGTCCCTCTGGACATTGACACTATCCTTGGCCCTCGGAACGCCGGCCCTCAGCCTCGTCGGCGCGATCGGCGCGGCGCTGACTCTGGGATTGCGGGGCGCCGGGGCGCTGCTCTCGCTGCTGGTGCTTCCGTTGTACGCTCCGGTTCTCATCATCGGAGCGGGCGCAGCTGAAAGCGCCGTCTCGGGGCTCGGCGGGCAGGCGCAGCTTCTGCTGCTCGGCGCGCTGCTCGTGTTCGCGGGGGCCTTCGCGCCCTGGGCGGCGGCGGTGGCGCTGCGCATTTCATCGGAGTGAATTGAGCGATATTGCATGAGCGTCAACTGGTTCAAGTACTCCTCGCCCCAGACTTTTTTTCCTCTGGCGGGAAAGCTCGCGTTCTGGTTCGGCGCCCTGGCGTTCCTCGCGTGCGCCGCGGGCCTGTACATCGGTTTTTTCCGCGCGCCTACCGACGCGCAGCAGGGCGAGGCCTATCGGATCATCTTCATCCACGTCCCGGCCGCCTGGATGTCGATGTTCCTGTACATCGTCATGGCCTTCTGGGCCGGCTTGGGGCTCGCGTTCAACACCCGGCTCTCGGGAATGATGGCGAGCGCGCTCGCCCCGACCGGCGCGCTGTTCACGTTTCTCGCGCTCTGGACCGGCTCGCTGTGGGGCAAGCCCACCTGGGGCACCTGGTGGGTCTGGGACGCGCGGCTCACATCGGAGCTGATTTTGCTGTTTCTATATTTCGGCTTTATGGCGCTGCAGGCGGCGATCGACGATCCGCGCCGCGCCGACAAGGCCGGAGCGGTGCTCGCGCTCGTCGGCGTGGTCAATATCCCGATCATCTACTTTTCCGTCAAATGGTGGAACACGCTGCACCAGGGCGCTTCGGTAAGCCTCACCAGGGCGCCGACGATGGCGGCGACGATGCTCGCGGGAATGATCGTCATGGCGCTCGGATTCTGGTTCTACAGCATCGCTCTAGCGCTCATGCGCGCGCGCTGCATCATGCTCGAGCGCGAACGCGCGAGCGAGTGGGCGGTCGAATACGCGAGAGGGTCGGCATGAGCTGGGGGAGCTGGGACAATTTTCTCGCGATGGGCGGCTATGCGTTCTACGTGTGGGGTTCCTATCTCGCGGCGCTCGGCCTCGTGATCGCGGAAATCGCGCTGCTCGCGCTGCGCAAGCGCAGCGTCCTCGGGCGCCTTCGCGCCGGAAGACCGGGCAACCGATGAAGCCCAGGCACAAGCGGCTGGCGATGATCGCGGGGGGCCTTGCCGCGCTCGGCGTGGCGGCGGTCTTCGTGCTCGCCGCCTTCCGGGAAAATCTCGTGTTCTTCTTCACGCCGTCGCAGGTCGCCGCGAAAGAGGTGCCGCAAGGGCGCGCGTTTCGCGTCGGCGGGATGGTCACGCCCGGCAGCGTGAAGCGCCAGCCTGACGGCGTCACCGTCCAGTTCGTCGTCACCGACACGGCGAAGGACGTCCCGGTCGTCTACCGCGGCCTCCTTCCGGACCTGTTCCGCGAGGGCAAGGGCGTGGTGACTCAAGGCAAGCTCGGCGCGGACGGCGTCTTCTACGCGAGCGAAGTGCTCGCCAAGCACGACGAGAACTACATGCCGCCCGCGGCGGCGGACGCGATCAAGCAGGCGAAGTCCATCAACGAAAAGGCGGCGCACACCCTGGTGATCCAGGGCGCCGGCCGCAAGTGATACCGGAAATCGGCCAGCTCGCGCTCGCGCTCGCGCTCACCCTTGCGATCGCGCAGGCCTGGCTCGGGCTCGCCGGCGCCGCGCGCGGCGACGGCGTATGGATGCGCGCCGCGCGGCCCGCGGCCCGCGGGCAGTTTGTGTTCGTGGCCATCGCCTTCGGCTGTCTTACCTATGCTTTCGTCGCAAACGATTTCACCGTGGGCTACGTCGCGTCCAATTCCAATTCGGCGCTGCCGCTCCACTACCGCGTTTCCGGCGTGTGGGGCGGGCACGAGGGCTCGATCCTCCTGTGGATCATGATGCTGTGCGTCTGGACGTTGGGGGTGACGCTCTTCAGCCGCCAGCTCCCCGACGACATGGTGGCGCGGGTGCTCGGGGTGATGGGCCTGGTCAGTACCGGATTCCTCCTATTCGTCCTGTTTACCTCGAATCCTTTCGCGCGAGTCTTCCCGGCGCCCGCGGACGGACGCGACCTGAATCCGCTGCTGCAGGATCCCGGCATGGTCGTGCATCCGCCGATGCTCTACATGGGCTACGTCGGCTTTTCCATCGCGTTTTCTTTCGCCGTCGCGGCGCTTCTTTCCGGGCGGCTCGACGCGGCGTGGGCGCGCTGGTCGCGTCCGTGGACCACCGCGGCGTGGGCCTTTCTCACCGTGGGCATCGCGCTCGGCAGCGGCTGGGCGTACTACGAGCTCGGCTGGGGCGGGTGGTGGTTCTGGGATCCGGTGGAGAACGCTTCCTTCATGCCGTGGCTGGTCGGCACCGCGCTGATCCATTCGCTCGCGGTAACGGAGAAGCGCGGCGCGTTCCGAAGCTGGACCGTGCTGCTCGCCATCCTCGCCTTTGCCCTGAGCCTGCTCGGCACGTTCCTGGTGCGCTCCGGGGTCCTGACTTCCGTCCACGCCTTCGCGACCGATCCCACGCGCGGCATCTTCATACTCGCGCTGCTGGTCGCGGTGATCGGCGGGTCGCTGCTGCTCTACGTGTGGCGCGCGCCCCGAATCGGCCTGGGCGGAGGATTCGAGCCGCTTTCGCGCGAATCGATGCTGCTCGCCAACAACGTGATGTTCGCCGCGGCGGCGGGCTCGGTGCTGCTCGGAACGCTCTATCCGCTCGCGCTCGACGCGTCGGGCCTGGGCAAGATCTCGGTCGGACCGCCGTACTTCGAGACGGTTTTCGTGCCGCTCATGGCGCCCGCGCTGTTTCTGATGGGAGTCGGCCCGCTCGCCCGCTGGAAAAAGGCGAGCATTCCCGATCTCGCGACGCGTCTGCGCTGGGCTTTTGCGGCAAGTCTCGCTGCGGGGCTCGTGCTTCCGTTTGCGATGGGACGCTGGAGCGCGCTGGTCGCGTTCGGGATGCTGCTCGCAGCATGGGTCGCCGCGAGCGGCGTCGTTCAGTTGTACGAAAAGATCAGGAACGCGGCGGGCGGAACGAGCGCCTGGGCCCGGCTGCGCAGCACGCCGCGCGCGACCTATGGGATGTTGCTCGCGCACTTCGGCGTAGCCGTGTTCGTTACCGGAGTGACGCTGGTGAAGGGCTACGACAGCGAGCGCGACGTGCGCATGGAGCCGGGCGATACGGTCGAGCTCGGCGGCTACACGTTCCGTTTCGACGGCGTGAGGGATGTGCAGGGTCCGAATTACGTCGCCGCTCGCGCCCAAATTCAAGTCGACAAGAACGGGCGCGCCGTCACGACGCTTTATCCGGAGAAGCGCATCTATACGGTGCAGAACATGCCGATGACGGAAGCCGCGATCGATCCCGGCTTCACGCGCGACCTGTACGTGTCGCTCGGCGATTCCGTGAGCGCGACGGCGTGGATCGTGCGCGTGCAGCACAAGCCCTTCGTCGACTGGATCTGGAGTGGATGCCTTCTCATGGCGCTCGGCGGCGCGGTCGCCGCGAGCGACCGGCGCTACCGGGTCGCGGCGAGGCGATCGCAGGAGCAGTACGCGGCGGCGCCCGCCGCTCCCTGACTGAAATCGACATCTCCGATGACGCGCCTACTTTCATGTCGTCATTCCCGCGAAACCTGTCCCCGAATGCTTTTATCGGGGAGCGGGAATCCAGCGACTTTCGGCGACCAACGACACTGGATTCCGGCTCGCGCCGCGCGCGTCCGGAATGACGGGTGATGAATCGCTTCGTTCTGCCCCTGGCCGTCTTCGCCGCGCTGATTGCGCTGCTCGCGGTCGGTCTCACGCTCAATCCGCGCGAAGTGCCCTCGCCGCTCATCGGCAAGCCCGCGCCGCATTTCGAGTTGCCGCAGCTGCACGAGGGCGCAAGGACGTTCACCGAAAAGGACATGCTCGGCAAGGTCTGGGTGCTGAACGTCTGGGCCTCCTGGTGCGTGAGTTGCCGCGAGGAGCACTCGGTGCTCCTCGACCTCGCCAGGAGCGGCGCGGTGCCGCTTTACGGGCTCAACTACAAGGACAAGCGTGAAGACGGCCTGGCGTGGCTGAAAGGCATGGGCGATCCCTACAAGCTCTCGATCTACGACGTCGACGGCAGGGTCGGGATCGACTACGGCGTCTACGGCGTGCCCGAGACCTACGTGATCGACAAGCTCGGGGTCATCCGCTACAAACGCATCGGCCCGCTCACGCGCGAGATCGTCAAGGACAAGCTGCTGCCTCTGGTGCAAGATCTCGGCCGTGCTTAGGTTGCTTGCGTTCCTGCTTCTCGCCGCGGCGGCCCCGTGGGCGTTCGCGAAGGAAGCGGCCCCGGCTGCAGCGGATCCGGTGCTCGAGCAGAGGGTCACGGCGCTCGCCTCCGAGCTGCGCTGCCTCGTGTGCCAGAACCAGACTCTCGCCGACTCGAACGCGCCGCTCGCCGAAGATCTCAGGAACCAGGTTCGTGAAAAGATGCGGCAGGGGGCGAGCGACTCGGAAATCGTCGACTACATGGTCGCCCGCTACGGCGACTTCGTCCTGTATCGTCCGCCGCTCAAGCTCGCGACGGTTCTGCTGTGGTTCGGGCCGCTGCTGCTGCTTGCCGCCGGGTTCGCCGTCCTGCTCCGCCGCGTCCTGCGCCGGCGACCGGCGCAGGATCTCGAGATGACCGCCTCCGAGCGCAAGCGCGCGGCAGAGCTCCTCGCCGGAAACGAGGCGGAGCGCCGGTGACAGCTTTCGCCGTCCTCGGCGCCTTGCTCATCGCCGGCGCGCTGCTGTTCGTCGTGCCGCCGCTGCTGCGCCGCGGCCTGCGCAGGGGCGCAACGCGCGATGCCGTCAACGTCGCGGTATACCGCGATCAGCTGCGCGAGCTCGAAGCCGACCTGCGCGCCGGAACGCTGGCCCCGGACCAGCATGAAAAAGCGCGCCGCGAGATCGAGGCCCGGCTGCTCGCCGACGTGAGCGGGGGCGACGCCCCGGCGCGATCTCCGCGGCACGCGCGCGCCGCCGCGCTCGCTCTGGGTCTGGGCGTGCCGATTTGCGCGCTCGCCGTCTACGTCGCGGTCGGCAATCCGCGCTCGCTCGCGCCCCATGCCGACGAGGGCGCAGCCCCGCACGGATTGAGCGCGCAGCAGTTCGAGGCGCTGGTCTCGCGTCTGGCGGCGCGCCTCAAGGACAACCCCGAGGACGCCGAGGGCTGGATGATGCTGGGCCGCTCGTACGCAATCCTCGGCCGCTTCCCCGACGCCGCCAGGGCGTATTCCAACGCAGCGGCGCGCAAGCCGCGGGACGCGCAGCTGCTCGCCGACTACGCCGACGCGCTCGCGATGGCGCAGGGCAGGCGCCTCGAGGGCGAGCCGGAGAGAATCATCGCGCGCGCGCTCGCGGTCGACCCCGCGAACGTCAAGGCCCGGCTCCTTGCCGGCACCGTAGCTTTCAACAGAAACGACTACGCCGGCGCGGTAAGCCACTGGGAGCGGGTCTTGGGCGCGGTGCCGGGAGAGTCCGAAATGGCCCGAAGGATCCGATCGAGCATCGCCGAGGCGCGCAGCCTCGGCGGCGGTCCGCGGGCCGCAGCCCTGCCCGCCGCCGGAGCAAGCGGCGGGCAGGTCAGGGGCATCGTGAAGATCGCGCCGGGCCTTGCCGCGAAAGTGGGGCCGGGCGACACCGTATTCATCTTCGCGCGAGCCGAGAAAGGCCCGCGCATGCCCCTTGCCATCCTGCGCAAGCAGGGACGCGATCTTCCGGCCGAGTTCGCCCTCGACGATTCGATGGCGATGAGCCCGGCGGCGAAGCTCTCCGATCATCCGCGGGTCGTGATCGGCGCGCGCGTCTCGAAATCAGCCAACGCAACCCCGCAACCGGGCGATCTGCAGGGCTTGAGCGCGCCGGTCAGGGTCGGTTCCGATCGCGTGAGCGTCGTGATCGACACCGAGCTGCGCGAGCCGGCAAGGAAATAGCTCGAGCCGCGCTGACAGGCCGACGATGGATTACGCATAAATGGCGCAACCGGGCCGTCTCGCAGAGAACGTGATGCACTTCGCGCGCGTGCTGCGCGCCGCGGGCCTGCCTATCGGCCCGGACCGGGTGCTCGACGCGGTGCGCGCGCTCGAGGTCGCCGGGGTCGAGAGGCGCGACGACTTCTACTGGACCCTGGCGAGCGTGTTCCTCGACCGGCGCGAGCAGTTCGAGGTCTACGACCAGGCCTTCCATATCTTCTGGCGCGACCCGCAGCTGCTCGAGCGCGTGATGGCGATGTTTTTGCCGCAAGTCTACGGGAGGCAGTCCCGCGAGGAGCAGCGCTCCGGCCGGGTCGCCGAAGCCCTGCATCCAAGGCAAAAGAAGTCGCGCGAGGAGCCCGCCGAGCCGCCGCAGGAGACGCAGCTCGACGCGACGCTCAGCTTTTCATCGCGCGAAGTGCTTCAGCACGCCGACTTCGAGACGATGACCAGCGAAGAATTGTCGCAGGCGAAGAAGCTGATCGCGAATCTGCGGCTGCCGATCCCCGAGATCCGCACGCGGCGGTTTCAACCCGATCTTCACGGGGCGCGCGTGGACCTGCGCGCGAGCCTGCGCGCGAGCTTGAGAAACGGCGGCAAGATCATTCCCCTGAAGCGCCGCTCGCCCGAGCGGCGCCATCCGCCGCTCGTGATCCTGTGCGACGTGTCCGGCTCGATGAACCGCTACTCGAGGATGTTTCTCCACTTCCTGCACGCGATCACCAACGACCGCGACCGGGTGACGAGCTTCGTCTTCGGCACCCGGCTCACCAACATCAGCCGCTACCTGCGCCACCGCGACGTGGACGTCGCGATGGCCGGGGTGGCGGAGGCGATCGCCGACTGGTCCGGCGGCACGCGCATCGGACAATGCCTCGCCGAATTCAACCTGCGCTGGTCGCGCCGCGTGCTGGGGCAGAACGCGGTGGTGCTGATGATCTCCGACGGCCTGGACGGCGACGTCGGCGAAGGGCTGGCGAAGCAGATGGAGCGCCTGCACAAATCCTGCAGGAAGCTCCTGTGGCTGAACCCGCTGCTGCGTTACGAAGGGTTCGAAGCGCGGCCGGCGGGTGTGCGCGCGATGCTGCCGCACGTCGACGAGTTCCTCCCCGTGCACAACGTCGCGAGCCTCGTCGACCTCGCGCGGGCGCTCGAGGGCTCGCACGAATACCGCCGCGCGGCGTGAGCACCTCACCCCAACCCTCTCCCGCGAGCGGGAGAGGGAGCCGGACGGTGCGAAGCTAGGCTTTCAAAGTCGGAATCAGTTTCAGGGCGTTCCCGCGCTCGATCGCGCGCAGGTCTTTCGGATTGAAGCGGAACGCGGTCAGGCCGCCGATCTCCTCCGCGCCGTCGCGGAACGGAAAGTCGGTGCCGAACAGCACCTGCGAAGGAGTGACGATCTTCAGTCGATTTCCTGGCGCGTGAAGCGGCTCAAGAGGAACGGCATCGTGCCGCCGCTGTGGGAGAAGATCCAGCGGATGTCCGGGTAACGCGCCGCGGTGCCGCTGAATACGAGGCTCGCGATCGTGCGCGTGGTATCGGTTGCGTATTCGACGACCGCCGGCGGCACGCCGGTCTTGACGTTCCGGCAGCACTCGGGCGAAAGCGGATGGGTGTAGATCACCGCTTTCCTCCGGTTGAGCTCCTCCCAGACCGGCGCGAAGGCCGCGTCGCCGAGATATTTGTCCTGGTAGCTCGTCATCAGGCCGATGCCGTCGGCCTTGAGCGTGTCCAGCGCATAGCCGATTTCCTTGAGCGCCCCCTCGGGGTCGAGCAAGGGGAGGGTCGCGAAATTTCCGAAGCGGCCTTTGTGGTCGCGGGCGAGCTGCGCGCCGAACTCGTTCGCGAGGCGCGCGACCCTGCGTCCCTTCTCGACGTCGGCCATCGACGCGCTCGGCTGGATAAGCGACATGATCGACACGGCGATGCCGCTCTTGTCCATGTCCTCGATCGACATGTCGGGCGACCACTTGAAGGTCGATCCCGCGCGCAGGCCGCCGGCGTCTTCGAGATAGCCCGGGTACATGAGGTGATGGTGAACGTCGATGCGGTAGGGCTTGCCGCGCGCGGCGGCGGGCGCCTTCTTCGCCCCTTGCGCCATCAGCTCGCCCGGAAGAACGGCGGCTGCGCCCAGCGCGGCGAGCCGGCTCAAGAATCCGCGCCGCGGCGGACAGCAGGCGCAGG
>WNFI01355824.1_pt1 | contig 17085 bp, 8 predicted proteins | sample 5400471 | NCBI WGS metagenome assembly WNFI01 (sample SAMN13153348, study PRJNA577476) | soil metagenome | isolation source: 100 cm saprolite on Douglas fir-dominated hillslope | place: USA:California | collected 2013-09-17 | reverse complement strand
CCGGTCCAGGCATTGGCGGAATCCAGGTCCGGCCGGAGGCCGGAGGTGTGCGTCATCAGGTGGCGAATCGTGATGTTCGTCTTGTTGTGCCGCTCGAAGCCGGGAACGTAGACGGACACGCGTTCGTTGAGGCGGATCCGGCCGTCCTCCATCAGCTTCATGACGCTCGTCGTCGTCGCCACGACTTTGGTCAGCGACGCGAGATCGAAGATCGTGTCGAGCGTCATGGCTTCCGCCACCGGCGCGACGGCGCGGCGTCCGACGGCCTTCTGATACACGATGCCGTCGCCGCGGCCGACGAGCACCACCGCACCCGGAAGCTTCTTGTCCGCGATCGCCTGCTCGATGAGCGCCGGAATCAGGTCAAGTCGCGCGAGGTCGACTCCGACCTGCCGTGCGCCGGGCCGCATGGCGTCTGGCGCCGGACCCGGCTGGGCGGTCGGACCGGCCGTCAGAAAACAGGCCAGAAGCGGCGCGAGTGTGAGCGAACGGACGAATGTGGGCATCACGCCGTGAATTATACGTTTGGGGTTGCCGGTGTAGGTCGACGTGAAATTCAGCGCAGTCTCGTATCCGCTCTCATCTTGTTCTCCGTGGCCTGCAGGAAGAACGCCTCCCATTGCGTACGGATCTTGTCGAGCTTCGCCACCTGCGCGGGGTCCGTCGTGCGCCCGTTGGTGATCACATAGATGAAGGCCTGTCGGAACGTTCGTGGGGCGAGTTCGGACTCTCGACATAGAAGAATGTCGGCACCCCGCTCGGCGGTACGAGTCCCATCGCATACTGATCGAGGCGGGAATACCGCTTCACGGCGTCGACCGTCTTGAACTGCCCGCCACCCTGGTCCTCGATCGCATTCCCTTCCAGCACCGAGGCGTCCGAATTGAGGAAGAAGCTCCAGTGCGCGTTGTCCCGCCCGAGCAGCGCCTGCGATCTCGTGCCGGTGCGATCCTTGAACTCGAGATAGGCGAGCCACCGGTGGCCGACCTCCTGGCCGAGGACGCTGAGCGTGTTGTTCTCGCCGAGGAACTTCTGGCCGGGATCGTCCGGATACTTGGCCACGTAGTCCATCACGACCAGCGACCGCAGCCGCCCGGCACTGCCGCCGAGGCGCGACGTGTTGAAGATCTCCTGGCCGATGCCGCGGACCTCGTTCGCAACAGTCAGCTCGTAGGCGAACGCGTCGCGGATCAAGGGCTGGTCGGTCCACAGCAGGATTTGATCGAAGCTGTCGGGGTGGGTCGCATAGAACTTCTTCGCGACGGCCAAGGTATCGATCGAGTTCGCCTGCGCGAAGCGTTCGGCAATGGCGCCGGCGCCGGCGCCGTTGCCCGTGTCCAGATCCACCAGCGCGATGTCCGCCGCGTGCCCCGGGGAGAGCCCGACGATCGAATCGCCGACATTGATGGCGTCGCCAAACTTCATTTCGACGCTCCCGTCGGGGAGAAGCGTCACCTGGACGGTTGTCGTCCGCGTCGAATCGAAACCGCGGACGTCGCACCAGGTCACACTGTACTGATCCGTTGCGGCGTTGACGAAGATCTTGCCGGTGCCCGTCGTCGGATCGAGGTCGGTGAAGAACGGGGCGATGCGCGGCGCGCCGGTGATCAGCCGGCCGAGGTTGCGTTCGGTGCTCGCCTTGTCCCCCTCTCCGAGCGTGATGTTGCCGTCGGAGTTGACGAACGCGGCCGTCTGCGCGGTGCCGTAGAACGGGAAGGGAAACGGAATGTCCACCTCAGTACTGTCGTCGTCTGTCAGCGTCAGTTTGGTGCCCAGCGTGGGGCGGAACGTGGCGTCGATCTTCGACAGCGTGTAGCCGGAGCCGTTGCGCGTGAAGCGGAGACCGATGCTTCGCAGGTCGAGTGGGTTCAGTGGCAGGATGAGATCGCCGGTGTCCTGGAGGACGGCGATTTCGCCGGCGTCCTCCGCGACCGGCGCGGGCGCGGTAACGGCAGTCTGCTGCTCGCCGCGGCTCGCGGCCTCGACAGCGGCCCGGATCTGTTCATTGCGGCGCCGGTCGTCGGCCCAGCGATTCAAGGCGATCGCCTCGGGAAGGCGGCCGCGCGGATTGCCGTCGATCAGGGCTTTCTTGTCGGTATGCGGTGCGCCGTCGATGACGGACGCCGCGGGCACGCTCGCCGCCAGCGCCGTGGTGCACGGATTCACCGGCGTGGGCGTGGGCGCCGGCGGCGGTGTGGTGCCCGTCCCTGGGCTGGTGCCTCCTCCACCGCCGCACGCGGCGAGAAGGATGGAAAGACAGATCGCGGCCGACAGGGCATGGACACGAGACATAAGCAGGTTACCGTCGTGAGCGTTGGCGCTGGCACGCCAGAAAGGCAAACTCCGAAGCTGCCACGCAACCCCGGGGTTCAAGTCTACGTGATCCGCGTAGTCCGCGTGGTCCGCGTGGTCCGCGGCCGAAGTTGCGCATCGTCTGTCACGCCGGTCGTGGCACGCGACCGGCTTATAGTGTACGGCGGCCCCGCCAGACATTCGCGATGAGCACACGCAGAAGGAAGCACGCGCCCGCCGTCCACGCCAGCCCTGACCGCGCTCCGACATCGAGGGCCGCCTGGCGCGCGCGCGCGCTGTGGATGGCCGTCACTTTCGTCGCCGCGATGGCGACCGGGTGGCGCCTCTGGGAGGGACGGTCCGGCGCCCCGGCAATCGTCAGGACCGCGGATCAGAACGTTCTGCTCATCACCATCGACACCCTCCGTGCGGATACGCTCGGCTGCTACGGCGGACCCGCGGCGACGCCTGCGCTCGATCGGCTCGCCGGCGTCGGCACGCGCTATACCTTCGCGCACGGGCACGCCCCCCTGACGCTCGTGTCACACGCCAGCATCCTGTCGGGTTTGTACCCGTTCCAGCACGGCATTCACGATAACAGCGGCTTTCGCTTTCCCGCGTCGCTGCCAACACTCGCGACAATGCTCAAGGCGCAGGGGGTAGCTACCGGAGCGTTCGTGGGCGCTTTCCCGCTGCATTCGCAGTTCGGGCTCAACGTCGGGTTCGACCTCTACGACGACAACTTCGAGGAGCGCGCGCTCCCGTCCGATTTCACCATTTCGGAGCGTCCGGCGACCGCCGTCGTCGCGGCCGCGCGGTCCTGGATAGATCGCCAGAGTGGTCGATGGTTCGCGTGGGTGCACGTCTTCGATCCCCACGCGCCATATCAGCCGCCCGAACCGTTCGCGTCCCAGTACAGCGCGAACCCGTACGCCGGCGAGGTAGCGGCGACCGACGCCGCCCTGGCGCCGTTGCTCGACGCGCTCCGCGCGCGCACGGACCGCCCGACCCTGGTCGTCGTCACCGCGGATCATGGCGAAGCACTCGGCGATCATGGCGAACAGACCCATGGCGTCTTTGCTTACGAGGCCACGCTGCGGGTACCGCTCCTCATTGCCCAGATAGGGGGCGGACGCCCCGAGCCGCGCGGCGCCGTTTCAGACGAACTGGTTCGGCACGTTGATCTGGTGCCCACGGTGCTGGATGCGCTCGGCGGTCCGGGCGATCGAACGCTGCCGGGGCGATCTCTTCTGGGCCCGGCGCCACCGCCCGCGGCCACGACCTCATACTTCGAAGCACGCGCCGCGTCACTCAACCGCGGGTGGGCGCCGCTCACCGGCGTCATCGTGGGACGCGAGAAATTCGTAGACCTTCCGCTACCGGAGTTGTACGACCTGACAGCCGATCCTGGAGAGAAGCAGAATCTCGTGGACGGCCGCCCCGATCGGCGGCGCCTGCTGGCCGCCAGTCTGCGGCAGCTCGGGGCGGGCACGACCGCCGCCCGCCGTCAGGAGGACGCCGCGACGACGGAGCGCCTCAAATCGCTCGGCTACGTGTCCGGCGGCACCGCCCCGCACAGCGGCCCGTATGCGGACACGGACGATCCAAAGCGGCTGATCGGCCTCGACCAGGCGATCCATGAGGCGATCGACTTTTTTCAGCGCGGCCGCCCGGAGCGCGCCGAGGCCCTCTATCGCGGCGTGATCGCCAAGCGGCCCGATATGGGCATCGCGTACGAGCAACTCGCCTTCGTGTACTGGGAGACCGGCCGCCGGCCGCAGGCGATCGCGACGTTGGAACAGGCGGTCGAGCGCGGCATCTCTGACTCGACCATCGACACCAAACTGGGCATGTACCTGACAGAGAGCGGACGCGCACGTGAGGGCCTGCCGCGGCTCGAGCGCGCCGCCGCGCGTCCGGCGGCCGGCGTCGACGCATTGAACGCGCTGGCGATTGGCTACGCGCGAGCGGGGCGGCCGGACCGAGCGCTGGCGGCATTTGAACGCGTCTTGGCGCTCGACTCCCGCAACGCCATGGCGTGGCAGAACATCGGATCGTTGCAGCTCGAACGCGGCGACGCACACGCGGCGCGCGATGCCTTCAGGCGCGCAATCGCGATCGATGGAAACTGGGCCGCCGCCTATACCGGCCTCGGCGTCGCGGAGCAGCGCCTGCACCACTTCGACGCCGCGATTGAGAGCTGGAAGCAGGCGGTCGCGCGCGATCCGCAGGAATACGACGCCCTCTACAATCTGGCGACCGAGCTCGCCTCCGCCAGCCGCGTTTCCGAGGCGCGGCCCTATGCGGAGCGCTTTGTCAACCGAGCGCCGCCCGCTCGATATGCTGCGGCGATCCGGCAGTTGCGGGCCCTGCGCTGAACAAAAAGCGCCCGGCCCATGGGGCCGGGCGCTTGTCCAGACGCCGGTATTAACAGGACGTCTCTTAGAAGTTGAACCGCAGGCCGACGCGCGCAATACGCGGGTTCATGATCTCGAGTACCTGATTGAAGCCGGTCGGACCGGTCAGGCGGCGGTCGTACTGGCGACCGAGCACTGTGCCGGAGTTGAGCACGTTGAAGAAGTCGAAATCGAGGTTGACGCTCGCTCTCTGCAGCTTGACCAGCTTGCCGACGCGAAGATCGAGCGTCTGGACCTTCGGTAGGCGATGCTTACTGAGATCGGTGACGAGCACGCTCTTGCGTCTGGTGAATGCATCCACCCCGGCGCCCGTATCCACGCGGCTCTGGAACCACGGCTGGCCAAAGCCTTGCCGCATGTTGTAGTTGAAGCCGAGGTCGATATCCCAGCGTGCCTGATAGGAGCCCGTCGCGATGAACTGATAAAGCGGAAGAAGCTGATAGATCGAACTCTTGCCGCTGCCCGACGAGCGGTTGACGACGAGGCCGCCGTTGACGTTCGGACTCGACGGACCCGGGGTCGGATCCTGCAGAGCTGTGGCGGGGTTGTCGAAGAACTCCTGATGCTTGTTGCTCGAGAACCCGAACCGCGCCATCCAGCGGTTGGAGAGCCGCTTCGTCGCGCTGACCTCGACGCCCAGGAATCGCTGATGGTAGCCGTCCCGTTTCACATATTCCTGCCCACCGCTGAGGGAATCGGCACTCAGCCCACTCTTTTTCACCGCGTAGTAGGGCACGCTGTAACTGGAACCGTCCGGAAGGCCGCTGCCCGACAGCGTGCCGACCTGCGCGTATAGCGGCGAGCGAACGCCAATCCTCGGCGTCCAGTCGAAATCAACCAACCGGCGGTAGGTGAACGCGGCGCTGACGCCGAAGTTCGCAAACAGCTCACGGTCGACGCCGAAGATGGCTTCGTGGGTCTTCGGCACGCTGTACTTGCCGATCCGGTTCACGGTCGAGAGCGCCGACGGGTTGTTGATATCAAATCCGCCCCAGCTCTCGAGCGCGCTGAAGTCGATCTCATTCAGGTCTGCGATCTTGTTGCCGTTCAGATCTACGGCATCGAACTGGACATAACGGTACTGCCCGACGGCGACGATCGACGACGCGCCATTGCTCAGCTGAGATGCGAACGTCGCGTAGCTGGCGCGCAGCAGCGTTTTCCGGTTGTCGTCGAGCGCGTAGGCCGCGCTCAGCCGGGGAGACGCGGAGTTCCAGACAATGGCGTTCTTCTTCGCGGGCGATTTCAGGTCCGGCAGATATCGTGCGAACCCCCCGAGGTTGAGGCCCGGCAGGTCGTAGGCCAGCAGGCTGTCAGTCTGGTGATCGAAGCGGACCCCTAGGTTCGCCGAGAATCGCCCGGCCGTGATGCTGTCGCTGACGAATCCGTCGACGTACTTGGCCTCGGCGTTGATCAGGTTCACCGGATCGGCCTCCGCAATCAGACTCGGATAGCCGTTGAAAAGGGTGACGATCTGGTTGCCCGCCCACGTGGTGGACGAGTGCACTTGCGTCTTGCGCCAGGAATACCCGAACTTCAGCTCGTGCCGGCCAACAAAGTAGCTGCCGTCCCCAGCGACCGTATCCATCGGGCGCGTGCTGCGGTAGTCATAATACGATCCGTGCCAGACACCGCCGTCGTCCTGGTACACCTGCTTATTCAGGCCGCCTTCGGGCGTGAGGAAGAAACCCCACGGATAGTGCGAGACGCGCGCCCCGGTGGTCTTGAACGCATAGTTCTTGAGGAATGTGTTGTCCGGTGTCTGCTTGATCGTGAGGATCTTGACGTCGGTCCGGCCGACCGCGCCCCAGGCCCACAGCCGGTCCTTTACGATCGGGCCTCCGAGTTCGACGCCATAATCCTTGTATTCCTTCGTGCGGTTCCCGCGGCCGTTGGGGCTGCCGAGATTGCTCGCCAGTGTGCTGTCGATGTTGTTGCTCTGCATCGATTGGTTTTCGTAGTAGATCCGCGCGGATCCGTGTGGCGAATTCGTGCCGGATTTGAGGACCATGTTCAGGTGGACCCCGCCGGTCGAGCTCGTTAGATCGGAGCCGCCGGTGGTGACGTTCATCTCCTGGAACATGTCGAAGTCGAAATAGGCCGGGGTCGCTCCCGTTGCCGCCATGTCGGTGATCGGCACGCCGTCGAGGTTCCAGGTGGCGTCGCTGCGAAGGGCGCCTTTCGCCTGGTAACCGGACTGCTGGCCGGACTCAGATCCGCCCACATTGACGCGGTCCACGATGATGCCCGGTACCGTCTGCATGACGACCCAGGGATCGCGGCCGGAGGGAATGTTCTGCAACTCGGCGAGGCTGATGGTCGTCGAGGTGCCGGTCTTCTTCGGATCGATGACCGGCGTGTCGGCGCTTACCTCGACCTGGGTGCTCACCCCTGCGAGGCCAAGGGTGCTCCTGAGTGCCACCGATCCGCCCGCCGCGACCTCGACGGCCTTGTTCAAGTAGTCGTTGAATCCCGTGAGCGCGACTTTGACCTGATAAAGGCCGGGCGTGAGATCCAGGAAATGGGCCGTTCCCTGGGCGTCCGTAGTCTTCGACGCGTTCACCGGCCCGGTGACGTCGACCGTTGCGCCCGGAAGCACGGCACCCGTCGAATCGGCAACCGTCATGTCGATCCGCCCCGTGAATACTTGCGCAGAACCCGGACTTGCCAGCATCAGTACTGCGGTGAGCACCGACGCTGCCGCGAACGACCGCGTAAGCAGCTTCGTCATTGGAAACATCCTCCTGGAAACTCAGCTCAGAAATTCGCGGAATGCTTGGAACTTCAGCATTACTGACTGCACAGGTCAGCGTCGGCATTATAAGCAACAGGGCCAACGGACGACCGCTGTTTTTGCTAATTTTGGGATTCAATTGATTGGATTCGTCTTGTGTCTCGAGTCTTCGAGTAGGCTTTCGAAACAAGCCATGAGGGAACGAGCACGACGAGCAAAGTGGGGCGCGCCGCTGGTCTGCACCGCCCTCCTGGTGGCAGGCGGGTGCCGGGGGTCGCACTCTGTCCCGCACTCGATCGTGTTGATTTCAATCGACACGCTTCGCGCCGACCACTTGCCTGCGTATGGCTATCGCGGGGGACGGACACCTGCAGTCGATGGACTCGCCGCCGACGGCATCCTGTTCGAGAACGCCTACGCCCACGCGCCACAGACTCTCCCGTCACACGTTTCCATCCTGTCGGGCCGGCTCCCGTTCGAGCATGGCGTGCGCGATAACCTCGGCTTCGCCGTCAAGCCGCAGGAGGTGCTCTTGCCGGAGATGGTGCGTCCGGCGGGCTACGTGTCGGGGGGATTCGTCTCCGCATATGTGCTGCGTCCCGACACGGGGATCGGCCGCGCATTCACGCATTACGACGCGACGCTGCCCTCGGCCTCTCCGGAGGTCGCCCTGGGGGACCTCCGGCGCGACGGTGCCGAGACGCTGGCGGCCACGGAAAGCTGGCTCGACACGGTCCAGTCGCCGCGCTTCGCGCTTTTCTTTCACATCTACGAGCCCCATTCGCCCTACGCACCGCCTGCGCGGTTCCGCGGGTACGCGCCATACGACGGCGAGATTGCCTACGCCGACGAAATCACGGGCCGTCTGCTCGACTCACTGAAACGCCGCGGTCTGTACAACGACGCGATGATCGTACTGCTCTCGGATCACGGCGAGGGCCTGGGCGATCACGGCGAGCAGGAACACGGGCTCTTCCTGTATCGCGAGACGATTCGGGTTCCGCTCGTCATCAAGCTGCCGCGGCAGGCGCAGGCCGGGCGCCGGGTCGCCGCACCCGTGCAGCACATCGATCTCGTCCCTACGATCCTCGATCTGTTACGGCTGCCTCCACGACCTGGGCTGCGCGGCCGCTCGCTTCGTCCGTTGTTCACGGGTGGTTCGATACCGGAGCAGGGCCTCTACTCGGAAGCCATGTACCCGCGCTACCACTTCGGGTGGAGCGAGCTGTACTCGCTCACCGACGGGAGATACGCGTTCATCCGCGCCCCGCGCGACGAGCTGTACGACCTGCAGCGAGACCCGGAAGAACGCCAGGATGTCGCGGCGGCGCGGGCACCGGCGCGGCTGTCGATGCGAAGCGCGCTGGAGCGGATGCTGAGCGGGGTGCCGGTCGAGGCGCCGAGTCGGATCAGCGCCGACGCGCGCGCGCGTCTGGAAGCGCTGGGATACGTCGGAACGGCGAGGTCAGCGCACGACGCGCCGGGTGATGCTCTGGCGGATCCGAAGGACAAAGTGCACGTTCTCGAGGAGTATCGCGGGGCGATCGCGCTGGTGCGCCGGGGGCAGTTCGAGGCGGCACTCGCGGCGCTGAATGCGATCGTCGCCGACAACCCGCGGATGGGCGATGTCTGGAGCGAAATCGGTGGCCTCGAGATTCGTGTCGGGCGTCCCGAGGCGGCGCTCGCCGCGTACAAACGTGTGGTGGCCGTGGCGCCGCACGACCCCGCGGCGCTCATCAGCGTCGCTCAAACGCTCCTCGCGCTCGGACGGCTGGATGACGCAGGCCGGCAAGCCCGCGCGGCTGCCGAGACCATTCCACCCGAAGACAGGCGCTGGCGCGCACTCGCCCATCAAACGCTCGCGATGATCGCGCTGCAACAGCACGATGAGGCGCGCGCGCGTAGCGAAGCGCGCCAAGGGCACGACATCGATCCGACGCTGCCTCTGCCGGCGTACGTGGAAGGGTTGATTCAGTACCGCGCGGACGCGTTCGCGGCCGCCGTCCTGCTCTTCGAGCAGGTCCTGCGCGACGGGGCCGACAACCCGGTCCAGATGCCCGATGTCCGGTATTACCTCGGAGACTCGCTCGCCCGGCTGGAGCGCAGCGTCGAGGCCGAGCACGTCCTCGGTGATGAGGTGCGGCTCTTTCCCTACGATTTGCGGGCGCGCGCGGGGCTCGCCATGCTGTATCGCACGACCGGCCGGGTCGACGCCTCCAACCAGGCCGTCCAGGCCATCGTCCGGATCTCCCCGACGCCGGAGGGCCACGCCCTCGCGCGCAAACTCTGGACGATGTTCGGGGAGCCGGAGAGGGCACGCGCGCTGGCAGCTCGGGCGGGCCGTGATAAATGATCGTACAATCGAAGCGCCCTCGAGGAATCCGATGAAACGCTTACGGTGGCTCGCGGCTGTCTCGCTCGTGGTGGCGCCCGCGGCCGGGGCCCAGGCCGCGCAGCGGACCACCACGCCGGTCTTCAGATCGGGCCTCGATCTCGTCCGTCTGGACGTCCGCGTCACGGACGCGGATGGCCGTCCCGTCACCGATCTCCGCCCGGACGAGCTCACGCTCGAGGAAGACGGAGCGCCGCATCCGATCCTGCTCTTCCAGCACGTCGAGGCCCCACAGGGCACCTATGCCGAGGCCGCGCAGCGGACGATCGCGGCGGAGGTCTCCACCAATCAAGGATCGCCGCGCGGCCACGTCTACGTGCTCGTCTTCGACGAAACCCACATCACGCCGGGACGGGAGGCGCGCGCGCGGCTGGCCGCTGAACGGTTTCTTCGAACCTCCGTGCGCCCGGGCGATCGCGTCGCCCTGTACGCGCTGCCAGGTCCCGGGCCGCAGATCGAATTCACCGCTGACGTTCGTCGCGTGATCCGGGAGCTGACCGCGGTTCGTGGAACAGCTGAACAGACCGGCGGAGCGTTGGACGCCTTGGCGCCGATGCGCACGTACGAGGCGTACGAAATCGTGCGCGGCAATCAACAGATCCTCGACCGGCTGACAAATACAGTCTCGGAGAACCTTCTCGGCGACACCCGGTCGAGCAGCAGGCTCCGGCTGCCGGCGGCTCAATTGTTGGACGACCCCGCGGAGAACCGGCGCGTGCTCCTCGAAGACGCGCGCTCGATGGTCGCTCGCGCCGACGGGGAGTCGCGTCGCACGCTGGTCTCGCTTGCCGACATCGTCCGCACGTTGCGGAACGTCGATGGGAGAAAGGCCGTCATCCTCTTCTCGGAAGGTTTTCAGGTCGACCACGTCACGCACGAGCTCGAGGATGTCGCGGCGGCGGCGGCGCAGTCCTACTGCGTGATCTACGCCATGGACCTCAACTCACGCGCCGTCGAAGCGATCGACCGGACCGCGCGCGGGGCAGAACAGGCTACCGAAACTCTCGATAGACTGCAGTCCCTCGGGGCCCTCACCGCCGCAACCTCGGGAACGCTCGTCAATGACGCCTCGAACCAGCTCGATCGCGCGCTTGCGAGCATCGCCGAGACGACCGAAGACTACTATCTCGTGGGCTTCGCGCCGGCCGGCGGCGGCAACGGGGACCGGAGCCGTTACCGCCCCATTCGAGTACACGTGACGCGGCCCGGAGCGCGCGCAAGCGCGCGGACAGGTTACTCGCTCAACGCCGGCGCCACGCCGGCGGACCGCCGCCGCACCATCGATGCGGCGCTCCGCGCCCCCTTCGCGCAGCAGGGCCTCCGCGTCGAATACACCACGTACGTGCTGCGCGGATCCGACCGAGGCCATCAACGCGTCGTCGTCAGCCTCGCCGCGGATCTGCCGATTGGATCCACCGGCGCCGAGGCGGCCGACGTCGTATATCTCGTGCGCAACGTCGAGACGGGCAGCGTCGAGGCCAGCGGCAGCGATCGAATTCTGCTGCCCGCCGCTCCGGGAGCCGGCGGTGGTACTACCGGCGGCGGGCTGTGTCGCGTGCAGTTCGAGCTGCCGGCCGGTACCTACGTCATGCGCGCGGTCGTGCGGGAGCCGGGCGGACTTCTGGGCAGCGCCGACCGGCGCTTCACGGTCGGCGCCATGAGCGGACCGGATGTCGCCGCCAGCGATCTCGTCCTCGGTTCATCCGACGTCAGCGGTCTGCCGGTGCGCGCGACGTCGTACGTCTCGGACGTCGTCACCGGCGTGTTCGAACTGTACGGGCGCACAGCCGCGCAGCTCGAAGGTCTGACGGTGACGACCGATCTCGTCCCGCTCGACGGAGGCCCGTCCAGGCTGTCGAGCTCGGCGGAGATCCAGGCGATTCAGGAGCAGGCGGGCGCGCCAAGCCGCGGCGTTCGCATCGAACTGCCGCTTGCCGATGTGACCCCGGGACAATATCTCGTGCGCGCAACCGTACGTCGCGGCCGCGAGACCCTCACCGAACGCGTGCGCGACATCTCTGTACGCGCGGGGACACGTCCGGCCGCGCCCGACGTCGCGATCGCCCTCGATCCGAGGACGGTGCTCCGTGGCGACGTCGTCCATAAACTCATAGCCGCGCTGGATGCGCGCACCAGGGGGGGCGCGCTCGAGGGCGCGGCCCGGGCGGCAGCCGCCGCCCGGTGGTCGTCGATCGACGCCGCGCTTCCGGCGACCATCCCGGCGTCGGCGGGGGCGGACGCTTCGACTCTGCGCGGCCTCGCTGCTTTTGCGCGCGCCGAGTATCCGGCCGCCACGACCGCGCTGGGCGCGGCACGCGACGCGGACTCGGGGAATCCCGCGCTGTCATTCCTGCTCGGCTGGGCGTACTCCGGCGCCGGCGACGATCGCGCGGCCATCTCGGCGTGGCGACACGCAGTCGTCGCCGATCCGACCCTCGTGCCGCCTTATCTCGCCCTCGCCGATGCCTACGTACGGCTCGGCGAGACGATGCTCGCCCGGCAGGTGGTGGAAAGCGGTCTCCGGACGCTGCCCCACTCGCCGGAACTGCTCGACCGGCGGGAGCGGCTGCGCGCTCGGTAGCACGACGGAGGGTCACATGCTTGCGACACTCGCGATAAGCCTCGCGGTGGCGGGCGCGCTCCCCGATGCGTCCTCCATCAGCTTTTCAGAACCTGTCCGAATCGTTGAAGTCGACACTGCCAAACTGAAGGGAGAACTCTTCCGCCTGGCGTGGTCGCCCGACGCGCGCGAGATGTACCTGCAAACGGTCGAACGCGACAGGGCCGGCAGCCTGAAAGACGCGCACAATTACGCACTCGCGCTCGACGGGACGCCGCCCAGGCGTATGGACGCGGAGCCGGAGTGGGCGGCGGCGTATTGGACGAGAAAGTCCGCGCAGGCCGCGCCCGCGCGGCCCACCTTCAGAATCACCGTCGAGGACCGTCAGCAGCGCGTTACCAGCACCGCGACGCCGATGGGCGGCGACCTCGCCCGCGGCGCTCCGGAAGCCGGATCGGGCGGGGGAGAGATATCTGTCGCCGCGCAGTCGCAGATGGCGCACTACTACACGCTGCGGCTCAAGGGGGAAGTCATCGGCGAGTTCGTCAACACGGTGGCCGTTCCGGGCCTCACGTTCGGATGGGGCCCGGAAAGCTCGGGCCTGATCGCTTTTGTCAATCAGGACGGCCGCATCGTTGTAATGGACGAGCGAAGCCGGAAGCGGCAGGTCCCGGCGTCAAGGGCCGCGGTCCTGCCGGCGTGGACCGACGACGGGGGGCGCCTCGCCTATTTCGAGCGCACGGGCAAGAAGACCGCGGTCCTGAAGGTCGTCGAGGTGAAGCAAGGGACGCCATGAAACGCCTGGGCCCTCTTGTCGGCGCCGCGCTGCTGGGTACGTCGCTGGCCGCGCAGACGCCGGCCGACGCGCCTCCCGGACAAGCCCCCGCGCAGCCGCCGCCGTTTCGCGCGGGCACCGTCGTCATCGAGGTGGACGCGATCGTCACGGACGGCTCCGGACGGTTCGTCCCGTCGCTGACGGCCCCCGACTTCGAGCTTCTCGAGGACGGGAAACGCCAGCCGATCGAGTTCATCTACGCGGTGACCGGAACCACCGTGACGCCAGCGCCCGCGCCGCCAGGCCCGGACACCATCCTCGCAACGGCAACACCTCGAACCGCTCCCGGGCGCGTGTTCGTCCTCGTCTTCGACCAGGAGCACATGCAGGAAGCCGCGTTCAAACGCCTGCGGGACGCCGCGATCGCGTTTCTCACGACTGACTTCAAGCCGGGCGACGTCGGCGGCGTCGTCGTCGGCAACACGATGGCCGGCAGCCGGCTCACCTCCGATCGTGAGGCGTTGCTGGCGGCCATCCGCGACGCGAAGCCGAACTTCTCGAAGACGTCGCGACGTCTCGAGCTGCTGGAATGGCCGCGATTCTACAGCGAGGGGGAAGCGGTCCGGATCGCATCGGCGAACGATGGCGCCGTTCTGGCACAGCTCGTCCGGCGCGCGTGTGACGACGATCCGACGGCGTGCAAGAACTACGACCCTGCGCCGCTTATACGGAGTAAAGCCCAGGGCATTGTGAGTGAGCTCCGGCCTTCCGCGGCGCGGACCCTCAGAACGCTGCAAGCCCTCGCGTCAGGTGTCGCGCGCCTGCCGGGCCGTAAAACCGTGATTCTGATGACCGACGGGTTCTTTCTGGAGGAATCCTCCGGCGACCTTCGCCAGATCGTCGGCACGGCGGCGCGCTCGAACGTCCGCATCTACAGCCTCGACGCGCGCGGCCTCGATACGCGACAGACGAACGATCCCCGTCAGAGGAGCGCGATGGATGCCGGCGGGGGCCTGCCGCTCGACGCGTACAACACGCTCGAGGACGGTCCCAATATGCTCGCGAACGACACGGGGGGTTATCCGATTCGCCACACCAACAGGTTCGCCGAGGCGCTCGGCGAAATCGCGCGCGACACGAGCAGCTACTACGTGATCGGCTACAGCCCGTCGAACGCGGTCATGGACGGCGCGTTCCGCAAGATCACCGTGCGGGTGACGCGACCGGGCCTGAAGGTGCGCGCGCGGCGCGGCTACCTGGCGTCGGCGTCGGGCGCACCCACAACACCTCCGAGCGGGCCGGAGCCCGCGGCCGCGCGCCCAGCGCCGGAGGCGGCCGCTGCTGCCTCTCCCGTCCCATCGGCCATGCCACGCCCGGCGGCCGTCACGCCGCCCGTGCCGGGAGCAGCGCCGGACACGCGGGTTCCGTCCGCCTCGGCGTCGACGACCGCCGCCGCCGCGGGGCTCGTGCTCCGCCCCGATGCGAGCGGGCGGATCCACGAGCTCGCCTCCCGCGAGGGCGAGGCGGAGGCGAACAAGAGCGTCGCCTCCAGGGGATGGGATCGGTATCAGAAGGGCGACCTCGAGGGCGCCGCCAATCTGCTCGCGAGAGCCGCCGCCGAGTCCGACGCGCGTCCCTGGGTTCGATACGCGCTGGGATACGCCGAACTGGGCCTTCGGCACCTCGAGGCCGCCAGCCGCGAGTGGGAGACCGTGCGCGCCGCCGTGCCCGAGTACCGCCCGGTCTATCTGGACCTTGCGGATGCCTATCTGCAGATGGAGAACTACGGCCGCGCGGTCGCGGTCCTTCGGGCCGCCGAGACCCGGTGGCCGGGCGATGCCGACACGCTGAACGCGCTGGGCACCATTCAGGTGCGGCGCGGCGCGCTGGACGATGCGATCCACATCTTCAAAAAGGCGGCGGACGCGAACCCGGACGACGCGCTCGCGTACTTCAATCTGGGGCGGACGTACGAGCTCCGCTACTTCAAGATGCGGCGGTATGTTCCCGCGGACGGGCAGTGGATGGGCAACCGGCAGGACATCAAGGACGCGGTCGCCAGCTACGAGCGGTACCTGAAGCTCGGGGGGCCATTCTCGGCGCAGGCCCGGAACGCCCTCCAGAACCTGCAGTGGCTGCAGTAGTCCGCACGTTCCCGGCGAATCCGTGACGCGACGCGGGCTGCCCCACAGCTTCCCGCGACGCCTTCCAGCGGCCCTCTACCAATCGATGCAAGGCAAGCCAAGATAGGATGGGCCCGTGATTTCCGCGTCGCAAATCACCCGTCGGTTTGGCGATCGGGTGGCCGTCGAGAACGTCACGTTCGCCGTACGGGGGGGCGAAATCTTCGGGCTGCTCGGTCCGAACGGCGCCGGAAAGACCACGACGCTGCGAATGCTGGGCGGACTGATTGCCCCGACGTCGGGCGCGGTCACCATGAACGGACGCGCCTTCACGCGCACCACCGCCGGCGCGCTGCGAGCGCGTATCGGCTTCCTGACCGAGACGCCCGGCCTCTGGGACAACCTCACAGTCGCCGACAACCTGCGCGTCTACGCGAAGCTCTTCGGCGTCACCCGGCCGGATCTCGCCGCCGAGCGCGTACTCCGGATGTTCGAGCTCTGGGATCGGCGGGCCGACCGCGTCGCCCTCCTGTCCAAAGGGATGAAACAGAAGCTGGGGCTTGCGCGCGCCCTGGTGCACGAGCCGGATGTCATTCTTCTCGACGAGCCCACGGCGAATCTCGACCCCAAGACGTCCCGCTCGGTCAGGGATCTCCTGATCGATCTGCGGGGCCGCGGCCGCGCCGTGGTCATCTCCACGCACAACCTGAGTGAAGTCGAGCGCCTTGCCGATCGGGTCGGGCTCATCAGCACGTCGCTGATCGCGATCGGCGAGCCGGGCGCGCTGCGCCGCGAAGTGTTCGGACGGCGGCTTCGCGTGCGGCTGGCCGGAGCGTTTCCGCCCGCCGCGGACCTCGCCGCGGCCGCCGCACGGGCCGGCGGACACGACCTCCGCATCGACGGCCTCGATCTATCCATGGTCCTGGAGGATCCGGATGCGGGGACGCCGGGCGTCGTGAGGACCCTCGTAGATGCGGGGGCGGAGATTCGCGAGGTGTTCGACGAACAACCCGCGCTGGAAGATGTCTATCTGAGGCTGATGGCCGCGAAGGGGAAATTCTCATGAACCTCGGCCGCGTGCGGACGCTGATGGGAAAGGAGCTGCGCGAGTTCCGGGCGAGTCCCGCCGCGCTCGTCCCCGTCGTCCTGCTCATCGTCGTTTGCACGGTGCTGCCGTTCCTGATCGTGGTGTTATTGCCGTGGGCGACCGGACAGGCGTTGACCTCGGACAGGACCTTTCAACAGGTCATGACCCTTGCGCGCCAGCGCGCGCCTGAACTCGCGGCGCTGCCGCCCGATGCCGCGGCGGAAGTCTTCCTCTTTCAGCAGTTCCTCTTGCTCTACCTCATCGCGCCGATCGTGGGCGCCGTGTCGCTCGCTGCGTATACCGTCGTGGGCGAGAAGCAGGGGCGGACGCTGGAACCGCTGCTCACGACGCCGATGTCGACGGCCGAGATCCTGATTGCCAAGGTTCTCGCATCGTTCCTGCCGTCGCTGATCGTCGAGGCGGTGGGGTTGTGCCTCTATTTCGGTCTGATTGCGCTCCTGACGTCGCCGGCCGTGGTGTGGTCGCTGCTCTCGCTGCGCAGCCTCCTCCTGATCGGAGTGCTAGGGCCATTCGCGTCCCTCGCGGCGCTGCAGGCCACGATCGCGGTGTCGTCGCGCGTCAACGATCCGCGCAGTGCCCAGCAGGTGGCGGTGCTGTTGATCCTGCCGCTGATTCTCATGGTGGTGGGTCAGATCGCCGGCGCGTTCTTCATCACGACGGCCATGCTCCTCCTGCTGTGTCTCG
>WNFI01218272.1_pt1 | contig 17089 bp, 19 predicted proteins | sample 5400471 | NCBI WGS metagenome assembly WNFI01 (sample SAMN13153348, study PRJNA577476) | soil metagenome | isolation source: 100 cm saprolite on Douglas fir-dominated hillslope | place: USA:California | collected 2013-09-17 | reverse complement strand
GTCTCCGGCCGCTTTTCGATGGAAAGCGCTTTTTGAAAATTGACGACGGCCTTATTCAAAAACCCCAGTTGCTGGTAGACACGCGCAATCCCTTCATACGGTTCAGAGGAGGCCGGCTTCAAATGCATGCAACGCTTATAAACGTCGATTGCTTTCGAATTGAGTTCCGCATGATCGTATGAGCGCGCCAGGCTAAGATTGGCCTCCCACGAGTTGGGGTTGTCGTGCAAAGCGTCCTGGTAAGCGGCGATCGCAGCTCGGTAATCTCGGTCCGCGTCCCGCATCTTTCCCAATTCCACGAAATAGGCGACCCGCTCCCGCCGGGACGGGCGCGATGACAGAAGAAGTTCGTACTGACGCGCGGCCAACGCGAAAGCGCCCGCGGCGGCATAGTGACGCGCCAGTTCCTGACGAAGCGTCTGGACGTACTCATAGTGACCTTGTTCCAAAGCACGGTCGATCGACCGCTGCAGGCGGCTGGCGACTTCTTCTGCCGTTCCTGCGACCGGGGCCGCCGCCCTCACCGGAAGCGCGAACGACGCCAGCAGCAGGAGACACAGGCCGGTCTTATGCTTTCTCATGATTCCTCTTCTGGTAACGCAACAGCGCATCCAAATTTTTGTCGATCAACAGCCGCTTGATCGCCGGAACCGCTCGGCGCGTCGCAAAACCACCCGCGTCGATACAATCGGCCGACCGCGCCAAGTCCATGGCGGTGATATCCCCTAATTTAGGACGGATGACGAAATCCGCTCTCGAGAGTTCGTCCTGCGCTTTCGACTCACTTTGAATAGAAATAGCTTGATTCAAAGTCGCGATCATGTTCCGCGGCTGAAAGCGGGACAAATCGCTGGTCACGTCCACGGCGATCACGGTGTCCGCGCCCATCAGCATCACCAGATCTGTGGGGATGTTACCGACGAGCCCGCCGTCGACCAGGTAACGGTGCCGGAAAACGACAGGCTCAAATAGCCCGGGGATGGTGGCGGAGGCGCGGGCCGCCAGCGCGACCGGGCCTTCCCGGAAAACCACACGTTCCCCCGTTTGAAGATCGGTGGCCACGCAGGAAAATGGGATCTTTAGCTGGTCAAAGCGTTTGCCCTTAATGTGCTTTTCGAGATAGACCTCCATGTTTTTGGATGACAAGGGCTGTTCCGTCAGGACCAGCCGCATCATCGAATAGCGGGAGTAATTGGTCAGGGACGACCAGCCGATTTCCGCGCTCATTTCTTCCATTTCGGTCGTAGAGACGCCCGCCGCATAGAGCGCTCCGATCAACGAACCGACGGAAGCGCCCGCGATCATATGGATCGGGATGTCCTCTTCTTCCAGGACTTTAAGAACGCCGATGTGCGCCAGCCCCCGCGCGCCGCCACCTCCCAGCACAAGGCCGATTTTCGGCTCGGTCCTCTTGGGCAAGTTACGATAGTTGTCCCAGAGGACGTTCAACAAGAACTCGTCCTCGGAACGGACCGGGCTCGGTGAAGAGGCCGAATAGCCCGCGCTCACGCTGAATAGGCAAAGTCCTAAAAACAGAGAGACGGCGTTTTTGTTCATGACAACTCCGGGGTCAAGCTGTGACCGACCGCGCGCTCCAATTCGGCGAGAGCGATGAGATGTCCATGAACCGCTTTCTGATATCGCAGATGGGCGTCGAGGAGCAACCTCTCGGCTTCCAACCATTCCAGCCCGTTCCCGCCTTTGGCGCGCAGCGCATCGGTGACGGTCTGGGCGCGGTGATATTCCATTTCGCGCGGTACCAGTTCGCTTTGCCAAAACCGATACTTGGTATACGCCTGACGTACTTGCAATTGGATCTGATCCTGCGCTTCCGCGTGCTTGAGCGTCGCCTGCCGGTACTGGGCCTTATGCTCACGCACTTTGGCCCAACCGAAAAACAAGTTCGAAAAAGACAACGGGACATTGATGTTCAACGTGCCGGCCCAATCTTCTTCGTGCAAGTTGACGTCGTGGCCGGTGCGTTCGTAGGAGGCTCCGAAACCGATGGTCGGTGTGCGTTCGGCGAGCGACAGGCTGATGCCCAAGGCGTCTAATTCTTCCTGATATTCCGTCTGGCGAAGCTCGGCCCGGTATTGGCTCGCCCACGCCAGCAACTTTTGAAGATCGAGTGCGACTGGCTGTGTTGCCAGTTCGCCTTTCAGCAATACGTTGGTGTTCAGTTCCAAATTCAAGGCTTGGAGATACGCGAGCCGCGTCTGCTCTTCCGCCAGACCGACCTGGGCCGCCTCATCCCGGAGGGCCGAGAACTCTTTTTCCATGCGGATTCCCTCTAGCGAAGCGGACTGGGTTACCTGAATCCGGACCGCGTCGTCGGCGCTGCGGGCGCGCTCGTAGGAGATCCGCGCCTGCTTCCAAACGTTCTTCGTACGGCCTCCTTCGTACACCGTCTGATAAATATTCGCGCGCGCGGTGTAAAAGTTTTCTCGCGGGCTGCTGGTAATTAATGTCGGTCCCATCGCGGGTTGGAGCAGAAGCGGCTTGTCGCCTTCCACGCGGAACTTGCTCCAGTTGGCGTTCACGTCCAGCTTCGGGAAAAACAAGCCCTCCGCTTCGCGTACCCGCTGCAGCGCGATGTTCTCGTCCTCCTGGAGCATCAGGATCGCCTGTGAATTGTTGACGGCGAGCTTCACGCTGTCGTCCAGCGTAAGGACCCGTTCCGTCAAGAGGTCGGCCGCGCACGGCCCGGCGGCGCAGAGGCCGACGAGCGCGGTTCCGGCCAGCCTTCTTACGAAGCGACGAGGCGTCGGAGTTGGGAGATTTGTTGTCGAACTCGGCGTGGCGATGTTCCCCCCTCTGAATCTTTCACGTGCACCACTTGGTCGATGGAGAGCCGTTTCAAGGTTCCCCCGTCAAAGGCGGTGTCAAAACGTTTCAATTCTTCCAGGGTCAATTCATCCAGGCGAATATGCTGGGTCTCGCAATACGCGACGATGCGCTTGACGACGCCGTGCGCCTTCCGGAACGGCACGCCTTTTTCGGTGAGGTAATCGGCCAGTTCGGTCGCGGCGAGGAACCCGCGGTCGCAGAGCGCGCGCATCCGGTCCGCCCGCACGACCATCGTCGCGAGCATCGGCCCGGCCACCGCCAGGCACCCCTGGAGCGTGTCGACGGTGTCGAAGAACGGCGGCTTGTCCTCCTGAAGATCCCGGTTATAGGAAAGGGGCAGCCCCTTGAGCACAGTCAGCAGCGCGACCAAGTTCCCGTAAATGCGTCCGGTCTCTCCTCGGATGATCTCGGCCACATCGGGGTTCCGCTTCTGGGGCATGATCGATGAACCGGAGGTGAACTCATTTTGAAGACGGATCATGTTGAACTCCGGGCTGGACCACAGGATCAGCTCTTCGGCCAGACGCGAGAGGTGCATCATCACCAGCGACGCCGCCGCCATGAATTCCACGAGAAAATCGCGGTCGGACACGGTGTCGAGAGAATTGGCTGTGATCTTTGTGAAGCCAAGGAGGCGCGCCACATAGCGCCGGTCGATCGGGAACGACGTCCCCGCAAGCGCGGCGCTTCCGAGCGGCATCTCGACCGCCCGCTTGAGGCAGTCCAAAAAACGACCCTTGTCCCGTTCCAGCATCCAAGCGTATGCCAGGATGTGATGGCTGAAAAGGACCGGCTGGGCATGCTGCATATGGGTGAATCCCGGCATGATCACGTCCATGTTCGCTTCCGCCAAGCCCAAGATCGCCTTCTGTAGGCGAACGATCTCCTCGGTGATCTGGTCGATCTGCGCTCTTAAGTACAAGCGGAGGTCCAGCGCGATTTGGTCATTGCGACTCCGCGCGGTATGGAGCTTGCCGCCCACCGGTCCGATGCGCCGGATCAGTTCCCGCTCGATGGCATAATGGATATCTTCTTCCGGAGGCAGCCGCTTGCCCCGGGCGAGGTCACGTACGATTGCTTCCAACCCACGGATGATCCGCTGGGCATCGCGCGCCGGGATGATCCGGCATTTCGACAGCATCCGGGCGTGCGCGATACTCCCCTGAATGTCATAGGGCGCTAGGCGAATATCAAAGGCGAGAGATGCGATAAAGGCTTGTGGATCCATAGAGTGATTACTTAATTCCTTGGAGCAAGGCTTGGACTTTAATGGGAAGGCCGTAGAGATTGATGAAGCCCTCAGCATCCCTCTGGTTGTAAATGGTGTCCGCGCCGAAGGTCGCTAGTTCTTCCCAATAAAGCGAATTAGGAGACTTCCGGCCGTCGATCGTCACCTGCCCCTTATAGAGCTTCAGGCGGACTGAGCCGTTCATTGTCTTTTGCGTTTCCTTGACAAACGCGCTGATAGCTTCCCGCAATGGGGTAAACCATAAGCCGTTATAAATCATCTCGCCCATTTTCGGAGCAATCACTAATTTCGCGTGGAACGTGTCCTTATCCAGAACGAGGGATTCGAGTTCCCGGTGCGCCGCATACAGCAAGGTCGCACCCGGGCATTCGTAGACGCCACGCGACTTCATCCCAACCAGGCGGTTCTCCACCATATCCACGCGGCCGACGCCGTGCCGGCCGCCGACCGTGTTGAGAGTCTCCACCAACTTCACCGGTTCTAGTTTCTTGCCGTTGACCCGCACAGGGACGCCTTTTTCGAAATCAATGATAACGATCTCCGGCTTGTTCGGGGCTTGCTCCGGGTTTCGGGTCAGCACGAACATGTCAGGCCGGGGTGGGTTGTCCGGGTTTTCCAGAATCCCCCCTTCAAAACTCATATGCCAGAGATTACGGTCCGAGGAATAGGGTTTGGACTTGGTGACCGGCACCGGGATGTTATACCGGACGGCGTAGTCGATCTCGTCTTCCCGCGACTTCATCTCCCACTCCCGCCAGGGCGCGATCACTTTGACGTTCGGCATCAACGCCTTAAACGTCAGCTCAAACCGGACTTGGTCGTTTCCCTTCCCCGTCGCGCCGTGGCAAACGGCGTCGGCGCCCTCTTTCTTCGCGATTTCTACGACTTTTTTGGCGATGATCGGCCGCGCGATGGAGGTACCAAGAAGGTACCTGCCCTCGTAGATCGCCTGAGCCTGAAGCGTCGGCCAGATAAAGTCGGTGACGAACTCTTTCCGGGCATCCACCAAATAGAACTTGGAAGCGCCCGTCGCCAAGGCCCGCTCTTTGAGTCCCTTGGTTTCAGACGCCTGACCCACATCCACGGCGCAAGCGACCACTTCGCACCGGTAACGTTCCTTTACCCAGCGCAAAATGACAGATGTATCCAGACCACCTGAATAGGCAACAACGACTTTTTTAATCGTCACGGGAATCCTTGATAGTTAAGGGTTTACGACGAAGGCCAGATTATAATTCTTTCTGATTTATAGAGTCAAATTCACTTTTTGGATAAATAAAGATGAAGCTTTTTGAAAATTCCTACTCTAAGAGCTGTGACCAAGAGGACCCGGGGTCGGCTAAAGGTAAGCCAAGTCCCCTTCAAGGACTTAATGCAGGTTCGATTCCTGCCCCCGGGGTCCTTCTTGGCCTGTTGCTTTTTTAAATCTTTGTGATATAGTTTTATCGAAGGGGACTTGAAGCCGATCCAAAAAAGCCCGGAGCAATCCGGGCTTTTTCTTTATACCGAATATTATTTTTCGAAGACTTTCTTGAGGATTTTAAGGGCAAACAGACGTTCAGACGTGGAGATGGCAAGAGGCGGCAAAAATCGAAGGACGTTGCCCTGAGTACAGTTGATAAGCAGCCCCTGTTCCCGGCAGGCTTGGACAAATGGAGCGCCGGGGACAGTCAGTTCGATCCCGATCATGAAGCCGGCCCCCCGGACTTCCTTTACGTTCTCGTGATTGGCGACCATCATCTGGACTTCTTCCAGTAAGTTTTTCCCTTGGGATTGAACGCTCTTCAAAAGTTTGGGGGTTAGCAATTTAAGGAGAGCCAGGGCCGCGGCCGAACAGACGGGGTTGCCGCCAAACGTCGTCCCATGATCACCCGGTCCTATCAAATCTACATACTCCTTCCGGACTAGCGTAGCGGCGATCGGTATCCCCCCGCCGAGTCCTTTGGCCAGCGTCAAAACGTCCGGCTCAATCCCATAATATTGATAAGCGAAAAGCTGACCTAAGCGCCCCAACCCGCACTGGATCTCATCAAACATCAACATCAGGTTCGATTGCTGCGCGAGCTGCCACAAGCCCGCGAGAAAGTCCTTCCGGGCTGTGTTGATACCGCCTTCCCCTTGGACAGGCTCAATCAAGATCGCGGCTGTTTTGGCAGTGATCAACCGCTCCACCGAGCGCAGATCGTTCATCTTGGCGACGACAAACCCCTCGGGCAGCGGGCCGAAGCCTTCGTGGAATTTAGGCTGGGCCGTCGCGGCGAGCGAACCCAGCGTCCGGCCATGGAAGGAGTTTTCGAACACGATGATCTCGTAGCGCCCGCCGTTTTTCCAGCCGTGCCGCCGCGCCAGTTTAATCGCGCACTCGTTCGCTTCGGAGCCGGAGTTCGAGAAAAACACCTTGTCTGCAAAAGAGCGCTTACAGAGTTCCTGCGCAAGCAAAGCCGCCGGTTCGGTGTAATAAAGATTGGAGGTGTGGAGGAGTTTCCTGGCCTGGCCCTGGATGGCCGCGATGACCGCGGGCATGTTGTGGCCAATACCGGAAACGGCCAGCCCGGAGAAGAAATCCAAATACTTCTTCCCTTTTTCATCCCACACCCAGCTTCCCCGGGCCCGTTTGATGGCCAGCGGGTAGCGCTTGTAGGTGTTGAGGATGTATTGATCTGTTAGTTTTTTGATGTCCATTATGCGGCTTTCCTGATAAAACTCGTGACGGCGCTCGCGGCGGCGTCTGCCGTCAACAAATACTTAATATTTTTGGTGATGTCCACCGAGCCAATGCCTTTTTCCACCGCATCGACCGAAGCCTGGGCTTTGACCAGCATCCCTCCGGTGATCACGCCGGATTGGATCAGGCTTTCCGACAGCGTCCGGTCGATCTTCGGGATCTGCTTTCCATCCGAACCGAGAACACCCCCCGAGTCCGTCAGGAAGACCAACCGCTGAGCCTGGCAAGCGAACGCGAGGGCCAGCGCGAAATCGTCGGCGTTGATATTCAGCGACGCTCCCGAGGCATCTTCGGCGATCGGATAAAAAACTGGGAGAGACCGAGCAAGGATTCTGCCAAATACGGGGATATTCACGAGTTCCGGCTTCCCCACTCTGCCTAATTCCGGCTGCGCGGCGGCCCGCAGCAAGTGGTCTGTTTTGCCAGAACACCCCTCCGCCCGAACCCCCAGGTGAACGAGCTGAGACACGATCTCTTTATTAATGTGGGCCAATACATCCGCCACGACCGCGAGGGTGTGTTCGTCCGTAACGCGTAATCCATTGACGAACCGGGTTATGACGCCTTTCTTTTCAAGAGCGCGGCTGATTTCTTTCCCGCCGCCGTGCACGAGAACGACCTTGGCCTTCTTGGACAACGCGACCACGTCCTTCAAGAAGTCTGGCCGGTGGGCCGGATCTTCCAGAAGACTGCCGCCGTATTTAATGACGATGACGTTAGAATCCAACATATTCGAAAAACGAGAGCCGCGAGTCGCCATAGTGCTCCTGGCGGAACAGCTTCCACCGCGGGTCTTGAACGGCAGGCTCTTTGGCATGATGCTGGCCCACGACCCATCCGCCAGGTTTTAAAATATGGGCTCGCGCGATCGCGTCGAGCGTCGGGCCTGTTAAAGTAAGGGCATTCCACTTGGCATCATGATACGGCGGGCCCATGAAAATCAGATCGAACGGCCCCCCCAGATGCGTGAGCTGCTGGGTCGCATTCGCCCTCACGACACGCGCGCGCGCAAAAAGCTGGAGCCGCGATAGGTTCTGCCGGATGATGCTTAAGCAATTCGGGTTTTGGTCGACGAACGTGGCCGACGCCGCGCCTCGCGACAAGGCCTCAATACCCACCGAGCCGGACCCGGCATAAAGGTCCAAGAACTGAGCATCCGCAAGCCGGGGCCGTAAAATATCAAAAAGCGATTTTTTGATACGTCCCAGGATGGGTCGTACCCCGAGCGATGCCGCCGGGCTCTTCAGCGACCGGCGTTTTGCGGAACCTCCTATAATGCGCATAAGAATAGGAATTATACTGTAATCTCTATCCAATTTCTGCGTCTAACCTGGAGATATTGGGGACCCAAAAGGTACAATCGAATCAAGATGAGCAAACGAATCTATTTAACAGCGGCCTTTTGCGTCCTATCGGCTCTTCCGGTTATAGCCAAGAAACAGTCGGATGACGTTAAAGATTATATCGCCACCGCCCAGCAAAAGGCCCGGGCCTGGCAGCCTGATGCCCAACTGGTCTATGTGACCGTGGGATCCAGCGTGAAACCTGACGGCAGCAACCTCTGCGATCCCGAGCATCCTTCGACTGGCTGGAACTACGCCTATTACTCCAAAGCCACAGATGCGTATTACACCATCTATGGTTGCAAGGGGAGTGTGAGCGGAGAACCCACCGGAAAGGGATTCGAGAAGCCCCCTCCTCCGATCACACAGGACTTTATCGGAACCGGCCAAGTGGTCGACATCCTGAATGAGGTCGCGCAGGGGTGGCATCTCGCGCGCTGTCAGAGTGTCCAAGCGCTCCGCGCAGGTGACGAAGCGACTCCGGTTTGGGCGACGATGCTGGATTGTGGAGATGTCGGCGGTTCGGTGACCATTGACGCCACGTCCGGGAAGGTCCTGAAGAGTAAGCGAACTTCTTAAAATAGTCGAGCCCTTGCAACGAAAACCCCGCTGGCTTCAGCGGGGTTTTGTTTTGAAGGAATTTGGTGGACCGGAAGGGACTTGAACCCTCAGCCTTCTCCATGCCATGGAGACGATCTCCCAATTGATCTACCGGCCCACGAAATCCCTTCGGCGCGACGGTCTCTTAAAATAGCAAATTCCGGGAGGCGAGCGGAAGGAGACAGGCATGGGCGGGCACAATTTCGAGCTAATGGGCTTACGTCTTTTTGGGCCTGGGTCGCCGGTGAGATTCCCAGCGTAAGGCTTGGTACCTGGTGCCGTACAATGCAGGAAATCGCCAGATGAGATCGTTAAAGTCCGGAGCATAGAGCCATATCGTCATCGGGCCGACGATTTTGCTTTCGAATCGTAACAGCGGAATTTCTTCCTCTACTTCGGCGCGCAGGAGCAACACTTTTTTGAGACGCACCGGAATTCGGATACATTGTACGAGGAGTTTTACAATTGATCAATGCCAAGCAGAGTGCTAGCATACCGCGTCTATGGCCCACGCACCCTCGTTGTCCATCGTGATCCCGACGTTCAACAGCGAAGAATCGCTGCCGGTCCTGATGGATCGTTTGGCGACCGTTTTAAAATCCCTCGGTGCTCCTTATGAGATCATCATCGTCAATGACGGAAGCCGAGACAAAACAGAAACCGTTCTCGCCCAACTGGCCCGGCAGGTCTCGAACCTTGTTCCGGTGACGCTCGGCCGCAATTATGGGCAGCATAACGCGCTGTTATGCGGCATACGTCTGGCGAAACACGAAGTCATCGTCACGCTGGATGATGACTTGCAAAACCCTCCAGAAGAAATCCCCGAACTGCTCGACCGTTTGAATGAAGGGTACGACGTCGTGTACGGCACGCCGTTGGAACAGCATTATGGTTTGGGTCGGGGCTTGGCTACGGCGCTGGTCAAATGGGCCTTCAGCGTCGCGATGGGCTTGAAAATCGCGGAGCAGATCAGCGCTTTTCGCGTTTTCCGCACGCGTCTGCGCGATTCGTTCGCGCAATTCAACGGTCCCTACGTATCGATCGATGTGTTGCTCTCCTGGGGAACGACTCGCTTCGGTTCCGTTCCAGTCCGTCATGACGCATGGCAGCGTCCCCGGGTTCCCCTTCTTAGCGTCCATTATTTCGATTTTCTCCGGCACCCAACTATTTACGCTCGGCATTCTCGGAGAATATTTCGCTCGTCTGTATATGAAAGTGATCGGTCGTCCCTCTTATGTCGTTAAGTCCCAACCCTCCGCTTAAACGGATGGCTTCCGCCGTTCTGCGCGACATTTTCGGATGATCCGGGACCGTCTTTCGAAAGTCTTCCCTGAACGATTTCTCGTTGCTCTCCTCTTTACCGGTTTCTTCTTCTCCTGTTTGCGCCCCATCGAAGATCATGACGTCTGGTGGCATCTCGCCACGGGACGCACCCTGTGGGCGCATCATATCCTTCCACGATACGACATGTTTTCTTGGACCTGCACAGGTCGTCCATGGCTCAACACTTACTGGCTATACGACGCGCTGATCTACCGGCTTTATGCAGGGGGTGGATTTCCCGCGATCATCATCTATAAAAGCGTGATGACGGTCCTCATTTTCGGATTCGTTTATCAGCGGCTGCGTTTACGCACAATCCCTGGCGTCTGGATGCTCGCCGGGCTGGCGCTGGCATTTTGGGGCAGCCGATTAAGCCATACCGGTTGGGGTGAGCGCGCGAGTCTGGTCACTTATTTAGGATGTTCATCTCTGCTTTGGCATTTGGAAGCGGTCCAGCGGGGCCGGTGGCCACGCCGGACCCTATGGATTTGGCCGGCCCTTTTCGCGCTATGGGCCAATCTTCATCAGGGGTTCCTCGTAGGCTTGGGCCTTGTCGGCCTTTACGCCTTCGGGGAAGCGATCACGTCCCGAGAGCGGTCCAGGTTTTTCCTGACCTGGGTGCTGGGATGTGCGGCGGCCACTGTCATGACGCCACACGGGATTCATCTTTACCGGGCTCTATGGACTATCGCGACAAATACCGTGGGCATCTCCGAGTGGCAGCGCACGCCTTGGAAACATCTGGCCGTCTATTGGGGGGTGTTGATCGCTTTCTGGGGCAGCCTGATTCTGCGGACCTGCCTGACCGGTAGGCAGAAACGTTGGAAGCAATCTATCCCGCTCAGTTTTTTGCTGAACGCGGTGGCCTTGAGCTACGGCAGCGTTCGCCACACGCTTCATGTTCCTTTTTTCGTCCTCTTCGCGGTGCCTTGGGTCATGGAGTGGCTGGCGGGGAGTCGACCCTTACCGACTTGGACGACGCCGACCGCATGGGGGGTGATCGCGCTCTTTGCAATCCAGTCGGCTTGGGGTATTCAGGGTGGCATCGATACCAAAAAATACCCCGTGGAAGCATGCCGTTTTATCGACCGTATGAATCTGCCGGGGCCGTTCTTCAACTCGTACGCTTTTGGGGGTTATTGGATGTGGCACTTTGGTCAGCGGCGTCCCGTTTTTATTGATGGGCGAAGCCCTCTGGTCGAAGGCTATGCCGAACTATGGGAGGCGATCCTCCGGGCCCAAGGCGGTGCGCCGGCGGATTGGCAGGCTTTTCTGGAAAAGTGGCATGTGCGAGCCGCTCTGTTGGATCATCCGGAGCTGTCGGCCCCCGGCTCGATCTATGAGGCGTACTTTCCGGCTTCGCGCTGGTCTTTGCTCTATCGGGATTCTACGGCGGCGATCTATGTCAGGCGGTCTGCATCCGCAAAGGCTTCTCCAGCCCGTGCGCGGTGAGTAAATCTTCCTGATCAAAAATATCCGGCACTTGACCTTCCCCCACGATCCGCCCGCCATCCATAACGATAACCCGTTGACAAACGTCCAGGACCAAATCCAAATCGTGCGTCGCGATCATCTGCGGCTGTGGAAGGCTTTTTAAAAACTGGATGAGCAACCTCCGGCTCCTTGGGTCCAGGCCGCTGGAGGGTTCATCGAACGCCAAGATCTTTGGTTGCATCGCCAGGACTGCCGCCACCGCGACCTTCTTGCGTTGCCCAAAACTTAAGTGGTGGGGCGTCAGTGCTTCCGAACCTTCCATCCCGATCTGCCGCAACGCCGTCTGGACCCGTTCGCGGACTTCGGTCTCGGAGCAACCCAGATTCACAGGCCCGAAGGCCACGTCTTCAAACACCGTCGGCATGAACAATTGATCGTTCGGGTCTTGGAAAACGAGGCCGACTTGTTTGCGGACCGTGGTGAGCGTCTTGGCGTTCAGCGTGTCTCCGAGAATGACAATTTCTCCGTCGCCCTGAAATGTCCCGTTGAGATGAAAAAACAGCGTGGATTTGCCCGCGCCGTTGGGACCGATCACGGCCAGGCGTTCTGTCTCGCCCAGTTCAAAGCTGACATCGTTCAGCGCTTGGGTTCCGTCAGGATAGCGATAGGACAGATGGCGTACTTGGAGGATTCCCATTAGAATCGCCCCCAGCGCACTAAACCCAGCAGCAGCGATCCAGTCGCGACGAATACGGCGTCACCCGCGCTGAAGTGCAATAACCTCACGCCTCCCGCTCCGGTTGAGAACCCCCGCGCCTGCATGGCGGCGAAGACGCGTTCGGCCCGCTCATAGGAACGAATAAAGAGCGAAGCCAAGATGTTCCCCAGGTGGAACCATTGCCGGATCCAGAAACGTCCGAAATAGCGCGCCGTCCACGCACGCTCTAGCTGAACAGCTTCCTGGTACAACACGTCGCCGTAGCGATAAAGAAAGGCGAGGAACATCACGAAGAGGCGGGGTAAATGTAATTGCTCGAGGGCGCGCAGGAGGTCCGGAAAAGGCGTCGTCAAAATCAGGAGCGACATCGCCGCGATCGAATAAAAGGCTTTGCCCAGCACGTCGCCGAGCCTCGTCAGCGACAGATGCGAAAACCAAGCGGACACCAACATCAGCAGCGCGAATGGTAGGATCGTTAGGATGCGCGCGAAAAGCGGCTTAAAGGAAATCCCGGCAAGCAGCGTAGCAGCGGCAATGAGAGCGGGGTAGCCGATCGCCTGGGCCCGGTTGAAATGCGGAGTCAGCAGGACAACGCCGATAAACAACAGCCCGACAAACAGTTTACTGCGCGGATCGAGATGATGCGCCGGTGTTTTTTCGTGACGGTAGCTGTCATGCCATTGATGGGTCACGCGGCGGAGTTTAGCATCTTTTATACAGGGAGTGAAATTAGCTTAAATGGTACCCATGCCGCCGTCACAAGCCAGCACGCCGGAGCTATCTGTGGTTATTCTGGGCTACCGCGAGGAAGACCGCCTGCCGGGTTTCGTGACGACCGTCGAGCGAGAAGTCCATGAGCTTGGCATCTCCTACGAGATCATCTTGATCGCGAACTATTGGCCTCGGATCGCCGACAAGACTCCGCAGGTGGCGGCGCAGCTGGCGGAAAAAGATCCTCGCGTTACGGTAATCGCCCAACCTAAAAAAGGCCGGATGGGATGGGACATGCGCAGCGGCTTGGCAGCGGCCCGTGGACGGCTGATCGCGGTGATTGATGGGGATGGCCAATTCCAGCCGAGCGACATCGTGAAGCTCTATCGCGAGCTTCATAGCCGTCAGTTGGATTTATGCCAGACCTATCGCGTGCAGAGAGCCGATGGCTGGGTTCGCCGGGTCATCTCTAAGGTCTACAATTTTATTTTTGGGTTGTTGTTTCCGGGGACCGGCTTGTTCGATGTGAACGCGAAGCCAAAGCTGATGACCCGCGCTCTCTACGAATCGCTCCAACTCACATCCGACGATTGGTTTATTGACGCGGAAATGGTGATCCAGGCAAGGCGCCGCCATTATCGGTTGGGACAAATTCCATCGATCTTCGGCAAGAAAGAAGGCAAATCCTATATCAACGTTGCGAGCCTTTTTGAATTCTTAATGAATTTGACGGTGTTCCGCTTGCGGGAAACGCTGCGGCGTTTCCGTTCATGATTTGAAACGCCGGAGAATTTCTCCCAACAACAGCACCGCGGCCGTGACCACCAGCACTCCGCTGACGGCTTTCACGAAGGGCTCAGCGCCTCCGGGCAAGCCGACGATTTTCTGCACGGCATCAGGGGATTGGGAGGAATAAGGGGCGAGGGCGCAGAGCCCCGCCAAAATAAGAAGGCCGCCGATGACCCCGCGTCGTTTCATTCTCCACCTACTTGAATAGATCCGGGCGCGAGCGCGAGAGCGATTCCAGGACCATTCCCGTCACGACGCCTTCCAACAATCCCAGCACGGCATGGACACCCACAATCACCGAGAATCCGGTCGACCAAGACACGACTTTGGACAGGCCTAACTGACTGGCGCAGGAGAGCGACGAAAGGATCATGGCCAGCCATCCGGCAAAAAATCCTGACCAAAAAATGCGCCGCGACCCTTTGAAAACCAGGGCCATCGTTCGATAAAGCACGGCCCCTCCCATCGAGCCGATGATTCCCATGTTAAAGATATTGGCCCCGAGCGCCGCGACCCCGCCGTCCTGAAAAAGAAAACATTGCACGACCAAGACAACCCCCATCACGATGAGGCCGGCCCAGGGGCCTAGAAGCGCTCCCGCCAGCGCGCCTCCGAGGAAATGCCCCGACGTGCCGCCGGCGACCGGGATATTGATCATCTGACCCGCGAACACAAACGCCGCCAGCACGCCCATGAGCGGGACCGCTTTTTCCTCCAAAGCGGCCGAGACCCGGCGCAACCCGATTGCGACGAAGGATCCGCTGACAATATCCAACGTCCCCCAAACGCGCGGGGTTAGGAAACCATCAGGGATATGCATAGTGAAATGAGTTTAATGAGGTGCGGCTTGGACGGATATGGAACTCACAGTGGTTCGGCTCCTTTTGCAGGGGCTCGGCTCGCCACCCGATGAACTCGGCACGGATCATGACCTTTCTCGCCTTGGAATTCCGGTACGTAAAGAGGATCTTGCGCGTCCCACCGATGGGAACGGCGGCCGTTCCCGGAAGCGCATTCGCTTTCACGGAACCCGTGGAAGAAGCCGGAAGAGCGGTGACGGTTGAAGTCGATGCGGTGACGGGGGTCTTTATCGGACTCGGGGCCGGCGTCAATCGACTGTTGTCCTTCAGGCGTGCCATCAAAAACATGACACTCGCGGCGATAACCGCGATATCGAGAAGGATAAATACGACTAGAAAGAACTTTTTCATTTTCCGGGATTCGCCGGGTTTGGAGGCGTTGTGGGCGGTCCACCGGGCGCACCTGTCTGTCCGGTGGGCACGGGTTTAGATCGGCCGAAACCCGATAACGCGCCTCCCTCCACGCCAATCGTTTTCCCACTGCCTGCCGAAGGCGGCGTGGCGGATGAGGGAGTCGCTGGAGGTGAAGCGGGCTTCGGACCGGGGGCCGGCGCAGAGGTTTGAGCGGGAGCCGCGGCTATGGGTGCCGTCGGAGTCGCACCCAAACTACGCTGCAAGACATCTACTTGCTGGGTCACGTTGCTGATAATTTTTAAAAGTTTATCGATCGTCTCGGGAGTGAGCACGCTGCCGGACGGCGTGGCTCCGGCTTGACGCTGAAGAACCGTCTGCATATCGGAGAGCCGCTGCGCCATGGTATCGAGGCGGTCCACCATCTCTTTGTTGGCGGCGGGGGCGGGTACCCTAGCATCCAAGGGCGGGCGCGTAGCGATAGGAGGCGTTCCGAAATCCGGCAATGTTGTCCGCGCGGGCTCTGGTTCCGGCTCTCGAGGCGTATTGAACATATCTTGCCCGCCGCCACCGGCTGCCGCGTCTGGGTCCCCGAGCGAAAACTCCTCCACAGGCGCCTTTTTTTTGAATAATTTACCGGCCGCCCAAATGAAAAGAATAGTTCCGAGGAGGATGACCCCAACGGGAATAAGAACGGCAGGGTCTTGCAAATAGGAACTCATATTCGAAAACTATCATACAAAATGTTTTTTGTTGTAAAATCCACTTTCCCAAAACGATTTCCGTGCTCCTTAATTTTCGGCCTCGTGGTGGAATGGTAGACGCGCGGGACTCAAAATCCCGTGTCCGCAAGGACATGTCGGTTCGAGTCCGACCGAGGCCATTTGATTTACCGTGAAACTTTCCTTTCAACGATCCCTTCTCCTTTGGTACCACAAAAACAAGCGCGATCTTCCTTGGCGGCGTACACGCGACCCCTATCGCATCTGGGTATCGGAGATCATGCTGCAGCAGACGCAGGTGGATACAGTCATACCTTACTATCACCGTTTTTTGAAGGCGTTCCCCAATTTTGGCGCGCTCGCGAAAGCGCCGCTCGGTAAAGTCTTGAAGCTTTGGGAGGGATTAGGCTATTACTCCCGCGCGCGTAATCTCCACGCCCTCGCTAAAATCGTTCAACGAAATCACGGCGGAAAACTTCCCCGCGATCCCGAAGAGTTGCGGGAATTACCAGGTATTGGTCCTTATACGGCCGGCGCCATCCTCAGTATCGCTTTCGGAAAGGATTATGCCGTTCTGGATGGCAATGTCGAGCGCGTCTTGGCGCGCCTTCTCGGTTGGACCCATGATGTGCGGACCTCCAAGGCGCGCCAATCCATGTGGACTTTAGCGCAGTCCCTGGTTCCTAAGGGAAAAGCTGGAGATTACAATCAGGCGCTCATGGAGTTGGGTGCGTTACTCTGTGCGCCTCATGCGCCGCGATGCAGCGCCTGTCCGATTCAATCGAATTGTCGCGCCCGCCAAATGAAGCTCATCGACCGTATTCCGCTTAAACGTAAAAGCAAAATCTTACCGCATTATCAGATCGGGGCCGGGGTTATCTGGAAGGGCGATAAGTTGTTGATCAGCCAGCGGCCTTATAAGGGGTTGCTCGGGGGGCTGTGGGAATTCCCGGGTGGAAAACAAAAGGCTTCCGAAAGCATTTCGCAGTGTGTCCGGCGCGAAATCGAAGAAGAGCTCGGCATCCAAGTCCGGGTGGGTCCCAAACTAGCGGAAGTAGATCACGCCTACAGCCACTTTAAAATTACCCTCCACGCCCACCGGTGCCGGTATGTTTCCGGAGCCCCCCAGACCCTCGGCTGCCGCGCCTGGCGCTGGGTGTCCCCCTCTCAACTCAAAGAATATGCCTTCCCCACAGCTAACCAGCCGATCCTCCGCCAACTGCTCCCCGCTAAGAATTAACTTATAGTTAAAACCGGCTTGTTATTTAGACGCGAATCTCCTTCGTTACGAGGGGCCCAAAATAAATTGAGCCTATCGGACCCGCTTTTTTAGACGTAAGCTCCATAGACAACACCGCATCATTACGCTACGATTATAGGTATCCTTGGGAGAGGGTACTTCGTGGATATGTGACCT
>WNFI01009567.1_pt1 | contig 17094 bp, 19 predicted proteins | sample 5400471 | NCBI WGS metagenome assembly WNFI01 (sample SAMN13153348, study PRJNA577476) | soil metagenome | isolation source: 100 cm saprolite on Douglas fir-dominated hillslope | place: USA:California | collected 2013-09-17 | reverse complement strand
TAGAGGAGAAGCGCGTATAATCCGCGCGCTCCAATGAGTCTCGTCGCCAATCTTCTGCGCGCCGACCACATCGTGCTCGACCTGCAGGTGTCGAGCAAGAAACGGCTGTTCGAGCAGGCCGGCCTGCTGTTCGAGAACCATCACGGCCTCGCGCGCAGCCTGGTCTTCGACAGCCTGTTCGCGCGCGAGCGCCTCGGCTCAACCGGGCTCGGCCAGGGGGTAGCGATTCCCCATGGCCGCATCAAGGGACTGAAGGAGGCGCTGGGCGCGTTCCTGCGGCCCGCGCAGCCGGTGCCCTTCGACGCCCCCGACGGCAATCCCGTCAGCCTGGTATTCGTGCTGCTGGTTCCCGAAAAGGCGACCGAGAAGCACCTGCAGATCCTTTCCGAGCTCGCGCAGATGTTCAGTGACAAAGCGCTGCGCGAGGCGATGAGCGGGGCGCCGGACGCCGGTGCCCTTCACCAGCTGATCACCGCGTGGCAACCGGATGCTGCAGGTCAACGTCGCGCGGCTGCATGACGACAACCGCGAGGCGCTGTCGCTCGCCTGGATCGCCGGGCGCGAAGGCGGCACCGCGGTGCGGCGCGAGGCAGCCAAGGCCGCCTCGCTGATCGGTCACCTCAACCTCACCCACCCCAACAGCATCCAGGTCGTCGGCGCCTACGAGGCCGGCACGCTCGCCGGCTTCGTCGAGCGGCTGTTCGAGTTCGCGCCCGCAGCGGTGATCATCGCCGACGGTGTCACGCCGCCGCCGCAGCTGCTCGACGCCGCGGCGAGGACCCACACGCCGCTCTTTACCTCGCCGCTGCCGGCCGCGCGCGTGATCGACAAGCTGGCACGCTATCTTGCCAAGGCGCTCGCCGAGAGGACCGAGCGGCACGGCGTTTTCATGGACGTGCTCGGCCTTGGCGTGCTGATCACCGGCGAGTCGGGCGTGGGCAAGAGCGAGCTCGGCCTCGAGCTCATCAGCCGCGGACACGGCCTGGTGGCCGACGACGTCGTGGAGATCTCGCGCATCGCCGCCAACACGCTCGACGGTCGCTGCCCGCCGATGCTGAGGGATTTCCTCGAAGTGAGGGGCCTGGGGCTGCTCAACATCCGTACCATCTTCGGCGAGACCGCCGTGCGCCCGAAGATGAAGCTTAAGCTGATCGCGCATCTCGAGAAGCCCCGCCCCGAAGGGCGCGATCCCGGCGAGCGCCTGCCGCTTGCCGATCTATGGGAGGACATTCTCGGCGTGACGGTGCGCAAGGTCGTCATCCCGGTCGCCGCCGGCCGCAACCTCGCGGTGCTGGTCGAGGCCGCGGTGCGTAACCACATCCTCAAGCTGCGCGGCGTCGACTCGACCGCCGAGTTCCTGGCGCGACAGAAACGGGAGCTCGACGACAGCGAGAGCGAAGGCGAAAAGTAGGTGCAGCTCATCCTGGTGAGCGGGCTGTCCGGCTCCGGCAAGAGCATTGCGCTCAACGTGCTCGAGGACAGCGGCTACTACTGTGTCGACAACCTGCCAGCGACGCTGCTGCTCGAGGTGGTGGACTTTCTGGCCGAGGCAGGCCACGATCGGGCCGCCGTGAGCGTCGACGCAAGAAGCGCCGCCGTCGCCGCGCTGCCCGAAAACATCGCCAAGCTGCGCGGCCGCGGAGTCGACTGCCGGGTGCTGTACCTCGAGGCGAATTCTCCGACGCTGCTACGGCGCTTCTCCGAGACGCGGCGCCGTCACCCGCTCGCCGGCTCTGATCTGACGCTTTCCGAGGCGATCGGGCGCGAGCGCACACTCCTGGCCGGTGTTGCGGCGCTCGCGCATCGCATCGATACAAGCGAGTTGCAGCCGCGCGTGCTGCAGAACTGGATCAGGGATCTGCTCGCCCTCGACGCGGGGTCGCTCACGCTGCTTTTCGAGTCGTTCGCGTATCGCGATGGCATTCCGCTCGACGCCGACTGGGTGCTCGACTGCCGCATGCTGCCCAACCCGCACTACGATCCGCAGTTGCGTCCTTTTACCGGTCGCGACAGCGCCGTGGCCGAGTACCTGGGCAGCGACGCCGCGGTCCAGCGCTGGCTGGAGGACGTGCGGGCGCTGCTGTCGCGCTGGCTGCCGGCGATCGCCCGGGAGAACCGCAGCTACGTTACCGTGGCCATCGGCTGCACCGGCGGCCGTCACCGCTCCGTCTACCTCGCCGAGCGGCTCGCCGAGGCGTTTCGTGTGCAGTGGCGCGTCCTGGTGCGCCATCGCGGCCTGGCTCGCGAAGGCGCGCAAGCGTAATGCAGGACTGCGCGCTTTTCCCCCTGAACACGGTACTCTTTCCCGGCGGCCGCCTGCCGTTGCGGATCTTCGAGCAGCGCTACATGGAAATGGCGAAGGCTTGCTTGCGCGACGACACGCCCTTCGGCGTATGCCTGATCCGCGATGGCGCGGAAGTCGGCGCGCCGGCGACTCCGGTGGAGATCGGCTGCCTCGCCCGTATCGCCGCCTGGGACATGCCGCAACTCGGCATGCTGCATATCATCGCCCGCGGCGAGCGGCGCTTTCGCATCCTCGGGCGGCGCGTCGAGCCCAACGGCCTCGCGCGCGCCTCGATCGAAATGCTTCCCGACGATACCGACGCGCCGGTGCCGGAACAGTGCAAGTCCTGCGTGCGCCTGCTCGAGCGCGTGATCGCGCAGCAGGGCGATGGGCTCTTCGAGCCGCCGCACCGGTTCGATTCCAGCGCCTGGGTGAGTGCGCGCCTCGCCGAAATCCTTCCGCTTCCGCTTTCGGCGAAGCAGGAGCTGTTCGAACTGACCGACGCCCGCGCGCGGCTGGAGCGCCTCAACAATCTCCTGGGGAGATAGCGGTTCTCCACTAAAATACCGTAGGGGTCGGAACCATAACAATGGCGCTTTCGCACCGAAACTATGCCAAAGTCCGGGTCGTAGCGCCGGTGGGACGTCTCGACCACGACAACTGCGAAGCCTTCAGGAACGACCTCGCCCCCCACCTCGACGCCTGTCTGCGCGAGGGCCACGCGCTGATCTTCGATCTGTCCCGCCTCGAGTATGTGTCCAGCGCCGGGTTGCGCTGCCTGATGCTTGCCGCCAGGCAGGCCGTCAGCCGCAGCGGCCGCCTGGTGATCGCCTCCCTGCAGCCGCTGGTCGCCGAAATTTTCCAGATCAGCCGTTTCAACCTCGTTTTCGACGTCTTCCCAACGATGCGCGAGGCGCTGGCTTCGGTTTCGTCCGAGGCGGTCGAAGCTTTCGAACGCGGCTGATCGGGGATGCGCGTCCGCTTCTGGGGCACGCGCGGTTCGATGCCGGTGGCGCTGACCGCCGCCGACGTCCGGGACAAGCTGGCCCAGGCCCTGGTCGCGGCCGGCGGCCGGCGTTTCGAGTCGTTCGGCGCGGCCTACGACTTTGCGCAGCACGAGCTGCCGTTCGCGCTCACGCATACATTCGGCGGCCACTCGTCGTGTGTCGAGCTGGAGACCGGCAGCCATGAATATTTCGTGTGCGACATGGGGAGCGGAGCACGGCCCTTCGGCGCTCACGTGCTGGCGCGACAGGGCGGCCGGCCGGCGACGGTGAACGTGTTCATGTCGCACGTCCACTGGGATCACATCATGGGCTTTCCCTTCTTCGGACCCGCCTATGTGCCGGGGACGAGAATCCGCGTCCACGGCTGTCACGACATCCTGGAGCAGGCGCTCCGGCTGCAGCAGGCGCCGCCTTGTTTCCCGGTACCGTTCGACCAGCTTGCCGCGAAGATCGAATTCGTGAAGCTCGTGCCTGGCGAGACCTACCGGGCCGGCAGCGTAAGCGTGACGCCCAAGATCCAGCGCCATTCTGGAGATTCCTACGGCTATCGGTTTGAGGCGGCCGGCAAAGTACTCGTCTACACCACCGACTCCGAGCACAAGCTCGAGAACCGCGGCGAGGCCGAGGCCTTCGTCGCCTTCTTCCGGGACGCCGACCTCGTCGTGTTCGACGCCATGTACTCGCTCGCCGAGGTGGCCTCGGTGAAGGCTGACTGGGGCCATTCCAGCAACATCGTCGGGGTCGAGCTCTGCCAGATGGCCGGCGTCAAGCACCTGGTGCTGTTCCACCACGAGCCCAGTTCCGACGACGCGGCGATCGAAGCCGTGCTCAAGGACACGCGTCGCCTCGAGGAGCTGACTCGCGGCGCGCAGCCGCTGCGTGTCTCGGCGGCCTACGACGGGCTGGAGATCGATCTCTGAGACTGCGTTCGGGGCCGCGACTGACGGGCGCAGCGCTACTCGCCGTCTGCGTCCTGCTCATCGGTCTCGAGTCGCCGCCGGTCGCGGCGCTGCGCGAAACTCTATTCGACGGTTATCAAAGGCTGATGCCGCGTGCGCGCAGTTCCGCGCCGGCGGTCATCGTGGACATCGACGAGCGCTCGCTCGACACGCGGGGGCAGTGGCCATGGCCACGCAGCGTCACGGCGGACCTCGTGCGTGCCATTTCGCGCGCCGGGCCGGCGGCGATCGGCGTCGACGTGTTGTTCGTCGAGCCGGACCGCTCGGCGGCGGGAGCCGACGCGGCGCTGGCGCAAGCGGTCCAGGGCGGGAAAGTGGTGCTGGGCATCTCCGGAATCGACTACCGCGACCGCCGTTTACCGCATCCGCCGCACGCGGCACCGGTGCGATCGTCCAGCCAGCGCGCGCTGCCGTTGCGGCAGTTCGATGGCCAGCTGCAGAGCCGGCCGGAGATCGATCGCGCAGCCGCCGGCCGCGGGCTGATCAGCACCGACTCACCGGATCGCATCATCCGGCGAATCCCGCTGGTTGCGCGGATCGGCGAAGTCATCGTGCCGGCGCTTGCCGTGGAGATGGTTCGCATCGCCACCGGCACGCGGGAGCTGCGCATCGACGACCACGGCGGCGAGCATGTGGACCTCAACGTCGGTTCTGCGTCGATTCCGATCCAGTCTGACGGCACGCTGAACGTGTATTTCGGGCGTCACGATGCGGAGCGCTTCGTCTCGGCCGAGGATGTGCTTTCCGGAAAGGCCGCGGCTGAGTTTTTTCACGACAAATTCGTTCTCGTCGGCGTATCAGGCTTGGGGTTGCTCGATTTCCAGGCCACCCCGCTGGGTGAGCGCATTCCAGGCGTGGAAGTGCACGCGCAAATCCTCGAGCAGATCTTCGACGGCACGTATCTGCGCCGGCCCACGGGCGCGGCGTGGACCGAAGCCGCGCTGCTCGCGGGCGTGGGGGTTCTGTTCGTCTTGTTCGTTCCGGCAGCGCGCCCATGGACATCCTTTGTGCTTCTGGCGGCGGCCCTGCTCGCGCTTGCGGCAGCAGGGATCCTCGCCTTCATGAGCGGATTGCTGCTGAACGTCACGGCGCCGGCGCTAGCGGCGCTCGCCGTCTTCGCCGCCCTGCTCGGGGCTACGTTTGCCGAGGCCGACCGCCAGCGGCGGCTGCTGCGCGAAGCGCAGGCGCGCGTCGCCGGTGAACTGGAAGCCGCACGGCGCATCCAGATGGGGTTGGTGCCGGCGCCGCGCACGGTTTTCGCCGGACAGACAGCTTTTGCCCTCGACGCGCTGCTCGAGCCGGCGCGAATGGTCGGCGGCGATTTTTACGACTGCTTCATGGTGGACGAGGACCGGCTTTTCCTGGTGGTCGGCGACGTTTCGGGCAAGGGACTTCCGGCGAGCCTTTTCATGGCGCTCTCCAAGTCTCTATTGAAGAGCATCGCCCTGCGGGGCCCAAGCGACCCCGGCTCGCTCCTCATGCTCGCAAACGCGGAAATCTGCCGCGACAACGCGGAATCGTTCTTCGTCACTGCATTCGCAGGGCTGCTCGACGTGCGTAGCGGCGCGCTGGCTTTCTGCAACGCGGGCCACGAGCCGCCGATCGCCTGCCGGCCGGGGAGCGTGCCCGAACGCGTCGAGCATTCCGGCGGGCCGCCGCTATGCGTGCTGGAGGGCTTCGAGTATCCAAGCGGGCACCGCATCCTGGAAGCGGGCGAGTGGCTGTGCGTGCTCACCGATGGCGTGACCGAGGCGATGAACGCGGCGGGTGAGTTCTACGGCGCCGCGCGCCTGCACGCGGTATTGAAACCCCTCTCGTCGGCTGCGCCGGATGCGGTCGTCGCGGCGGTACGCGCGGACGTGCGGAAGTTCACCGGCACGACGGAGCAATCAGACGACCTTACCCTGCTTTGCGTGCGCTGGAACGGCGCAGCCGCTAGCGGACGTTGATTTCGACGCGCCGGTTGCGCGGCTCGTCGATGTTGTCGGCGGTCGGCACGAGAAGCTCGCGCTCGCCGCGGCCGGCGGTCTGGATCTGCCTGCCAGGAATACCGATCTCGACGAGGAAGCCCTTCATACGCTCGGCGCGCTGTGCCGACAGCAGATCGTTCGCCTCAAGGTCGCCAACGGTATCGGTATGCCCGACGACCATGATGTCCGGGACGGGTCGCTGCTTCAGGGCCGCCAGGATCTTTTTCAGCTCCTCTTTCGATTCGTCGGTCAGCTCGTCGGTGGCGGTAACGAAGTAAAGCAGAAACGTGGTTGGCTTGGCAGGCAAGGCTTCGAGCGCGACATCGAAAGACTGGCGCACTTCGGCGTCGGAAAGCTGCGTGATCTCGGATTGCCCTGCGGTGATCCGGCTCGCCGCAAACGGCTGGTTGAGCACATGGCGCGCGCTGCCGCGCTGCACGATGACCGTGCCGGTATGACCGTCCGCGCTAGGCAGAACCACGACGGTCTCGTCGAGCGGCGCCGGCTGTGCATAGATCGCGCCCAGGACAACCAGCGCGCCGAGCGCCAGCACCAACATCGCTCAGCTTCCCGGCTCGGTGACCTTCACCACGAACTCGGTACCGCGAACCCCCATGATCGACGACGGTGTGCGCACCCTCATCGCATCGGGCGACTGCTTGACCATCTTGCCGGAGATGACGGCGAGCGTTCCCTTCTTCAGCGAGGCATCGAAATGCCCGTTGTGCGTGGTCGAATCGAACGCATAGCGCTCGATCGCCAATACGCTGCCCGGCCCCACCGAAAGCAGGCTGTTATCGGAGAACGTCACCCCGGCAGAGCCGTCGGCGCCGGTGACCAGCGAATCGGACTCCTGCACCGGCATGCCCACCGTGGCCGGCAGCCGCTGGCCTTGCCGCTCGAGGAACACCGATCCCGTGGCGACCTTGATCTGCCCCACATCGCCCGCCCAAACGCCGCCCGCGAAGCAGGACAGGCATACCAAAAGTGTCCAACGCATGATGGCCCTCCCTAAGGGTCCTTTCAACGGATTCTATAATGCGCCCGATCCCATGGACTACAGCGTGAAAAACTCCCGCTTGGCGATGTTTCCGTCGCGGCTCGCCGAGCTGCGTCCTTTGTCCGCGTTCCTGACAGACTTTTGCGACCAGGTCGGCATCGAGCGGGAGCGCTGCCTGCGGCTCCACCTGGTCGTGGAGGAGCTGTTCATCAACACCATCCGGCACGGCCATCGAAGGGACTGCGACGCGCCCGTATGGTTGAGCCTCGAGGCAGGCCCCAAGGCGGTACAGGTGACTTACGAGGACACCGCGCCGCCATTCAATCCCTACGCCAGGCTGCCGGACAAGCCTATCGATATCACGACGACGCTCGAAAGGCGCGCGATCGGCGGCCTTGGAGTCCTTCTCACCAAGGAGCTGGCAGCGACACGCGATTACGCCTATGTGTTCGGCCGTAACCGCATCCGTCTCAGCATGACGCGTTAGACGCGCCCAGCCGCGCGATGAGCTTTTTCACCGGCGCCGGCGCGGCGGCCTGCGCGGCATCCTCGAGATCAATCCAGAGCCGCCCCGGCGCCTCGGCGCGCGTCAGCGTTCTGTCGACCCGGCAAAGCACTGGCTGAATGCGCAGGCGAAAGTGCGTGAAGCCGTGCTCGAGCGGCTCCAGCTCGCGCGCTGATGAGATCTCGCAACCCAGTTCACGAGCTTGCGCGGCATATCTCGCGTTGCTCGCCACCGGGAAAGTCCAAAGACCGCCCCAAAGCCCCGCGCCGGGCCTGCGTTCGAGCAGGACCTGCCGGTGGTGCAGCAGCAGCAGCCAGGTAGCGTTTCTCAGCGAAACGGCCCTCCTTGGTCGCGGTGCAGGCAGCTCATGCGCGCGGTTCTCGCGCCGCGCCACGCAGCGCCCCCGCACCGGGCAAACATCGCAACGCGGCTTCCTTATGCAGACGGTCGCGCCGAGATCCATCAGAGCCTGCGTATAGACGCCAACGTCGTCCTTGGGAAGCATGCGTTCTGCGAGCCGCCACAGCTTCGCTCCGACTTCACGCTCCCCTGGCCAGCCTTCGATGCCGTAGCAGCGCGCGAGCACGCGCTTGACGTTGCCGTCAAGAATCGCAGCGCGGCGGCCGAAGGCGAACGTCGCGATCGCCGCGGCGGTCGAGCGCCCGACACCGGGAACCTCCTCGATCGCGTCTGCAGAATCCGGGAATCTGCCGCCGTATTCGGAAACGACTTTCCGAGCGGCCCGATGCAGGTTGCGCGCGCGGGCGTAGTAGCCGAGGCCGCTCCAGAGCCGCAGCACCTCGTCCTCGTCCGCGCGAGCGAGCGCCTGCACGTCGGGAAAGCGGGACAGGAAGCGCTGGTAGTAGGGAATGACCGCCGCCACCTGCGTCTGCTGCAGCATCACTTCGGAGAGCCAGATGCGGTAGGGATCCCGCGTGTCTTGCCAGGGAAGTCCTTGGCGCCCGTTACGGCGCTGCCAGGCGATGAGAAGGCTTGCGAAAGCGGGCACGCCCGGATTCTAATGGGGACATGGGCAACCCCGTCGAGCACATCCGCGAATACCATCCCGAGCTGAAGGCAATCCGGCACGACCTGCATGCGCATCCCGAGCTGGGGTTCGAGGAGACCCGTACTTCGGCGCTCGTGGCAGACAAGCTGGCAAGCTGGGGCATCGAAGTGCATCGCGGCCTCGCGAAGACCGGGGTGGTCGGCGTGGTAAAGGGCCGCGGCACTTCAAGCGGCCGCGCCATCGGCCTGCGCGCCGATATGGACTGCCTGCCGGTGCACGAGACCGGAGTCGTGCCCTACCGCTCGCGCCACGATGGCCGCATGCACGCGTGTGGGCACGATGGGCACACCACCATGCTGCTGGGTGCCGCACGCTATCTGGCGGAGACCCGCAACTTCGGCGGCACCGCCTACCTCATCTTCCAGCCTGCCGAGGAAGGCGGCGGCGGCGGGCAGGTGATGGTGAAGGAAGGCCTCTTCGAGCGCTTCCCGGCGAACGAGGTCTATGCGCTGCACAACTGGCCCGGGCTGCCGCCCGGAAAGCTGGCGGTGCGCGCGGGACCGGTCATGGCCGCGACCGACGAGATCCAGATCACCGTGCGCGGGCGCGGCGGACACGCGGCGATGCCGCACCTCGTCATCGATCCGGTCGTCGCCGCGTCGCACGTCATCACCGCGCTGCAGACGATCGCGAGCCGCAACGTCAGCCCCGTGGACGCGGTGGTGGTGAGCATCGCCTCGATGCAGACGAGCCAGCTCGGCGCATTCAACGTGATCCCCGACTCCGTGCGTTTGATAGGCACGGTGCGCAGCTTCCGGCGCGAGACGCGCGAGCTCGCCGAGAAGCGCGTGAAGGAAATCGCGACGCACGTCGCGCAAGCATTCGGCGCGAGCGCCGAGATCGACTTCCGGCGAGGCTATCCGCCCACCATCAACAGCGAGCGCGAAGCGCAGTTCGCCGCGCGCATCGGCGAGCGCATATTCGGCAAGGGAAACGTCGTCACCGACGCCGATCCCACCATGGGAGGCGAAGACTTCTCCTACATGCTGCTCGAGCGCCCCGGCGCCTACGTGTGGCTCGGCCAGGGTGGCGGTCCCGGCGGCTGCTTCCTACACAATCCGAACTACGACTTCAACGATGAGGTGATTCCGCTCGGCGGACCGATACGCCTTTCATGTTCCAGGGCTTTCACCTGCGCACCGACCAGCAGCTGGAGACCCTGAAGAAATTCTGCAAGCACGTCTTCGTCGACATGGAGAAAACCGAGGTCGAGGACCGCTCGCGGCCTCGCGCGCCAGCGCCCCGCTTCACGATCCGCGGCAGCACCGCCTATCCCGAAACGGTCAATGTCGAAACCGAGGTGAAGCGCGCGGCCCCGGTCTACACGCAAACCGTCGCCGCCGTGAACGAGCTCCTGCGGCCGCTCACCCAAGGCAGTACGGTCCTCGAGGCCAAGGAAGTCAAGGAATCGGTGAAGCGCCTCACCGACAGCGTGGTGCGCAATCCCGACGCGCTGCTTCTGGTCTCCAAGCTGCGCGAGAAGAGCGAGGTGGCACATGCCCGCGCGCTCCAGGTCTCCATCTACATGATCGTGTTCGCGCGCTTCCTGGAGCTGGCGCGCGAGGAGCTCGAGCTGCTCGGATTGCTCGGGCTGCTGCAGGACGTCGGCAAGACCCAGCTGCCGGCCTCGATCATGGGGAAGCAGGGGCCCCTGACGCCGGAACAGGCCGAGTTCGCGAAAAAGCACGTCGCCCTGTCGGCCGAGATCCTGAAGGCGACGCCAAGCATCCCGCCGCGGCTGCCGGAGCTTGCCTTGCTGCATCACGAACGGCAGGACGGCAGCGGTTACCCGCGCGGGCTCAAAGGCGAGCACATCGGGCTCTACGGCTCGATCGCGGCGATCGCCGATACCTTCGACGCGCTGACCGCGGTGCGGCCTTACGCCGAGACGCTGTCGCCCTCGAGCGCGCTCAGCTTCCTGTACAAGGAGCGCGGCACCGGCTATCACTCCGAGCTCGTCGAGCAATTCATCCAGTGCGTCGGCGCCTTCCCGGTAGGCAGCGTGGTGGAGCTCAATTCGGCCGAAGTCGGCATCGTCATCGCGCAGAACCTAGTGCGGCGCCTCAAGCCGCGCGTAATGGTGGTGCTCGACGGCCAAGGCAACCCGATGCGGCCGCACAAGATCCTCGACCTCGACAAGGATCCCAAGGTGCGCCCGGACGAGCCCTACAGGATCCGGCGCACCATGGAGCAGAGCAAGCTCCAGGTCGACCCGCGAGAGCTGTTCCTCTAGCGCAGGTTGGCGACCCCGAAGGGCACGTGGCCCGCGGCGACATGCGCGCGCGCCGAATCGACGTGGCCGCGCTGGTCGTCGAAGTAGAAGTCCGGCTCGAAAGCCTTCAGGAACGCGCCCTTGTCGAGGCCGCCGAGAAACATTGCCTCGTCGACCGCGATGTTCCATTCCATGAGCGTGCGCACCGCGCGCTCGTGGGCCGGCGCGCTGCGCGCGGTCACCAGCGCGGTGCGCAGGCGCATCGGCACGTCGGTGCCGGCGGCCGCCTGCAGGCGCTGCAGCGCTTCAAGCAGCGGCTTGAATGGGCCCGGCGGCAGCGGCTGGAGCGCATGCGCCGTCTCATGGCGCGTAAACGCATCCAGGCCGTCTTTCTGATAGACGCGCTCCGCCTCGTCGGAGAACAGGACCGCGTCGCCGTCGAAGGCGATGCGCACCTCGCCCGAGTGGCGGCTCGCCGCCTGCGCCGACTCCGGGTAGACGCGCGCCGCGGGCACCTTCGAGTCGAGCGCGCTCATCACGTCGTTTTCATTCGCCGACAGGAACAGGTTCGCCTTCAGCGCGTCGAGGTAGCGATACGGGTTGGCTCCGCGCGTGAATACGCCGCGCTCCAGACGCAGCCCTGCGCGCTCGGCGGAGCGGAACACCCGCAGGCCCGACACCGGGTCGTTCTTCGACAGGATGACGACCTCGACGCGCTGCGCCTGCGGCGTATTGAAAGCGAGGAGCTTCTTCACCAGCGGAAAGGCGACCCCTTCGCGCGCCGGCACGTCCAGGCGCGCGAACTGCAGCGCGATATAGGCGTCCTCGCCATCGCGCTCGAAAATGCGGTTCTCGTCCTCGAAGTCGAGCAGCGCGCGCGACGAAATCGCGACGACGAGCTTGCCTTCGACCGAGTAGGGCACCCACTCAATTTAGCATTCTTTGGAGCTGCGGATTCTAAGGGTTACAAACCCATTAGAGACCTCGGACAACAGCTATTGGTCTGTCACCGGAACTGTTCCGTTGGCTGATTTGCCTTTGCGATTATTGAAAGCTAACCTGCTGAAATGCTGGGGCCTATAGGCGTTCTTGTTACATCTTGGCGGTTTGCAAACCTCCTCTTTGTCAACCAATACTAGTTGCCCATCATGAATCCACTGGCGCGATTCGATCGATTCCGTTTCGCCGAGGGTGACGCAGACGCAATGCGTTCCGAGTTCATTCCTTTGCTGACCAAAGCCACCTTTATAAGAGACGAGCCGTTGACACGCCTGCTGGAAACACACAAGAAGGCTTCGGGTATCTATTTCTGGGTGCTAAGGCACGAGACCAACGAGTACAAGCTTTACATTGGTCAAACGAACTCGTTGTCGAACCGCCTGCTGAACTATGTGAGCGACTTCCAAGCCCACTCGCCAAATGACTACAAGCTGCGCATCTTCGCCGCGTTCCTGGCGGAGTTTGCCCCTGAGGCGGCGCTTGATCTGTATTTTGCCGTAACGGATATCGGTAGGCTCAGGGACGCTGAAAAGGATGCTATTCGCAGGTACGATCCACTTCTCAATAGGCTTCCCCCGCCGAGCCCTGAGGCAAAGGAGAAGTTGAAGAGCGCCTTCGAGTTCTACTACCGGTCAGCCTTCGAGCTGCGCATCAACAAATGATGCACAACTTTAGTTCGAGCGGACGCGCTGAAACGCGCCGCTCAACTGCTAATTGGCAACGGTCATTGCGAAACAGCGTAGTTACGCGCGTGGCTGTTACTGCCGACCATGCTTCAATATTGCTGCTTCATATCTCTTGTTATCTCGGCACATGAAATCTGAATATCCACCCATTGGCTCGAAGTGGAAGGACCGCGATTTACGCGCTAAGAGAACGGTGGAGGTCATTCGTTACGACTTGGCTAAACGCCGAGTGCGCATACATTGCATTGAAACTCAGAACCTCAGCTGGGCGAAGCCTGAGCGTTTTAATGGCAAGAGTGATGGGTATACCAGGATCGGAGTGATCCGATCTCAAAGGTGAATCGGGGTTTGACCATGTCGGAATCCTGATTAGAAAGTCGCTTAACGCGATTCCAATCGCTCGGCTGGGTATGAGATACCCGTCATTCAACGACGTGCCGTAAAAGCATTTCTAAGGGTGGAATCCAGATTCGGAATACTTTGCCCGGGAGTGCCCATTTTGAGCACATTAAGCGCCTTACCCAAAGAACAAAACGGCGTGGCAATGGGCTATGGAACACGTAGCTTACGTTTGGGTACAGAAGAACCCTACCTATCCCATGGCCGGTGCGCGAATCGCTGAGGCGCACCAGCCAGGCACGTTAGAGCCGACGAGGTCCAAGAAACTCTCAATTAGAGATAAGGCGGTGTCGTCGCGGCCCCGCGTCTGCGTGTAGTGGCCGTAAAGCGCGTGCACCCAGATTTGGGGCCGATATCGAACGAGGGAGCCAAGCAAGTACGTGCCGAGATAGTACAGTGCAAATTCTGAAAGATAGACGTTGTGGATGGGAGTCGTAAAAGCAGGAAAGCTCTTCTGTAGGCCACCATGGGATGCGGGCAATACGGTGTCGAGCGGAACGGGAGCTACCTCGCCATCGGGGCGCTGATACGATGGTCTGAAATGTCCGTCCTGTTGCTGCAGGTCTGCCGGTACAGCCGGGTACTGCCCGCCCGGGAATGCGTTATCAAAATTAATACCTATGTGATCCCAGGCAAACCATGCCTCGGAAAAATTGAGTAGATTGAGAAATGGAAATCTCGTCCGCAGCGCATTAACTACTTCCACGATCTGAACCTCTGCTGGAGCGGAGGCCGCTGGTACGTCGATTCTCAAGTCATATATGGAGCTGTTGAGGCGTTGAAAGATTTGGGACTGAATCACATTTGGCTCAGAGGAAAACGTTTCCCGATATATTGTGCTTAATCCCGGAATTCTGGAAAGGATGTCAGTAAGCGACATTTCTTTACCCTCGAGCTCGGCGGCGCTGCAACTCCTTGTGCGAAGCCATATGGTTTTTGTGTCTTCCAATAGCGATAGACGTTCAACGTCACGCGCCGTATCCACCGCTTTCTGAAACGTTCCCTCAGTGAGTATTGCAATCCGAAGATCTCTAATAGAGGCGTTCTCAAGCGATACATCGCGTAAACCGTGCTTATGCGGAAGTTGTTCAAGGTTCGTGAGCGTACGCGAAACCACAAGTGCCCTAGAAAAAGCGATTGTTCCGTAAGACAGGAGGAGAGGACGTATTTCGGGAGCGCTGCCAGAGGCTGCCTCGAAGAAGAGGCGTCCTTGCTGCAAGCAGGAGGATATTTGCCGCGCAGTTTCTACGTTCGGTGCACGTCCTATGGCTTCCCTGAGCACGCGTTGAAGATTTTCGGTGCTTTCCAGGAACCGAATTTCCTTCATGTCCTGCGCAATTGTTTAGCAGTCATGATTGGTCTAGTCACGCTGAGGGTCCATCAGTCTTTGATCCGATGAGCGCCACCAGTAGGCCATCCCGTCGCATCCTCCCCGACTTCACTTGGTGACCGTTAACATATTCGTTAGGCATGCATTCATTTCCTTTTCGCGTGCACTCAACGCGAATTGCGCAGTTGCCTGAATTAGATTGTCGGTTATCTTTTGTAGCTCCGTCGCACTATGATGGACCGTCATAGCTGCGTCCGCCACAGGCGTGGCGACAAGGGTTTTGGCTACCGTTGGCGCAGCTGGCAGGGGACTCGTGGTCGCCGGTTTAGGTGCCGCGGTCAATGCAGAAAGTGATGATACCAAGGCCGAGTAGGTCACATCGTTTACCGTTATTTTGGCCGCGACCGCCGAATCAATCTGTAAGACAGAATCGGTGACGAACGCTGGAAGCGCGTAGAAAAGCATGACCTCATGGCGTGCGGCGGTCATCGCTTGCAGCGCATCCGAGATCGCTTGGCTACCAGCCTTTTCCGCGTTGAGTAACGTTGTCAGCAAAGAAGGATTGGCCTTTAATTCAGCCTTTACGTCGTCCCTTTCTAGGCCAAGGTGCTGCAACTTTGAAAGCAAAGCTTGGACCGTTCCCACTTGGTCTGCTACAGCTTCAGCACTTTGCCTAATATCCTTTGCATCTTTTTCCAACATCAAGTAAGGGTTGGCCTTTGTACGTATGCAAAGGAGTGCCGTGATAGCGGTTTGATACACCTTGGCATTGGGGCGTGCATTCGTAAAGGAGTTAAACGCCGCAAGCGTCCCGGCTACTATGCCCACTCCGGCGAGCGCTCCATTGTTCTTTCTATAAATGTCGCGTGCTGCAGCAGCTCCCAGCGGGAAGTAAGCAACATTTGACCAGAAGACATATCTGAGATTTTCGTCGCGAGCTATTCGATAGGTCTCCGCAAGGGCATCGGCGCTGCTCAGAACCGCTTTAAGGTCTGGCTTCGCCAGGTCTTCCCTCTGAGAAGGGGTGAGCGCAGATAACCCGTGGGGAATACCTTGAATATTTGCGCAGCCTGTAAGCGCCAGCAATAATACGGCGCTAATCTGAATCAGCACTTTCACATGCCCCCCTCTCGACCAGCATGACTGGCTCGCTCCTCTTCGAGCCAGTCTTTGGATTCGCTCGGCACTTCTCTGATGCCGCAGTAACCGCTCCTCAGGGCTTCATGCATGCGCTCAAGGCACACGGATCTAGGCATGAGGATGATGGAGCGGCCAGCGGGAATCGGACCCGCGTCTCGTGCTTGGGAAGCACGGGTATTGCCACTATACGATGGCCGCCTATCAAGGCCCTCAACTCAATGATGCCAGACCTGTATCGATACTTGGCGAGCTGGCCTTTGGAATCCCTTAGGGGCGTTGAAACCTCGGGCGCTCGCTGATCCCGGCGGGGAATTCTACCGCTCAGGCTTTCGTGATGAGCATGAATAGCGCAGCCAGGGCCGCAAGGCTCAGCGCAGCGTGCAGCTTCGCAAGCCTCGCCATCATCTGCGCCGCACTTTTCGGATCAGCGCGCGGCTCGATTCCGGCAAGACGGCGGGTCAGGGGCAGCACTGCGAACACCTGCAATGAAGCCGCTGCTCCAAGAACCATCCCGCCGGCCAGCCACCACATGGCTCCGCCTGCCGATCCGGCAAGCATTGCGGCCAACGAGCCGATGACGCCGAGAGAGGCCTGAAAAATGGCCGGCCTGGGGTGCGACGCCAGGACGCGGGTGTCGGCCAACTCGGTTCCGTCCTCGTCCATCGCAGGGTGCCCGACAAGACTGACGTAGGTGGCGGCCCCTGCGAAAAGTGCGCAGCAGAACAAGGCGACATTCTGGGACGCAAATTGAACCAGCAGCAGCGTTGAAGTCATCGCATCTCTCCCCCTTTTGGCGCCAGTCTAATGCGAAGGCGGCGTGGATGCTGAGGTATGATTGTTTCCATGATCAGGGTAACGGTAAACGGCGACGCCCAGCGCTTTGACGGGCCGCTCGATGTGGCGGCGCTGCTCGCAAGGCTCGACTGCAAAGGCAAAAAGGTAGCGGTGGAGCGCAACGGCGAGATCGTTCCGAGGAGCGCCCACGGCAGCACGCTGCTCGCCGACGGCGACCAGTTGGAGATCGTGGTCGCGGTGGGCGGCGGCTGAGCATGAAGGATTGCCTCCTCATTGCCGGCAGGAGCTATGCCTCGCGCCTGCTGGTCGGCACCGGCAAATACCGCGACTTCGCCGAGACGCGCGCCGCGGTCGAGGCGTCAGGAGCGGAGATCGTCACGGTGGCGATCCGGCGCACCAACATCGGCCAGAACCCCAACGCGCCGAGCCTGCTCGAGGCGCTGCCGCCCTCGAAGTACACCTATCTGCCGAATACGGCCGGCTGCTACAACGCCGCTGACGCAGTACGCACCTTGCGCCTCGCGCGCGAGCTGCTCGACGGCCACGACCTCGTCAAGCTTGAGGTCCTCGGCGACCCGCACACGCTCTACCCGAACATGCCCGAAACCTTGAAGGCCGCGCAGCAGCTGGTCAAGGAAGACTTCAAGGTGATGGTGTACTGCTCCGACGACCCGATCCAGGCGCAGATGCTGGAAGCCGCCGGCTGCGTCGCCGTCATGCCGCTTGCCTCGCTCATCGG
>WNFI01690748.1_pt1 | contig 17096 bp, 24 predicted proteins | sample 5400471 | NCBI WGS metagenome assembly WNFI01 (sample SAMN13153348, study PRJNA577476) | soil metagenome | isolation source: 100 cm saprolite on Douglas fir-dominated hillslope | place: USA:California | collected 2013-09-17 | reverse complement strand
TTCGGGCCTGTTGGGTGGTAATAGATGGTTTGACAAATCCTTCTCATTAATTATTGAGTCAAATGCAAGATTTGGGATGATGGGAGAACATTCGCCTGTAGATGCACTGGTGCCCAGTATCGTCGCAGACTGGGCCCTAGAAGTGCCTATCGATGCTCGTGAATTCGCTCCAGCACCTTCACGTCTAGACTTGGAGAGGGAAACTGACTTGGTCCGGCTGAACTGGGAAATTGATCAGCATATTCTCGATCAATGCGAAGCTGCGTACTCACGGGTCGAGGCAATTGTCAAAGACTCTGATGCTCGTGAACTTTGGTTTAATGAGTACGGGGCTAAGTGGATCACAGAAGGTATGCTGTGCTTGTGATGAAAGTAACGTTTTAACTTATTTTTTTTTTGGGCTCATCAGCATCTCTATCTCCTGACGGGTATATACAGGCGGCTTTACAGCTGACGTACTGTAGATTGCATGGTAGTGTGACTGCGACTTACGAGACGGCTTCGACGCGCCTCTATCAGCGTGGAAGAACGGAAACTATCCGTTCCTTGACCCCAGAAATGGCGAAGTTTGTATATTCGATGTTGGACGAAGGACGTTCCGTGAGATTCAGCATGTATTCATCTCAGTCCATATCTATTCATATTTTTTTTTTCTTCCACTGAAGGATTCCGAGCGTTATGAGTGTTTACGGTCTGCATTGACAACTCACAACCTCATATCACGCAGAGCTGCAACGGGGCATGGCATCGACCGCCATTTGCTTGGATTACGCCTTCAAATGCAGGCCGGTGAAAGCAGTGATCTCTTCAATGATGAGGTTTTTCGCTTGAGTCAGGAGTGGAAGCTCTCTACGAGTGGCCTCAGTGCTGGAAATAGATTTATGGGTACCGGGTCAGTGTTTGTTCATAATTTGGTGATTATCGTTCATTTCAGCTCCCATCAGATTTGGTGCAGTCGTCAAGGATGGTTATGGGATAAATTGTAGTGGTTTAATTAAGACATACCGAGTTATTCTGACAATTCTCTTATTAGACCTTACTGGACAAAACATCCTCAAGTTCGGGATTGAATCGAAGAGATCTTCCACTCTCACATCCACACAAGAATTCTGTCAAACACTGGTCGAGGTTCTCTTGATTATGCGACAAATTTGTGTAAATGGCTCGATTGTTCATCGTGCGAAATTATGATATATGGGATTCTGACGATCCGAAAATGTCCACTTCAACGGGTTCATGTATAGTTGCACTCAGTATACATAAGTAGGAATCCGATTGGCTTTAGGTGTCATGACTGATGTCGAATATTATCCTCAATCTTCCGTATCCTATCCCGTTCCTCCTCAATGTGAAGCTTTAATAAGCCACTTAGTGCTTTATCGCCCTTCTCGTCGCGCTCAATCCCCGAGTTCGAGAGTGGTGGGTGCGCGTTCTTGTCAGCATCATTCTGAGCGCGAAGTTCAACCGGTCGTGATTCTTGGGCATTTCTCAGGAGGTCGAATGTTGATTCAGGTATACGAGGTGGGCGCTTCGAAGGAAGCATGAAGGACGAGAAAAGTCCGGTGCTCGAGGTGATGGGGGTGTTAGTTACCGGCTTGCTCCTGTCAAGAGAGTCGTTTGATTGCGTGGAGTGTGTAAAAGGTGTTCCGTATTGCGGATGGTTGCTAGGAGGTATTGAAGCACTTGAATCGTCCTGCGGAAATATCATTAATTGACGCGGGGTTAGCACATCAGACGATGTAGATGCTGCGCGTGGACGCGTTGGGGACGGCTTCGTTCGTTCATCGGTATCATCTGCGAGCGATCGCTCAGTCGCTTCAGACGTTTCTTGTAGAGTACTCTGGGACGTTGGAGGTCGTAAGGTCAAGTTCAAGGCGACAGGGGTCCTCGCGCGCCGGGGCTGCAATGATATACTGGTCATGTTAGAATTGGACCTATCATATGTTTCTGAGGGTGTTATATGGGAATTTGAATGGCGTCCAAAGACAGATGAGTCGTGAGATCTCTGGGACACCGATGGTCGATTGGAGAACGTAGCTGAGTCTATAGACTGTGAAGAATACCGTGACACCGGAGCGATGTCAAGCTCCTCATCTGAATAGTGAGAAACACTGCTCAAGCTTCCATTAGTCATGGATGGCGAAAGCAAATAGCTCTGCACGTTAGCTGGGGACGAGGGAGGTTCAGCACCAGTACGCAGTTGAGGCAGAATGGGTGTGGATGCTGCCTTTCTAACGCATTTATCTAAAGAAGTGGATGGATTCAAGTGTCGGAACTTGCTCGGGGGCGGGGGGGGGAGAGGGTGGGAAGACAGATCAGAAGGTACATGGTAATGAGTTTGTTGGGGCTCAGAACTAGGGTTAGAACGGGCTTGTGGAACATCATGTGCAACTGCGACGGAATGAGTCCCAAATTCAGAAGGTCGCGACCGGAGAATAGGCTGTCCTAGATCTTGCAACGCGTTCTCAGCCTGTGACGACTCCAGAGTAGATGTCGACTTCTTTTGGTGGCTCTCGGATGATGTGAGTCGTATTGATGACAAGCTCAGATCCACTGCCTCTGTGAGTAATGCCCTTCTCCAAGCCTCATCGGTACTCCAATGGCCAAGGCGAGGGCCATGGCTACGAGGAAGGAAGTCGGCCATGGTAGACGCTTCGATTACCCGGGAGCTACTGTACTCGCCCGTCCCCTGAGGGAGGAATGTGTACGAGGGCAAGTCAATAGCATCCGTTGGATCGATGAGGACATGCTTTGTCGGCAGCGGATTGGTGGGGCGAGATGGCACCTCGGGACAAGGCAATCGAGGGCCTTGCGAATCACCAAGTCGCTCGCGAATCACAACGACCCTACCTTTCCGCTCATTTTCGTTCAGTATTTCTGCAGCAGATGAACGGCGTTGTTGTACAGCGGAGGAAGCCAAAGAGGGCAGGTGATCGACGTGTGTATCGAGTCGCAGTGGACGGTTTGAAACGTTTGTAGGAGTTGCTTGTGGGTGCCTCATATTATTGGCACGTTTGGGCCCGCCGATGCGGAAAAGATTACGGATGGCAGGACCAGCTATTTTAGGAGACCCCGTTTCCTGAGCGAGCCGAGTGTCAACATGGGTGGGTTTAGCATGGGCAGGGGGAAGATAATAATTGTTTCGTATGAGTAACTTGAGTCTGTATGACATATCTTCGGGATCCAAGATCAGATTGTTAGAGTTATCTTCGTCAGACTCAGTCTCATCAACCTCAATGACAGGGCTATACGTCCGAGTAGATGGGCTGGACGGCGTTTCAGTGCCAGTACCATCGCGGGTAGAGAGAGGGTAAAGAGCAGACGATAATGTCGCCCCAGACGTCTGTGTAACCGTAGAGCCCCGCGGTTTGTGTGTCTCGTGGAGTGGGCCAGGGGGACGTGCATCGTGCGTGATACCCGGGCCCTCCTCACTCTCTGAAGAGGAAGGAAGATGTTTTGACGCGTTAGCCACAGTAACTGTGACGCGCTTGTCCCCAATGCTGTCCTGCTAACTCGTCGACATCCGTAACATGAATCAGGCTAGAATAACACCTACGGAGCCAATTTCATTAGAATCTAGTCTGGTCTGCCACGCATACGGCACACTTGATGAAATATGCGAAACATTTCGCGGAGGGTCTGACGCAAGGCGCTGCTGACCCAGGGTGGCAAGACCCAGGGCGACATTGTGAGAAACAGCGGATGCAGAAGTAGAGTTCGAACCAGTCGAATAATTAGACTTGGTGCGATCCAAAGCACTTCTGTGGGATGAACTCTGGGCAGCCATAGAGACGTTAGGGTGTCGGCAATTGGAGCTTCTATCCCGGCATTTGCCGAACTGCTGTATTCTGTCCATTTGTTTTGCCGCCTATCACCGCCACCACCACACCTGCATACCACTACTAGTGGTTCCAAGGATGCAACGCCTGTAACTTAATACGGGATGACAGGGGACGACCTAGCGCGAGTCACGCACATATAAACCTGATTCATCATCATCATCATTACTACTGGTTCCAATATGGCTTAGTTCACCGATTAGTAGATCTGCTACAGTCTTAGCTCTCATCATAGTGGTCATTGTTGGCGACGCCGGCTTAGACTTGGCGGTCTCAATTAGTTGCTGCGGCAGTGTATACCTGGGGCAGCAAAGAGTCTGCTCACAGAATAGATTATATATTAATGGTGATATGATTAAGGCCTGCCATACTCTCAAGTGGTGTCTGAGGGCCCAGGAGCTTCGATCAGTTGACCGGTTTTGCTGGGGAAACATGCTTGAGGGTTATGAATTTTGTTTAGACCGGTGGAGGGTTTTGCTTTCGTTGTATAGGGAGCCTCCACGTAGATGCAGGACACGGCCATTTTCGGGGCGTCGTGTGGCCATCTTGGGCCTTGGCCTAGCTGTGGGATACCTGGGCGGGTTTCAGCCCGATTTGTGATTGTCAATCCGGTTCTTTGTGGGCTGTATTGTGTCTTCGGACATCCCTTGGCCTATCAATAGGAGTCAGGGGGGTCAGCAGGAGTGCCGCTGAGCAGTTTGGCTGTCTGGTTGTCGACGCCGCCCTTTTAACAGTAAGGTGGTGGTTCCTTTTTTTTCTCGTCACAAAAATTTCATTTATGTATACATATGTATGTAGCAATCCGCTTCTGGAGTCCATTCAATTCCGGATGCATCCAATAAATAGATTCCGTATCAGGCAGTCCACGCCTCCGACCTCGTGTTGGATGCTGTCTTGCAATCACCCTGTTGCGTTGAGATAGTCGATCAGGATTGAATCAAAAAAGCCGGGTTCCTGCTTCGGTGTTTCCTTCGCATAACAATGGCAACTGAGGAGCAAACTACAAGGACGAACCCCTTGCTTCGGGAGGGCTATCGCAAGGCAGAGGAAGAGCCGCCGCCACAGAATACACCGCATAATAGTACTCCAAAGAACTCCGGAGGTATTCATGGCGTGACAAATGAACCAGAGTCCCATGAGTCCGCTGAAGCGCAAGAAGTATGTAGCCCCACAAAGCCTACCGTACGTTCCTGGCTTCATCCTATTTGGTCGCTTGGCTCACCTAGTTGTGTGGGAGGAAATTGCAGGGAAACACCTACAAGGATGACATCTCCGCTGTTTCAAACCCAATGAAAGACGTCCAGACTACCGTCACCATTCAACCAGCATATCATCACAATGAAAGTGGCCCAAGCGTGTTCCCCCACCGTGAAGACAGTCTCTACTCTGGGGAAGATACTCGACAGAGTGCCATCCCTCCTGCAATTCGTAGAGCTCCCCATATGGATGCTACTCCTACGCATGTCCTGGAACAGCACTTGACTCAACCCGCGCCCCTCGTCGATGCACAAGTCCCGAACATCTTCTCTTCTGAGTCCGTTTTGCACTTGGACCCAGAAGTAGAGTCTGTGGCTGGAACTGAAACTGAGGGAAGCATTCGTGCGCTACCCCAGCAACCCTCGGAAGCACGGCTTCCGATACATATGGGCAAGTCTAGCCCGCTCCGAGGAGTATGTCTCCAAATGTTGTCAATCCATACTCTTACCTTCATTTCCATAGACGCCTCTGGAAAGGGGACCAACGGCTCCGAAAGACCTCAGCGTAAAACCTAGCTCTCTACCAACGATGGCCGAGGCACTGCCTCCTGAAACTACGGCCATACCCAAAAGCAATGGCGCTGACATGGGATCCGCTGAAGCGACGTCGCCAGGCTCTCCTGTGAAAGCTGCGCAGATTCTCAAGCAGGTCGAGGAATCGGGCGCACCGTCGATCCAGACCAGGACTATCAAAGAGGATCGGCCGAACACCCAGGTCGGCTCATCGAAGGTTGCGGAGAGATCCCCCTACACAACATAATGATACTCACCGGATCGAGGATACAATTGACGTCCACGTTCACTTCTCTTCGTCAGTCTCCGATTCTGGATCATCCAATCTAGACGAGCCGACCTTGGATGATCTCTCTATCTCTGATGATTGTCTTGTTGCGCCATCTGCTGCCCAAGGTTCACCCAAAGAGGCGCCGCGTGTTTCAAACTCGGAGAATGCGGCAACATGGGAAGATTACTTGAACAGTCCTGACCCGGCTTCATCGTCACAGACGCAGGTAAAGTCACCAACTCACAATGTAAGGACCCGTTACAACCTATCCGGCATTCATGGACGTTTTAATCACATTTTCGCAGGTTCCAGACATCCATACAGAGCCGCTTTCTGGAAATGCTGGTTCGTACCAGAAGGGTGATCAGGGAGTTTCAGAAAGCTTGGCTCGCAATTCCAAACCATCTGTCGAGACACCAGCAGAGCAGCAAACATGCCAGACCCAGCCTATCTCGAAGACCGAGCGTGAGAATGATATTGTAATACAACCTGATCACGCATCTGCAAATGCGACCCCAGACCAGCGCACTGACGTTTGCAACCCTCGCCCCGAACGAGGAGGGATTGCAGGGTCAGCAGAGTCGGCCCGGGAGGAACCGTTTATATCACCCGAACACGACCCGATCTTCGAGCGATCGGACCCGCAGCCACACGAGCAAGTGAGGTTGGAGCAGGTCCAAGCCAATCAATCTCTACTCCATGAGCATGTGCCTTCAACTCAAGATGCACAGAAAACACCTGCTTCCGGGCCGGCTGCACCTATCTCGTTGCTTCAGGCCCTCGAGTCACAGCATCGTCGGCATAATGTGGATATCCCTCTAGTCCTGGTGTCGGAATCGGATAGTACCAATGACGTCGACACCGACAGTGTCACAGAGACGGGTCGGCAACAAATCGCTGAAAGCTTGGCTGATGAAACGGTGGCTGGCACTGTACCACCGACGCCAATGGTTAAGACTGCACCACATGCTTCGCGCCCGATCATAGAAGCTGGGATTGCAGATGATCCTGCGAGCCCTACGGTTGCCGGCACAGTTCCAGTCACCCCTTTAGTTCAGACCCAGCTATCGGGTCACATACCCTCCGACACTGCTGGTGATCCTAGTACCTGCCGACTACCTGTGGCATCTATCGTATCGATGAAAGCCACTGATTTATCGCTTACCACTGGGTCAATAGATGATTCTGAGAGTAATTCTTCGCTCAATCCTCCGCCGCCTACAGCTGTCCCTACGCAAATCCAGAACTTTGGCCCTGTTGATTCCGTGTTCATTGCTGATGACACCTCATCATCGGCTCCCGTCCAAGTGCATGCTGCCCTCTCTCCGCCCACGAGAGTATCGCATTCAATGTTGGGGGACGAGGACAGCTTGGGCCATCATCCATTCTCCGAGACTAGCAGCGAGTACATCGATAGCTTGCCAGTAACCACTGAAAGTAGTTCTACTAAATCACAAGTCACACAAGTAAGAATATCCCAGCAAGATTTGGCTAGTCATGGCCCCAGGTACCGTGCGACCGTGGACGTCCCTCCAATATCGGTTGCACTACCAAACTCAACTACTTCCTTGAGAGGAATGGAGGTACGTATCCCTTTAGTTTGAATAATAATCATCACATCACGACATTCTCTCCAGAATGATGATCCCCCTCCACCTCGTTTCCTCGCAAGTTCGAAATTTCCGGTATGCGGCACCCCTGCTCACGATCCCGAGCTTACCTCCAATCTCAGCCAAAAGTCATCATCGCTTGGCTTTGATAAAGGACCCGGGCAGGCCAACGTCGGCAATGATGTCCAGAGTGCCAAAGCTCTCTCTGATGATACTGGCTCACAGGCAAATCCACAGGTCCTTTTACATGGCGACCTGAAAGACGGTGTTGCTGGGTCCTTCCCGTCCGGGGTTCTCGATGGTGACAAAGCAGAGGTGAACGATATAGGTTCCGACATTTCAGTGCCCACAATGCAGGGTGCGCCTATAGGGATTACGAGTCCTTATCAAGGTTAGTAGCATGGTGGCTTTCTGGTGCATGGCTCATAGATTAAATGTTCAATGTTTCTCAGAGAAGTCTGAGACTCGTGTCCCGATGATCGAGTCAAACACCCAAGATCCGGTTGACCGCCAGGAGGATCGTGTAAGGGTCTCTTATGACATTTATCTATAAATAAGATCTTACTGAAATGGCGTTTCCACGACTTTGCGTCTTCACAGCCAACACTCACCGACTTACGGACTGAAGCTCACGTGCGACCTGAGACTGGGGGTTCTCAAAAGTATCCCAATCTAATACGTGACGGCCCCCATGTCGTTGACACCATTGAGGATGACCCAGGAATGGTAGATGCTGGTCAGGGAGAGCGAATCCCATTCCCGAGGGATTTGCGTCGTGAGCGTCGCGAATCTCGGCTTTCCATTGACGTCGAACGGCGCGCTCCAGATCTAGTCGAATCGATTCATGTGGACGCTACAGCGGATCCAGGTGTGTCACCACGACTTGAGCCTGTAACTCCGGTTAGTGCAAAAGTCGTGGAGGCCACGATCTTGGGAGACTCCGCGAAGCACCCAGTATCTGAACCGACCACCCTATTTGCAGCACCTGGGCCAGAGATGGTGGGACTCGACTCTCAGGCTTTGAAGACTGATGGTGGCTCACACCATGACTCACCTAGAGCTCCTATCAAAATCGGTGTTGCTCCCTCTGGTGCCTCCGCTGAAGATCGCCTTGCAAGTCCTGTCCAACGTGATGCCGCATTTATGGTGCCAGACTCCAAGCATCAGGAAACCCACAGCGATGCGGCTGGTCAACGTAGCAACACTATTCACCTTCCATACCCACCTCCATCTCCTACGTCCGTTGACTACGCGTCATCAATGATGAGTCCTCCTCATATTTCAAACCCCACCTTACCAAAGGAGCATTATTGTCTGCCACAAGGGTCAACCGATGCTGGAGTGAAATGGTCGGAAAGGAATCCACCCGCTTTCGCCCCTAACGGTACCGATGAGACCGATATCGATGCTGTATCTCAAACGGAAGGTGTTAACACAAACTCATCGATCGCGCCCTCGACCCCCCGCTCTGATTTGGGGACTAGTGCTACGATCTCTGACATCGGAGATGATACACGCTCTGACATTTCCAATGCCAGCAAAATCGTCGCTCCTCCGGCCTCGCCACGAGATACTTCAAGTGAATACTTTAGGTTGAATAGTCCACGCGAAGTTTGGAAGTTAGAAAAACCTGTAACGCCTCTAGCCACAGGGATATTACTCACGATTACTCCGGGGAAAGCCATGGTACGAGCCATACGTAAGATGCTCATCAGGCGCTAACCATATTCCTCCAGGATCTCGGATTACAGGACTCGATTAGCCAGGGAGGAGTGCCAACGGAAAGGTTTGCTCAAAGACCGCTGACTGAGGAATATACTCCATTACGGGAAAGTACTCGAACGCTGGTAGCACCTATGAATGACGATAGAAAAGAGAGTACTGTGTCTCTTTCTAACGATGAACAGTTAGATGATGTCACGATCCCACCAATGGAATCGCTGGCTGATGGAGATGCAAAAAGTCTCGCTTCAATCGCAATAAGTGCACCAGTTTCTATTCAAGTATGTTTATTCTATCACAATCCTCCTACACTTACTTAGCAACACAACACTAGTGCTCGGAACGCATGGACACTGCTATAGAGGGTGTCGTCGCAGAGCCCCCAGTCGAGGGCAAAAGTCAGCTTTCGGCGGACGCTGGATCAGAAGATAACGATACCACCCCCAAACCAACTGCTACTTCTCTATTTGAACTGACAGAGGAATCAAAGGCATCGGATAACACGGATGACTGTGTGTCTGCGATCTCTTCACCGGTATCCTCCGCATACGCCACCGCGACACCTCAGTATGAGGAAGACGATCTGGAACCTTTGCAGATACCAGCTTCTGATGCACCTTCAATCGAACCTCCAGTGTCAGGTCAATCTCAGTCAAAGTCAATCCAGACACCCCCCGCGACGTGAGTCAATTTCATTGGTGAAGATACTTGTCTATGACATTTGTCCTAATAGAGAACTTGTCCCCTCAAGTACCTCCTCCCCCAAGCACTACGCTGCATTGCAGCCCCCCACGCGTGTTCGTTTTGAATCAACCGCAAGCCGATTCCCTCAACTTCCTGGTGGTTGGAGGGAAGCCCGGCGGGACTCGGGGCTAACTTTTGAGCTTGTCGAGGGGGAGATCTCTAGTCCTACCTCCGAAAAATCGAGCAAACTAGGACGCTGCATCATTATGTGAATAGCATGTTTTGGTTTGCAGTCGTATATCTTCACGACCTCATATAGCGCGAACAAAGTTGTGCTTTCCATATCTATGTATACATATAGTCTCATTGGTATTTACCTTGTGATCAGTAAAACCTGGTGGATGTTTTATCAATCCCACTTCAACCCTAGTTACGCCCATTGCGGCCTCCACTGATTCATGAGTTAGAAGGAACCTGATAACAATAGAGATAAGAGGCATCGTGAAAGTATAGTCACGAACCAAGCACTTACTCCGTAACCCACGTCTGAGATATCATATTCAATCCCTGCGGCATTCAGCTTCTGCTGTTTTTGACGCTGCCTCTGTACTAGACGTGCCAGAACACGGTGTTGCTCTGCCTCGGTCCGTTCCTAAAATCGACGAGTTTAAATATACAAGTATCCAGAACTGTCCTAGAATCATGCATACTCGATTGTGCTTCACCCGGACTATACGATCATGAGGGACCTTCCGCCACTTCCTATTCGCACCCACCCATAGTTCTGGGTGAATCTTATCCTTCGGGATGACTTTACACACCAGAATGTGCCCCATGAGGAGGTAATTATCCATTGTTTCGGCCACAATCTGCGCAACGGACGAGGAATCAAACTCGATGTATCCATAATGTTTCGATCGACCGGTCTAAGTGAGCAACCAATCATTAGTCACATTGCTGGGGTGGAAGCCTTATGCAAACCTTCTTGTTGCGCGACAAGCGGAGACGTGTGACAGTACCAAATTGTGAGAAGTAGCCTCTCATTTGATCCTCATAGAAACCATGAGGTATTCGCGCAAGATATATGACTCCACGGTCTGTCGTCTGCAAAACATAGACATAGATGTGCATTACTCCTGTGTAAGAACGAGTTACATACTCACTGGGTACTTCTTTGCTCGCTCAAGTTTCCTCTTCACTGTGGCATCATCTTTCGAAATGGTGGGGAGTTTTGCGACATCAATCCCATCACTGAACGATTCGGCCTCATCACTGGCATCGGAGGAGTCAGAGTCGGAAGAGAAACCATGGATATAACCCTCTGATTGTTCCTCATCTGATGAAGGTTTTTTTCTCTTCTGTGCTGGGGTGGCCCGAGTGCGAGGAGATGATTGGGAAATCTTCGAAGCTGATGTTTTCGGCATGGTTTATGAACTAGCACAGCCACAAACTCATCTGTGGTTCGTGACATATTTCGTGTAAATATCGTCGGATGAACAGCTTCGACGTTAAGAGCGAAAGCTCCAACGTCAAGGATGAAGCGAAGCTCTCTTTCAGACTCGTCTCAGGCTCTCGCCTATTGAAAATTTCTTTGAGCCGCGAGACCGCCCGCGCTCGGTGAGCCCTTTAAGATGCTAATGTATTTAGAATGAAGTAACTCATTCCCTAACCAAGTGTGGTTGAATGCCCCATTGAAGACACTAAGGAGCAGGCAGAGCTCAGACGTGCCCGTGCGAAAGAGGTTGCACTGGATGGCGCCAAGCTTTTCCAACGCTCCAGTCTAAACCTACACTCACAGGTGAGGTCTCGAGACGACAATCCGAATTTCGTGCCGTCAAATCACCCGTTGACAATAACCCATGTAGTTCGATGATGAGTTCTACTTCAATGACTGCACCCAGCCTCCGAGGCTTGCTGTGTTAAAATGTGATCCATTTGTACCATGCCTATCCAAAATTCCTGCCTGTCCTACTTTCTCCGTGTTCAAGAAGTTATCGCCTCGCTCTATGCCTCCACGAAGAATACGGAAACGTTCACACAAGAAGTTCACCCGGGGATAGTGAACTTTCCTCGCCCATCTGTTCCGGGAGATAGAGCGAGCTGGTCGTCGTTTACTTCAGAGTCAACCTGGCATGTCCGATCGAGGGCGAGCTATGCAATCATGCTGATCACTCTCATAACCACGATCTTTGCGATGCTCTTGGAGTGGATAGGTATCATTTACCTGAACCAGAGATGCCGAAGCAGACATGGGAGCCACACCAAAGTTATAATCTCCCTTTGCCTTACATTTTCTACCTCATAGACTGATCAAAGTACGGTCTAAATTTCACCAACTTTCTATGGCAATTCCTTAAGTCGACGGTCTATCATCCGACATGATTCCTGCAGCAGCTTCATCTCCACCTTTGATCTTCCATTCACTTGCACCAACACAGGCCCCGAGGGCCCGCCATCGCTCCATGCTGGCTGTACGATGCCGTTCGGCCATTTTTACGAAGCTGGGCCAGTATTTTGAATGGTCCCATATAAAGTCAATCTCTCCACCCCATGCCTTCACCGAGGCAATAGTAAGTATGTAGAGACCACACGGAACCAAGTTGACGATACAAACTTTCGTGACCATGTCTTTACTGAAAAGTTGTTCTTCAACGACTTTAGGGTTGAATCTGATTTTCGCTCGCGTGATAGGATCTACAAAAGGCAACACAATGTTGAAAAAAAAGTTGACCAGGGTAGGGATATTGATAATCAGTGAGCGCCCTAAACGCTCTGGATAATGATTCTCTAGATAGTTGGAAAGTAAGCGTTATCAGTAGACGTGATAGCATGTAACTTACGAAGAATGTCCAACATCTGAACAAGATAGATGAGAGAGGAGAGGGAAGGTATTAGACTAGCGGTAGCTTGCCTTGCGTGCAGTGCCTATGCTGGGATTGTTTCCCCGGTCCGAGAAGTCAACGAGATAGGTGAAACTGTAATAAGTCTATCAGTCAGGGGTCATGAGGCTCTCGAACCCAACGCACGTGTCGACACCGGGGGGCATGATGTCGATACATCGCTCCATGACCCAAAAACAAAATTGGAGCTGTCCTTCACACTCCGTCGTATTCTGACGGCTCGGAAGCATGTAGACCGCGGGTCTCCCGTCGTTATCAAAGCCGAGAACGATCATCTTCCCAGTCAGACCCTGTAAAATGTAGTCGCACGGGCTAAATAGTCGAAATTAGACCTGGATGGAGAATGACATACTTCTGGTTCGACATGCTCAGCGGTAAGGAAAGAATACAGACCATAGTCCCTTCTCCATGCGAGACTAGCTTCAAGGCGCTTGATGGTCGTTTCCTGGGACCATTTCGAGGCTCGGAGGTACCTCAAGAGACATTCCTTGGTCTCCAATAGGCGAGTGATGGTAAGGGTTCGGAGCCAGGAATTTGAAGAGGAAGACGATGCGTACCAGCCAGAATTTCTCCTCTTCAACCAGCGCCGATGGGGACTCTGCAGATTTAACTTGAAACTCTTCGGCTTTGAAGTGCCTCTCGACTGCATCGTAAATTGCTTGGTGCTCTACTGACAAGGGCACTAGGGGATCAGATTTGAGCGCTTTCACCGTGCCAAGACTCAGTTAGCTGTTAACGCAACTTTACCACATCACGGTTTCAATTCCCGAGATGAAGATTGCGGTTCTGACCTCGGGTGGAGACAGCGCCGGAATGAATGCTGCGGTTCGTGCAGTATGCAGGGCCGGCATACTTCGGTATCTATGTGTCCGTGCGCAGACATGCAATGACTCTGACAACTGATTAGAGACTGTGAAACATGGGTGGTGCGCGAAGGGTATGAAGGCCTCGTATTGGGAAATGTGCAGTTGGAGCATACATCGGACCCTGTGGATAGTTCTACTCCTCCGAATATTCCAACACATCCCGATGACACTTCGATTCTCCAAAATCTGCGATTTGGTGACGGAGAGCTCCTCAGGGAGGGGGACGCTGATGCTTCTGCTGAGGATAACACGGGTCGGAGTCTCAAGGGGCGACACATTATTCGAGTTGGGTGGGACGACGTCCGAGGATGGCTCAGCGAGGCGAGTATTAATTCATCATGATATCTTGTGTGTGAGGTATCTAATGAGTCCTTAGGGCGGAACATTGATCGGAACTGCCAGATCGAAAGTCTTTCGTACACCAGAAGGTCGATTCGCTGCGGCGCTTAACTTGATTAAGGAGGGGATCGATGCCCTCGTGGTTTGCGGCGGCGACGGTAGCCTCACAGGTGCAGATAGGCTTCGGGCCGAGTGGCCGTCTCTGGTGAAACAGATGGCAGAACAGGGTATGGAGCGATGACGAAAACTTAAGAATGCTGCTCATCTCATCTACAGGCAAGATCTCCCCCGAACAAGCATCGACCTATGGGCATCTTCGGATTGCAGGTCTCGTTGGTTCCATTGACAACGATATGTCGCTCACTGATATGACCATTGGCGCTCCTACCGCCCTGCATCGCATTTGCGAGTCGATCGACAACATCAGCACCACCGCTAGCTCTCATTCTCGCGCTTTCGTTGTTGAAGTTATGGGGAGACATTGTGGTTGGCTTGCTCTTGTAGCTGGTGTCAGGTAATATCGTACCGTTACCGTGATCTGAGTATGCGGACTAACCATATTTGAGCAAGTGCTGGAGCTGACTTCATTTTCATTCCCGAAAAGCCAGTTAAAGCGGGAGAATGGGAAAATGACATGTGCAATATCGTCACCCGCGTGAGTGATGGTTCTACTCTGGTGTAATTGCTTTATCATTCCCAGTCGCGGCGGTTTGACTAGCATCGAAAAATTGGCAAACGAAAGACTATCGTCATTATCGCGGAGGGGGCGCTGGATACTGAGCTTAATTCCATCAAGCCCGACTTTGTCAAGAACGTTCTACATGATCGCTTGGGCCTGGATACACGCGTCACTACTCTTGGTCATACCCAACGGGGTGGGAAGCCATGTGCTATGGATAGGATTCTAGTACGTCGTGACGAAACTCGAAACTCGATATCCGGCTAATGGATTCATATATTAGCCCACACTGCAGGGTTTTGAAGCGGTCGATGCGGTGCTCTCTGCTACTCCGGAAACTCCATCATATATGATTGGTGTTTCAGAGAACAAGATCACACGAGTCCCATTGATGGATGCCGTGAAGGCAGTATGTACTGAATATACTCATCATTGAGTGTTTCGTTGATGTCGATAACTAGACTCAAGCTGTTACCAAGGCTATTGAAGCCAAGGACTTCGAGAGAGCTATGTGTTTGCGCAATCCGGAGTTCGCTGAAACATATCAGAACTTCCTCATAGCATCAAGTCTCAACGATCAGAATCTTCTACCAAAGGAGAAGGTGCATTCAATAGTGTTTCGAGTTCACCAGGAATAATGACTCGTTTATACAGAGACTTCGAATTGCAATAATCCAGTATGCACTGGGACTCGCCAGATTGTCATCTAACGCTGAAACTCAAATGCAGCATTGGTGCTCCTGCCGGTGGAATGAACGCAGCAACGCGAACTGCTGTCCGTTTCTGCATCAGTCGCGGACACACTCCATTCGCAATTCACAACGGCTTTATCGGCCTTCTCAATGATAACGTTACTGAACTCTCATGGTTGCGTGTAGACAATTGGATGACACGAGGTGGTTCGGAACTGGGCACCAATCGCTCCCTGCCAGATATCGATCTCGGCGAAATCGCTTCTCGATTCCAACAATATAGGTTTGATGCCCTTTTCCTTATTGGTGGCTTTGAGGCCTTCAGTTCCCTCCTCATGCTGGAGAAGAATCGTCATCATTATCCATCATTTAATATCCCGATGGTTCATCTACCAGCAACGATCTCAAATAATGTTCCTCTCACCGAGTTTAGTGTGGGGAGTGATACGAGCCTGAATGCTCTGGTGGATGCATGTGATGCGATCAAGCAAAGTGCATCGGCGAGTCGCAACCGTGTTTTCGTTGTTGAAACACAAGGAGGCAAGTGTGGCTACATTGCCACAATGGGTGGTTTGGCGGTTAAGTGTCTCTTTCGAATCCACTTCCGTTCAGACCTTCTCATTCTTGGTCTTCTCAGACTGGCGCAGTGCTCGTTTATACCCCTGAAGTCGGGATAAACTTAGGCATGCTGGCATTCGATATGAAGAACCTCAAAAATCGCTATCGCTTGGATGTCAAAGGCAAAAGCGAGGGAAGGCTAGTTCTTCGGTAAACAGGATTAATTAATGTTTCCGCAAGCGGCTCATGCGTTCGTTCGTTCCTGTTCAAGCAATGAGAAAGCGTCCGAAGTGTACACCACTGACGTTATCACGAAGATGTGTAAGGAGGAAGGGGCGTCACTGTTCGATTCTCGTTCGGCCTCTCTAGGACACACGCTCCAAGGTGGCATCCCTTCGCCCCTCGATCGTGCCCGTGCAATGCGTCTCGCCTCAAAATGCATGACTTTCCTCGAAGTAGAAGCACATACATTGCGAGCCCGATCGGCACCCAGACGAGCACCTCCCGAGAGTGCAGCAATGATCACAATTGAAGGCAGCTCGGTCAGGTTTGCACCAGTGACGCACGTTGTGGAATACGCCGACATGAAGAATAGGCGAGCCAAGCACTCATGGTGGGAGAGATACAAAGATTTAGCACGCGAGCTTGGTGGCATATCCCAGCTGAATGCCAAATCCTGAATGATTTACGAGGTGCGAAGACAACGGGTCCAATGTATTGTAGACATGCTACATGATTACACAGTCTCTCCTCTTTTCCGTGGAAGATTTCGTTGTATGCTTCTGTCGCCGCACTGAATTTTTCGGTGGTGAAGTGTTATTTGCGCGCAGTGCCAGCTCTGCTGAGATGTCTATCGGTTTGAGGTGGTTGTGTGACGAAGGGTGCGGATTGGCTGTGTTGAGCCCCTCCGTGATGTTAGACTGGGCAATGCGAGCGGGCATGGGTGTCATAGGCGGTCTGGAAGATGGATCATCTTCTAGGGTTAGTCGTTCTGCATCACGAGCAAGTTCGTCTTCTTCAGATTGAAGTTGAAGAGCCAACTTAAGGCTACAAAACAGAGTGAGTGATGGATGCTAAGCGAGATCAGCATTTGACTTACTCTGAATTGTAATTGATACCGTCTCCGGCGCCTGTTGTCTCCTTCAGGACCCTTTCGGCAGTAGTTCC
>WNFI01115395.1_pt1 | contig 17096 bp, 15 predicted proteins | sample 5400471 | NCBI WGS metagenome assembly WNFI01 (sample SAMN13153348, study PRJNA577476) | soil metagenome | isolation source: 100 cm saprolite on Douglas fir-dominated hillslope | place: USA:California | collected 2013-09-17 | reverse complement strand
ATCGTAGGTAAGAACCTGCGGGGTGAAGAATTGGAGAAGAAGCTGGGCGAGCTATTCGGAGAGTAGAACATTTATTTTAGTTGATAAATCCCGGTGTATGCAACACATCATCCAAGACATCTGTAGAATGTTCACCGTTACCCTTGTCCGGTATTTCAGCATCGCGGGGATCGCTTTCCTGCTGTTTTACAAGGTGCTCGCCGTCCGATTCAGGAGTTCCAAGATCCAGACCCGTCACGCGGGGAAGAAGGATTTTTTCCGTGAGATCCGGCATTCGATCCTGTCCGGCTTGATCCTGGCGGCAACGGCGTTCGTGGTGGTATCGGGACCGCTGCGGCCTTACACGCTGATCTATGCGGGCTTCAGCGACTACCCGGTCTGGTGGATACCGGTCAGCCTGGTATTGACCCTGGTAGTGCACGACACCTATTTTTATTGGATGCACCGGCTGTTACACCATAACCGGATTTTCCGGTACGCCCACCTGGTGCACCACCAGTCGACCAATCCTTCCCCCCTGGCTTCCTATTCCTTTCATTTCCTGGAAGCCATCCTGGAAGGGGCCGTGGTCATTATTCTCGCTTTTGTCCTGCCCTTGCACCCGCTGACGATCCTGCTGTTTACCTTTGTCTCCTTTTTTATCAATGTCTACGGGCACCTGGGTTATGAGATCATGCCCAGGAGCCTGCGGCATAGCATCTTGTTCGAGATCATCAATACCTCTTCGTATCACAATTTGCATCACCAGAAGTTCAAGGGGAACTACAGCCTGTATTTCCGGTTCTGGGACCGGTTGATGAAAACCGAGCACCCGGATTATGTGAAAGAATACGACCGGATTCAGGAACAGCGGTTTGGCAGTAACGCATGAATTACCTACGCTATCTTATCCTGGCGCTGGCGGCAGCGATCATGACCCGGCCGGTTCATGCGCAAACAAAAGTGATCTCCCTGAAAGGTGCCGTAACGGATTCCCTCACTGGCGTTGTCCTGGAACAGGCCAGCATCTTGTTGCTGCGTTTACCCGGGGAAAGGACCATCAGCCAGGCGATCTCCGGCAAAAATGGTTTTGTATTGCGCCGGATCCCGCCGGGCAATTACCTGCTGATCAGTAGTTTTATAGGATATAAAAGGGATAGCCTTTCCCTAACGGTTAGCGACAGGGACAGTTCAGCCCTTATCCTGCCAATCCGGATGCAGCCTGCGGGAACGGACTTAATGGAAGTGGTGGTCAGAACAACGATCCCGCCTATGACGATCCGGCACGATACCCTGGTCTATAATGCCAACGCCTATAAGACGCGGCCAAACGCCACGATAGAGGATTTTTTAAAGAAATTGCCCGGGGTAGAAGTGGATAAGAATGGCAACATTACCGTACAGGGGAAGAGCGTAGAGAAAATATATATTGATGGGAAGGCTTTTTTTTTGAGTGATCCGCGGATCTTAACGCAAAACCTGACGGCGGACATGGTGGAGCAGGTGGAAGCGATGGACGCGCATAGCGATAGAGCCAAACTTACCGGCGTACCCGATGCCAACCCTGGCAAGGCGCTGAACGTGAAACTGAAAAAAGGCAAAAAGCCGGGATTCCTGGGCAATGTGCAGGGTGGGTATGGAACGGAAGAAACCCGCTCGGCGGAAGGCCAGGTGATGCGGATGCAACAGGATCCCTGGGTTTTCGCCAACTTCAAAGCCAATAGCAATGCCTTGTCCGGTTCGACCAACGGCAACCTGAATTACAGCGGCAAGCTGGGCAGCAAAATAACGGCTACGATCAATTATGCCGGCAACCAATCCCGGAGCGACCAGTCGCAAAATTCCTTTCAGGAGACGTTCCTGGGGGATTCAACCTTAACGCAAAGGAGTTCCCTGCAATCCAATACCAAAGATGCGGGGAATACGTCGTTCGCTTCCCTCATATGGAATATTGATTCTTTCAATAGTGTCACGCTGAGCCCGATGGTAAATAATAACACGGCGGCCAGCGCCTCATCGGATACGCAGGCGGTGGTAGCCGGTAAAGCGACCGGCAACTATACCAGCAGCCGGGGAGTAACGAATAATACGGCCTCCTCCAAAGGGTATAGCCTGAATAATGGTCTTTCCTTCAGCCACCGGTTCCGGAAAACAGGAAGAACCTTCTTTGCCGGCCTGTCCGGTGGTTATAACCGCCAGCAACAGGATGCGGCATTGTATTCCGTACTGGACTCCTATGACAGTATAAATGGTGTTATCAAAAATTCAACGGTTAACCAGCAATCCACGCAAAATACCGGTATGCACAGTTATGGCCTGAATCTAACGTACACGGAGCCTATCAGCGCCCGACAGGTTTTAGACTTTTCCTACATGGTAAATTATGCGGGCAATAGTACGGATAAGTACAGCTATGATTACAACCCGGTCACCCGGCGGTATGATCTGCCGGATAGCCTGACCACCAATAATTTTACCAATACCAGCACCACCCAGCGGTTGGATATAGGCTATGATGTAAACTCCGGCAAGCTGCATTACCAATTGGGGACGGGCGCGATCGACCAATTGCAGCCCTTGCCCGACCTCAGCAACCCTTTCCTGGTCAAAATAGGGAACCCCAACCTGTACCCGCAATTTACCCATGCGGCGGATATCGGCTATCAGAGTTTTAACACGGAGCATTTCACCACCTTCCTGGCGCAGGCGGGCGCCAATTATATCCTGAACAAGATTACGTCTTCCACCACCGTTGCCCGCTCGGGCATCCAGCAGATCCAGTATATAAACGTCAACGGGGCCTACTCCTTTAACGGCAATCTGACCTTTGGCTTTCCCCTTGGCGGCCTTAAATCCGGGAACGGAAAGATCAATTCTTCTGCTATGTACAACCGGGATATCAGTTTTGTCAATGGCGCCCAAAACAATACCAGCGGGATCGGGTTCACCCAGGACCTGAGCCTGAATTTTAATTACCGGGATAAACTTTTTGTAGAGGGAAAGTCTGGGATCAGCTATAACGCCATTCAATATAGCATTCAGCAGGGGGCCAATACAAAAATCGTAACGCAGCAATATGATTTCGATATTTCTTATGAGTTGCCGCTTGCGCTCCGGCTGGCGACGGATTGCCACTGGCAGATCACCGGGCCACAGGGCAACCTGCCCGGCAACCAGCAGGTATTGTGGAATGCTTCCTTATCCAAAAAGATATTTCGTAACAGGCAGGGGGAGCTGAAGTTGTCGGGAATGGATCTGCTAAATACGAGCAGCGGCTACAGCCAGAACAGCAGTGCAAACTCCATACAAACCACGACTACAAAGATAGTGGGTAGGGTATTCCAGGCCGGATTTTTGTACCGGTTCAAGAAATGATTTTGATTCGATGTCCGGCATCTCTATCCTGTGCATGCTCAGTCGGGTAGAAGCCGCCCTCCCCGTTAGCCAGACCTGGTTTCCCTGGTTGCTGGCGGACGTGCCGATCCTGCCCACGGCGGCTCGTTGTCCCGGAACGCCCGGGTTTTCGCCGGATCGCCGATCGGGCAAAACAGCTGGTAATGGTAGACCAGCGTGTAGTATTCTATTTGTCCGGTAAATGAAGGTTTGATATACTTAAAAAAGGCGATCGAATGGATTTGATCGTCCGGATATAGAAATGGGGGAGAATCGTGCACGATCCCCCATTTACGGGCACAACGGGAATGCCGCAAACTCTTCCTGGCTTGGGTAAAGGGTTAGCAGTTCCTCTGCCATTAAAGGAAGGTCCGTAGACACAGACCTTCGGAGACTGACAACAGTCACATGAGAAAATTATTCAGGCGTCCTCGGCCTCTTGTATCTGTTCATTACCGTTACATGGAAAAATAAGCGCTGAATGCTGGAATCAGCAACTGGTGGCTAAGGTGGTTCCGGCGATATCCCGGCCGGGAAGCCTGCAGACAACGGGTCCGTTTTCCCGTTGTCCCTTGGATGTATCCGTCAGAACCGTCGCAAATATAGAGGGAATAAATCGAAATTAATAAACGTTCGTTGTCAATTTTTTTTCAAAAAAATACTCGCTCACCGACTAGTCCTTTTCTTTGTTTCAGCTGTCTTAGTAAGGTCCCCGAGAGTTTCAGCTTCTCTCATTTCTTCCTCTTTTTTCCCCCACTCATCTCCAACGCATACGCCGTCTCCACCTTCCCCTCGCTCAGCACAAAGTACGATTGCACCGACCCGATATTCGGAAGCGTGGCGAGCCGGTTCATAAATAAATCCTTATACTCCCCCATATCGCGGATCGCCGTCTTCAGCAGGAAATCGAACTGACCGGTTAATTGATAACACTCCATCACCTCCGGGAATTTGACCACCTCCCGCTCGAACCCCTTTAACGCTACCAGCGAATGCTCCTTCAGTTGGACCGTAGTAAACGCCACCAGGCTCTTGCCGATCAGCTCCTTGTTCAGCAGCGCTACATACCGGTTCACAATTCCCTCCTCTTCCAGCTTGCGGATCCGTTCATAAACCGGCGTCACCGACTTACCCAGCTTATCCGCGATCTCCTTATTCGTCAGCTTGGCGTCATGCTGCAGCAGTCGCAGGATCTGCAGATCCGTAGAATCCAATGTATGCATAATAGTTTTTTTTACTGAAAAGACTCGCCGGTCCTCCTGACGGATCGGATGAATAAACGGCCTAAGGACATAAAAATAGTTTTATTTTCTACAAATTCATAATAGACCAGATATTTCAACCATCCTTCACATATTTACGGCAAATACGACCACCATATGAAAAGAGATAATATCCTGGTAATAGGCGCCTGCGGACAGATAGGAGCGGAGCTGGTCCCGGAGCTGAGACGTGCCCATGGCGACTTTCATGTCATCGCTGCCGACCTCAAAGTGCCCTCCCCCGATACCGAATCCGCGGGACCCTATGAACAACTGGACGTCCTTAACAAAGGCGCCCTGTCGGCGCTGATTCGCCGTCATGATATCACCCAGGTCTACTTGCTGGCCGCCCTGCTCTCCGCCACCGCCGAAAAACTCCCTGAGCGCGCCTGGGACCTCAATATGCAAAGCCTGCTCCATATACTGGAACTTGCAAGAGAAAAGCGACTCGCTAAAGTCTTCTGGCCCAGCAGCATCGCCGTCTTCGGACCCGGTGCATCGAAGAACGGCTGCCCCCAGCAAGCCCCACAGAACCCCACTACCGTCTACGGCATCAGCAAATCCGCCGGCGAACAATGGTGCCGGTACTACTTCGAAAAGCACGGCGTCGATACCCGCAGCCTCCGCTACCCGGGACTTATCAGCCACAAGACCCCGCCCGGCGGCGGGACCACCGACTATGCCATCGATATCTTCCACCAGGCCCTCGCTGGTAAAAAATACACCTGCTTCTTACAAAAGGAAACCCGCCTTCCCATGATGTACATGCCCGATGCCATCCGTGCTACCCTGGAACTCATGCAGGCCTCCGCTGCATCCCTCACCGTGCGCAGCTCCTATAACCTGTCGGCCATGAGCTTCACCCCCGCCCAACTTGCTGCCTCCATTACCCAGTGCCTGCCGGATTTTAAAATAGACTACGCGCCCGATTTCCGGCAAGCCATCGCTGCCTCCTGGCCCGGTAGCATCGACGATCTTCCGGCCCGCAGCGACTGGAAATGGGAACACCAGTACGAGCTAGCCGCCACCACCCGGGACATGCTGCTCCACCTCGCCATCAATAATGTACAAGCGCCGGACCGGCCCGTGGAAGCAAACCCCGCACTGCAACCCGGCGTCTTCTTCTAACCTTCTAATGAAAAAAACAATGCACAACCGCATCATACTTCCTTTAGACAACGTCGGGCTCGAAGACATCGCCCTCGTCGGCGGTAAATGCGCCTCCCTCGGTCAAATGATCCGTCATCTTTCCGGCCTCGGAGTTCGGATCCCCGGGGGCTTTGTCATCACCACCGACGCCTACTATCAGTTCCTCGAACAAAGTCAGCTCGAGCGCTTTATCAAAAGCGAGCTCGACCGCATCGACTTCAACAACGTCGAGTCCCTGCGCCGGTCCGGGTCGAAGATCCGCCAAGCCATCAGCAACGCACGATTCCCCCATGAACTGTCTCATCAAATTATCGCCTCCTATGAGACCCTCTCCCAATTCTATGACCAGTCCGCCACCGACGTCGCCGTCCGTTCTTCGGCCACCGCCGAGGACCTGCCCGACGCCAGCTTTGCCGGCCAGCAGGAGACCTACCTCAACGTCCGTGGACCCGCTGCGCTCATCGACGCCGTCCGCAACTGCTTTGCTTCCCTGTTCACCGACCGGGCCATCAGCTACCGGCAAACTTTCCACTTCGATATCTTCCACGTCGGCCTCTCCGTTTGCGTACAGAAAATGGTCCGCTCCGACCTGGCATCCAGCGGAGTCGCCTTTTCCCTCGACACCGAGACCGGCTTCCGCGACCTCGTCGTCATCAACGGCTCCTACGGACTGGGTGAGCTTGTCGTCCAGGGCGCCGTCTCCCCCGACGAATTCCTCGTTTTCAAACCCGCCCGTAAAAAAGGCTTCGCGGCCATCATTGAGAAAAAGCTCGGCGTCAAGGACAAGCTCATGGTCTATGGGGACAATACCGACCAGCGGGTGAAAATCATCCCCGCCGAAGAAGCCCAGCGGCAGCGTTTCTGCCTCGATGACCGCCAGGCCCTGCAACTCGCCGACTGGGTCATCAGCATCGAAGATTACTATAGCAAGCTCAAAAATAAATGGTGCCCCGTCGATACCGAATGGGCCGTCGACGGCCTCACCGGGGGCCTCTTCATCGTCCAGGCCCGCCCCGAGACCATTCACTCCCGCAAACAGCAACATACCCTGACAGAATACCGGATCGGCGACACCACCGCCGACGGACAGCCAAAAAAACTGCTAGGCAAAGGCATTGCCGTCGGTGACAAGATCGCGGGCGGGAAGGTCAACATTTTGTATAGCCTTGACAAACGGGTAGGAGGCCATGAATTCGCCGAAGGCGACGTCCTCGTCACCGATATGACCGACCCCGACTGGGAACCCATTATGAAAAAAGCCTCCGCCATTATCACCAACAAGGGCGGCCGGACCTGCCATGCGGCCATCGTCGCCCGGGAGATGGGCTTGCCTGCCATCGTCGGCTGTGCCAACGCCACCGAATACCTCACCGACGGACAGGTGGTCACCGCCTCCTGCGCCGAAGGCGAAGAGGGGTTTATCTATGCCGGCATATTGGATTATCATACCTTGGAAACCAGGCTGGACCAGCTGCCGGTGTTCGACACCCCCATCATGTTGAATACCGGCTCTCCCGCCACCGCCTTCGGATACGCCCACCTGCCGCATAGCGGCGTGGGCCTTGCCCGGCAGGAGTTCATCGTCAACAACTACATCAAGGCGCACCCCCTGGCCTTGCTAAAGCACCGCGGGATCAACGACCCGGCCCTTTCCGCCGAAATCAAAATCCTCATCCGCGGGTTCGCCGACGAAGAGACCTACTTCATCGACAAGCTGGCCTTCGGTATCGCCAAGATTGCCGCCGCCTTCTACCCGCAAAAAGTCATCTTAAGGTTCTCCGACTTCAAAAGCAACGAATACCGTAACCTTTTGGGCGGACAGCACTTCGAACCCATCGAAGAGAACCCCATGATCGGCTGGCGGGGGGCCTCCCGCTATTACAGCGATGCCTACAAACCCGCCTTCCAGCTCGAATGCCGTGCCATCAAAAAAGTCCGCGAGCAAATGGGCCTGGATAACCTCGTCGTCATGATCCCCTTCTGCCGCACCGTCGACGAACTGATTAAAGTCAAGAAAGTAATGGCGGAATCCGGCCTCGTGCAAAAGGAGAAGGGAGCAGATAATGGACTGGAGATCTACCTAATGGCCGAGATCCCCTCGAACATCCTGCTCGCGGAGCAATTCGCGCAGCACATCGACGGGTTCTCGATCGGCTCCAACGACCTCACCCAGCTTACCCTGGGGCTTGACCGCGACTCCTCCCTCGTCGCTCATCTCTATGACGAGCGAAACGAGGCCGTCAAAACCTTGCTGCGCATGCTCATCCGCACCGCCAAGAAATGCGGCGTCAAAGTCGGCATCTGCGGACAGGGGCCTTCCGACTTCCCCGACTTCGCCCAGTTCCTCGTCGAAGAAGGCATCGACAGCATCTCCGTCACCCCCGACAGTTTAATCAAAACCATCCGCGCCATCCACGAAGTCGAATCGAAAATGGTAAAAACAAAAGCCAAAAAACCGGAAAAAATAACATAGAAAGGAAAACCCGTTACATCACCCGGGTCGCGCTGAACTATATGGCCCGGTACGGGGACTACCTGGAACAGGTCTTCACGGCTTTTTTCAATCATCTACCAGAATAATGCAACCTATGCATCCGGTACCATCCTTTTTCTTCCTGCGTGTCGGCGGCCGCTTCGAAAAGATCGCTTTTGCTGATATGGTCTTCGTGGAGGCAAACAAGAATTATTGCAAGCTGCACACCACCCACAGGGTCTACTGGAGCCTTACCACGCTGAAGGCCGTAGAGGCGGTGCTGCCGCCGGGCGATTTCTGCCGGATCCACCGGTCCTTCCTGGTGTCACTCACCCACCTCACCGCTTTCGACCGCCGCACCGCCTACTTGCCCGGCCACAAACTGCCGATCGGCGAAAGCTATTACCACCATCTGGAGCAGCGAGTCCTGATCTTGACCGATTCCCACAAACAACCCGGATATGCCACTGCCCACCTGCAGAATCATCTATAACGACCCTTTTGCCCGCCAGGCGTTCGCCACCCTGACAACCCTAACCCGCATCCTCCATCGCAGCACCGACGCGACTGTCCGGCCCCGCTCCCAGGATTTTTAACTTCGCTGAGCTGAATACCGGTTTCGCTAAGCCGGATAACGATGTTCCGGATATGGATGTTCTGGATACCGATGTTTCCGGGCTTTGATCATTTGATAGCGAGTAAATCCACTTTTTCGATCACCGGGGGGCTGGCTAAAAGGGCGGCGGCATTGGCCATTAATGCTTCTGCTATTTTGCCGGACAGGTGGGCCTGCCTGCCTTGATCCGTTTCAAAAGTGTCAAAAATGCCAAAAGTGGAGGGGCCTAGCTGCAGGGCATACCATCTTACCGTATCCGGTTCCGCCTGGGCCAGGGGTAGGGCGCTTTTTAAAAAGGATAATACTTCGGACTCCTTGCCAGGTTTGGCTTCTACGCGTGCTAACAATGCAAATTTTTCCATGGTCGTAATTTTAATGATGCTTGTGAGGAATACAATGCAAACCTATTTAATCGTTCCTGATCAGGGCAAAAAGGATAGTTCAAAAACTTACGTAAAAAGTTCAATCAGAGAGGCTGTGTCTGGGGCTTTTGCCAAACCTGTTCTTAAAGGCCGTGCTAAAATGGGAGAGGTTCTTATAGCCGGAGCTATTGAATATTTCGGAGGGTGTGGCTTTGCCGGTTTGCAGGAGGGTCATGGCCCTTTCCAGTCTTTTTTGTTTAAACCAATTGCCGGGGGTATCCTTAAAAACCTTGACGAAGCGTCTTTTGAAAGTCGATACGCTCATATTGCAGAGAAAGGCCAATTCTTCCAGGTTGAGGTTAGTATATTTATTGGCCTCCATGGTGTTCTTAAAAGACAGGTTGCGGTCCTCTTCCAGCGAATATTGCAGGAAGGAAATAAACCGATTTCCATAGGTATCGGCCAGGTAGATCATGATCTCTTCGAACTTGATCTCCAATAATTGCTTTGACAGGTTTTTACCGGGCGAGAAGTGAAGGGATAAGGAGTGGATAAAGACTTTTATGAAGGCATCCTGTTCGAAGGAGAAATAGGGGGATTCGGGTTTGGGCTTTTTGGGAGGATCGGATAGCAGCCCCTTTTTTAGCAGGAGTTCAGTGAGTTTTTCCCGGGAGAAAAACAGGAGAATGCTCCTGTAATCCTGGGAGCCATGATCTTTCTCCGTCAGCAGGCAGTTGCCGCGCGTCACGATCAATGCTGATGTATTATCGATTTGAATGGTGGAACCGGCGAAGTTTAATTCTTTATGGCCTCCCAGCAGAAAGCTGATGACATATTGTTCCAGGACGACTTTGCTCTTATTCATCAGATTGTCGAGGTCGTAGTAGAAGACCTGGAGGTCGGCTTTCTCGTCTGAGGCTAAATTGCCGGGGAGCTTTTGCATGGGGAGTTTTTAAGAGACAAAGTTCAGGAATTATATGGACGGGCACCCATTCCGGAGCTCGTTCATGGGAATTTAATTTGCTTTGTACCTTTTATAATAAGCGCAAACGCCTTTCATCAGGCAGATTTCACATAGGGGTTTGGGCCGGCAAATCTCCCTGCCCAAAAACGACATGGCCATGCCTGCATCCCACTGGCTTTCCGGCAATTTTTCCATGATCTGTTGCTCTATCTTCTTCGGATCGTTGCCTGTCGCTATGCCCAGCCTCTCAGCAACCCGTACTACATGCAGATCGACAATGACTCCCTCAGGCTGTTTGCCGGCTTCCCGCAGGATTACATTGGCAGATTTCCGGCCAATACCGGGTAGAACTGTCAGGGCATCCAATGTCACCGGGATATTGCTGTCTTTTTTCAATTTTCGGGCTATTTCTACCAGCCAGTTTGCTTTATGGGCGAAATTCCTTATTCCTTTCAGGTAGGGAAATAAGGCTTCCGGCGTGGCTTTTGACAATACCTGCATATTCCGGAAAGCCTTGAAGAATTCCGGAGCGACCTTATTGATGTAGTCATCGTTGCTTTGTGCGGATAAAACTACCATGACTACCAACTGGTAAACGTTTTTATACTCCAGCGGATGTTTTTTGCCCTTGTACTTTTTAAGCAGGGGGCGAATGGCAAGGGTCCAATCGATTTTGGCTGGCATACTGCAGTATTTATGCAGTTAAATCTACTAAAATCATTCCATCTGGCAGGAACCTGTAACCGGTTGTTGCATACCATTTTGAAAATATATTACCCGGTTTGAAAGGGTATTACGTCGTACAATTCTTAATTGAAATTGCTTTCTGGCTGTTCAAACCCTTCACTGACTGCATTTTACCAATAAGCTCTCCCATTTGACATTTGAGGCATGCCTTTTGGCACCATGGTAGGAAACAGTAAAAGATGAAAGAGTATTTCCAGCGACTCGGCAAAAAGCTAAGACCTTATCACCTGCTACATGGAATGTATTTACTAATATTTGTAGTAGGGATAATTTATCGCCTGCTGAAACATTCCTAAAACCTATTCTACGATTCTACAGAATTCCATAGGCAGTATTGTTATTTTCCTTATAGCTGTATTACTGGCACTACCCTTGGGAAAATATTTGAGTAAGGTATATAAAGAAGAAAAAACGTTTTTTGATTTCTGGAATCCTGTAGAGAACTTCATTTACAGGATCTGTAAAATCAATAGCAGGGCCGGGATGAATTGGCGACAATATCTTTCGGCCATTGTAGTAATAAATTGTATATGGCTTGTCTGGGGAGTCGCTGTTCTGCTTTTCCAGGGAAAACTATTTCTTAATCCCGCAGGCACCCATTCTATGGAGTGGTCACTGGCGTTGAATTCAGCAGTAAGTTTTTTAACAAGCACCAACCTGCAGCATTATTCGGGAGAGACAGGTGCAACCTATTTATCGCAATTGGCTGTATTTACGTTTCTGCAATTTGTAAGCGCCGCAACGAGCCTGGCAGCAGGCATCGCAGTAGTAAGAGGGTTAACCAATAAAACCGCATCAAATCTCGGTAATTTTTATAAAGATTTCATTCGTTCCCTAACCAGAGTGTTGCTTCCACTGTCTTTTATAGCAGCTGTTCTTTTTGTGCTCAACGGAATGCCAATGACTTTTGAAGGCCCTCACACTATTTCAGGCCTGCAGGGGGATACGATCCATGTAGCCAAAGGCCCGGTAGCAGCTATGATCCCCATAAAAGAGCTGGGTTCCAACGGCGGTGGCTTTTTCGGCGCCAACGACGCACACCCTTTTGAAAACCCTAACTTTTTTACCTTCATTCTGCATACTCTTATTGTATTGTTATTGCCAATGGCATTTGTCTTTTGCATTGGCTATTATCTCGATGCCCGACGGTTCGGTAAAATGCTTTTCGTAGTAATGACAGCAGGGTTTCTACTGGTAACTATTCCCATAATTAAGCAGGAAGTAAGGGGAAATCCTGCCATCACTGCAATGGGCATTGATAATTCGGCAGGCAATATGGAAGGAAAAGAAATTCGATTCGGAAGCTTCTATTCGGCCTATTACAGCGGTGTGAATATGGTTGTTCCCGCCGGAACTACAACAGGGGTACACGATAGTTATATGCCTTTGAGCGGTATATTTATGTTGGTGGGTATGCAGATTGACGCGTTTTACGGTGGACTTGGTACCGGATGGATAAATATGTTTATCTATCTTATAGTGGCTGTTTTCATCGGTACGATGATGATCGGCAGGACGCCTGAAATATTTGGCAGGAAAATAAGCGTACCCGAAATGCAGATAGCAGTAGGGATAAGTGTGGCACAGGTGATGGTACCGATGGTACTGGCGGCTGTGGCATCTTATGTCTACATTCATTATCCCGGTGGTAATAATGAGTTGAACTGGCTTTCAAACAAAGGATCGCACGGCTTTACTACTATGTTTTATGAATATGTTTCTTCCGTAGCCGGTAATGGCTCCAACTTTGGAGGGCTGGGTAACAATACCGTATTCTGGAACCTGACAACCGCATTGGCTATGGTGTGCGGAAGATTCATACCCATTGCAGGAGCTATACTAATTGCAGGTTTGTTACAGCAAAAGAAATATGTTCCTTTATCGAGAGGGAGTTTACCGACTGGTACTACTACATTCGGCCTGTTTTTATTATTAGTGATTATTGTTCTTAACGCCCTGTCTTTTCTACCCGTATTCATGCTGGGGCCGATCTCAGAATCTTCGCTCTTCAGATAGTCTTCCCTGTTATCTGCTCCTGCAGGTTGATAAACCAACCCCGTCAAAATGATAATTATTTTTTAAAAAAGAGTGGCAAGGAAGGACAATATCTTTTGCTTCTAATTCTAAAACAATGATTATAAGAGGGTTATATGAACGGATTTTTCGGGAATGATTTTAGGATGTGTGCCCATAAAATCCGAAAAATTATCTTCTTAAAATGTTGTTATGAATCCGATCAAATGTTTGGCTCTTATTGTTATGGGAATGTTCCTGTTTTGTCAAAGTGCAGACGCTCAACAAAGCGCCGATAAAAAGATTAATGATACCATTCCCAGGGGCATGCCAAGCCCCCTTCCGGCTCCTCCTTTTCCCAGCTCGGATTGGGCGGGTGGTCCTGTTATTGGTGTACCCGCCGACGCTCCTGACTATGCGCTGCAAAAGGCACTCGGGTTGGCGAATAATAAAAGCAGAATAAAAATCTATGGCTGGCTGGACCCCTCCTATACTTATAGTACGTCCAGCATGACTAATATACCGGTAGCCTATAATATCATGCCGAATAAATTCGAGTTGAGCCAGGCCGTGGTGCGTATAGAAAGAGCACCCAATACTGTTCAAACCGACCATGTGGATTGGGGATTTCGGTCCAGCAATGCCTATGGTCTTGATTACAGGTACACGGTTGCCAAGGGATGGTTTAGTGACCAATTCATTAAGAAAAATAATCTTTACGGATATGATCCTGTAGAATTATACGGGCTCCTGTACTTTCCAAAGGTTTTTAAGGGATTGCTCTTAAAAGTCGGGCGGTATATTTCTCCCTCTGATATAGAGGCCCAACTGGCTCCTGACAACTACCTGTATTCCCACTCGGTCATGTTTTCTTATGATCCCTTTACCTGTACAGGAGTAATCGGTAAAATAAAACTTAATAATCAATGGCAGATTGACCTGGGTATACATGGTGGAAATGATATGGCGGTTTGGACCAATTCTTCTTCACCAACCGGACAAGCCTTCGTGCGCTGGACTTCTCAAAATAATAACCATTCCATTTATGCGGGTATCAATTCTTTAGGTGCCGGCGTCTACAAAAATGGGCATGACAACCTGCAGATGGTATCAGATGTTTGGGGATGGCGGATTAATAAAACGCTGCATATGCAGACCGAAGCCTATTACGAGTGGGAAAAGGACGCAGCTTTGGGCGGTTCAGCCAGCTATGGACCGGTACGATACGGTGCGGGTGGTGGTCCCGGCAATATTATCCCAGGTATTTCAAAAGCAGTAGGAGCGGTGAATTATTTTCAGATTTTACTGTCTGGTAAAAGTTATATTTCTGTGCGTAACGACTATTTGAATGATTATGATGGCTGGAGAACAGGGTATGCAACCACGTATACCAGCCATACAGTGGGTTTTACCTATTATTTTACTGACTGGCTGTTTATTCGCCCCGAATGCAGGTATGATCGTAATTGGGATAAAAATATTCTTCCATACGACTTAGGCACTAAAAAGGATCAGCTCACGGTTGCCGCGGACATGATTGTGAGATTTTGATATGCCGGACTGAAAAATAAGCCCTTCCCGGATCGATTGTCAGTTTGAAAATATGGATTATTCGATAACAACTGCGCAAGGTTCCTTTTCAAAGCCAAATGATAGCACAGTTTTAAGAATAACATCAGAAATGAATTCTTTGATATTAAATTTAGCAGCGGAGAGGGCAAGTAAGTAATTGCTCTCCGGAAACCTCTTTTGTCACAAATCCCCCCTGATTTAGTCGTAAACCCACATCTGCCGGTAAAAAGGCGGCCACTACCTTTGTTGAAAGAATCGTAAAATGAGAAAGGTAAAACTTCAGATGCAGTTATCGCTGGATGGGTATGCGGCAGCGGCGGATGGAAGGTTGGATTGGATGATATGGGATTTTGGCAAGGATTGGACCTGGGATGAAGAAATAAGGAATTATCATACCGGCCTGACGGCTTCCAGCGATTGTGTGCTGCTGAGCAGGAAAATGGCGGAAGAGGGGTTCATAGGGCATTGGGCCGAGATAGCTCAACATACCGGCCATCCACAGGCAGTTTTTGCCGAAAATATCGTCCGGGCACAGAAGGTTGTCTTCACCAAAACGCTGGACAGATCAATCTGGGAGAATACGAAACTGGCCAAAGGCGATCTGGCCGCTGAAGTCAATGCGTTAAAGAAGAAGCCTGGGAAAGATATGATCGTTTATGGAGGGGCCTCCTTTGTGTCTGCTTTAATTCAAGCGCGGCTGATCGACGAATTTCATTTGGTTATCAATCCCACGGTCCTGGGTAATGGGTTACCCATCTTCAAAGAGGCCGGCAGGATGGGACTTACGTTGATGGACGCCAGACGGTATGCCTGCGGGGTGGCAGTACTTATTTATAACTATAAAAACAGCTTATGAAACAGCCTCAGAAACCGCACAACCTAAACAAACAATTTACGGCAACGCTGCAAAAAAGCCCGGCCAAAGGCGGTTGGGTCTACCTGATCTGGCCCGAGTCGGTGGCGTTCTTTGGAACCCGGGGACTGGTAAAGGTACAGGGAACGGTGGACGGGCATCCATTCCGCAGCTCATTCATGGCATTGGGAAATGGTACGCATAAGTTGCCTATAAAAAGTGCGCTTCGCAAGGCAATCGCGAAAGACGTGGGCGACTCTGTTACCGTCAGGCTGGAGGAGCGGATAACGGAGTAGTTAAACTTTATCCGCTAAATAGCCCGGCTTTTCCAGGACGTCAAAATGAGTTACTTCCGCTTCAAATTCCAAAAGATAATCCTTGTCTTCGGGATAGTACCGGGCTTTCAGATGATCCTGTCCTGCAAATTGTTCAATGGATGCAAGGTCATCCCAGAAGGTAAGGGTATAAAAATGAGTTATTCCCTCCTCCTCTTTTTTCAAAAGAAATACCCCTCGGTTGCCGCTTGTCGCCTGGTAATCAATCAATCCTGTTTTTAATAAATACTGATGGTAGGATTCCGATAATTCCTTCGGCACCTTGCCGTGCCACATTCTTGCTATCATTTTTTTATTAAATATACTATTATTACGTGTAAAACAAAGAGGGCTGTCTTTCCTTATCGGGTTTGACCAAGTGGTCTTAATACCACCTCGTTTATGGTAATATTGCCAGGCTGGCTTATCGCGTATATAACGGCATCGGCAATGGCTTCTTCATCCATTTTGGGCATGTCCTTTAAATTTCCGTAAAGGGCTCTAATCTTCGGGCTGGTAATATCCTGTCCCAGTTCTGATTGGGTGGCGCCCGGGAAAATGGTAGTTACTTTTATGGTCTGGGCTACTTCTTCGCGCAGTGTCTCCATAATGGCCCGCACGGCAAATTTGGTGCCGGCATAAACCCCAATGCCCGGAGATGTCTTTAAGCCACCTACGGAGGAAGTGGCAAGAATATGGCCTTTTCCTCTTTCCAGCATATGCGGCAGTACTGCATTGATGCCATATAAGACCCCTTTGATATTGATATCGATCATCCGGTCCCACTGCTCTACCAATCCTTCGTCAAAAAAGGAGATGGGCATAATACCGGCATTATTCCATAGGACGTCTATGTGACCGAATTGGCCGATTGCCTGTTTGACCAGATTATCGAGGTCAGCACGTTTACTTACATCTGTTTTTACATACATTGAGTTTTTCCCCAATTGATTGACCAGGGTCTTTAGCTGATCTTCACGACGCGCGGCCAAAACCACTTTAGCGCCGAGTCCGATCAATTTGCGGGCGGTAGCTGCGCCCATGCCGCTGCTGGCGCCGGTAATTACGACCACTTTGTCCTTAATATTTTCCATTGCATTATTTTTATAACGCAAAGGTAGTTACGGGACCTAAGGTAAAATTATGCAAATCAATCAAAAAGTTATGAAAGGGCAATCGTTTGCTTCCGGAAATGATTGGGAGTCTGCCCGGTTTGTTTCTTAAAGAAGATATTGAAATTGGAGGAATGTTCGAAACCCAGGCAATAGCCAACTTCGGCAACGGCCCAATTGCTGTGCAGCAATAAGGCTTTAGCCTCTTTGATCATTTTTTCCGCTATATGTTCCGTAGTGGTTTTGCCCGTTGTTTCTTTCAGCGCCTTATTCAGGTGATTGGTATG
>WNFI01028106.1_pt1 | contig 17107 bp, 14 predicted proteins | sample 5400471 | NCBI WGS metagenome assembly WNFI01 (sample SAMN13153348, study PRJNA577476) | soil metagenome | isolation source: 100 cm saprolite on Douglas fir-dominated hillslope | place: USA:California | collected 2013-09-17 | reverse complement strand
GACCCGAAGGCGCTGTATGAGATCCGCATCGACAACCAGGGCGATGCCAAGGGTCACCTCACCTTCCAGTTCCGCTTCACCAATACGTACAAGAACCTCGCGGTCAATGCCGGCGGTCAGAGCGTCGCCGTGCCGCTGATCAACGTCGGTCCCGTGGACGCCGCGGGCGCGAACCTCAACCTCACGCAGAGCTACACGATCGAAGTGGTGCGTGGTGATCCGCGTACCGGCGAGCGTGAAGCCGTGAGCAATGCCACTCTCGGCGGGCAGATCTTTTATAAGCCGGTGGACAACATCGGCAACAAGTCGATCGCCAACTACCCCGCTTATGCCGCGAACTTCGTGTACGACGCCGCGATCCCGGGCTGCGCCACGCCGGCGCGCGTCTTCGTCGGCCAGCGCAAAGACGGCTTCGTGGTGAACCTCGGCGAGGTCTTCGACCTGGTGAACCTCAACCCTGTCGGCCCGAGGGATGGTGCCCCCAACACGATCCCGGACAAGAATGTCACCTCGATCGCGCTCGAGGTCCCTATCAGCTGCGTAACGCACGGCAATGACCCGGTGATCGGCGCGTGGACGACTGCCAGCCTGCGCCAGGGCCAGGTGCTCAACCCCGATCCCGAGCACGGCAAGGACGAGCGAGCCGAGCCACGACACGCAATTCCTGAGCTACGTCACCAATCCCTCCCTGCCGGTGATCCTGAATTCGCTCTTTGGCGCAGCGGCACTGCCCCCGGACACTCCCCGCAACGATCTCGTCACGATCTTTCTCACCGGGGTCAAGGGCCTGAACCAGCCGCTCACTGTCACGCCCGCGGAGATGCTGCGCCTGAACACGGCCATCGCGCCCACGCCACCGGCGTCGCAGAACGACCTCGGCGTGCTCGGTGGGGATCTCGCGGGCTTCCCGAACGGCCGGCGCCCCTACGATGACGTCGTCGACATCACCCTGCGCGCGGCCATGGGAGCGCTCTGCGGCAAGGTGGGCAACTGCGGCACGATGACTGCGGACCCGAACAAGGGACTCCCGTACACCGACGGTGCACGTGCCGCGGGTCCCGACGCCGCGAATGCCCATCCGACCGGAGCGGAGAGCCCGACGGATTTCTACCTCGACGCTTTCCCCTACCTGCTCAACCCGTTCCCGGGCTCGCCGAACGGCGCCACGGTGTCGCCATGAGACGCCTGCTCGCGACAGCGCTCGCCGCGGCGGTCCTCGCCGCCTGCGACGGCTCTTCGACCACGGTGGCACCCGCGGCGGCGGCGCCGCACCCCTCCAGCATCAACTTCACGGTCTTCACCGAGACGCTGGTGCGTTCCAAGTCCGACACGGCGCAGCCGGTGCCGGTCGATGCCGCGCAGTTCGTGTTTCCGGACGATGACAACCCGCAGGCCTTTGCGGGCGTGTTGCCGGTGACATGAGGCACAGCAGCGGCCACGGACGGCGGTCACGCGCGGCGGTGCTGCGCTTGATCGCCGTCTCTCTCTTCGCCCTGGCGGCGAGCGCTGCTGCCGCGGCACCCTACCGGCCGGGCGATGACGGCGCCATCCTCGAGCGCGTGCCGGCGCGCTCGCAGCTCGAGCGGCTCGCGCCGCTGCGCGCGGCGGTCACGGAAAGGCCGGATGATCTGCCGGCGGCCCTCGCGCTCGCGAGAGGCTACATCGAGATGGGACGCCGCAACAGCGACCCGCGCTTCATCGCCTATGCGCAGGCGACTCTCGCGCCCTGGCTGGCGCGCCCGCAGCCGGAGGTGGGGGTCCTCGTGCTGCAGGCGACCGCGCTGCAGTACCTGCACCGCTTCGACGCGGCGCTCGCGCTGCTCGAGAGGGCAATCGCGCGGGCACCACTCGATGCACAGGCGTGGCTGACGCGCGCCGCCCTCCTCGAGCTGCGCGGCGACTACCCCGCCGCGCGCCGGGCCTGCGCGCGACTGCTGCTGCGTGCGGATGAGTTCACCGCCCTCACCTGCATCGGCAGCGTTGATGGGCGCAGCGGCCGGCTCGAGTCGAGCTATGCCGCACTGAAGACCCCGGGTGGGCTCGATCCACGGCTGCCCGCGCAGCTGCGCGCCTGGCGCCTGGCGGTGACTGCAGAGATGGCCGAGCGGCGCGGGGATGATGAGGCTGCAGAGGCCGATCTGGTCGAGGCGCTGCGACTCGGCGCCGATGAACCGTACCTCAAGGCCGCGTACGCCGACCTGTTGCTGCGGCTCGGGCGAGCGCGCGAGGTGATCATCCTGCTTGCAGGCTCTGAGGCACAGGACTCGCTGCTGCTGCGACTCGCGATTGCCGGCCGGCGCGTGGCTCATCCGCAGGCCGGACACTGGGCGCAGGCGTACGAGGAGCGACTGCAGGCCGCCGAGCGCGACGCAGACAGCTCGCACCGGCGCGAACAGGCCCTCTTCCTGCTCGATGTTCAGGGTGATGCACCGGCGGCGCTCAGGGCGGCGGCGAGCAACTGGAGCGTGCAGCGCGAGCCGGCGGACGTGCGGGTCTACGCGCGCGCTGCCGGGCGCGCCGGGTCTGCGGCCGACCGGGCGGTGATCGCGAGCTGGCTTGCGGCGAGCCACTACGAGGACCGGACGCTGCCGACGCCCGAGATCGCGGCTTCCCCGCGCCATTCAACATGACGATCGATCGGCACCTGGTGAGCGCTCGGTGCCCGCAGCGGCGCCTGTGGTGCGCGCTCCTGCTCGCCGTGTGGGCTCAAGTGGCGAGCGCGCACAAGCCGAGCGACAGCTACCTCACGCTGTCGGTGCCCCCGGCCGGAACGAGGCTCGAGGGCCAATGGGACATCGCGCTGCGCGACCTGGACTTCGTGCTCGGACTGGACGCCGATCACGATGGAGCAATCACCTGGGGAGAGCTGAAGGCAGCGCGCGACCGGATTGCCGAATACGCCTTCGCGCGCCTGGCGCTCGAGGCGGTCGGGCAGGGGGACCGCGGCCGCTGCGCGCTGCAGCTCACGGATCTGCTCGTCGACGAGCACGTCGATGGCCACTATGCGGTGCTGCGCTTTGGCGCCGAGTGTGGCCTGCGGCCCGTGGAGCTGAGTGTGGGCTATCAGCTTCTCTTCGAGGTCGACCCGACCCACCAGGGGCTGCTGCAGGTCCTCAGCGCTGGCTCCGCGCAGGCGGGGATTCTGAGCAAGGATGCGCCGCGCATGAGCCTGAATGTCGCCGCGCCCGGCCGCTGGCAGCAGTTCAGCGACTTCGTGGGCGAGGGCATCTGGCACATCCTCAAGGGCTACGATCACATTCTCTTCCTGCTGACCCTGCTGTTCCCGGCGGTCGTGCGCTACGGGGCCGGTGGCTGGCTGCCACGCGCTTCGCTGCGCGAGGCAGCCCTCGACGTGCTCAAGGTCGTCACGGCCTTCACTCTCGCGCACTCCCTTACCCTCTCGGTGGCGGTGCTGGGCCTGGTGCACCTGCCGGCGCGCTGGGTCGAGTGCGCGATCGCCGCCACGGTGCTGCTCGGGGCGGTCAACAACCTCAGGCCCCTGATCATCGATCACCGCTGGGCGGTCGCCCTCGCGTTCGGGCTCGTGCACGGCTTCGGCTTCGCCTCGGTGCTCTCGGACCTCGGCCTGCAGGGAAAAAACCTGGCGCTCTCCCTCGTGGGCTTCAACTGCGGCGTCGAGATCGGACAGCTCGCGATCGTGCTGGGGGTGTTGCCGGCGGCGTTCCTGTTGCGGCACACCTGGCTCTACCGGCGCGCATTCATGCCCGCCGGCGCCGTGGCCATCGCGCTACTGGCGGCGTACTGGCTCATCGCGCGCATGAGCGGCGGCACGCTCGGGTGATGCGGCAGGACCCGCCGTTGCGGCCGCTATCGCCGCCTCCTAGGATGCCGCGATGAGCGAGGAGCCTGACCGCGCCGAACTCGAGGCGTTGCTCGCGCGCTGCGCCGCCGGCGAGGCGGCGGCGCTCGAGGCGCTCTACGCCCGCGCCGCCCCGATCCTGCTCGCGGTGCTCATGCGGATCCTGAAGAAGCGTGATCTCGCCGAGGACGCGCTGCAGGACGTGTTCGTGCGGGTCTGGCAGGGAGCCAGGCAGTTCGATGCGATCCGCGGCCGCCCGCTCGCCTGGCTCGTATCGATCGCCCGCTACCGTGCGATCGACATGCAGCGCGCCAGCCGGCCGGTCCTGGCCCTCAGCGACGACAGCCTCAGCCTCGAGCCGCAGCTGCGGGTCAGCGGCCCCGCCGAGTCCACGGAGCTCCTCGGCAGCGGTGGTCTGCTCATGCGTTGCCTCGAGCAGATTGCCGCCCCCCAGCGGCGCTGCCTGGTGCTCGCGTACCAGGAGGGATTCAGCCACAGCGAGATCGCGCGCGCCGTGGGCGAGCCCCTCGGAACGGTAAAGAGTTGGGTCAGGCGCAGTCTCCTCAGCCTGCGACGGTGTCTCGAGTCATGAAATACGAAGATCCGCGGCTCCTGGACAGTCTCGCCGCCGAGCACGTGCTGGGAACGCTGCGCGGGCGCGCGCGGCGGCGCTTCGAGAAAGTGTGTGCCAGCAGCACCGCGGCGCGCGGCACCGTGCATCGCTGGGAAGACGCCTGGGCGGGCATGAGCGCCGCGCTCACTCCGATTGCCCCGTCGGCGGGCGTGTGGGCGCAGATCGAGCGGCGCCTGTTCGGCTCCGAGCGCGCCGCACGAGCGGTAAGGCCCTGGCGCAGGTGGCAGCTGGCCGCGGCGGCCGGCCTCGTCGCCGTCGCACTCATCGTCGGGCTGATCGTGCACGAGCGGCCGGCGCCACTCGAGACGCTCGCGGTCCTCGCTACCGACAGCGCGCATCCGCTGTGGCGCCTCGAGCGTCGCCGCGAGCTCGCCGCCCTCACGATCAGGGTCGTCGGGCCCGCACAGCCCCCTCCCGGCAAGTCCTACGAGCTCTGGGCCCTGCCGCGCGGGGGACAACCGGTCTCGCTCGGGCTGCTGCCGGCCGGCGGCACTCTTGAGCACATCCTGAGTGCCGCGGAAGGGAAGCCGCGGCATCGGCTTCAGAGGCCGACTGCGAAGGCCTCGTGCCCCGCGTAGCGCACCGCGCCGAGCTCGGCCTCGATGCGCAGCAGCCGGTTGTACTTGGCCGTGCGATCCGAGCGCGAGAGCGAGCCGGTCTTGATCTGCGTGGCGGCGCTCGCCACCGCGATATCGGCGATGGTGCTGTCCTCGGTCTCCCCGGAGCGATGCGAGACCACCGAGGCGTAGCGCGCCCGCTCGGCCATGTCGATGGCGGCGAGCGTCTCGGTGAGCGTGCCGATCTGGTTCGGCTTGATGAGGATCGCGTTGGCGATGTGTCGCCCGATCGCTTCCTTCAGGATGTGCGTGTTGGTGACGAACACGTCATCGCCGACCAGCTGGACCTTCGCGCCGAGTGAGCGCGTGAGGTGCGCCCAGCCGTCCCAGTCCGACTCGCTCATGCCGTCCTCGATGCTGAGGATCGGATAGCGCTGCGCGAGCGCGCCGAGGTAGGCGGTGAACTCGGCGGCCGAGAAGCCCCGTCCCTCGGACTCGAGCTCGTAGCGCCCGTCGCGGAAGAACTCCGAGCTCGCCACGTCGAGCCCGAGATACACGTCCTTCCCCGGACGGTAGCCGGCGCGCTCGATGGCCTCGATGAGCAGTACGAGCGCGGCCTCGTTGGACTCGAGATTCGGGGCGAATCCGCCCTCGTCCCCGACCGCCGTCGCGAGACCCCGCCCGGCGAGCAGCGCCTTCAGGGTGTGAAAGATCTCGGCGCCATAGCGCAGCGCCTCGCGGAAGCTCGGCGCGCCGACGGGCAGGATCATGAACTCCTGGATGTCGAGGCTGTTATCCGCGTGCACGCCGCCATTGATGACGTTCATCATCGGCACCGGCATCAGCGGCTCCCGCCGCGCACCGGCCAGCTGCGCGAGGTGGCGATAGAGGGGAAGGCGCGCCTCGCTCGCCGCGGCGTGCGCACCGGCGAGTGAGACCGCGAGAATGGCGTTCGCGCCCAGGCGAGCCTTGGTCGGCGTGCCATCGAGCTCGATCATGCGCGCATCGATGGCGGCCTGATCGCGCGGATCGTGCCCGAGGAGCGCATCCCTCAGCACCGTGTTCACGTGCCCGACCGCCTTGAGCACGCCCTTGCCGCCATAGCGGCTGCGGTCCCCGTCGCGCAGCTCCACCGCCTCGCGCGTCCCGGTCGAGGCTCCCGAGGGCACCGCCGCCCGCCCGAGTGCGCCGCTCTCGAGAATCACGTCCGCCTCGACCGTCGGGTTGCCGCGCGAGTCGAGGATCTCGCGGCCGCGGATATCGGCGATGCGGCTCACGGCGCGGATGCCCTCACAGCCGCGATTCCTCGAAGGGCGTCTTCTTCACCGTGCGGTCGAGCTCGACGAGCGTGGCGAGCAGCGGCTCCATGCGATCGAGCGGCCAGGCGTTCGGGCCATCGGAGAGCGCGGCCTCGGGCCTGGGGTGGGTCTCCATGAACACCCCGGCGACGCCGGCGCCGACCGCCGCGCGCGCGAGCACCGGGATGAACTCACGCTCCCCACCGGAGGAGGAGCCGCGCCCGCCCGGCAGCTGCACCGAATGCGTGGCGTCGAACACCACCGGACAGCCGGTCGCACGCAGCACCGCGAGCGAGCGCATGTCCGCGACCAGGTTGTTGTAGCCGAAGGAGAAGCCGCGCTCGCACACCAGGATCGCCTCGTTCCCGGTGGAGCGGGCCTTGTCGACCACGTTCTGCATCTCCCAGGGCGAGAGGAATTGCCCCTTCTTGATGTTGACGGGCTTCCCCTGGGAGGCGACGTTGACGATGAAGTTCGTCTGCCGGCACAGGAAGGCCGGCGTCTGCAGCACATCCACCACGGCCGCCACCTCCTGCAGCGGGGTGTCCTCGTGCACGTCGGTCAGCACCGGCACGCCGACGCGGGCGCGCACGTCGGCAAGCACCCGAAGTCCCGCCTCCATCCCCGGTCCGCGGAAGCTCGCGCGCGAGGAGCGGTTGGCCTTGTCGTAGGAGGCCTTGAATATGAAGGGCACGCCGAGCCGGCTCGTGATCTCCTTCAGCCGGCCGGCGATCTCCTCGGTGAGCGCTGGTCCCTCGATGACGCAGGGCCCGGCGATCAGGAACAGCGGCTCCCCGCCCCCGACTTCGTGTCCGCTCAAGTGCATGGCTTGCGCACCGGTTGCGCCCACGCGCCCGAAGGCTCAGGCGCCCGCCGCCTGCGGGAGCTGTGCGACGCGCTGCGCGCGCGCCGCACGGATGAAGCCGGTGAACAGCGGATGCCCGTCGCGCGGGGTGGAGGTGAACTCCGGGTGGAACTGGGTCGCAACGAACCACGGGTGATTCGGCAGCTCGATTACTTCCACCAGTCCGTCGCGCGAGAAGCCCGAGAAGCGCAGCCCCGACTGCCGGTAGCGCTCGAGGTAGTTGTTGTTGAACTCGTAGCGATGGCGGTGACGCTCCATGATGACATCGCGCCCGTAGATCTCGCGCACCCGCGTGCTCGAGCCGAGCAGCACCTCCTGGGCGCCGAGGCGCATCGTGGCGCCCTTGACCGAGCTCTCATCACGGGTCTGGGCGCCGCGCACCTGGTCCTGCCACTCCGAGATGAGCGCGATCACCGGGTGCGGAGTCGCACGGTTGAACTCGGTGCTGTTGGCATCGGTGAGCCCGAGCACATGGCGGCCGAACTCCACGATCGCCACCTGCATACCTAAGCAGATCCCGAGGTACGGCACGCCGTGTTCGCGCGCGTAGCGCACCGCCTGGATCTTGCCCTCGATGCCGCGCTCGCCGAAGCCCCCCGGCACGAGAACCGCGTCCACGCCCTTCAGCATGTGGGTGCCGCGCTGCTCGATGTCGGTCGACTCGATGTAGTGGATGTTGTCCCGCGTGCGGGACTTCAGTCCCCCGTGCATCAGCGCCTCGTGCAGCGAGAGGTAGGAGTCGCGGATCTGTACGTACTTGCCGACCATGGCGATGTCGACCTGGCTGTCGGGGTTGCCCCGGGCGCTCACCACCTGGCGCCAGTCGGCGAGCTCGGTGGGCGGCACCTCGAGCCGCAGCTTGTCGACCACGATGTCATCGAGACCCTGCTCGTGCAGCAGGATCGGAATGCGGTAGATATCGTCGGCATCCACCGCGGAGATCACCGCGCGCTCCTCGACGTTGGTGAAGAGTGCGATCTTGCGCCGCTGCTCCTCGGGGAGCGGATGCTTGCAGCGGCACAGCAGCACGTCCGGCTGGATACCGATGCCGCGCAGCTCCTTCACCGAGTGCTGCGTGGGCTTGGTCTTGATCTCCCCCGAGCCGCCCACGATCGGCACCAGCGTGAGGTGCATGTACACGCAGTTGTTGCGGCCGAGCTCGACGCCGAGCTGGCGGATCGCTTCCAGGAAGGGGAGCGACTCGATGTCGCCGACCGTGCCGCCGATCTCCACCATGCAGACATCGGCACCATTCGCGCCGAGCTTGATGCTGCGCTTGATCTCATCGGTGATGTGCGGGATCACCTGTACGGTGGCCCCGAGGTAATCTCCGCGGCGCTCCTTGGCGATGACGCGCTCATAGATGCGGCCGGTCGTGAAGTTGCTGTTGCGCCCGGTCGTGGTGCGCACGAAGCGCTCGTAGTGGCCGAGGTCGAGATCGGCCTCGGTGCCGTCGTGGGTGACGAACACCTCGCCGTGCTGAAACGGGCTCATGGTGCCCGGATCGACGTTGATGTAGGGATCGAGCTTGACCATCGCGATCTTCAGCCCGCGGGCTTCCAGAATCGCGCCGAGGGAGGCGGAGGCGATCCCCTTGCCCAACGAGGACACGACGCCGCCGGTGACGAATACGAAACGCGTCATTATGTCTGCTTGAGGGAATTTCCCGTCGCACACGTCGCCGCCACAATGCAGGCGGACCGACGACGGGCTGGCAGATTATCACATCTGTCCCGTCCGATGCGCGCCGACGCGCATGAGGGTCGCGCCTCAGGGCGGCGCATGCCACTTGAGGCGCGCGCGGTGGCGGCAGGCGGCGCTCGCCTGCACCGACTCATCGAGCCAGCGGTCCGCGACCGCGATCAACCGCTCGCCGGCAAACAGGAGCGGCAGCCGCGCACGCTCGGCGGGCGGCACGCGCGCCTGCTGCAGCAGGCCCTTCAGCGTGCGGCGCGGGCCGCCGCGAACCGGGCGCAGCCGCTCTCCGCCGCCGCGCCTGCGCACGGTGAGCGTAGCGGGCAGCGCGTCCAGGTCGAGGTTCCCGCGCGCATCGCGCCGGAGCACGAGCTCCCCGCCCCGGGCGGGCAGTGCGCAGACACCCTCCCGCCGCCAGCGCCACGCGCGGGGCGCGGATGCTGCCCCCGGGCCGGCGCGGCCCGCGGAGGCGGCCTCGAGCGACAGCAGATCCGCATGGCGCTCGATGCAGGCGCCCCCCCAGGCGACTGCAGGCTTCGCGTCCGTGCGCGCCTCGAGCAGGGGGCCCGCGATCTCCTCGAGGCGGCTCGCGGGCGGAGGCCGATGGCCGCGGGCGCTGATCCAGAAGCGCAACGCATTGCGGCGCCGCTCGAGGGGCAGCGCGCGCAGCAGCTTCGCCGAGAGCTTCGCGCCAGAGGCCGCCCGGGCGGCATCGGCCGCCCCGAGGGCCTCGAGCAGGCGCTGCGCCTCGGCGGCATGGCGCGCCGTGCGCGCCGCGGTCGCCGCCGCCGCCGGCCAGCGTGCGCGCAGCAGCGGCAGCACGCGCGTGCGCAGGTAGCTGCGATCCAGGCGCGGCTCGGAGTTGGACGGGTCCTCGATCCAGGCGAGGCCCTGCGAGCGCACCCACCCGGTGAGCTCCTCCCGCGACCAGGCGAGGAGCGGCCGCACGAGGGAGCCGCGTCCGAGCGGCGCCCTCGCCGGCATGGCGGCGAGGCCGGCGAGGCCGGCGCCACGCAGCAGCTGCAGCAGCACGGTCTCGAGCTGATCGTCCTGATGGTGCGCGCTGAGGAGCGCCTCGCCTGCGCCGAGCGCCCCCCCGAGGAGCGCGTAGCGGGCGGTGCGCGCACTCGCCTCGAGTGATTCCCCGCGCGCCCGGCGCACCTGGGTGCGGCACACCTTGAGCGGCACGCCGAGCGAGCGCGCCACGCGGCGGCAGTGCGCGGCCCAGCGGGGCGAGTCGGGGTGCAGCCCGTGATCGACGTGCAGGGCACGCAATCCCAGCGGTGGGCGCGGCAGCCGCGCGAGCGCGGCCAGGAGCGCGGTCGAATCGACCCCGCCGCTGAAAGCAACGCACACCTCGAGCTCGGGGTAGCCGGGCAGGAGCCGCCCGAGCTCGAGGGCGAGCGCGCCCGGCCCGAACGCCCGCTTGCCGTGGCGCCGCGCGCGGGGCACGGCCTTCAGGCCGCGGTCTCGGCGAATACGCCGAATCCGGCGATCTTGGCGGAGCGCGCGGCGCGCAGCTGATCGACCGGAATGGCCGTGAGCTCATCGAGGTAGCGGATGAGCACCGCCTTGAGGCTCGCGGCGCTGGCGGCGGGATCGCGATGCGCGCCGCCGAGCGGCTCCTCGATGACCTCGTCCACGAGCCCGAGCTTCTGCAGCCGCTCGGCGGTGAGATTCAGCGAGTCGGCGGCCACTTCCTTCTTGTCCTGGCTCTTCCACAGGATCGACGCGCAGCCCTCGGGCGAGATGACCGAGTAGGTGCTGTACTGGAGCATGATCAGCCGGTCGCACACCCCGATGCCGAGCGCACCGCCCGAGCCGCCCTCGCCGGTCACGACGCTCACGATCGGCGTACGCAGCACCGACATCTCGAAGAGATTGCGCGCGATGGCCTCGCTCTGCCCGCGCTCCTCGGCGCCGACGCCGGGGTAGGCGCCCTGGGTGTCGATGAGGGTGACGAGCGGCAGGCCGAAGCGCTCGGTGAGGCGCATGAGGCGCAGCGCCTTGCGATAGCCCTCGGGCTTCGGCATCCCGTAGTTGCGCCGCACGCGCTCCTTGGTGTCACGGCCTTTCTGGTGGCCGATGATCATGATCGCGCGACCCTCGATGCGTCCGATCCCGGCGACGATGGCCCCGTCGTCCGCGTACATCCGATCGCCGTGCAGCTCGTTGAACTCGCTGCAGATCGCGTATTTGCTGTAAGAGGGATCGACGTAGTCCTGAGTGTAAGGACGGTGCGGATGGCGCGCGAGCTGCGTGATCTGCCAGGGCGTGAGGTTCGCGAAGATGCTCACGGTGAGCTGGCGGCTCTTGGCCTGCAGCCGCGCGATCTCGTCCTGGATGTTGACTTCGGATTCCGAAGTCACATGCTTGAGCTCTTCGATCTTGGCCTCGAGCTCCGCGATGGGTTGTTCGAAGTCGAGGAACGCGACGGCCATGAGGGCTAAAGGTACCCTAACTCGCCACGTGCGCGAAATTGCCCCTAGCGGCCGTCGGCGCTGACCGGACCCGCGGCCGCGGCCGCGGCCGCGGCCGGCGGCCCGTAGACGATCTGCACCGCATCGCGCCCGAGGGCCGCCTCGAGCTGCTCAAGCAGCTCGCCGCTCGCGCGTACCGCCCACTCGGGCCCGAGTGTGAGAGCACCGCTCGCCTCGGCGGCGGTGTACTCGATGGTGATCGGGCACGGACCCGGCCGCCACGGCGTGAGGAGCGCCGCCAGGCGCTCGAGCGCCGCGCCGTCCCCCGTCGCGCAGCGGATCAGCAGTCGCCGCGCTTCCTGCTGAGGCGTCCGGTGCGGTCATCGAGCGTCAGGATGACGCGCGGCCCGCGCTTCTTCACCTCATCGATGAGCCCCGCCACCGTGACGGCGCGCCCGGCGCCGAAGCGCACGCCCTCGAGCCCGGCAAGCGGCCGATCGCTCACCAGATCGCCGATGCGGTGGGATACGAGCGGCGCGAGCCCCGCCTCGTAGCGTCCGAGCGGATGGCCGGTGAGATACAGCCCGAGCGTCTCGCGCTCCCCGGCGAGGCGCACCGCCTCGCTCCATTCCGCAAGCGCCGCGCGCACGCGCGGCGGCGGCGCCCCGGCACGCTCCTCGGCAGCGAGCCCGAACAGATCGTTCTGCCCCGCCTGGTGCGCACGGTTGTTCTGATCGCCGAGCTGCATGGCCTCGCCGAGGCGATCCATGAGAGTCGCGCGGTTCTCGCCGAGGCCGTCGAGGCTCCCGCAGCGCAGCAGTGCCTCCAGCACGCGCCGGTTGACCTTCTGCAGATCGAGCCGCCGGCAAAGATCGGTCAGCCCGAGGAACCTGCCGCGCGCCGAGCGCTCGCTGATCAGCGCCTCGACCGCGCCGCGGCCCACGCCGCGCACCGCGCCGAGGCCGTAACGGATGCTGCGCGCACCAAAGGTCGCAAACTCGTACACGGACTCATTGACGTCCGGCGCCAGCACGGCAAGCCCCATGTCGGTGCATTCCTTGATGAGGGTCACCACCTTGTCGGTGTGATCCATGTCCGCCGACAGCACCGCCGCCATGAACGCCGCCGGATAGTGCGCCTTCAGGTACGCCGTCTGATAGGCGACCAGCGCGTAGGCGGCGGAGTGGGACTTGTTGAAGCCGTAGCCGGCGAACTTTTCCATCAGATCGAAGATGTGCGCCGCGAGCGACTCGCGCACGCCGCGCGCCACCGCGCCGCCGACGAATACGGAGCGCTGCTGCGCCATCTCCTCGGGGCTCTTCTTGCCCATCGCGCGCCGCAGCAGATCGGCGCCGCCGAGGGTGTAGCCGGCCAGCACCTGGGCGATCTGCATCACCTGCTCCTGATAGAGGATCACTCCGTAGGTCGGCTTGAGGATCGGCTCGAGGCTCGGGTGCAGGTAATCGATCGGGCCGTCGCTGCGGCCGTGCTTGCGATTGATGAAGTCATCCACCATGCCGGACTGCAGCGGGCCGGGGCGGAACAGCGCCACCAGCGCCACGATCTCCTCGAAGCAATCGGGCTGCAGGCGGCGGATGAGATCCTTCATGCCGCGCGACTCGAGCTGGAACACCGCGGTCGTGCGACAGGACTTGAGGAGCGCGTAGCTGTCCACATCGTCCATCGGCAGCGCGCTCACCGCGAGCGCTGGGGAGTGCGGCGGACGCTCGCGATTGATGAGTGCGACGGCGCGGTCGATGATGGTGAGCGTACGCAGCCCGAGGAAGTCGAACTTCACGAGCCCCGCCGCCTCGACGTCGTCCTTGTCGAACTGCGTGAGGACGTTACCACCCGCGGCATCGCGGTAGAGCGGCGCAAAATCGGTGAGCACCGAGGGGGCGATCACGACGCCCCCCGCATGCATCCCGGCGTTGCGTATCAGGCCCTCGAGCGAGCGCGCGAGATCGATGAGGTTCTTCACCTCATCCTCGCTCTGATAGAGCCTTTTGAGCTCCGGCTCCTTCTCGAGGGCGCCATCGAGCGTGATGCCGAGCTCGAAGGGCACGAGCTTGGCGATGCGATCGACGTAGCCGTAAGGCATGCCGAGCACGCGGCCGACGTCGCGCACCACCGCCTTGGCGGCCATGGTGCCGTAGGTGATGATCTGCGAGACGCGGTCGCGGCCGTACTTCTGTGCCACGTAGTCGATCACCCGGTCGCGCCCCTCCATGCAGAAGTCGATGTCGAAGTCCGGGAGCGAGACGCGCTCGGGGTTGAGGAAGCGCTCGAACAGCAGCTCATACCTGAGCGGATCGAGGTCGGTGACGCGCAGCGCATAAGCGACGAGGGAGCCGGCGCCCGAGCCGCGGCCGGGGCCCACCGGCACGCCGTGCTCGCGTGCCCAGCGGATGAAATCGGCGACGATGAGGAAGTAGCCCGCGAAACCCATCTGGCAGATGACCTCGAGCTCGCGCGCGAGCCGCTCGCGGTAGGCGTCCGGCACGGTGGCATCGGCAGCGAAGCGCCGCGCGAGCCCGGCTGCGGCCTCGGCGCGCAGGAACTCCTCGGTGCTCACCCCCGCGGGCAGCGGGTATTGCGGCAGCCGCACTTCCCCGAGCGTGAGCTGCAGGCTGCAGCGGCGCGCGATCTCGACCGAGTTCGCGAGCGCCTCGGGCAGATCCGCAAACAGCGCCGCCATCTCCTGCGGGCTGCGCAGGTACTGCGCGCGCGTGTAGCGGCGCACGCGGCCGGCATCGGCGAGCAGCGTCCCGTCCTGGATGCACACCCGCGCCTCGTGCGACTCGAACTGCGCGGCTTCCAGGAAGCGCACGTCGTTGGTGGCGACCACGGGAACGCCGCTGCGGGCGGCCAGCGCGACGGCGCCGGTGATGTAGCGCTCCTCGAACGCCCGGCCGAGGCGCTGCAGCTCGAGATAGAAGCGCCCCGGAAGGAGCTCGAGCCACGCCCCGAGCGCGCGCTCGGCGTCGTGCTCGCGCGCATTGACGAGCGCCCGGCCGATGTCACCCTCGGCGGCGCAGGAGAGGCCGATCACTCCCGTCAGCCGCTGCGCCGAAAGCCAGCCGCGCTCGACACGCGGCGTGCCGCGCTCCTGGCCCTCGAGGTAGGCCCGGGTGATCAGGTGCGTCAGGTTGCGGTAGCCGGCCTGCGACTGGCAGAGCAGCGTGAGCCGTGTCGGGGGCTGCCGCTCGCCCTCCTCGCGCACCAGGAGGTCGACACCGATGAGCGGCTTGACGCCGGCCTTGAGCGCCTCGCGGTAGAACTTGACCATCGCGAAGAGGTTGCTCTGGTCGGTCACTGCGACCGCGGGCATGCCGGCGGCGGCCACCGCGGTGACCAGCTCCGGCACGCGCACCACGCTGTCGCCGAGGGAATACTCGGTGTGGAGCCGCAGATGCACGAAGCCCGGAGACATCGGCGTGCCTCAGGGCTCCCCGTCCACGCGCATCGGGCTGAAGGAGCGGCGGTGCAGCGGCGAGGGCGCGCGGTGCTCGAGGGCGCGCAGGTGCGCGGGCGTGCCGTAGCCCTTGTGCGTCGCGAGCTCGAAGCCCGGGTAGCAGGCATCGAGCGCCTCCATCATGGTGTCACGGCACACCTTGGCGAGAATCGAGGCGGCGCTGATGGCCGCGATGCGCGCATCTCCCGCGACGATCGCCTGCAGCGTGCAACGCAACGGCAGGTCGGCGAGGCACGGGCAGCGGTCGCCGTCGACCTGCACGTGGGTCGGGCATACGGGGAGCGCGAGCAACGCGCGCCGCATCGCGAGCAGCGTCGCTTCGAGAATGTTGAGGCAGTCGATCTCGTCGCGGTCGGCCCAGCCGACGGCCCAGGCCAGGGCGCGCGCACGGATGATGGGCGCCAGTCGCGCGCGCTCGGCGCTCGAGAGCACTTTCGAATCGGCGAGTCCGCGGATGCGCCGCCTGGGATCGAGGATCACCGCCGCTGCGACCACGGGACCCGCGAGCGGTCCGCGCCCCGCCTCATCGACGCCGGCGACGCGCTCGCGCTCAGCGGGCGCGCGCATCGTGCTCCTCCAGTGCCGGCCCGGCGGCCGCGCCCGCGAGCGCGAGCACCGCTTCGGCGGCGAGCCCCGCGCCTCCCCGGCGCAGCGCCCGGTGAACTTCGGCGAATTGGCCCCGCAGCTCGCGCACGTGCCCTTCGTCCCCCATCTCGCGCAGCAAGGCATCTCCCAGCGCCGCCCCGCTCACCTGCTCCTGGAAGAACTCCGGCACCAGCGAGCGGCCCGCGAGCAGATTGGGCTGCGAGAAGTATCGCACCTTTACGACCCCGAGCGTCCGCAGAACGAAGGCGGTGAGCACACTCACCCGGTAGGCGACCACCATCGGCGTCCCGGAAAGCAGCGCCTCGAGGGTGGCGGTCCCCGAGGCGACGATCGCCCCGTCGGCCGCCGCCAGTGCCTGCTGCGCCTGCCCGTCGAGGAGCCGGATCCCCACCCGCGCCGCCGAGCCGCCGAGGTGCCGCTCGAAGACCTCGCGCGTGCGAAGCGAGGCCATGGGAGCGATGAAGCGCGTCGCGGGGCGGGCGGCCGCGAGGCGCTCGGCCGCCGCGATGAAGGGGGGCGCGAGGTGCTCGACCTCGCCGAGGCGGCTGCCCGGCAGGAGCGCTACGAGCGGCGCCGGGCCCGCGACCCCGAGGGCGTCCCGTGCGCCCTCGCGATCGACGGGCAGCGGGATCTGATCCGCGAGGGGGTGGCCGACGAACACGGCCGCCACCGCGTGACGCCGATAGAACTCGGTCTCGAACGGCAGCAGGCAGAGCACGCGGTCGCAGGCCGCGCCGATCGTGCGCACCCGGCCGCGCCGCCACGCCCACACCTGCGGGCTGACGTATTGAACGGTGCGGATGCCCGCCCCCTTCAAGCGCCGCGCGAGCGGCAGGTTGAACTCGGGCGAGTCGATGCCGATGAAGACGTCGGGGCGCTCGGCCCGAAAGCGGCGCGCGAGCTGCGCACGCAGCCGCAGCAGGCGTGGGAGCGAGGTCAGCACCTCCGCGAGGCCCATGACGGCGAGCTCGTCCGCGCCCGCCCAGGCCGTGCAGCCGGCGGCGATCATCCTCGGTCCCGCTACCCCGAAGCAGCTCAGCTCCGGAACCCGCGCGCGCAGCGCCGTGATCAGCGCCGCCCCCAACTGGTCCCCGGAGTGCTCGCCGGCCACGAGCCCCAAGCGCAGCGGCCGCGCGCGGCCCGTGCGCGTGCCGAGCGCGCTCATCGCACCAGGCTGCGCGTCGAGGCTTGGATGAAGTCGACGAACGAGTGGATCTCGGCGTGCGCTGCGGTGAGCGGCGCGAGGCGCTCGAGCGCCTCGGCGAGCCGCAGATCCGAGCGGTACACGATGCGGTAGGCCTCGCGGATGTTGCGGATCTGCTCCTCGGTGAAACCGCGGCGCTTCAGGCCCTCCGAGTTGACGGCATGCGGGACGGCGGGGTTGCCCGCGACCATGGTGTAGGGCGGCACGTCGCGCGTGACGATCGCGCCACCGGCGAGGAAGGCGTGTGCCCCGACCTTGGTGAACTGGTGCACGGCGGTCAGCCCGCCGAGGATCACCCAGTCGCCGATCTCGACGTGCCCGCCGAGGGAGGCACAGTTGGCGAACACGGTGTTGTTGCCCACGATGCAGTCGTGCGCGACGTGCGCATAGGCCATGAAGAGGTTGTCGTTGCCGATCCGTGTCACGCCCTTGTCGTGCACCGTGCCACGGTTGATGGTGCAGCCCTCGCGGAACACGTTGCGGTCACCGATCGCAAGAAGCGTCGGCTCGCCCTGGTACTTCTTGTCCTGCGG
>WNFI01572528.1_pt1 | contig 17111 bp, 17 predicted proteins | sample 5400471 | NCBI WGS metagenome assembly WNFI01 (sample SAMN13153348, study PRJNA577476) | soil metagenome | isolation source: 100 cm saprolite on Douglas fir-dominated hillslope | place: USA:California | collected 2013-09-17 | reverse complement strand
TCATGATCAGGCAGCTCTCGGACTCGTAAGGGCGCTTCGGGCCTCGAGCCAGCCCGTATGGGTTTCTCCGGGCCGAGGGCACCGCGCTATTGGCTACCGGAGTACCGAAGAGCCGGCTGAGCCATCGTCACTTCGCCATTGGCTTGTCAGCTACCTTGTCCTTAACGCGCACTCCGTGGCTCAGTCTCTCACCTGGTACCAAGACGGTACTTTTGACCTCCCGGCGGAGGTGGCAAGATAAGTCGGGCATTCGCCCGACAAGACTGGGCCGACGGCGGGCCGGCGCCGAAGACGAGGCGGCACAGGAATCTCGCACAATCACCTGGTCGGTGCCAGAGATAGAGTCGCTGCGAAGCCCCGGTCGCCGGTTTCCCAATGCACCCCAGCTTCCAATCACTGGTGCCGCCGAGAGGATCGAGCGGCTCTTGGCGGATGATTAGGCACGTGGCCGACTTGACCAACAACCTGTCAACGCCGGACGAAGTGGTTTCTTCAGCCGTCGAGGGCGCTGAGATCCTGGTGACGGACCCTGATCAGACTGCCGCCCTAGACGCGCGATTCAGAGGAGTTCCCCCGTTCACTGAGTGGGCTGGGCTTGCCGTCGACTACGACGCCTGGGCGGCGAAGTTCACGGACTTCGACGAGAGGCGCTCGAGGTCGTCGCAGGAGTCGCTCACACAGGCGGTCGAGGTGGCACTTCGCGCGGCTGCGGTAGATACCGGCGCTATAGAAGGCCTCTACACGCTGCCGGCCAACTTCACCATCACGGTTGCCACGCAAGCACCCGGGTGGGAGGCGATGGTGGACGCGATGGGCGATTCCTTTAAGGCTTTATTCCAGTCGCAGACCCGTGCGTATGACCTGGCAATGAAGCTGTCTCGAGCGCCGACGGGTATCACCGAGGCATGGATTCGTGAACTCCACCGGGAGCTCTGCAGCAGCCAGCGAACCTATCGGGTCATTACGGCTGTCGGACCTCAGGAACACGACCTGCCGCTCGGCGAGTACAAGCACCACCCCAACCATGTTCGTCTACCAGACGGTTCGTTCCACGCCTATGCGTCGGTCGATGCAACTAAGCACGAGATGACACGTCTGATCGAGTGGCTCAGGGACCCGAGGCTCCTTGCCGCGCATCCGGCTCTGCAGGCCGCGTACGCCCACTTTGCCCTCGTCGCCATACATCCCTTCGCCGACGGAAATGGGCGTGTCGCACGCGCCCTCGCGTCGGCATACCTCTGCCGTGCTGCCGGTGTCCCGCTGGTCGTATTCGACGACCAGAAAGAGGCCTACTTTGCGGCATTGCGGGCGGCTGACCGCGGTCAGTTCAGAGACTTTGTCGCGTTTATTTTGCGGTTGAGCATGGACAGTCTCGACTTCGTTTCCGACCGTCTTGGTGCTTCGGCTCGCCAGCAGGCTGAGCGGGTGACCGCCATACTTCGCGGCACAGGTGGCCTCACTCCCGCCGAAGTCGACGGCCTCGCAATCAAGCTGCTTGACATAGTTCAGGCGGAGGTCCAGAGCCAGGTCGCCAAGCTACCCCTTCCAAACGGCGTTCAGATTCAAGCTAGCGGTAGGAACTATGCACAACCCGGAGTGCAGGCGCCTGAGCGCTATCGGAAGGTTGGATCCCCGTCGACGGGCGACCTGATTTTTGGTTCGGTGTTTAGCCAGTCGCCCAACGTCGTCGTGGAACTCAACTTGCTTGCGCTGGCCGCGCGGAGCAACTCAGATGCTTACGTTGCGGCGGTGCGTGTGCTCAGTTCAGGGCGCATGCTCGAGGCGCGCCAGGACGACCTCGTGCCACAACCCAGCGCATCGTTGCAATTTAAGGTGCGGTCGTGGGTCGAAAGGACGTTGGCAGAGGCGCTTTCGGATTTCGGCACCAAGGCTGCGAAGCAGCTCAACGTATGAACCGGAGCCGTAGCCCACCTAGGGAGAACGCCCATGACACTTATTGCGACGCACATCAGCAAGTTTGGGATTGTGCAGTGCTCGGACTCGAACCTGACCGCCGGCGGTAAGCCAGCCGGAGTAGGCAAGAAGGTGTTCGATCTGCCTTTCGGGCTCGGGGCGCTATCTGTGGCAGGCAGCTACACGGTCAGCGGCCGTGACATGGACGCCTGGATGGCAGACTGCATCGACGCCTACGGCAAAGGCCCGAGGCCGACGCTTCCCGGGTTCGCCGAAGATCTCCGAGGTCGGTTGAGCTCCGAGCTCACCGATGAGGAGGCCGAGGATCTAACCCTGATACACATCGGCGGTTACGTCGACGCGAATGACCGCGCGCACCCCGTACTGATATTCGTTAACAACATCGTTGGTCTTAAGTCGGACGGCGCCTATATCCGGGTGTCAGTTGAGCGAGAACTTCTGGGCGCGTGACTACCAATTGAACAACGACACTAGGCTGGCGATGGCAACCGGTGGCTGGCAAAGTTATCTCAACGGGTTTCCAGAGGGCCGCATCGCCTATCTCCAGCTGAGCCGCAACCTAAGCGCCTTCTTCGCACAAGCACGGTCGGTCCCGGGCTGGAGGTTCCGGGCGCCAACCTCGCTCGACGAGCTTGGGGCGATCGTTGGGTTGGAATTCCGGGCGATGGACCTCATGTTCCGCGTCGGCGATTACCCTGCTCGCTTCATCGGCGGCGATCCGCAAGTGCGCTTGATCCCGCCCCCGCCGAACGTCGTCGCTTTCTGACTTGAAGGTAATAGCCGTCCGCCGCCCGCCCCCCAAGAGCACCAAAGGTGCGTCCAGTGTGTTCTACCAACGCCCTAATCGCCTGCCCACCACCGCGGTTTGATGGCCCAACGCAGCTGACGCCCAGTGGCCACCCGATGCGATTGACCCCGCACCCCTGACCCGACTGCTGCGAGAGAGCCCGCGTTCAAAACCTATGCGCTTACGGTGTACTTCGTCAAGCGGTCAAGTACCGCCTTGACGTCCTTCATGAGAGGCTCTTCATCTGCTTGCGGCCGCTTGTAGACTCCGTCAGCGGCCGCACGAAAGTCACGCAGAAGGGCATTGTTGTAAACGGTGACGTAGGTTCGGCCAGATCCATCGACCTCGAGTCGCAAGCCCTCGTGAGCCTCCTCCGTTCGGGATGGGTCGTTGACTACTACAGCCAGGCCCTTGGGTGAATACTCGTGAGCGAGACCGCAACGAAACACTGCGTACAGCCCATCGTCCGGCTTCTTCCACTCTGGATGACTAACCCTGATCTTCGTATCCAGGTCCTGGTATGTCTGAGGAAAGATGTTGATTGCAGCCTTGAAGTTGGTCTCAGCGCTACCGGTCTGGCCGCCCCTGCCAGTCAACATTCCACCCAGAACTTCGACGTAACTCAAAAGCCCGAGCGCCACGACATAGTTCGCCTTACCGCGGATCGCAGCGTCCAGGTCATGCGGCATCCACTCAAGAAAGTACCTATGGAACTCAGCCCTCGCCTCGTCGTTAGTCAACAGCGCCACCTCCCACGTCTCTCTGTCTAAGGTCAGACCGATCCTAAATGTCACGCGCTACACGATCAGGCGCAGGCTGTCGCTCAAGACCATCCACCGCGCCGACTGGGCTATGAGCGGGCCTTATTCGGTGAAGGTGCTCGTTCGCGCCAGCGGCCGCAAGCGCCCCTAAGGTCGAGCCGGCTTGGCGGGGGGGGGCCGGTCGTTCGACACAACCTCCGCCGTTAGAACCGCACCCGACCGGGGTACAAATGGCACAGCTTGAATGCGACCTGGTTCGACATGCTCGATCTGTCCCGCACTAGCTTGGCTGCTCATGCTTGGATCATCCTGCGGCAACTGGAAGTCGTCCAACGCGTCGGGCGGTACGCGGAGTTGGGCTGGACCGAGGAGTTCCGCGGCGTCGCCACCGCGATATACCCCAAGTCAGCGTCGCAAAAGGCAGTTTCGCTCCACTACAACGACCTAAACCCAACCTGGCCGCACAAGCCATTCGTCCAAGACGGCCGCTACAAGTCCGCTGGCGTGATTCTGCCGGAGCGAGGGGTGCCAGAGGGACGATGTTTGGTACTCGAGCAGAGTTTCGATCAAAACGCCGCTCCTGAGGACTGGCATCTCGACCAGGATCTAGTGTTGGGTCTCGGTCTTGTCCGAATCGGTGACGATTGGATGGCGCCAACCGAAGACGGGATGGTCGTTGCCCGGCTACGTCGTGGTGAGGACGGGCGGCCGGAGAGCCTCGAAATTCTCGCGGAACATCTTCGGGACTTCCTAACTGCCCGGAAGTGTGGGCTCGCTATTACGAGCTATATGTCGCGCTCCGCAGTTTTGCTGGAGACGACATCGCTGAAGTGGGAGTCGGGAGCGCGGCGTGAAGTCCTCGGCGGGCACTGGGAGGGCTTCTTCCGGGCGGTTCACCCAAGCGGGCTTCCGTTCGGAGAAAAGATCGGGGTCACGCGGGTTTACAGAACCGATGCAGCCGACGCGGGCGACGCGCCGGTATTCGACATGTTCGACAGCAATGTTGCGAGCGAGCACTATGAGCGTGAGCACTCAGGTGGCCCATTCTTCCATGTCGAGGGTTCGCTGCGCCGAACCGAGTGGTTTGGGCCCGGGACGATCTCCTTGCGAGTACTTGGCGACCGTGAGCCCCTGACAGGGATCTCATACAAAGTCGGCGCCGACGGGTCTGTGGCAGCTGCTGAGGATTTGCTCAAGCCGCCTGTACGCTATCTGTACTTCCGGCCTCAAGTCATCAGGGACCTAACCGGCCGAACCTCCGGGTCTCTGGGCTGGTATACCGCGCAGACCGGAGAAGTTGGAATTCGTGGTTACACAGTGCCCTTTGGGGTGTCGTCTACAGGCCTGGTCAACGTCATCGCCTCCGACATCTGCGAGCTGCCAGCCGCGATTCAGCGAATCTGGGCAGCCGAGAACGTAACTCCCGATGGCCCCGTGTCGCGGGAACTTCTGTCCGCACAAATGGCCACGCAGCCTGCCTCGTCAATCGCTCCAGAGGCTGTGCTGTTTGATTCGCTGACGCAGCTGGACGCGGTTTGGACGACAGCATTCGGGCACCCGCTTCTACGGGATCTTGAAAATGCATACAAGGTAATGACAGATGCCTGCAATCGGTTCCAAGCGCTCGACGACAACGAGCTTCGGCGCCTAGCCAAGGACGTCGCGAGATACGTGATTGAGAGGATCGATGAAGGCTGTCTGCGCACGCTGGCCCCGCCGGTTCCCACTGGAACTCAAGACGAACGGCGTTCGTTGGCGCTTGTCGAAGGAATCTTGAGTTCTCGAGGACTCGACATCGAACCCATAGCGATCCTGCGAGCCGTAAACGAGCTGCGTCAGGACGACAGCCACCTCTCAAGCAGAGACCGCAGCGCAGCTCTGGCTCGACTCGGGCTGACAAGCAATCTGCCGTATCCACACAAGAGCGCGAGACTGATAGGCGAGGTGGTCGTTGCTATCGACCGCCTAGCTCATCAAGTCGCGTCGATCATCGGACCGTCTGACCAGAGTTAAGCCCGCCGACTACGGCTAGCCAATGATCAAACGCAAACTGTCTGTCAGCGGTGTCGGTGACCCATCACCGCCCACCACAATTCGCGCGGCTTTCCATAACGCGGACCGAAGTCGCGGGAAGGCGGCAGGTGCTGGTAGTTCCGTTCACGCCGCGCTCGCCTTGTTATCTGTCCCCCGCGCGATCAGTGGGCCGTAACGGCAACCCTGATGCGGCGTTGTGATGAGAGTGCGACGTGCGTGCATCGTGCTTGTGTTCATCCTGGTCGGCTGCGGTGGATCGCCGTCTGGTTCGCGCGCGACTGCAGGCGCGACAGTGTACTCGACGCCAGCCCTCGGCACGGCCTCGCCGAGCTCCACTCCGGCGGGGCTTGGTGCGCTGCCACTCGGGGTCATCGTCAAGGACTTCCTGGTCGAGGGCGGCGCCACCTACTCGGTCAGCCTGGTCGGTGTCGACGGCCTTGTCAAAGCGACCGCCACGGGTGCCAAGCGAAGCCAGCCCGCCGGCATCCTCGTCCAGATGCCCAACATCTCGACCTCGGACTCGCGCCTTTACTTTCTCGACGGAGACTCGAAGGTCATGTACCTGCGCCCGGACGGCGCAACTGGCCTTGCCACCACGATCTCCATGGACTCGAATTCGGCCGCCGTATTTGCGGTGAGCCCGGATGACACCCGAATCGCCGTCGCGGTCATAACATTTCCATTCCCTGCCAGGACTCGCATCTATGTCGAGGATCTCTCGGGCGGCGGACACCACATCGAGCTGTTCTCGTCGAACACGGTCATCGAGTGGCCCGTCGGCTGGCACCAGGGCCACCTAGTGATCGGCATCGGCCTCAATGCGCATCCTCAAAACGCATACGAGGGGTTTGCCTGGGGTTACCTCGGCTACCACGTCGCCGACCCATCCACCGGCAACAGGCTGGCGACCGTGTGCGACGGTTACTACGCCTTCGCGCCTCCCGTCGCCGCGGGGACGGTCTGCAGTAACGGCAGCAGTTACCAGGAGTCGGACTGGAGTGGTGTGACTCGGGCCGTTCCGGCGGACTCTGGCTGCGGCGGGGGCGCCTTGTCGACAGACGGCAGCCAGATCGCCGATTGTCAAGGCAGTCAGAGAACTGTGGCCCTGGTGACCCGTGACGGGTCGATCAGATCAACATCCTATCAGGGGACGCCTGCAGGCTGGATCGATGCCAACCACCTGGTGGCCAACAGTTCGGTGGTTGATCACTCGCTAAGCGTCATCGATGCGCGATCGCTGGCCGTGACTCCAATCCAGGCCCAGGGATTCTTCGCAGGGTCTATCCCAGGCGGCCTGTAGGCCCGGCGCACTAACCTCGGCAGGTCAGCGGTCCAGGCTGATCCAGCGCCCCTGAATCAGCGCCTGGTTCGCGTTACGGAAACTACGTCCCACCATTGCGCCAATTCGGGCCATTCGGGCCCGATTGGTCGTTGCTCGGCAGCCGGCCTCACGAGGTACGACTTTGCCGAGAGAATAGGGTCCAGTGGCAACGCCTCGTCCGGTGACAATTGCGCTGGCAGGTACCGGTTCACGGGGTCGCACGTTCTCGAGCTTTGCCGAGCAGTATCCGGACCGGGCACACATTGTGGCGGTGGCCGATCCACGCACCGATCGCCGCGACGCGCTGGCTGATCAGCTCGGGGTGGCGGCCGACAGACGGTTCGACGACTGGCGGGAGCTCGCCGCATTGGATCGGATTGCGGATGCCATGATCATCACCACGCCAGACCGCGAGCACGTCGGCCCTGCGTGTCGCTTCGCGGAGATGGGCTACCACGTGCTGCTGGAAAAGCCCATCGCACCAAGCCGAGCCGAATGCGTCGAGGTGATCGACGCGGTCGAGAAAAGCGGGGTCATACTCGCGGTCTGCCACGTCATGCGCTACACGGCTTACACGGACAAGGTGAAGCAGATCGTGGCCGAGGGTCGGCTGGGCCAGCTCGTCGGCGTAATGCACCTCGAGCCGGTCGGCTGGTGGCACTTCGCCCACTCATATGTGCGGGGCAACTGGCGTCGATCGGACCTGGCAGGGCCCAGCATCCTGACCAAGTGCTGCCACGACCTCGACTGGCTGCGATACATCGTCGGCCGGCCAGCGGTCGAAGTGTCCAGCTGGGGCGGCCTGCACCACTTCACCGCAGCCAACCGGCCGGCCGGCGCGGCGGATCGGTGCCTGGACTGTGCCGTCGAGCCAGACTGCCCGTTCTCCGCTCCACGCCTTTACCTCGGCTGCCTTGGCAACCCGGAGCGCGAGCGCTGGCCGCTGTCAGTTGTCACGACCGACCTCACTGAGCCGGGGGTACGGCAGGCGCTGCGCGACGGTCCATACGGGCGCTGCGTCTACGCCTGTGACAACGACGTGGCCGACCACCAGGTGGTCTCGATCCAGTTCGAAGGTGGGTTGACTGCCAGTTTGACGATGAGCGCCTTCACGCCGGCCGACCGGCGCCGGACGCGGATCATGGGTACTCGAGGTTTTCTCGACGGCGACGGCCAACGGCTCACCGTCACCGATTTCGTCACCGGGGAAGTCGAGTCCTTCGACATGCTCGGCACTGGAGTGGACGCTCGAGGCGGCCACGACGGAGGCGATTTTGGTGTGATGAGCGCATTCCTGGATGCGGTTTCATCGGGCGACAGGACGTTGATCCGTACTGGGCCGCGCGAGTCGTTGGAGAGCCATCTCATGGCATTCGCTGCAGAGCGGAGCCGCTTGACCGGAGTCCCGGTAAACGTCTGGGACTAGCGGATCTGGGTGACCCAACCCGAATCGTCCTCGGTTAGGCTCTGGCGATGAACACAGTTGGCGACTTTCTGCCTCTCTTCGGCCTGGTCTATGTCCTGGTGGTTCTCGTCCTTTTTGGGTGGACGCTGTACCTGATGTATCTGGCGACCCGAGCCCTGAGGAAGTAGCTGCGGAGCTGAGCCCGACCACGGCGGAACCCGTGCGCTAGATAGAATCATCCGCCGTGCCGAGGTAGCTCAGCTTGGTAGAGCACTTGACTGAAAATCAAGGTGTCGCCGGTTCAAATCCGGCCCTCGGCACCAGTTCGCTGTAGAAGTTCGGCTGACGCGTCCCGAAAGGCCGTCGGCTGATGTGTCGCAGCTACTTCGGCTGATGCGTTACAGCTACTTCGGCACATGCGCGACACTCCCCAGGGGTCGACACCGGCACCACTGAGCAGCTAGCCTCGCTCTGGTGTTAAAGCAAAGACCGTTTCGGTTTAGCGTCCAGGAGCACCACGCCGAAAGCGCCAGGCAGTGGCGCGAGCGCGCGCACGCGATCGAGTCGATGGGGTACTCGGCGCTGTACCTGCCCGACCACTTCGGCGACCAACCCGGACCGATCGCGGCTTTGATGGCGGCAGCCGACGCGACCAGCAAACTGCGGATCGGATCGCTCGTGTTCGACAACGACTACCGCCATCCGGTGGTCCTAGCCAAGGAGGCGGCAACGCTCGACCTGCTGTCCGACGGCCGCCTCGACCTCGGCCTCGGAGCGGGTTGGCTCGTCTCGGACTACGAGCGTGCCGGCATGACCTACGATCCCGCCGCGACGAGAATCGACCGACTCGAAGAGGCGCTGACGATCATCAAAGGCCTGTTCACGGGCAAGCCTTTCTCGTTCACGGGCAAGCACTACGCGATCAAAGAGCTGGAGGGTTCGCCGCTTCCCGTGCAGAAGCCACATCCGCGGCTCCTGCTGGGGGGTGGGGGACGTCGCATGCTGCGCCTCGCCGCGCGCGAGGCCGATATCGTCCACGTCAACTACAACCTCAACGAGGGCCGCATCAACCCGACGCTTGTCCGGACCGGGCTTGCCGAGGCGACCGATGAGAAGCTCGGTTGGATCAAGGAAGCCGCCGGCGATCGCATCGACTCGATCGAGCTCGGATTCACCGTCTTTTTCGCCACCGTCACCGACGACCGCGAATCGGTTGCGGCAGCGATGGCGCCATCCATGCATTTCGAGCCACGAGATGTGCTCGAGATGCCCCATTTCCTCATCGGCACGATCGACCAGATCGAAGAGGACCTCAAAGCCCGCCGCGCCCGCTACGGCTTCTCGGACGTGATCATCCCCGGCGACGCCGCCGACGCGCTGGCGCCCGTCGTGGAGCACCTCGCCGGTCGCTAGGCGGTAGATTTGTTTCGATGGCGACCACTCAGCACTTTCAGCTGAAGGGCACCGCGGAGGGCCGCATGAGTGAGGTGCTCACGCCAAAGGCCCTGGCATTCGTGGCCAGGTTGCAGCGCGAGTTTGGCAGTCGCAGGGAGGAGCTGCTCCGGCTCCGCGACGAACGACAGAGACGGATCGAGGGTGGCGAGCTGCCGCATTTCCTCACCACGACCAGCTCTGTCCGCGACTCGGAGTGGAAGGTCGCGACAGCGCCCGATGACCTGCGGGACCGGCGCGTCGAGATCACCGGCCCGACCGATCGCAAGATGCTGATCAACGCCCTTAACTCCGGTGCACGCGTCTTCATGGCCGACTTCGAAGACGCCAACTCCCCGACCTGGTCCAACCTCGTCGAGGGGCAGGTGAACCTGACGGACGCCATCGAGCGGCGCATCGGCTTCACGAGTCCAGAGGGCAAGGAGTACAGGCTCAACGAGAAGGTCGCGACGCTGCTCGTCCGACCGCGCGGCTGGCACCTCGATGAGAGGCACGTCGAGGTCGGCGGCAAGCCCATGTCGGGCAGCCTGTTCGACTTCGGCATGTACTTCTTCCACAACGCCGAGCGGTTGTCGAAAAAGGGCAGCGGGCCGTACTTCTATCTGGCCAAGCTGGAGAGCCACCTCGAGGCCCGGCTTTGGAACGACGTATTCAACCTCGCCCAGGACGAGCTCGGCATTCCGCGAGGCACCATCCGGGCCACGGTGCTGATCGAAACCATCCTCGCCGCGTTCGAGATGGACGAGATCCTCTATGAGCTGCGCGATCACTCGAGCGGCTTGAACGCGGGCCGCTGGGACTACATCTTCAGCATCATCAAGAAGTTCCGCAACCGGCCAGAGTTCGTGCTGCCGGATCGCGCCCAGGTGACGATGACCGTGCCGTTCATGCGCGCATACACCGAGCTGCTGGTCAAGACGTGCCACCGCCGGGGCGCGCACGCGATGGGTGGGATGGCGGCCTTCATTCCTTCGCGCCGCGACCCTGACGTGAACCGAGTCGCGCTGGCGAAGGTCAAGGAAGACAAGGACCGCGAGGCCGGCGACGGCTTCGACGGCACGTGGGTGGCGCATCCCGACCTTGTGCCCACGGCGACGGAGGCCTTCGACAAGGTGCTGGGCGACCGGCCGAACCAGCTCGACCGGCAGAGGCCCGAGGTTTCCGTGACCGCGGGCCAGCTCATCGACGTCAAGGTCCCGGGCGGGACGACCACCGAGAACGGCCTGCGGTTGAACGTCAGCGTCGGCATTCAGTACATCGAGTCGTGGATGCGAGGGGTGGGAGCCGCTGCGATCAACAACCTGATGGAAGACGTCGCGACGGCCGAGATCTCACGGTCACAGGTCTGGCAGTGGGTCCGGCATTCGTCGCGCCTCAGCGAGGGCCCGAGTGTGAGCGCGGACCTGGTCCGGGAGCTCGCGGACGAGGAGATGACCAGGCTGCGCGAGCAGTATGGGGAGGAGGTCTGGTCGAAGGCCCGCTTCGACGATGCGCGCAAAGTGTTCGAGGAAGTCGCGTTGTCGAGGGACTTCCACCCGTTCCTGACCCAGGTGGCTCAGAAGGACATCGACTGACCGGCTGAGCTCCGGACTACTTGACCGGGGCTGGGGGTGCCGGCGGTACGGGCGGCGCGGGCGGCCCCGGGGGCTTGCCGGGAAGCCCGCGCCACTTGCCATCCACGACCGCGCTGAAGCCGCCGCTGACCTCGTGGTTGGGGGGCGGGACGATCGTAGCCAGCGAGACGAGTTCGACGATTTTGCTCATGTGGCGGCTTCCCTCGGGCTAGGCGGCGCAGATCACGCCGCGGAAATCAACAGGGCCGACGCAAATCGGCAGCAGCGAATGTTACCAGAGGGGCTCCGACCGACGGCCGAGCCTTAATCGCCGCTTAAGCGGCTGAGCTCTGCTGGTCCTGGAGTCGAAGCTGGCGTGCCGCCTCACGGCCGCGCCGCGCCGCTTCCTTGCTCGCGAGGTGACGCACACGCAATTGGCGAGGATCCACGAACAGGCGCCGGCGGTTGACCAGCACCTTTGGCTCGCCCGGCGCGGGCTCGATCACGGCCGTGCGCTCCAGCACGGCGGTCACCCAGACACGCCGTCCATCGTCCACCTCGGCCTCGAAGTCGGGGAGGATCTCGTCGTCTTCATCCATCGAGACGCTGTCCAGACGCACCAGCTCCGTGCGGGTCTTCTCAGCGCTCTTGCTCTTGTTTGGCATGCTCATAACCCACTTACCCGATAACGGTGGAGGCCAAACCGGGCACCGCATCGAACCCAGCTGCCAAACAACTCACGCTATGAATACCGGTTTGGTAACGCTCGGTATTCCGCTAGGTCCGTACGGGCGTTCCCTCCGTCAGGACGGTTTCGGCCGGGGCCCAATCCAGATGTGCCCCGAAAACGTTCGCGAACTGCGCAGCATAGCCGGTTGCGGCCGTCTGGGTGTCGATACGGCGTCCCGTGACCGCTTCGACCGAGGTCGGACGCCTGTCGGCATGCCCGCATGGGACGATGCCCTCGAAGTAGCCGAGGTCGGTCGTCAGGTTCAGGGCGAAGCCGTGGCTGACCACCGAGCGGTTGAGCTTGATCCCGATCGCGGCCAGCTTCGAGGTCGGTCGTCAGGTTCAGGGCGAAGCCGTGGCTGACCACCGAGCGGTTGAGCTTGATCCCGATCGCGGCCAGCTTCTCGCCGTCGCGCCAGACGCCCGTGAAGCCGGGCTCGCCAGGCTCCGATTCGATGCCAAGCGACCCCAGGTAGTCGATCAGCGACTTCTCGAGGAGCTCCAGGTAGCGCGGGATGCTCAGGCCGAGATGGGCGAGGTCGAGCACCGGGTAACCCACCAGCTGGCCAGGGCCGTGGTAGGTTGCCTCTCCTCCCCTGTCTGACCACACGACCTCGACCTCGCGTCGCTCGCGCTCCGCCTCGCCCCACAGCAGGTGGTCGCCCGAGGCTGCCTTGCCCATCGTGAAGACGTGCGGGTGCTCGAGCAGTAGGAGGGTGTCCTGTCCCGCTCCCTCGCGCAGCTCCCGCACCAGCTCGGCCTGGAGGTCCCAGGCTCGCCGGTAGGGGCCGCTACCCAGCCAGGAGGCTCTGACGCGCGGCAGGGATCTGTTCATCTGCGTGGTAGGAGGACCGAACGAGCGGTCCTGACTCGACGTGACCGAACCCCATGGCCAGCGCCTGTTCCTTTAGGCGCACGAACTCTTCGGGCCGGTAGTAGCGCACCACTTCGGCGTGCTTCTTCGACGGTCGAAGGTATTGCCCGACCGTGAGCACGTCGATGTTGTGCGCGCGCATATTGCGGAAAACCTCGATGAGCTCGTCCTCGGTCTCGCCCAGTCCGACCATGAGCCCGGACTTGGTGACCATCTCAGGCGCAAGCGACTTTACGTGTCGGAGCAAGGCGAGGCTGTTCGCGTACACCGCCTTAGGCCTGATGCGCGAGTAGAGGCGAGGCACGGTCTCGGTGTTGTGGTTGAAGATGTCGGGCTGCGCCTCGACGACTGTGCGGACCGCGTTGAAGTCGCCCTGGAAGTCCGGCGTGAGGACCTCGATCGTCGTCGCGGGGCTGCGCCGCCGGATGGCGCGGATGGTGCGGGCGAAGATCCCGGCGCCGCCATCCCTCAGGTCGTCCCGATCGACCGACGTGATGACAGCGTGCTTGAGTCCCAGCTCGGCCACCGACTCCGCAACGCGAAGCGGCTCACCGAGGTCGAGCTCTAACGGCCGACCCGAGGTCACTGCGCAGAATCGGCACGCGCGGGTGCAGACGTCGCCGAGGATCATGAACGTCGCCGTCCGACGGTTCCAGCAGTCGAAGATGTTGGGACAGCGAGCCTCTTCGCACACCGTGTGCAGGCGGCGGCCCTGGACGATCTGTTTGAGCTCTTTGAAGTTGCCGCCTTCGGTCACGCGGACGCGAATCCATTCGGGGATCGGTTCCAGTCGAAGTGGTTCGCCCACGCTCACAGCCGGATGCTGCCCGGCGTCCACTCTTCGAGCCGCTTCTTGATCGCGCTGAGGAATTGGCCCGCCATCATGCCGTCGATGATGCGGTGGTCGAAGCTCAAGCACATGTTCATCATGTGGCGGATTGCGATCGCGTCATCGATCACGACTGCACGCTTGACGATCGATTCCGTGGTGAGGATCGCGGCCTGTGGCTGGTTGATGATCGGCTGGCTTGCGATGGAGCCCGTAGCGCCCGTGTTGTTCAGGGTAAACGTCCCGCCCTGCACGTCGTCCGGCTTCAGCTGCTTGTTGCGCGCCCGCTCGACAAGGTCATTCATCACGCGCACCAGGTCGGTGAAGCCGAGTCCGTCGGCGTCCTTGACGACCGGGACGATCAGCCCGTCCGAGATGGCGACGGCGATTCCCAGGTTGACGTAGCGCTTCAGGACGACGCCCTCGTCGGTCCACGAGGAGTTGAGCCATGGAAACTGCTTCAGCTGCTCGGCCACGATCTGGGCGACGAACGGCAGGTAGGTGAGCGCGGTGCCGTGGCGGGCCTTGAAGCTGTCCTTTTCCGCGTCGCGGTAGCGGACCAGACTCGTCACGTCGATTTCTTGCAGGGTCCACGCATGCGGCGACGTGGCGAGGCTGCGGACCATGTGCTCGGCGATCGACTTGCGCATCACGCTGAGCTTCACGAGCTCTTCGCGCTTGCCGTCCACCCGCGACGGTGCGGAGGCCGGAGCGGGCGCCTGTGCCGGCGCCGCGGCCTCGCCCTGACCGACCGCGGCCAGGACGTCGTCGCGCGTCACCCGACCGCCCAGGCCGGAGCCTCGCAGCGAAGCAGGATCGATGCTGTGCTCGGCCGCCAGCTTGCGCACGGCGGGGGAGAGCCGGATGTGCTCGGCGCCGTCAGTCGCAGCCCCGGCTGCCGGTGCCGCGACGGCGGGAGCGGGAGCTCGCGGTGCCGCCGCCTCAGGCGCCACCCTCGCCTTGGCCGGCGCGGCCGCGGCAATGGCAGGCGGCGGCGCGGCGGTCTCGATCTGTGCGATCACCGATCCGACCCGTACCGTCTCGCCCTCGCTGACCGAGATCTTCACCAGCTTGCCCTCGAATGGGGAGGGGATCTCGGCGTTGACCTTGTCGGTCACGACCTCGACGATCGGCTCATCGCGCTTGACGAAGTCACCCTCGTGCTTGAGCCACTTGTCGACGGTGCCCTCGGTCACGGACTCACCAAGCTGCGGCATCTTGATTGGCGAAACGGCCATTGCGAATTCGAGTGTAGCTAAGGTGCCCTACGATCGCGTCCGTGGGAGACCTGCCACCGCCCGAAGGGATGCCCCCAGGTCCGGCCGTCCAGTATCCGATGACGATCCGGACCGACGGAATGGCGATCGGGGCGTTGGTGGTCGGACTCGTGGGACTGCTCGGCGCGCTGTTCAGTGGCGTCCCGGGCATCATCCTCGGGTCGGTCGCCGTCTTTCTTGGGCTGCGTTCTCGCGGTCACATCAAGCGATCAGGGGGAGCGCTGCAGGGCGGGGGCCTGGCCCTGGCGGGCTGGATCGTCGGCCTGTGCGCAATCGCGCTTGGCCTGGCCTACCTGCTCATCATCGTGGGCTTCTTCTTCATGTCCACGCAGTCGGGCGGCGTCAAGGGCGGCTAGTCCTCCAACCTGCCCGAGGGGTTTTGGAGGCGACGCCCAGAATCGAACTGGGGATGGAGGTTTTGCAGACCTCTGCCTTGCCACTTGGCTACGTCGCCTTCGAGCCTTCGGAGCTCGATTCTACCTTTGAGGTAGCCCGGCCCTACTCTTGGGCGGACGTGGCAAACCAGCCCTTCCTCGACGTCATGGCGCGCCTTCCCGCGGGCGTCGTCGTCATCAGTACGCGAGTAGGCGATCAGTACAAAGGCCTGACCGCGAGCAGCCTGGTCTCGATCTCGCTTGAGCCGCCGATGGTCCTTGTCGGGCTCGAGCGCGAGTCTGCGACGCGAGTCGCCATCCTGGGAACGAAGGCTTTCAACGTCAGCTTGCTCACACGGTCGCAGGAGTTCATCGCCGACCGCTTCGCGGGCCGCGCCCCCTCCATCGACACGAAGTGGAGCACGCTTCCGCACCGCCTGGGCGCGAACGGCATCCCGCTGGTCGAGGGCTGCGCCGCGTGGCTCGAATGCCGGCTGGTCCACGTGCACCCGGCCGGAGACCACGACGTCTTCATCGGCGAGGTGCAGGCGGCGACCAACGGTCGGGGCGACCCGCTGATCCTCTGGGACCGCGCCTTCTGGTCCCTCCACTAATAAGGAAGATCGTCCTCCTCCATCCCGAAGTGGTGGCCGATCTCGTGCAGGATCGTGCGCCGGATCTCCTCGATCAGGTCTTTCATCGTCACGCTGGAGCGCTCGTGCGAGCGCTTGTAGAGGGTGATGCGCTCCGGAAGGCCCTCGCCGGCATGCAGCGCGGTGGAACCCTGGTAAAGGCCCATCAGCCCGTCGGGCGACGACTCCTCGACGATGAACACGGTGTTCTCCAGGTAAGGCTGGAACTGCTCCGGAATCGCGTCGAGCACGTTCTGCACGAGCTCCTCGAATTCCTTCATGCTCACCCGCATGCATGAATTGAAGCGCGTGGTCGTGGTCGGCGCGGGGACGATGGGTTCCCAGATCGCGCTGCAGACCGCGCTGAGTGGCAAACATGACGTGACACTGGTCGACACCGTCTCCGGCCAGCTCGAGCGCGCCCGCGCGCAAAACCGCAAGCTGCTCGATCGCTCGGTCGAGAAGGGGCGGTTGACGAAGGACCAGGCGGACGGCGCGCTCGCTCGCATCGCCGATTCGAAAGACCTCGCGGCGCCGTCTGCTGCTGCGGACCTGGTGATCGAGGCGGTCATCGAGAACTTCGACGCCAAAAAGAGCGTCTTCGAAGACCTCGGCAAGCACGCCAACCAACACGCGGTCCTGGCGAGCAACTCCAGCACTATCGCGATCAGCCGTCTCGCCGACTCGAGCGCCCGGCCCGAGCTGTGCTGCAACATGCACTTCTTCCACCCCGTCACGGTGATGCAGCTGTGCGAGGTAGTGCGCGGACCCAAGACCGCGGACGAGACGGTCGAGGCCGCGATGGCCTTCGTGCGCAGCATCGACCGGACGCCGGTCCTGCTCCAGAAAGAGATCTGGGGCTTCATCGTGAACCGGATCCTCTTCGCCGCCTCGGAGGAGGCGATGCGGCTGCTCGAGGGCGGCTATGCCAGCGCGGAGGACATCGACGTCGCGGTCCAGAAAGGCCTCAACTGGCCGATGGGCCCGTTCCACCTGCTCGACTTCAGCGGCCTCGACATTTTCTATGGCGCGATGCAGGACCGCCACAGGCTGGGCGAAGGTCCCGAACCGCCCGCGCTCCTGCGCAAGCTCGTCGAGGAAGGCCGGCTCGGCCGCAAGACGGGAAAGGGCTTCTTCGACTACGGCTA
>WNFI01671784.1_pt1 | contig 17115 bp, 10 predicted proteins | sample 5400471 | NCBI WGS metagenome assembly WNFI01 (sample SAMN13153348, study PRJNA577476) | soil metagenome | isolation source: 100 cm saprolite on Douglas fir-dominated hillslope | place: USA:California | collected 2013-09-17 | reverse complement strand
CAATAGTGCCGATCAGAAGTAGTCCGGTCCGATCGACGGGATATTCCTCGACAAACTTGCAGGCTGCCATGCGGGCGGTGGAGAGTGATCGGTGCGGACCCTCGAATTCAAAGTTCGCCAGTTCGCAGTGTTCGTAGCGGCGTGGGATGCGGGCGGCTTCCAGTAGGGACTGTGATCGAGCCCGCAGATGGCAATCGCAGCGAGTGACTCGACGATCATTCTTAGAGGTGGGCAGAGCGCGGGGCTCGGAGGAAACCGTTTTCCAACCGGTGCCTTCGCAAAGGGGACAGACTTCCGCGGGAACCTTGATCACTGGATTCATCTTAAATGACTTGCATTCTTGCTTTTTTAGACTTTGCACCCGAGGACTGGCTTCGCGCAAGGGGGAAAGGCCGCAGGGCTGTGTAGATCCTGTGCAGGATGCTCGGAGCCTGTGGAGGGAAGAGGAAAACTGGCGGTCAAGACCTGAAAAGCCGCTTCGGTCGCCCCAATTCGGGCCATGGGGGTGCGAAACGGGCTACCCGTGCGGATTTTCACAGTTGACATTCGCCGCAGAGAGAGGACAATACGTGCGTTCAGGTTTCCAAACTCAGCCGCAGCGCGGTTTCTGGCAATGTGTGCTGGGAACGAAGGAGACCTGCGAAGGAGAGACTATGAATAAAGCCGATCTGGTTGACAAGATCGCGGGCGCATGTGAAATGAGCAAGGCGCAAGCCACAATGGCGATTGATACTACCGTAGACAGCATTACCTCTGCCCTTCGCAAGGGGGATCGAGTGGCGCTGATAGGCTTCGGCACCTTCTCGGTGTCGCAGAGAAAGGCACGAAACGGACGTAACCCGCAAACCGGGGCGACCATCAAAATTGCCGCCCGGAAGGTTGCGAAGTTTTCGCCAGGCGCGGAACTGAAGAAGTCAGTAAACAAGAAGTAGAGAACAGAAGCGGAATTTGGAGAACGAGAACGGCAGGGGGTCGGCCCTGCCGTTTTTGCTGCGCTGAGAACCTGGCGGGAGAAATCGCGGGAATTTGACCATGGTTCGTTCAATTCGTAATAAAGCTTGGTTCGCGTTGCTGTTGATGTTCGTCCCGCTCGCGGCGCAAGAGAGCTCGCGCCTGCCCTTCGGCGCATGGCATCGTATCTCGGATACGCCGATCATCGCGCCGCGCGGAAGCGGGTGGGAGTCGGCGGGGACGTTTAACCCCGCTGTAGTGGTACGCGGGGACAAGATCGTCATGCTCTACCGCGCGCAGGACAAGCAAGGTACATCTCGGCTGGGATACGCCGAAAGTCCGGATGGCGCGCACTTTGTGCGGCGCGATGAGCCTGTGTTGGTGCCGTCGGCGGATTACGAAAAAGATGGCGGCGTCGAGGATCCGCGGCTCGTGCAATTCGGCGGTACTTATTATCTGACTTATACCGGATACAACAAGAAAGACGCTCAGCTTTGTCTGGCGACATCCACGGATCTGATTCACTGGGAGCGCAAGGGCGTGATTCTGCCCGCCTACAAAGGGAACTGGAATGTGAAGTGGACGAAGTCGGGGGCGATCGTCCCGGAGAAAATCGGCGGAAAATATTGGATGTATTTTCTGGGCACCACTCCCGACAACAAAGACCAGATGGGGCTGGCGTCTTCGACGGATTTACTTCACTGGACGGAAGAGACGAAAGCGCCTGTGCTACCTGTGCGGACGGGGCAGTTTGATTCGCGTGTGGCCGAGCCGGGGCCGGCACCGATCTTAACGTCGAAGGGTATTGTGCTGATCTATAACGGTGCCGACGACAAGTTGGTGTATCGGACGGGAGTTGCAATCTTTGATCGCAAAAATCCGCGAAAGTTGTTATGGAGAAGCTCCGAGCCAGTGTTTGCGCCAGAAAAGGATTGGGAGAAGATCGGTCAGGTGCCGAATGTGGTGTTCGTTGAAGGTATGGTCGAGCAGAGTGGCAGATATTTGTTTTACTACGGCGGCGCGGATGCGAACGTCGGCGTGGCGGAAGCAGCTGTCGTTCATTGACTTCCTCGCAGCTTGACCGTTGCCGACGGCGACCCTACCATCGACTGGTCCATGCGATTCAAGAATAATTTATTTGGCGGTCCTTCTCGTAAGACCTTCTGCACCCTCGTTGGCGCTTATTTTATTTTCCTTATTGCGTCGATGCATGCGCAACAGTCGAAAACTCCCGGCCCCCCCGCGCCCATCGCCAACTTCACCGATGTCGCCGAAAAGGCCGGGCTAACCGGGCAGAACATCTTTGGCGGGATCGATACCAAAAAATACATTATCGAGACGACTGGAACCGGCGTCGCGATTTTCGACTACGACAACGACGGCTGGCCCGACATTTTCCTGGTGAATGGGACGCGGCTCGAGGGATTTCCGAAGGGGCAGGCTTCTAGCAACCTGTTGTATCGCAATAATCACGATGGAACTTTTACCGACGTAACTGCCAAGGCCGGCCTGACAGCCACCGGATGGGGACAGGGCGTTTGCGTCGGCGACTACGACAATGACGGATGGGAAGATCTTTACGTCACGTATTACGGGAAGAACCGGCTCTATCACAATCAGGACGGAGTGTTCACCGAGGTCTCAGACAAAGCAGGAGTCGCGGGTTCAGGCAAGGCTTGGGGAACGGGCTGCGCGTTTGTGGATTACGACCGCGACGGGCGTCTCGACTTGATGGTGGCAAACTACGTGGATTTTGATTTGGCGACAGCTCCCGCGCCGGGTGAGCGGGCGACCTGTATATGGAAGGGTGTTCCGGTGATGTGCGGCCCGCGCGGGCTAGCGGGAGCGAAGAATATTCTTTACCACAATCGCGGCGACGGGACTTTTGAAGACGTTACGACGAAGGCGCACATTGATCGCACCGACGGGCACTATGCCTTCAGCGTGTCGACTTTGGATTTCGACGAAGACGGCTGGCCTGACATTTTTGTCGCCTGCGACAGCACGCCCAGCATCCTCTACCACAACAATCACGACGGTACTTTCACCGATGTTGCCGTGACGGCGGGCGCGGCCTTCAACGAGGATGGGCGCGAGCAGGCAGGTATGGGATCGACCGTCGCCGACTTCAACGGGGATGGCCATCTCGACATCTTCAAGACGAATTTCTCCGACGATACTTCGACGCTGTACAAGAACAACGCCTACAACACATTTAATGATTCAACTACGGCGGCGGGGCTGGGGCTCTACACGCAGTATTTGGGCTGGGGGACGATGTTCTTCGATTTCGACAACGACGGCTGGCCTGATTTGCTTTTGGTGAACGGCCACGTCTATCCCGAGGTAGATAGCCAGCATCTTGGCAGCAGCTACAAAGAGCCGCGCTTGCTTTTCCATAACAACGCGAACGGCACATTCAGCGATATCTCAGCGTCGGCTGGAGTGGGCATCACGACTGCGGCTTCTTCGCGGGGGCTAGCAGTGGGGGATTTGTGGAATGACGGCAAGATTTCCGCGGTCGTCAGCAATATGAACGCTGCGCCAAGTTTGCTGGTAAATCAGATTCGGAACACGAATCATTGGATTGGCATTCATACTGTGGGAACAAAATCGAATCGAGACAGCATCGGAGCGCGGATACGAGTGAAAACTGCGTCGCGTACTCTCGTGGATGAAGTGCGCAGTGGGTCAAGCTATATCTCGAACAGCGACATGCGAGTTCATTTCGGTTTGGGTACGGCAACAAAGATTGATTGGGTGGAAGTCCGTTGGCCGAGCGGGCTCACGGAGCGGTTTAGCAACCCGGTTGTAGATACAATCCAGACCGTTAAAGAAGGCTTGGGTAGCTCCGTGGACGCCAATCCCAAGGCTTTACTCACGGTGCCGCCTGAAGTAAAGTAAGCGGGCTAGGTTGGAGAATTCTGTGTGAATTAAAATCACCACTGTTTGCGGCTTATTTTTCCTGTTCGTCCTATCAGCGGTTACAGAAGAAAAGATTTACGCCTCTCTTCCTGACAGAGTCGTAGCTGCAAAGACAGTTTTCTTCGTGAATGAGAGTGGGACGGCTCGGTTTGGCGATGATCTATATCGACAAATCAAAGCTTGGAATCGCTGGGAGGTCGTGACGGACAGGTCGAAAGCAGATTTGGTTTTGGTGCTTAGTCCATCAGATACCGTGCCCGTCGTAGTAAGCACAGCGTCAGTGACAGCATCAGGACAGTCAGCATCCGGAACGGGTATGACCGCTGCTGGGAACATGCAAACCCAGCACTGGCATCTGTACGTCGTGGACGCTAAGACTGGAGAGAACTTGTGGAGATCGGACGCTGCGATGGGAGGAAAACTGTGGAGAAGCTGGGGTTCAATTGCAAAGTCTCTTCTGTCGGACATTCAAAAACGGTTGAAATAACAGTCAGATTCTCCTCCTCTATTTGTTACTTGTGTCTCTGTCGTTTCTATTGTTTGGCTTTGAAATTCTTCGAGAACTGCATGGTTCGCGTGATGCCTTCGCCTTCTTTGATGAAGATCACCTGATTTACTTTCACGTCTTTTAGTGTGTCGACTTGGCCGCTCGGCCAATGAATCTCCAACGCATCTACTTTCACTGCCTTGCCCAGTCCGAAGTGCACCCGCAGATCGTTCTGCGAGAAGTAACCGCCGCCGCTGCGGACTTCGTCGATCTGGCGATGCGGCTTGGATTCTCCCGGGGGATGCGTGAGGCACATGAGCCGAGCGCCGATCCCACTGCGGTTCGACTTGGTGCCAATCGTGCGGACTTTGATCCAGTTGTTGCCGAGTTTGGAATCGCAGCGAAGGAGTTGAGGAAAGTCATTGACGGTATTGACGACCATGTCGATGTCGCCGTCGTTGTCGAAGTCGCCGAAGGCACAGCCACGTGACGCAACTGGGGTTAAAATTCCCGTTCCCGCTTCGAGCGATACATCCTCGAAGTGTCCGTTGCGCAGGTTGCGGTAGAGCAGTTTGCGTTGAGCGTATCCGGCTTCGGTTTTTAGCTGCTCGACTTCAGGATAGACGTGGCCATTGCAGATGAGAATGTCGGGCCAGCCATCGTTATCGAAGTCGAAGAAGCCGCATCCCCAACCCAGAAATTGAGTGTGCGCACCCAAGCCTGCGGCGAAAGTAGCATCCTCGAAATTAGCTCCGCCCAGATTGTGATAAAGGGACGGAGTGTCGCCGGCAAAATTCGTCTTCACGATGTCGAGGTTGCCGTCGAGATCATAGTCGGCTGCCGACACGCCCATGCCTGCTTGCGGCTTGCCGTCGGGGCTGAGGGCGCATCCGGCCTCGGTGGCGATGTCCTCAAACTTGCCGTTCTTCTTGTTCTGGTAGAGCGCACTGGCGGTGGAATCGTTGGCGACATAAATGTCGGGCCAGCCGTCGTTGTCGAAATCCGCGGTGAGCACCCCCAAGCCATATGTGCCGTTTGCGCGCAGGATTCCCGACGATTCGGACACATCGGTGAAAGTGCCATTACCATTGTTGTGATAAAGAATGTTTTTGCCGCCCTTCAATCCGGGCGGCCCACAGGCGACCATCACGCTCTTGTAGAGACATGGGCCGGACTCCGGAACCGGCGCAGTCGCCAGATCGAGGTCGATGTAGTTGGCGACGAAGAGATCGAGATGGCCGTCGCGGTCGTAGTCGACGAAGGCGCAACCGGTGTTCCAGCGTGTGACTTTGCCCGCCACGCCTGCTTTTTGGCTGACGTCGGTGAAAGTGCCGTCGCCGTTGTTGTGGTAGAGAACGTTCTTGCCAAAGTAAGTGACGAACAGATCGTCCCAGCCGTCGTTGTCGTAGTCGCCGACGCAGACGCCTTGCCCCCAGCCGGAGTGAGCGATTCCTGCTCTTGCCGTGACATCCGTGAAAGTGCCGTCATGATTATTTTTGAAAAGATGCGAGGTTGGTTCGCTTCCCGCCGGAAAGCCTTCCAGCCGAGTGCCATTGACCAGGAAAATATCGAGCCATCCGTCGTTGTCGTAGTCATAGAAAGCGACGCCGCAGCCGGTGGTTTCGAGCAGATATTTGTTCTTGTGTTCACCACCATAGCTCGTCTTGGCGTTCAGTCCGGACTCACGGGCGACATTGAGAAAACTGACGCCGAGATCAGCGGGCGGAGACGGTTGGTCCGTGGGAGGCGCAGGTTTCTGGGCGGAATTCGCGCGTAGCGATTTGGGTCGAGCTAAAGCCAGCACGCTCTCAAGGGAAAGCACGAGGGCCGAGCGGCTGAGAGACTTCAGAAAAAAACGTCGTGATGAAGACAAGAGATTGCTACCTGGCCGCTCGGATCGTGCTAAAATTCGCCCCTACTTTTTATATTCAGTGGACCGCGACATTGCAAGCTCCGGCGTGGGCGAAATCCCATTCAAAGAGATGACCGCAGTGAATGCTCACCCTGATTTTGCCCGACCCTTCAAAGTGTATTTCTGGAATTTTTTGAGCCTGCTGCTTGGTCTAGCATACTTTGGATTTGGTTCGGCGCAGGCTCAGCAGCTTCCGCAATCGCCGGAATTGTCGAGAACCATTCGCTCGTGGGAATTTCTCCCGATCGTAGACACGCAAGCGGGACTGTTCGGCCATGAGTCTGGAAACTTCGAAGCGTGGGTTTATCCGCTGAAGATTCTGCGCGATTTTCATCTGACATTTCATATCGGGGATCGCGCTCTGCCCGCCGACAGTCTTGCGCGCACCCTGACGGTCAGGCCGGAGTCGGCGACGATTCTCTATGCGGGTGATTCGTTTCGCGTGAAGGAGACGCTGTGCGTTCCCGTGAATGAGCCGGGCGCCGTGATTCTCCTGGAGATCGAAACGGAGCAGCCGCTGGAGGTTGAAGCGACTTTTGTGGCCGACTTCCAGCTCGAGTGGCCCGCGGCGTTGGGCGGAACATTCACAGAGTGGGATGCGAAGGAACATGCTTTCGTCTTCGGAGAAGAAGCCAGGAAGTATGCCGCGATAGTGGGATCTCCTGAAGCGGATAATGCCAGCCTGGCCTACGAGACGAATTATTCTTCATCGAACGAAAATTCTTTGCGCCTGGGGGTGACAGCGAAGGGAAAAGAGACGAAGGTGATCGTCATGGCGGCATCGGTTACTGGGCGCGCCGATGCAGAGAAGACATATCAGCGCCTCCTTACTTCCTATGCCGATGCGATGCGGGAGTCCGCGGATTATTACCGTGCTTATTTAGCCAAGACCGTGAGCATTAACCTTCCTGACGCGGCTTTGCAGCAGGCGTACGACTGGGCGCGAATAAGCACGATTCAGGGCGTGGTGAACAATCCTTATCTTGGCACGGGGTCGGTCGCGGGATACCGTACTTCGGGAACTGGACAGCGTCCGGGCTTTGCCTGGTTTTTCGGCAGAGACTCGCTGTGGACTTCGTTCGCCCTCAATGCCGAAGGAGATTATTCGACGGCGCGCACGGCGCTCGATTTCATCAGCAAATATCAGCGGGAAGATGGGAAAGTCCCGCACGAAATTTCTCAGAGCGCCAGCCTGGTGCCGTGGTTCAAGGACTACCCTTACGCCTATGTTTCTGCGGATGCGACGCCGTTATTCATCATTGCGATGAACGACTATGTAGCGCAGAGCGGCGATGTCGCGTTCGCGCGCGAGAAGTGGGACAACGTTTGGAGAGCTTATCAGTTTCTGCGCTCCACCTATGATGCGCAGGGTTTTGCGCAGAACTTCGGCGTGGGACATGGGTGGGTCGAAGGCGGACCGTTGCTTCCAGTCAAGAATGAGTACTACCAAGCAGGGCTGGCGGTTGAAGCGCTGCATGCGTTGTCGGATCTGGCGAGAGCGCTAGGCAAGACTGGTGTCAGCCAAGAACTAGCCGCGGATTTTGAGCGGCAGAAATCCGCGCTGGATGAGGCTTTCTGGTCTGCTGAGACAAAGAACTATGCCTTTGCTCTAAACAAAGACAACCAGCGTGTCAACGAACTGAGTGTGCTGACGACTGTTCCGATGTGGTTTGGGCTTGCCGATGCAAATCATGCCGACGACACGATCACGCAGCTCGCAAGCGTCGATCACGAAACTGACTGGGGCATGCGGATCATTTCTTCTCATTCGAAGGATTATCAGTCGTTCGCGACAAGTTCGCCGCATCAGATATGGTCGGCTGCGATGGTCATTAGTCCGATTCTGCGAGGCATGTTCGGGCTGCAGACCGATGTTGAGAAACATCTAGTTGCGCTGGCTCCCCACGTGCCCGCGAACTGGACATCGTTTGCAATTCGCAATGTTCATGTGGGAGACGTGGGTGTGGATTTTCAATTTCACAAGACGACCGATAGCCTGGTGCTGGAGACGAAACGAAGCGGGAGTGGTGACTGTTGGGTCGAGTTTTCGCCGGCTTTGAGTCTGCGGACGAAAATCGTTAGTGCGGAAATGGACGGCAAGCCGATTCCATTCAAGGTCCAACTGAACAACAACGACCAGCATCTGTATATCCGGTTTCAGGTCGGCGGAAGCGGAAGCAGCGTTGTTGTTCGCATCAAAAATGATTTTGGGTTGGCGCTGGACAATGAACTTCCTCCGTTGGGGAGTGCGAGCCGGGGCTTGCGAGTTATCGCTGAAAGCTGGAACTCTGCGAGGACACAGTTGAGTGTAGACATTTCGGGCCTAGCGAGCAGTGCGTACGAGCTGGATGTGAGGAATTCTGGTCAGATCACTTCGGTAGACGGAGCCACTCTTGGCAAGACAGGGAAGCTGCAAATTCAGATGATACCCGGAACGGTCGACACCTATGTGACGCAGAAGGTTGTTATGCATTTTGCCCGGCAGTGAGGCGACGGGAGGTGCTCGTTGTCTGAAATCTGCGCAAACAGCGTTGACCTTCTGCGAGTTCGTATCCAACGACTGCGGTTCTGAGAAAGGGAGTACTCACATGCGCGGCAGCAGACTATTTTCAGCGGTTCCGGTGTGCGCCATTCTTTCTTTCCTGCTGCAATTCGCAAGCGCCCAGACTTCCAGCAAACCGGTGGACGCCGAAGGCCATCAGTGGTGGCAGCATGCGGTCTTCTATGAGCTCTATCCGCGTAGTTTCGCAGATAGCAATAACGACGGCATCGGCGATTTGAAGGGAATTACCTCGAAGCTCGACTATCTAAAGGATCTAGGCGTCGACGCGATCTGGATCTCGCCTTGCTTTCCATCGCCACAGGTAGATTTCGGATATGACGTCTCCGACTACGAGAACATCGATTCCATGTACGGGTCTCTCACAGATTTTGACACGATGGCCACCGAGGCCAAGAAGCGCGGGATTCGTGTCATTCTTGATTTTGTAGTGAACCACTCATCCGATCAGCACAAGTGGTTTGCGGACTCGAAGTCGTCGAAAACAGCAGAACACCGCGATTGGTATATCTGGCGTGACGGCAAAGGCCCGGGCGTGCCTCCGAACAATTGGACATCTACGTTTGGAGGCTCGGCGTGGAAATTCGACCCCACGACCAATCAGTACTACTACCATTTCTTTTATGCTGAACAGCCGGATTTGAACTGGCGCAACTCGGCCGTGAAAGATGCCATGTTCGAGGTTTTGCGGTGGTGGTACAGGCGCGGCGTTTCTGGGTTCCGCCTCGACGCCGTGGATACTCTGTTCGAAGATCCTGACCTGCGCGACAATCCTGTGATCAGCCCTAACAAGAATGCCTTCGGCGATCCGATTGAAGAAAGCAAGTACAACACCAAGCTTCCGGAAGTGCATGACGTGCTGCGCGGATTGCGCAAAGTGGCTGATGAGAACAACGCTGTGTTGATCGGTGAAACTTGGACTAAAGACGTTGCAGAATTGAATCGATACTACGGCCAGGGCAATAACGAACTGCAACTGCCGATGGATTTTCTGTTTACGACCGTGAATAAACTCTCGCCAGCAGAGTTCCGCAAGCAGATTGCGGCGGTCGACTCGGCGTCGGGCTGGCCCACGTTTGTCATCAGTAATCACGACATTATTCGTTCCTATGACCGCTACGGTGACGGCGTGCACAACGACGACATTGCGAAGCTCATGGCCGGGCTTTACCTCACGCTGCGCGGAACGCCCATCATGTATTACGGGGAAGAGATTGGGATGAAGACGACGCCTCCGACGCGCAAAGAAGAAGTGAAAGATCCTATAGGCGTGCGAGGATGGCCGAAGGAAAAAGGCCGCGACGGCGAACGCACTCCTATGCAGTGGGACGAAAGTGCGAATGCGGGATTCTCGGCTGCAACTCCGTGGCTTCCGGTGCCGCCCACTTACAAGACCCATAACGTGGCCGACGAGTCGAAAGATAAGGACTCGGTGCTCGAGTTCTACAAGCGCGTGTTGAAGTTGCGCCACACGAACAAAGCGCTGCTGGATGGAAGCTATGTTCCGCTGAATGAGAACGATCAGAATGTGCTCTCCTATTTGCGCGTCTTCAAAGATCAGGCTGTTTTGGTGGCTTTGAATATGTCAGGGGCTCAGCAGAAGGTGAACTTCGAACTAAGCAAGAATGGATTTTCTTCATCAAAGAGCCTGGTCGCTACTGGAAATTCTTCGGCTCAGGGGAGTGTGGTCACAGTCGAGCCTTATGGAGTGTTCATTGGTCAACTGGTGAAATAGGCGTTGCAGACCTGCTATCGAGGGACATCAGACCCTTCAGAGAAACGATTTTCTACAGCACCGCGTTCTCCTTCGCAAGTCGATAAATATGAGCGGAAGCGCGTCCCGCGATGCTATGATGCGGGACGTTAACGGCTTCCTACTTTTTCTGAAGGGTGATGCACCACTCATGGCGATGGCGACCCCCAACACTTCCAGAACGATTACAGCTCCCGGCGCGGGGCAAAGCTACGGTGCTCCGCTAGCCACCGTAACCACCCTTTTTTTCATGTGGGGATTTCTTACCTGCCTGAACGACATTCTGGTGCCGCACCTGAAGTCGATTTTTGATCTCAGTTACGCCGAGGTCATGCTGATTCAGTTTGCCTTCTTTGGGGCTTACTTCATTTTCTCTCTGCCTTCCGCCAAACTCGTGGATTGGATGGGTTATCAGCGCTCGATGGTGGTTGGGCTGTTGACTATGGGCCTGGGAGCGTTCTTGTTCGTGCCTGCGGCTAGTGTTCCGTCGTTTCCATTATTTTTGGGCGCGCTCATCGTTCTTGCTGCGGGCATCACCTGCCTACAGGTGGCTGCGAATCCTTATGTGACCGTGCTGGGGAGACCGGAGACGGCCTCGAGCCGGCTCAATCTCACGCAAGCATTCAACTCACTGGGTACATTTCTGGCGCCCTTTTTTGGCGGGCTGCTGATTTTGAGCGCTGCTCCGAAGACCATGGATGACATACGAGCGATGGCACCCGATGTCCTTCAAGCCTACCGCTTGCATGAAGCTGCGACCGTCAAGACGCCTTATGTGGGTCTGGGCATCGCTCTGGTTTTGTTGGCAGTCGCCATCGGCAGTTTTAAGTTGCCGACCATTGAGCACGCTCAGCACAAAGTAGGAGAGAAGGTAAACGACTCCATCTGGAACCATCCGAATTTGATTTTCGGCGCCATCGGCATCTTCGTTTATGTCGGCGGCGAAGTTTCCATCGGGAGCTTTTTGGTGAACTATTTCGGCCAGCCTGAGATTGGAGGCCTGACCGAAAAGGTCGCAGCTAGCTTTGTCGCTTTCTACTGGGGTGGTGCGATGGTCGGTCGCTTCATCGGTTCCGCGCTTTTGCAAAAGATGAGTACCCGAGGTCTGCTAGGCATTTGTGCAGTGTGTGCGGCTGCCCTGGTCGCAATCTCCATGCTGACTACGGGACACTTTGCGATGTACAGCATCATCCTGGTTGGGTTTTTTAACTCGATTATGTTTCCGAGCATCTTCACCCTGGGTGTGGCCGAGCTTGGACCGCTTACCGGTGATGGGTCAGGCGTGATGATCATGGCAATCGTTGGGGGAGCCATTATTCCCGTAGCGCAAGGGTGGATTGCCGATCATATTGGCATTCATCACGCGTTCTTCCTGCCGGTCATCTGTTACCTGTACATTCTCTTCTTCGCGTTGAGCGGATCGCAACCGAACAGCCAGAGATACGCTAAGGCGTAAGCAGTAGTCGCCGAGGCGAGGCTGGACGTATTCGATAGAAGGTCTGTATGGAAAGCGAAGAGGACGTCAGTATCTGGTAAGATCGTTCGCGCGTTGGAAGTTGGTTATTAAAACGATTTAAACGTCGTTTTCCGAGAGATCATGGGGCAACTAAAGAAGCCTGGCCAGGAATCAGTAGTGATCACGCTCAAGGCGGTTGCTCAACATCTAGGTCTTACACCGGGGACGGTTTCTGCCGTTCTGAATGATTCCCCGTCCGCCCGTTCGATTCCATCAGAGACTAAGAATCGTATTCACGCGGCTGCGAAAGAACTCAATTACCGTCCGAATTTTTTCGCCCGCACGCTGCGCAACAAACGCACATACACCATTGGTGTGATTGCGGAAGAGATTGGCGATTCGTATGGCTCGACGATTATCAGTGGAATCGAGCAGCATTTAAGAAAACGCGACTACTTTTTTCTCACGGTGGCGCACCGGCACGATCCTGAATTGCTGAGCCGCTACTCGCAGTTGCTCTCCGAGCGAGGGGTCGAGGGCATCATCACGGTAGACACGACAGTGCAGGAAGAACCCGCGCTTCCTACGGTCGCCGTTGCCGGGCACAAGAAGCTCAAGGGCGTGACAAATATTGTTTTGGATCACCAGCAGGCCGCGATTCTGGCTTTGAATCATTTGAAGGATCTACGTCACGAGCGCATAGCCTTTATGAAAGGAAATCCGCTGAGTTCGGATTCGAAGGATCGTTGGGATGCAATTTGCCGGGTGGCCGAGCAGATTGGTTTGAAAATCGATCCTGACCTTATCGTGCAGATTGATACGGACGACGCGACTCCGCTCCTCGGCTATCCGTTTGCGAAGCAACTTCTGGCGCGCAAGAAGCCTTTCACCGCGCTCTTTGCTTACAACGATATTTCTGCAATCGGCGCGATCCGCGCATTTCAGGAGCAGGGGTTACGAGTTCCGCAGGATATTTCCGTGATGGGATTCGATGACATCCCGGGGGCTGCGTTTCATACTCCGAGCCTGACGACGGTGCGGCAGCCGTTGAATCGCATGGGCGAGGTGGCGGCTCAAAGTTTGTTGGAGCGTATCGAAGGCAATAAAGAGTATCCCGCGGAAATTGCGATTGAGCCGGAACTTGTAGTGCGCGAATCTACCGCGAAGGCTTCCGGCTCCAGTTAGCTCATTGGGCTGCATTGTGCTGGCTACGCTGGTGATCTGGTCTTCTACGCTGCTTGTCGCCTCGGCGGCCATCGCATGAAATCCTCCGACACGCCGCAAGTTTCGATCTCCACGAAGGCTCTCACGTTTGCCGCTCACGCTTCGTTTGTGCCCATTGGGATCGTCACAGTTCTGCTCGGTCCCATGCTGCCCGCGTTGTCTGCGCGATGGTCGCTGAATGAGGCGCAGGCGGGGCTTCTGTTCACGGCACAATTCGTTGGCTCGAGTTGCGGTGTGGCCGCCTCCGGAGTTGTTGTCACGAAGTGGGGATACAAGGCTGCCATCGGTGCGGGCCTTGTAGCCATGTCCCTTGGCGTAGCCTTTTTGCTCCACGGTTCGCGGGAAGTGGGTGCGGCGTGGGTCGCTTGTTATGGACTCGGTTCGGGAGTGGCTGTGCCTGCGGCCAATCTTTTAGTGGCAGAACTCAATCCCGGTCGCCGGAGCTCGGCTTTGAGCTTGCTGAATTTTTCGTGGAGCCTGGGCGCGGTGACTTGCCCATTTCTGGTGGCGGCGGCTGCCGGCGGCATTCAGATTATGTTGGCCGCGGTTTCGGCATTTCTGCTAATAGTGGCGATCTGCATTGCGATGATCCCGGTGTCGAATGTCTCCTCAGGTTCATTGAGTGAAGAGGGGCCGTTATTGCCGGTGGTTTCAAATCCGCGCCATTTGCCTGTGCTAGGCGGGTTATTTTTTCTGTACGTAGGCACTGAGGTTGCGTTCGGAGGCTGGGTTGCGTCCTACGCCAAGGGACTGGGCTCGATGTCAGCTATGTGGTACGTGATGAGCCCTTCGTTTTTTTACGGTGCGCTGATGCTTGGCAGATGGCTGGCACCTTGGGTCTTGCGTAGGATGGAGGATCTCAAACTGGCGAGAGTGGGGATCGTCGTGGCATGCGCGGGCGTGGCTGGAATGATCTGGTCACATGGCCTCGCAGGAGTGGTGGTCAGCGCCGTGGTTGCTGGGCTCGGATTTTCGGCGGTGTATCCGATCATGATTTCATTGTTGTCGCGCGAATGCGGAACGACAGCGGCGCGCGTCGGGGCGTTCATGTTTACGCTCTCCAATCTTGGCGGTGCATGCCTGCCGTGGCTCGTGGGGTTGACAGGGCAGCATTTCGGCAATCTAAAGGCCGGCTTGGCTGTGCCGTTGGCTACGGGGATGATGATGTTTGCTCTCTACTCAGCAAACTGGAGCGCCGAGAGTAATCCGCACCGCCAATGACGACCATCTTTCGTTTCAATAATTAAACTCATTACGTGTACGTTAACGCAGATGATATAGTGACGCGTTCTCGATCACGCATATTCCGGAGGCTCACGGTGCGCTCGATTCAAATTTCATTTTCTCAACGATCTGCAACATTTCTTTTTGCACTTTGTTTTGCGCTGTCCTTAGTGACTTCCTTCGGCTATGCCCAAGAAATTTCCTACCGCGATGCTAAGAGGCCGGTCGAACAGCGAGTCGCGGACTTATTGTCTCGAATGACGCTGGAAGAAAAAGTGGCGCAACTGGAGGGCTCATGGCAGAACCGCCAGTTTCCGCTCGACCCCAAGACTTTTTTTATCAACGAAAAAGGTGAGTTTCAGCCGGAGCGCGCGGCCGATGCGCTGAAGAATGGGCTGGGAGAAATGTCGAGGCCTAGCGAGAACCGCGGACCGCGGGCTATGGCCGACATCACCAATACCATTCAGAAGTGGGTGAAGGAAAACACAAGGCTGGGCATTCCCATTCTCTTTCATGAAGAATGCCTGCACGGACATGCAGCTCCGGGCGGAACATCTTATCCGCAGGCCATCGCGCTTGCATCGACGTGGGATCCTGCATTGGTAGGGGATGTCTTCTCAGCAACGGCTGCTGAGGTGAGGGCGCGCGGCGCGCAGCAATGCCTGGCTCCGGTGCTTGATCTGGCACGCGATCCCCGCTGGGGACGTACCGAAGAAACCTACGGTGAAGATCCTTATCTCGTTACCCGTATCGGAGTCGCTGCGATTTCTGGGTTTCAGGGTACTAGCCCGTCTATCGACAAAGCGCATGTACTGTCGACGGCCAAACACTTCGCCGTGCATGGCCAACCGGAAGGTGGGACTAATGTCGGGCCGGGAAATTATTCGGAGCGAGTTGTCCGCGAGTATTTCCTGAAGCCGTTTGAGTCAGCGGTGAAGGAAGCGCATGTGCAGAGCGTGATGGCGTCGTACAACGAAATTGACGGTATACCCTCTCACAGCAACAAGCATTTACTGGATGACATTCTTAGACACGAGTGGGGCTTTGAGGGTGTGCTGGTCTCTGACTATTTCGGTATCACCGATTTGAAGGAATTGCATCATGTTGTCGCGTCGAACGAGGCTGCGGCGAAGTTGGCGTTGGAGTCGGGAGTTGACGTTGAACTTCCTTTTGCCGCCGCATATCCGAGCCTGCTACAGCAGGTGAAGGAAGGCAAAGTTGCCGAGTCGTTAGTCGACCGCTCCGTGGCACGTTTGCTACGGGAGAAATTTCTGCTCGGGCTTTTCGACGATCCTTATGTCGATCCCGACTATGCGGAGAAAATCACGAATAGTGCGGAACACCAGCAGCTGTCCTTAAAGGCCGCGCACGAAGCCATCATCCTTCTGAAAAACGAAAACCACCTTCTGCCGCTGGATGCCAATAAGTACAAGCACATTGCGGTAATCGGTCCGAATGCGGCGGAGGTGCATTTAGGCGGATACAGTGACAAGCCCGGTCGTGGCGTCAGCGTCTTACAGGGGATCAAGGATAAAGTTGGTACCGCAAACGAAATCCTCTACGCCGAAGACTGCAAGATTACCGAATCTATTCCGGACTGGAATGCAGACAAAGTTGTACTCGGCGATCCGGTGCTGAACGCCAAACGCATTCAGGATGCGGTAAAGACTGCGGCCAAGGCCGACGTGATTATTCTCGCGCTTGGCGGGAACGAGCAAACTTCGCGGGAAGCATGGGCGGTAAACCATGCGGGCGACCGCGAGAACCTCGATCTACTGGGTAGTCAGGATGATTTGGTCAAGGCGATGTTGGCGACCGGGAAGCCTGTCGTTGTATTTCTGCAACACGGTCGGCCAAATTCGATTAACTACATTGCAGAACACGTGCCCGCCATTATGGATGGATGGTATCTGGGGCAGGAGGGTGGTACCGCCGTGGCCGATGTTTTATTTGGGAGCTACAACCCGGGCGGCAAATTGCCGATTACTGTTCCGCGGTCGGTAGGCCAACTTCCCGACTACTACTATCAGAAGCCCTCCGCCAAGCGCGAATATCTGGGCTCGACGGTGAAGCCCCTCTATCCGTTCGGCTGGGGACTCAGCTATTCGAGCTTTCAATATAGTGCTCTGCATGCATCTCCCGAAGAGATTGGACCGGAAGGGAAGAGCAAGGTTTCTGTGGAAGTGAAAAACACGAGCACAGTTCGCGGAGATGAAGTGGTGCAGCTTTACATTCGGGATGAAGTAAGTTCGGTGACAAGGCCGGTGAAAGAGCTTCGTGGGTTCCGGCGTGTGACGCTGGATCCGGGCGAAGCTAAGACTGTGGAATTCTGGCTTGGTCCTGACGAATTGTCATTCTTAAATCGAGAAATGCATCGCGTGGTCGAGCCCGGGACTTTCGATGTGATGGCGGGCGGGAACTCAGACGAATTGATTCAGACCAAGCTGAATGTAAATTCGAGGTAATGTGTGTCTCGGTGTCTGTCTGCGCACCCGGATGATCCAGGAACGAACTATTTTGTCTTCGCGGCCTGAGTTATTACCGGAGGATATGGAATATCCACGGAACCCAGACGTCCGCTGACCACGTCGCGAACTACTAGTCGTACTCGCGCGGTTTCCGG